>OMAO01000127.1_pt1 | contig 53731 bp, 33 predicted proteins | sample 1644641 | NCBI WGS metagenome assembly OMAO01 (sample SAMEA103958120, study PRJEB25191) | human gut metagenome | biome: human-associated habitat [ENVO:00009003]; feature: intestine environment [ENVO:2100002]; material: feces | place: Germany | collected 2013/2015
TGTCTTGTTCTTGCTTTGTTAGCTTTGTTTCGTGTTCTGTTGATTTTTGTTTTGTTTTTTAGGGATTTTCCCTATATTTTTAGGGATTTTGTTGTTAGACTTTGCTTTTTATTTCTTATTTTTGCATCATCAAATGAATATATAGTATGTTCACAAATGTAGGATTTAATTTTATTTAGATATGAAAAAGCCTTTGATTTTATTATTTAGTTCTGCGTTACTTCTTAGTAGTTGTGGAACTTATACTGGTAGTGGCGCATATGTTGGTGGATCGTTTGGTTCTATTTTAGGTTCTGCTATTGGTGGAATAGCTGGTGGTCCTCGTGGCTCTGATATTGGTACAATCATTGGTATGGCTGGTGGTGCTGCTGTAGGTGCGGCTATAGGTAATCAGGCTGATCAGCAACAAGAGGAGCGTATTCAACAAAGACAGGAGCGTATCCGTCAAAGACAAGATGTAGATTATCAAAGAAACCAAGGATATGATGGGTCTTCGCATAATGCTGATGATACCTATTTATATAATCCTAACACTAACAGTGGTTTTGATTCTACCAATAGTGGAGATGATAGATTATATGATTTTACGGGTTCAGACTATACAGGTTCATATAGTGCTCAACAGCCTATAACTTCTTATCCAAGTTCAAGCAGCACAGTTGATGAAATTAATACTGCTGGTTTTTCTTATTGTCCTATATTGGAAATCGTCAATGCTCGTTTTGTGGATGATAATCAAGATAACAAGCTGAATAGGAATGAAACTTGCAAAGTTATATTTGAAGTCTTCAATCGTGGAAATCGTCCTATCTATGATGTAGTTCCTACAGTTGTCGAAACCACAGGAAATAAGCATATATACATATCTCCAAATATACATGTGGAAAAAATAGATGCCGGTAAAGGTATTCGTTATACTGCTATGGTAAAGGCAGACTCACGTTTAAAGCCTGGTATAGCTCGATTTTGTGTATCTGTAATTCATGGAGATAAAGCAATTTCTAAGGTGAATGAATTTAATATACCTACGACTAAATAGTGTTAGTGTTTTCTTAGTTTCTTAAGACATTCATTTTCTCTTATTTATTTATGAGAATGGTATTTAGAATATTTTAAAGCCTCAGTAAGATCTTGAAGTTTTCTTACTGAGGCTTTTTGCTTTTATTTTGAAAATGATTATCTCAAATTATTCTTTATCTTTGTTTATTCTATTTTCTTTTTGTCTTATTTCCTTCTTTGCTTTGATAGTGTTCTGTTTTATGATTTTGTTCCGTATTATGTTTATGTTCTGAATTATGTTTTTGCTCAGCAAAGTTCCCGGTTTTGTTTTTATGCTCTGAGAAGTTTCCTATTTTGTTTTTATGCTCTTGTTGTTCTTCTTTAATATCCTTTTGATGTTTGTTTAAATGTTCTTTTTTGCCTGATTCTGCTCCATGTTGGTGCGGCTTTCTCTCAAGTTTTTCTTTGTTATTCCATTTCTGAGGAAAATCATAGTCTGATTCTGCTACTTCAAAGTCGATATGAGGTAATTTTGGATCTTCTGGGCGATAAGGAATAGGCTTGTCTAACATTTCTACTTTTACAGTAGCTACACCTTGTGATAACATACCTATAGCTTTAGCAGCACCCCACGAGAGATCTATAATTCGTCCTCTACCATAGGGGCCTCTGTCCGTAACCTTCACTATAACCGTTTTTTTATTACTGAGATTGGTTACTTTCAGCTTGGTACCAAATGGATAGAATCTATGGGCGCACGTCAAACTGTCGTGGTGAAGTTTCTGTCCACTGGCAGTTCTGGCACCCGTTGTTTTTTTTGAATAATAGGATGCTTTTCCATGCTGCTTTTGCGCCATACACGGCATGCTGAATATAGTGAAAAAGCACGGCAAGATTTTCAGGAGGATTTTTCCTCCCTCTTTAATGCCTGCTATTGCTTTTCCTTTATATTTAGCAAGAAATGCTTCTTTAAATCTAAACATAGTTTATGGTTTTATCTATTGATTTTACAGCGTAATATATCTATAAATTCTATTATAATGCTGCAAATTTAAAAAAATATGTTGAAAAATGCAAGTAAATATAAGAAAAACAGTATCTTTGCATTGCTAAATCTTACAATTATGGAGAATAATGTACCTCAAGAGTGGAATAAATTCTATTTAAAGGATGTATCATTTGTTAATCTGATGATGCGTCGCATATACAATGTACTTATTGTTGCTAACCCTTATGATGCCTTCATGTTAGAGGACGATGGGCGTATTGAAGAAAAGATATACAATGAGTATATGGAGTTAGGATTACGTTATCCGCCAACTTTTACCCAAGTTTCTACCACAGAAGAGGCAGCTGGAGTCTTGCGTTCTACAATTGTAGATCTGGTGATTTGTATGCCAGGTAATGCTGATAATGATGCTTTCGATGTTGCCCGCGATATCAAAGGTAAGTTTCCTAATATTCACTGTGTTGTGTTGACTCCATTCTCTCATGGTATTACCAAGCGTATGCAGAATGAGGATTTGAGCATCTTCGATTATGTATTCTGTTGGTTGGGTAATACCAACTTGATCCTTTCTATTATTAAGTTGATAGAGGATAAGATGAATTTGGAGCATGATATTCAGGAGGCAGGTGTCCAGATGATACTTTTGGTAGAAGACTCTATACGTTTCTATAGTTCTATTCTGCCAAATCTTTATAATTATATTCTTGAACAGAGTAAGAACTTCTCCAAAGAAGCGCTGAACCGTCATGCAGCTACCATGCGTATGCGTGGTCGTCCGAAAGTGGTATTGGCACGTACATATGAAGAGGCAAAAAAACTGTATGACAAGTATTCAGATAATACCCTTGGTGTCATTAGTGATGCTCGTTTTCCTTTAAAGAGTGCTGCCAAAGCTTTTGGTAATGTTGTGGATGAGGATGTGCAGCCAAAGCATGCAACGGATACTTTTGGTCGTGAAAAATGTCCAGATGCGGGTTTGCAGCTTTTCCGTTATATCCGAAAGAATGATTCCTTTGTGCCTCTTATCCTCGAGAGTTCTGAGAGTGAAAATCGAGCAAAGGCAGAGGCTGAAGGCTTTCGTTTTGTAGATAAGAACTCCAAGAAGATGAGTGTAGATTTGCGTCGTTTGATGGAGGAACACATGGGCTTTGGAGATTTCATTTTCAGAGATCCGAAAACTCATGAGGAGATCATGCGTATCCGCAGTTTAAAGGAACTGCAGGATAATATTTTCAATATTCCTAATGACTCGATGCTTTATCACATCAGTCGTAATCACATGAGCCGTTGGTTGTGCGCCCGAGCCATCTTCCCAGTATCTGCTTTCTTGAAGCATGTCACCTGGCAAAAACTTCAAGATGTGGATGCCCACCGTCAGATTATCTTTGATGCCATTGTGCAATATCGTCATATGAAAAATCTTGGAGTCGTGGCAGTCTTTGATAGAATGAAGTTCGATAAGTATGCCCACTTTGCCCGTATTGGTGAAGGCTCCTTGGGTGGAAAGGGTAGAGGACTGGCTTTCCTCGACAATATCATCAAGCGCCATCCGGAGTTTAATCAGTATGAGAATGCCACTGTTCAGATTCCAAAAACAGTCGTGCTTTGTACTGATATTTTTGATGAGTTTATGATGAGCAACAATCTCTATCCGATAGCTTTAAGTGATGCCAGTGATGAGGAGATATTGAAGCATTTCCTTCATGCTCAGTTACCGGATTCCCTGATTGCTGACTTTTTCACTTTCTTTGAGGCAACGAAGAGTCCTATAGCCATCCGTTCAAGTTCGCTTCTTGAGGATGCTCACTATCAGCCTTTCGCAGGAATTTATTCCACCTATATGATTCCATATCTGGAGGATAAGTATCAGATGCTCCAGATGTTGGCTTGTGCGATAAAGGGAGTATATGCTTCTGTTTTCTATCGTGATTCGAAGGCGTATATGACAGCTACCAGCAATGTGATTGATCAGGAGAAGATGGCTGTCATTTTGCAACAGGTAGTGGGTAAGGATTATGGCGACCGGTTTTATCCGACGATGAGTGGTGTGCTACGCTCCCTCAATTATTATCCGATTGGCGACGAAACGGCGGAGGAAGGTATTGCCAGTCTGGCTCTTGGATTGGGGAAATATATCGTTGATGGCGGACAAACCTTGAGAGTTTGCCCTTATCATCCAACCCAAGTGCTACAGACTTCAGAGATGGAGATGGCTTTGCGTGATACCCAAACCCAGTTCTATGCTCTCGACATGCAACATGTGGGTGAGGATTTCAAGGTGGATGATGGCTTCAATATCCTCAAGCTCCGTGTGAAGGATGCGGTAGAAGACCAGAGTCTTACCTATATCGCCTCTACTTTCGACCCATACGATCAGGTCATCAATGATGGCGTGTATGAAACAGGAAGAAAGCTGATTACCTTTGCCAGTGTACTCCAGCATGGCGTGGTACCACTGCCGGAGCTGATGCAGATGTCGATGAAATCTGGATCCGAGGCGATGCGCCGTCCTGTGGAAATCGAGTTTGCATGCAATATCAATGATGATAAAACCTGCGAGTTCTATCTCCTCCAGATTCGTCCGATAGTGGATGCTAAGGAGATGCTTGATGAGGATGTGAAGGCGATACCGGATACAGATTGTCTGCTCCGTTCCCACAATTCGTTGGGACATGGAATCAGTGAGGACGTCACGGATGTAGTCTATGTTAAATATGATGATCAGTTCTCTGCGATGAACAATTTCTATGTGGCTGATGATATTGAACGAATCAACCGCAAGTTCCTTGCCGAAGGAAAGAATTACGTCTTGATAGGACCTGGCCGCTGGGGTTCAAGCGATCATTATTTAGGCGTTCCGGTCAAGTGGCCGCATATCAGTGCCGCCCGTGTCATCGTAGAAGTAGCGTTGAAGAACTATAATATCGACCCAAGTCAGGGCACCCATTTCTTCCAGAATCTTACCTCTTTCGGGGTAGGTTACTTTACGGTAGATACAAACACAGAAGAGGGAGGATTCGTCAATAAGGAGATATTGGATGCGATGCCGGCGGTAGAGGAAACGCAGTATGTGCGCCATGTTCGCTTCGAGCATCCGATGAGAATTCTGATGGATGGCAAGAAGCAGGAGGGTGCTGTGCTCCTGCCTGGGTAGTTTAGATTAATTCCATGAGATAATAATTATAGTCATAAAGAATGGTAGCAAGGAATTTTTCCTTGCTATTTTCTTTGGGCTGCACCTTGAGGAACTTCGCGACTTTATCTGCCAAGGTCTCTATTTGGTTTTCATGGTTGCCATTGGAGGAATACAGGGCTTTCTCTATGACGGCGACTTGTGCTTGTGAGAGATTCTTGGCTTCCTCATATACAGGATGGTAATCTTTCTTGGCATAATAGAATTCGTCCAGGGAGATGTGTATCTTTCGGATGTCGGTAAGTTTGATGACCATTGTTCCTGCTGCCAAGTCTCCTAATCGTTGTGAATTTTTGGTGAGTAAGATGAAGAGCATGCCAATGCCCCCACATCCTACGTCTATTGTGCTGAGAAGCCATCTCATGAAAAAAGAGCCCATGGTTGGTCGTGACCCATTCTTGTTGATGACTCTTAACTTCATGATATATTTTCCCGGAGTCTGTCCGTTGTTGAATGTTTCCCACCAGAAATCATACATCCAGATAAATATGACAAGCATAAAGAATAAGAACATGAGCCAACGTGTTTCGTCCATGCTCCCCATAAGCCCATCAAACAAAAAATAGACACCAGTGAATCCAAAAGATATGAATATGGTGTCAAGAATGCGAGCCAACACTCGTTCACCGATACTCGCTGGTGTTTGGTTGATTCTTACAAATTGATTGGTTATGATGTTTGAATTTGTCATTTTTCCATTGTTTTAAGAAGATAATGCTTAAATTGTTTGCAAATATAAGAATAATTACTTAAATTTGCATCAATTTTTAGGAAAAATAAAATAATCGTAACCGAATTTTCCCTTATAATAAAAGAATTGTGAAAGAATTTGCCTTTATAAGAAATAACATAGATAAATGGCAACGTGCAGAGATCATTATTGACGATGCCGCTTCCCAAACGCCGGATGTTTTGGCCGATACTTATACCGACCTTACATCTGACTTGGCTTTTGCGCAAACACATTACCCTAATTCTCGTATTACCCTTTATCTCAACAATCTGGCTTCAAGCCTTCATAATTCCATTTATCGTAACAAACGGGAGAAGTGGTCTCGCCTGATTACGTTTTGGACGCAGGAAGTTCCTTTGACGATGTTTGAGGCTCGAAAGTTACTTTTGGCTTCTTTCTGCATATTCTTCATCAGTGTATTCATCGGTGTGGTATCCCAATGTTTTGATACCGACTTTTGTCGTATTATATTAGGAGATTATTATGTGGATATGACATTGCAGAATATCAGGGATGGAAAACCGATGGCGGTTTATGATGGTGGAGATGAACTGAATATGTTCTTGGGCATTACCCTCAATAACATTAGTGTGTCATTCTTGGAATTTGTTTCTGGTATATTTACCAGTATCGCCACGGGTTTTCTGATATTCCAAAACAGTGTGATGTTGGGATGCTTTGAGACATTCTTCGCCCAGCATGGTCTCTTGTATGAATCTTTTCTTGCCGTTTTCCTTCATGGAACACTTGAGATTTCTGCATTGATTATTGCAGGAGCGGCAGGGTTGGCGATGGGTAACAGCTGGCTGTTCCCTGGCACGTATTCGCGTATCGTATCTTTTCGGCATGGTGCGAAAAGGGGAATGAAGATTATTGTCGGTACTGTACCTATATTTATATTCGCTGGTTTTATCGAAGGATTTGTAACACGACATACGGAAATTTCTAATTATTTTCGCTTGTCGATTATCATCGTCTCTTTCGTCTTTGTCATAGGTTATTTTGTGGTTTTACCCCAGATTCGGCATCGGCAAAGAAAAAGTAAGTTGATAGGCAGAAAAGAATGTCCTTTAGATGACAACTTCATTCATTAAGAACCAGTCAGTTTTGAATTATTTAATAAAGATAGCTCATGGATAAAATCGTATTTTACAAAGAAAGGGATTTCGGAGAGAAGTTTAATGTCACTTTCGAGTTTGTCAAGCAGAATTGGAAAATACTGCTTCGTTATGCTTTGTATGGTATCTTGCCGTTGGCATTCGTAGGAGCCTTGTCGCTGAACAGTTTGATGCAAACTATGGTGGATGTTAGTTCTGGTAATTCCATGTTTGATGATGAACTCAGTTACAGTATGCTCTTTTCTTATGCCCTCTTGTTGCCAACTTCTTTGGCAGCTTATATTTGGATAGGAACGGTTGTGTTTTCTATGATGCAGTTTTATAATGCTCACGACGAGGGCTTGCAAGGTGTTACTTTCCAGGAGTTGAAACCTTCTTTCCGCCGAAATGCTTGGCGTTTGTTCAAATGCGGACTGGTTGGTTCTCTGATAGGCATCGTGTTCTTGGCAGTCTTTTTTACCGTGATAGCTTTAGGGGTAGCGATAGATTCTGGAGCGATGACAGCCATCTTTTGCTTCTTGGCAGTAGCGGCAGTCGTTGCTTTTGGTGTACCTTTGATATTGGTTACACCTACCTATATATTTGAGGATATCTCTGTATGGCGGGCTTACGTTCGTGGCTTTCGCTTGGGATGGAGCACATGGGGAGGAATCTTTGGCTTGGGATTTGTCTTGAGTCTGTTGTCGAATGTCGTTTCTTTTGTCTTTGTCATGCCTTGGGAGGTGTGTGTCTTTGTCAAGACGCTATTCGTGCAGGCTTATGCAGGTGAGGAAACATTTGTTGGTAGTGTTGCCTTTGTTATTCTCCAATATATCTTTGGCGTTGTCATGTGGATAGGCTCTTATTTGATTTACAACTTGTTTTTTATCAGTACGGGTTATCTCTATAGTCATGCCGCCGAGAAACTCGATGATATGTCCGTTGGTCAAGGTATTGACGATTTTGAGGAAATGGCAGACAAGAGTCAGGATGATGACGATCTATTCAAAGTCTAATCATTTTATACATTATTTATATTTGTTGTAGAGATATGTTTTCCAATCCTTCCGACACCTTGGTTATTGATACCGCCCGACTGCAAGTTTGGCGGCGGGATGACGATTACGCTTATGGTCGAGAGTTAGTGCCTTCCCAAGATAGCTTGATGGACTGGGTAGCGAAAAGGCTGAACGAATTTTTCGAGAATATCTTTGGCAGTAATTTCTATCAGGACCATCATGACACTTTATGGATATGTATCGGATTGGCGGCATTGGGAGCTGTCTTGGCGTTCCTCTTGTGGAAGCATCCTGAGCTGTTCGCTCGTTCTGGACGAAGGAAGCCGATGGAATACGAGGTTACGGAAGATACGATATATGGCGTTGATTTCCCAAGTGAAATAGAAAAAGCATTGGAGAATGAAAATTTCCGTGAGGCATTGCGATTGATGTATCTTCAGACATTGAAGTCTTTGAGTGACTATCACCAAATAGAGTGGCAACCTTTCAAGACTCCTACTCAATATACGTTTGAGTTCCGACAGGCCGACTTCAAGAGAATGACCAGTCTGTTTGTGCGAGTTCGCTATGGTGGCTTTGATGCTGACAAGGACATGATTCGAGATATGCACAATCTGCAGGCAAGTGTGGATAACTTTGTAAAGAACTCAGGTAGAGATGGTTCTGCCGAACAAAATGTAGAAACTTTCAAGAAGGAAGGAGGTCGTGATGAAAAGTAGTCGTAATTTCCTTTTTGCCATGTTAGTCCTCTTTGTGCTGTTCTGTCTTTTGCAAGTCAATCTGCCCAAGAAGTTCGTATGGTCTCCTACCTTTAGCCATGTAGATAAGCAACCTTTTGGCTGTTTTGTCTTTGACAGTGTCTTGACCCAATCTTTGCCCAATGGCTATCACGTGACGAAAAAGACGTTTTTCCAACTTGATCAGGAGCATGCCAAGGAGAAAATCTCCGTGTTGATGGTCGTGGATCAGCACAATTTGAAACAGTTGGATGTCAAGTACCTCTGCAATATTGCCCGCCGTGGTGGCAAGGTCATGGTGGTTGCTTCAAGTAGTTTTGATGATGGTCGGAATGCCGATACGGTAGTGGTGGATGAATTGGAACGTACCTTCAAGGTGAGAATAGAAGACGGACTGTACTTTTCGTTACGTGGCATCTTAAGCGGTCTCAAAGCGCATGACAATGATATGTACGATACCATTTATTGGAATAACCGGGAAACGATGTATGCAGCTCAGTCTTATAGAATGTTCTACAACATGGTAGGTGGAACCCTTTTCGTGGATTCCGTTCCAAAGGTGAAAAGACTGGCTTATACTTTGTCAGCGGCAGGGTATGATTACAAACTTGACTCTTTGTATGTTGGAGATTTCACTCGCTTTGACACTATTGTGGATGAAAAAGAAAGGATAGAGCGAATCGATACTTTCGCCATCAAGAAAGTACCTACGGCGGTGTCTGTTCCGTATGGCAAGGGTGAGGTCATTTTCGTCTCTTCGCCATTGCTTTTCACCAACTATGGAATGTTGGAAGGCAACACATCTGTCTATATATTCCGATTGATGTCTTATCTGGCGGATTTGCCTGTGTATAGAACGGAGGCGTATGTCAAGACCGATGCCATGCTTGTGGCGGAGCAATCTCCATTCCGGGAGTTCATCAAGCGCCCACCATTGCGATGGGCTCTTTATCTTGCGCTGTTGGGTGTCGTTCTCTTTATGATATTTACCGCTCGTCGTAGGCAACGGGTCATCCCTATCATGTCGAAGCCTGCCAATCGGTCTTTGGAGTTTATCCAACTCATTGGAACACTCTACTATCAACGTAAGGATCATGTGGATTTGGTCAGGAAAAAGTTTAAACTCTTCGCAGAGGAATTGAGAAAAACGGCTGGTGTGGACATATCAGATGTGAATACAGATGACCGTGAATATCTGCTCCTTGCAGAGAAAACTGGTATGAACAGCGATAGATTGAAGAAGGTGATTCGACAAATTCGCTTGGTCCTACATTCGGAGGGCAATATCTCAGTTGAAGAAATGCGGAGTTTGATAGATGCAATGGATACTATAGTTAGGCACGCTAAGAATGGTTAGCGTAGGATAAGAAAAGTAAGTCTTTTATTTAAAATCATAGGAAACAATGGAAGAACAAAGATTGGATTTGACTCTTTTTTCAGAAAAGATAGAGTGTCTTCGTGAAGAAATATCCAAGGTGATAGTAGGACAGGACAAGGCGGTGGATCTGGTCTTGACTTGCCTCTTGGCTAATGGTCATGTGCTCTTAGAGGGTGTGCCTGGAGTTGCCAAAACCCTTTTGGCGCGATTGATGGCCCGGTTGGTAGATGCCAAGTTTAGTCGTGTACAGTTTACTCCCGACTTGATGCCGAGTGATGTGTTGGGTACAAATATTTTCAATGTCAAGAATCAGGAGTTTGAGTTCCATGAAGGTCCTGTGTTTGCTGATATTGTATTGGTAGATGAAATCAACCGTGCACCAGCAAAGACTCAAGCTGCTCTTTTCGAGGTGATGGAAGAACGTCAGGTCAGCATAGATGGCTGTACACACAAGATGGGTGACCTTTATACCATCCTTGCTACCCAGAATCCTGTGGAACAAGAAGGAACTTATCGCTTACCCGAAGCGCAGCTCGACAGATTTCTCATGAAAGTAACGATGGGTTATCCTACGGCTGATGAAGAACTGGAAATATTGAAGCGCCATGAACATCAAACTGATTTGGTGAAACTGACTGATATCCAACCTGTGTTGACAAAGAAAGAATTGCTCCAGTTGCGCTCTTATATGCACCATGTCGTTGTTGATGAGAGCCTTCTGCGTTATATCACACAGATTGTTCAGCAGACCCGCACCACACGTGCCGTTTATCTGGGTGCTTCCCCTCGTGCCTCAGTTGCCATGTTGCAGGCGAGCAAGGCATACGCTCTTTTGCAAGGTCGTGATTTTGTCACTCCAGAAGACATCAAGTTCGTAACACCATCTATCTTGCAGCATCGACTCATGCTTACGGCAGAAGCTGAGATGGAAGGCTATACGGCTTATAAGGTGGCACAACGGCTGATAGATAAGGTGGAGGTGCCGAAGTAAGTGAAGAGTGAAGAACGAAGAGTGAAGAATTCAATTGATTTAAGGTGTATTTAACGAAGAGATTTTATATAGTACTTGCCTTCTTGGTCTTGATGACGGGGGCTGGGTATGTTTTCCCCCTGCTATTTGATGTAGGGAGATGGATGTTCCTTGCCCTTGTCATTCTGGTTTTTGTTGAATTATTCCTGTTGTATCATGAGCGGGGAATGATGGCCAGTCGCACTTTATCGGAGCGATTTTCCAATGGCGACGACAATGAAGTGAACATCCGGGTGGAGAGTATCTATTCCTTTCCTGTTCGGTTGGAAATCATAGATGAGATTCCGCCAGTTTTCCAGCGCCGAGATGTTCTCTTTCGTTTGAAGTTGGCGATGGGAGAGGGAAAGAATATCAGGTATAAGCTACGTCCTACGGAGCGTGGAGTTTATTCCTTTGGGCATGTCCGTGTTTTCGCTTCCACACCGATAGGTTTGGTGCAGCGTCGGTTTACGCTGTGCCAGCCTTGTGATGTCAAGGTGTATCCTTCCTATCTGATGCTTACCCGTTATGAATTGTTGGCTATGAGCAACAATCTTGCGGAAATGGGTATCAAGAAAATACGGAAGGTGGGCAATCATACGGAATTCGAACAAATCAAGGATTACGTTTCGGGCGATGATTTCCGGTTGATCAACTGGCGAGCCACAGCCCGCACTTCCAGATTGATGGTGAATGTATATCAGGACGAGCGTTCTCAGCAGGTTTTCAATATTATTGATAAGGGTAGGGTGATGCAACAGGCTTTCCGGGGTATGACCTACCTTGATTATGCCATCAATGCCTCGCTGGTGCTTTCGTATATTGCGATGCGGAAGGAAGACAAGGCAGGTGTTGTAACGTTCAGCGACCATTTTGAGGATTTTGTTCCAGCCTCCCGTCGTACAGGGCACATGCAGAATATTCTTGAAATGCTTTATCGCCAGCAGACCCGCTTTGCCGAATCCGATTATTCAGCTTTGGTGGCAGAGGTCAACCAGCACATCACCAAGCGCTCACTCCTGATACTTTATACGAACTTTGCCAATCGCATCAGCATGGAGAGGCAGTTGCCTTATCTCCTTCAGCTCAACCGCCGTCATCGTCTTTTGGTGGTGTTCTTTGAGGATCATGAAGTGAAAGACTATCTTGCCACTCGTTCCGAAAGTGATGAGGAATATTATCGTCATGTTGTTGCCGAGCAGTTTGCTTACGAGCAGCGTCTCATCGTTTCTTCGCTCAAGCAGCGTGGCATCTTGGCTTTGCTTACCACGCCCGAGGCTCTTTCGGTTGATGTACTTAATAAATATCTCGAAATCAAGACTCGTGAATTGTTGTGATATGAAAATGCTTTAAGAAAAAGCAGGTATAGTGTCACTTTTTTACGTATTAAGATAACTTTATGTAAGAAAATGCAGAATATATTTGCTTTTTGCACAATTTGCACAAAGATTTATATAAAAATGATATGTTTTTTGGCAGTTTACTTAAAAATCATTACCTTTGCTCCCACAAATATGGAACAAGGAAGAATGATCCTACTTCGTATAGCAGGCAGGACTACACAGGGCAAAGCATACTTCGGCAAGGCTCTAAGTAATCTTCTGTCAGTAAAAGTAATAATGAGTTTAATTGAGACATGTAAAGCCAAATACAAGTTTCGATTAACCCTAAAAGTGCCCCATTGTTTCTGCTGTCAACATATTTGACGGGAATCACAGAATAATGAGGAACTTTAATTTCAGGATGAAATTAAATAATAAATTCAGATTTATGAATACAGGAATTAAGTTAACCGTTCTTTTGTCCACTTGCTGTCTTTCACTGAGTGCCCAGGAGAACTCCTTCAATGCCGGCATCCGTCTGGGAGGCGGCTACAGTATCAACAACCATATAGACAGGATACTGGTGAGTGAGAATTATTATTCCAACTATTCGTTCGACAACAAAGGGCTTTTCGTACCAAGTGCTGAACTGTTTTTCCTTTACAGAGAGCCGGGAAGTCTCTGCGGCGTGGAAGCTGGCATCGCCTATTACAACAAGACAGCCAGGGTGCGTTACGAAGACAGGAACGAGCTGAACTACACGCTTTCCACCCGCTACCATCATCTGGGACTTGCCGCCTATCTGAACCTCTATCCTTTCAGGGGCAGGAATTCCCTGCATGTTTCTCTGGGCGGAAGAATAGGTGCCAACCTATCTCCCGACAATCTCTCCTATACGGGAAATCAGGAAGACGAAAAGTTTTCAGCGCTGGGCTATCCGGGCGTGAAAGAGACCGAGCGGCTGCTCAGGGACAAACTGAAAGGCCGTCCTGATGCTGCCCTGGGTGGCGGTATCGGCTATGAATTCCCTTTTGGCATGACGGTCGATCTGCGCTACCACTACAGTCTGACCAACAGCATCAAGACAGAAACCAACACCTACAACTGGGTGGAACAGGACAACCACAACCAGCAGATTGAACTGACTGTGGGTTATATGATCAAAATCAAATAAGAACAGAAAGTCTCTGGTCTGACTAATCAGTCCAACACACATACACATTTTAATATATATATAAGAGCCCATGATGAATTCTAACCAACGCAATGTCATCCGCGGCACAGGTGCATTCCTTGTCATTATCATCATCATTCTCAGCCTGCGGCTTTGCGGGCAAGACAGGAAAGAAGTGCCGTCGCCGCAACCGCCACCATCGGCAACAAGCCGTGTTTCACCCCCACATGAGTCCGCCAGAATGGATTCATCAGCCGTCTTCCCCATAGTATGGAAAAAGGCAGCAGGAAAACAATCAGGAAAGAAGGTGACAGCCACCCATATTCCTCTTCCTACCCAAGAAGCAGCTGTTGAAGAAAAGAAAGAAGAAGCGGTTCCTGTGCAGGATAGCCTCGAAGTGCAGCCTTCCAAAGAACCTGATTTTGTAGAAACCGCCATGAATCCGGCTGAAACCAGCCGCTCCCCAGAACAGGGACTCATCTTCCATCACAAGCGTTATTACCAGCTGCGTATCGGCATGCGCGCCGGTATCGGATACAGTTCCATCGGAAATCTCGCAGCCCTTATCGAAGACGGTTCCTTCCGTCCACGCAACACCATGGAAGAGAGCGGTTCGTTAGTTCCAACGATCGGTGTCTTCGCCCTCTGGCGAAGCGACCGACTGGGCATAGAGCTGGCTGCAGACTACACATGCCTGTCATCCACCCTGAAGGAGCATAAGGAAATTGACGGAACCGACGAGAAAACCGCCTTCCGCTATCATCTCATCTTGCCCCAGGCTTCAGTACGTCTTTACCTGCTGAGCGATTTCTACATGGGTGCCGGTGTCGGTGTGGGCATTCCCATTAATCCGGGCGGCATAGACTTTTCCAGCAACCGTGCTGCAGAATTTGCACCGGCAGACGGACTCACCCGGGAACATCTAAGAGAATCACTCCGGGCACGCCCTCACTTCATGCCCCTGCTGAAAATAGGATATTCATCCTTCAGAAACGGAATCGAAGCCAGCCTCCAATACAGCTACGGCGCCGGGAATCTCATCAGGACGGAAGAGAACCCCTACGGCTATCACAGAGCTACGAACAACAGTCACCTACTCCAGCTGACAGTCGGCTATACCATACTCCTGAACAAAAAGAAATGACGATGAAACATACAGTATTCAATATAACAGTAATTCTCTTTCTGTTTTCCGCCGCCGTCCAGGCACAGTCTCCTGGCGGCGTAGCCGGTCCCGTAAAATGGGCAACTGGCAAGGATAACGGAACAGTACAGCTTTCCGGTACCGGCGGAATGACCTTTGTCGGTGTAGGCAGGATACAGCAGGGGAGCGAGCAGCTGCTCTGGAATGTCAGCACACGTTCCGGCAAGACCGGTCGTGTACAGACCACGGCACGCTCCGCCAACCTTGCCAGAGGAACTTTCATGAACTATACGGGACGTGACACGCTACCGCAGCTGCGCCTGTATTCCTACAGCTGCTCTTCTGCCGACGGAACGCAGGGAACGCTCAGTATCGGTAAAATGACCGGAGAGAAACTTCCTGTCAGAAACCTCAGGGACGGCATGGTGGAATATGCCGTCTATGACCGTGTCCTCACCACCACCGAACGCATGCGAGTGGAAAGTGCCCTTGCCCTGCGCCACGGCATCACCCTTGCCCACTCATACTTCAACTCCAGAGGTGAAATCATCCGCAACTACTACAGGCTCAGGGCATACAACCACCGCATTGCGGGTACCATCGGCGATGCAGTCTCGAAGCTTGACCAGACTACAGGTGAAAGCAGCGAGGAGGAAGCCGTCATCAGGGTATCCACCCGGTCCGTCAGCGAAGGTACAAGCTTTCTCTGGGGCGATGATGCAAGGCTACTTTCCTTTGCAGCAGACAAAGGTAACGGAAAATGGATGCAGCGGCGGTGGGCAGCTTCAATGGTGGGCAGCCAGACGGAACCTCTTGCCCTTACTTTCGATACCCGATGCATCCGCAGTCTCAAGCCGCTCGAAACAGGTGAGGAATACTACCTCGCCGTAGATGAGAGCGGAACGGGCAGATTTCCTGTAGGACAGATACGTTATTACAGGGCCAGGGACAGCCATGCCGACAGCATCGTCTTTGACGGTATAGCAGCCGCTGCCGGAGAAAGCATCTTCACATTACGCATCGCCAAAGACTTCTTTGCGACCGTTGAAACGGAACGTCCCTGCTGCTCCACGGCTGAAAGGGGACGGCTCAGGATACTCCTGACAGGCGGCAGTGCACCATACCGTGTTACGGTCAGCCTTGACGGGACTATCATCAGCAGCCTTTCCACCGAAGACAGCATTCTCACCGTCAAAGACCTGCAGCAGGGGCTGTACGTCCTCACTGCCAGGGACCGTAACGGCAAGACCCTCTCCAGCGAGATCATGGTATCCAATGCCGACATGGCAGACATGCCGGAGCTCCAGGATGTCCAGTTCTCCAAAGGTGCTTCACGCGAGTATCATCTTGAAACGCAAGGTAGCTACACCTGCCGCTGGAAGACTCCAGAGGGCAGATACCTGAGCGGAGAGAGCATCACGCTTGACGGGGACGGAAGATACCTCCTCGAACTGACCGACGGCGAGGGATGTACCACAATCCGCACGCTTGACGTATCTACGGCAGCAGGAGACATCTTCTCACGTTATGACGTTTCTCCCAATCCGACAGAAGACGGCGACGTCTCCGTACGTGTGGAGATGTCCGGATCCTTCCCGCTGGAACTGCGTCTTTATTCACCGGACGGTGCCCTGGTGCAGATGCAAAAACGCACGGCAGATACCTACCATGCCACCCGCTTCTATCTGCCCCTGAACGGCATCTATATTCTTGAGATGAAGAGCGGGACCAGCAGGAAGAGCATCAGACTCGTCAGAAAATAAACGGAACCAACCACTATATCAAAGTAGAAGAACATGAAAAGAAACATATTCCTATCCGTTGTGGTTTCAGGAATCATCCTGCTGCTTGCATCCTGCAATGACGGCAGTAAGGGAATCTCCGGCAACCGCATCCAGGACAGCAGAGAGTATTCTGCTGAAGACACCCTCATAAAGAAGACAGCCGGAGACACCATTCTCCCTACCGGGGAGAGGGGCATCCGACCGGAACAGACCGCCGGGAAAAATGCAGCGGCGGATCTACAGAATTTCCGGAAACGTACGGTAAGCAAGTACTTCACCGGTATGGAAGCAGACTCCCTGTCTGTAGGACGTGCGGAACTCAGGGTTCCCCGGGGCAGTATGGACCATGCCAGAATCCTGAGCATTACACCGCTGCGCAAGGGCGAACTTCCCCACCTGCCTGCAGGCATGGTGAACGTGACGGCAGACAGGAGTAATCCTACCATTTCTGCCAGCCGGAAGAACTGTATCGCCGGCTACCGCTTCCTGCCGCACGGAGAGCACTTCGTACATTCGCTGGCGAGCATCACCGTACCCTATGACAGTACCCTCATACCACAGGGATATACAGCCGAGGATATCCATACCTATTATTATGACGGACTGAAAGACAGGTGGGTAATGCTGCGGCACAAGGCTCTGGACAAGGACAGGGAACTGGTCGTGGCCGAGACATCGCATTTCACCGACGTCATCAACGGCATCATCAAGGTGCCCGAGAATCCCGAAACCCAGAATTATGTGCCAACGGGTATCAGCGAACTCAAGGCAGCCGACCCCAGTGCCGGCATTACGGCCGTGAGCGTTCCATCCGCCAACCAGAGCGGAACAGCATCACTGAAGTATCCGTTTGAACTGCCAGCCGGAAGAGCCGGCATGCAGCCCGGTGTCAGCCTGCAGTACAGTAGCGACGGCAGTTCCTCCTATGCCGGCTACGGCTGGAATCTTCCCCTGCAGAGCATTGACATCGAGACCCGATGGGGCGTGCCACGCTTTGACAGGGAAAAGGAAAGCGAGAGCTACCTGTTCATGGGCAGCAGACTCAACGGCCGCACCTACCGCACGGCCGATGCACCGGCAAGAACGAAGGACAGGCATTTCCGCCCGCTCACCGAGGGCGGTTTCGCCAGAATCATCCGCAGGGGTGATTCCCCGCAGAACTATACCTGGGAAGTAACCTCCAAGGACGGAACGGTATCCTTCTTCGGCGGCAGGGACGGCGTGGTGGATGAAGGTGCCGTGCTGAAAGATGCCCGAGGGAACATCCTGCGCTGGGCGCTCTGCAGAACTCAGGACGCCCACGGCAACACCATATCCTACAGGTATATCAAGAAAGGGAACAACCTCTACCCCGACATCTACCGCTATACGGGTTACAGGGATGAGGAAGGTCCCTACAGCGTCAGGTTCACATATGCGGCAACCGGACGCAAGGATGCCGTCAGAAACGGGCGCCTGGGCATACTGCAGACAGACGATGCCCTGCTCGAACGCGTGGAAGTGATGTATGACGGGGAACAGCTGCGTGCCTATGCGTTCCATTACCGGGAAGGCGCTTTCTCCAAGACCCTTCTTGACAGCATCGTGCAGAAAGACAGCAGGGACAGGCGCGTGGCGGCACAGGGCTTCAGCTACTACAACGACATTGCGCAGGGTATCTTCTCCGATACCCCCGAAGTCTATACGGCAGAGAAGGACGACTGCGGCAGACTTGTCAGCTACCACATCGGAAACCTTGACGAGAGCATGTCGCTCCTTGGTGGCGGCTCTGCCAGGGGAAACACCGTGGGCGGCGGAGTCATGGTCGGAGCCGGCTGGGGACCGGCATCGGTCAATGCAGGAGGTTCCTACTCCTATTCCAAGTCGGACAACGAAGGACGCATTGCCCTCGTTGACATCAACGGAGACGGCATGCCAGACAAGGTCTGGAAAGGTGCAGACGGAAAACTGTATTACAGACTGAACCAGAACAGGGACCTCAGCCATCCGTCTTTCGGAGAGGAGATGGTCATCAGGGGCATCAGCAGTTTCACCGGAGGAACAACCACCAGCAACACAAGGAATGCGAACGTGGCTGCAGGCTTCGGCCCGGCAAGTGCCGGCTACGCCGTAAGCAAGACCACCGACCAGAGCAAGAACAAGACCTATTTCCAGGATTTCAATGCCGACGGGCTGATAGACATCGCCTGCAACGGTACGGTATATTTCAACCATACAAACGGCAGGGATGTAAGCTTCAGCAGCACGAGCAGCAATACGGGAAATCCCATCACGGGAAATGCGGAGGGCATAGATTCCGCATTCCTGCCCGACTATGATGCCATCAGGGATTCCCTGGAACGGGAATTCCCGCTGCACGATGCCGTGCGCCTATGGCGTGCCCCATACGCAGGAACTGTGAAAGTGACCTCTACGGTCAGCAAGCCGTCAGACCAGGGTGACGGTGTCAGCCTGAGCATGCAGCACAATGACAACGTACTGTGGAAAGACACGCTCCTGCAATCCGGCAGCGTCACGGTACCGGAAAAAGAACTTACCGTCAGACCGGGCGACTTCCTGCTCTTCCGCGTGAATGCCAGATATTCAGGTACGGGGGATGCGGTCGAATGGGATCCGGACATCATCTATACTTCCATTGCGGCAGACACTTATGCCGGAGAGGATTTGAGACATTACCGCTGTTCCTCGGACCACATCGCCGGAGAGATGTCCGCAGCACCGCTTGCCGTGGACGGAACGGTATCCTATGAAGGCAGCTTCAGCAAGCAGAAGACGGGCGATGACCTCACCCTCTCTGTAGTAAGGACGGACAAGACCGGCAAGCAGACGGAAGTAGGAAGCCTCTTCCTGCCTGCCGACACCGTACTTGCAGGAAATTTCAGGGGCGAATTCCGTTCTCAGGCTGCAGACAGTGCCACGGTGAACTTCATCATCAGGACAAACAGTCCCGTCAACTGGCAGCACATCAGCTGGAATCCCGTGTTCCACAGCGACACCACCAGATACACGCTTGCCCCGCAGCGCCTGATGTTCAACAAGAACATCGCTGCGGCAAGGGATACGCTCATTCACTTCGCAACCCGTGACTCCGTCTGGGGAAACAGGCTGGTTCTTGTTCCCGAGTTCCAGACCGTCCGCTCTTCGGACAAGGACACAGAACCTGCCACCGTCCACCTTACACTGAAGGACGAGACGGGCACGCTGCTTTACCGCAGGGATTATACGATGGCAGGCGCCAACCGCCTCTGGGGAGACAGTACCGCCGTGGACGGCGACTTCCTCATCCCGCGACTTTCGGCAAGGAAAATACAGGTGAGCTTTTCCGTATCCAATGAACTGAACAACGCTCCGGTCGCCCGGCTGCACATCCTCCGCGACTCCATACTCTACGAGACAGGTGCAGATGGAAGGAAACTGGAGACCGGTCGCCGGGCAGTACCTGTCGGAACCGTTCCCGCATCCGTATTCTCCAGCTTCAACCGCTTCGACTGCGGAATGCTCTACAGGGGATGGGGCCAGTTCGCATGGAACAGCAATGAAAGAGAGGAGCCAGTCAGAATTGCCGAGATGAGAGTACCTGACCATAATGAATACATCAGGGACGGGAAAATCGACGAGGAAGCCGTCGAGAGAAATACGCTCGACATCAGCAGGCAGAAATTCTTTACGATGGCATACATTCCCGAGACGGGAAAGTATGTCAGCGCCACTGATAGTGTCTATACGGAAGGTACGATGATGCGTGCATCGAGACTGGGTGAGGATGAAATAACCGTTGATTCCATCAGCTACTGCACACATGGAGAGGGACTTTCCGCACCCGTACTGATGACCGAATCGAAAAGCACGGGAAAGACCTACTCCCTGGGATTCTCCATGGGAGCCAGCATCGGAGTGAACAGGAGCAGCACCAGACAGGATTCCTATACAACGGTGTCCGTCATGGATCTCAACGGTGACGGATATCCGGACTGGATACGTGATGAAAACGGCAGCGTCAGGGCCCAGCTTACAGGGCAGACCGGAATACCCGGTGACGGGCTGCAATACGATGTGGAATCACCCGCATCCAGCGGTAAATCGGAAAACATAGGCGGGGATGCCGGACTCAGCATGGATCCCGACAGCTACAGCCTTTCCAAATTAGGTGCTCAGCTCAAGCAGGCGAAGGCTTCCTTCGCCAGGAGCATGGCAAGCCTGCAGCAGACGAGAAGGCTGGAAAAGAATGCAGAAGGAGCAAGCTTCAGCGGAAACGTCTCGGAGGGCGCCTGCAGTGCCAGCGGAAATTTCTCAAGCGGCACGTCGGAGACCGTACGCAGCTGGCAGGACATCAACGGAGACGGACTGCCAGACATGGTCTGCAGGGGACAGGTGCGCTACAATCTGGGATATTCCTTCACGGAGACCATGCCGTCGGGAATCAATGACGTGGAACGGAGCTCCAACAGCAACTACGGTGACGGACTGGGTGTATGCGTATCCGTCCTCGGCCTCTTCAACATATCAGCAGGTCAGAACGATACGGGTAGCCTCACTTCCGGCAAGGGTGCTTTCCATGACATCAACGGCGACGGACTGCCAGACTTTGTAGAGCAGGACGGAAACGGCGACCTGAAGGTTACACTGAATACGGGCAGCGGCTTTGCCGCACCTGAGCAGTTGCATAAGAAATCGGAGATTTCCGCCGACCTGGGCTCTTCCGTGGCCACATACGCCAGCACGGCCTATACCATCCGCATACCGCTGCCGTTCGGCTTCGGCATCAATATTACACCGAGCATACAAGGGTCACATAGCGAAAGCATCAATCGCACGACTGCGGCTTTGATGGATATAGACGGTGACGGCTTGCCAGATCTCGTTTACAGCGATAGCGAAAACAGTATGAAGGTGCGCCGCAACCTCACCGGCCGTACCAACCTGCTCAAGGGTGTCACCCTGCCTTTCGGAGGTCACGTTGTCGTAGAATACAGACAGACCGAACCGAGCTACGACGCTCCTGGCCGCCGCTGGGTGATGGCATCCGTGGAGACCACGGGTGGCTATGCCGAGAACGGAGCCACCAAGATGCGCAACGAGTTTGAGTATGAAGGTGGCTATCGCGATCGCCGAGAACGTGACTTCTACGGTTTTGAGAAAGTTACTACCAAGCAGATAGACACGCAGAACGGCAATGCCGTTTACCGCAAACAGGTAGCGGAGTACGGACACAACCGCCACTTCTACATGCACGACCTCGTCACTGCAGAGACGCTCTACGATGCAGCAGGTAGCAGGCTGCAGGGAACGGAGAATACCTACGAGCTCAGACAGCAGGCTGACACGGAGGTATTCTTCCCGGCACTTGTTGCCGTAAAGCAGAGCATTTACGGCAACAGCGGACAGGGCTGCATGAGCACCACCGTGCACAATACCTATGATGCATACGGTAACCTTGCCTCCTACAAGGAAACGGCAACGAACTATGAATTAGATGCCGATATTGCCTATCATGACTTGCAGGCAAAATATATCGTCTCCGTACCCAAGCACATCGCCGTAAAGGATAAAGGAGGAAAGGTTTACCGCGAACGTTCTACGCAAATCAACGGCAATGGTGACATCACCAACATCACCATGCACAACGGCGATAAACCGTCGGTCTACGATATGACCTACGATACCTATGGTAATCTTGCAAGTCTCACCAAGCCCGAGAACCATAGGGGACAGCGCATGCGCTACGACTACACTTACGACGATGTGCTCCATGCATTGGTGACAAGCGTAAAAGACGCCTACGGTTACACCTCTTCCACCGTCTACGACTACAAGTGGGCAGTGCCCTTAGAGACTTCCGACCTCAACGGCAACAAGATGCGCTATGCCTACGACGACATGGGACGCCCAAGCACGGTTCTCGGTCCGAAGGAGATTGCCGCAGGCAAGCCCTATACCATTAAATTCGAGTATCATCCTGCCGGTCGTTACGCCCGAACTCTGCATTATTCCCCCGAGGGCGACATCGAGACCTATACCTTTGCCGATAGCCTGATGCGCGCCGTGCAGACCAAGCAGACAGGTGTGGTGTGGGCAGGCGGAAGCAATCAAAAGGTATCTATTGTCAGCGGCCGTGCCATTGTCGATGCTTTCGGTCGCACCATAAAAGCATTCTATCCCACCACAGAGAGCTACGGCAGCATCGGTACGTACAACACCGCCACGGGCGACCCGCAGGCAACCACAGAATACGACACCTATGACCGTCCCGTGAAGGTGACGCTGCCGGACGGCGCCACCACGACGACGGCATACAGCATCGTTTCACGTGACGGTGAGCCGATGCTCGAAACCAGAGTGACCGATGCGCTCGGACGGAATGCGGAAAGCTACACGGACGAGATAGGACGCAGCCGCGAGACGGTGCAGCATGTTTCCCACGACGACATCACCGTGAAGTACGGTTATGATGCCGTGGGACAAGTAACCACCGTTCATCATCCCAATGACAAGGTCACAACCTACGAATACGACCTTTTGGGACATAAGCTCAAGGTAAACCACCCTGATGCAGGTGAAGTCAGCTACACTTACGATGCGGCTGGCAATCTCCTGACGAAGCTCACGGCGGAACTCAAGAAGAGCATTTCTGACAAGGCTCCCGTCACCTACACCTACGATTATGAAAGGCTGAGCGAGGTTCTCTATCCGAAGAACCTCTTCAACCGCGTTACCTACACCTATGGCAAACCGGGCGAGAAGTATAATCGTGCAGGCAGACTTGTGCTCGTGGAAGATGCTTCGGGAGGTGAGGCATATTATTACGGCAATCAGGGAGAGGTCGTAAAGACCGTACGCTCGGTGATGGTCAGCACTGCCGACGTGCGTACCTATGTATATGGTGCCACCTACGACAGCTGGAACCGTGTGCGTACCATGACCTATCCTGACGGAGAGGTCGTGACCTACGGCTACAATGCCGCAGGACAGGTGGAGAGCATCAGATCAGAAAGACAGGGAAAGGAGGAAGCCATCGTGGAAGAGGTGGGCTATGACAAGGAAGGACATACCGTCTATACCCGCCTGGGCAACGGAACTGAGACCACCTATACCTATGACAGACAGCGTGAACGCCTGCAGGAGATGAACCTCACGGCTGCCGGTGCGGCGGTCATGACCAATAAGTACCGGTATGATGCCGTGGATAACATCCTGGGCATCACCAATGCCATAGACCCTGCGAAGGCTGGCGGAAAGTCCCAGCTGGGCGGTGCCTTTAGCCATACCTATGCCTATGACGAACTGAACCGTCTGATAACGGCAAGCGGCAAGGCAAAGAGTGCATCGTATGAGATGGCGATGACCTTCGGACGCATGAGTGAGCCGCTTACCAAGGTGCAGAAGGTGGATTCCACAAGAACGGCACAGTCTTACGATTTCACATACAGGTATGAGGACGACAGCCATCCTACTGCCCCTACGCAGGTCGGCCACGACCATTACACCTATGATGCCAACGGCAATCCGATATTGGTGGAGAATGACAGCCTCAATACCGAGCGCAGGATGTACTGGGATGAGGACAACAGACTGATGGTACTGTCTGACAACGGCAAGACCAGCCGTTATACCTACAATGCCGCAGGCGAGCGAATCGTCAAGAGCCACGGTGATCTGGAGGGCGTATATATCAATGGCGCTCCGCGGGGAATCTCCTTCCATGAGACAGAGGATTACACCATTTATCCCGCTCCGATCATCACTGTCACGAAGAACCGCTTCACCAAGCACTACTTCATTGGCAGCAAGCGTATTGCCTCCAAGATTGGTACAGGTAGGTTCAGTAATGTCTATGGCATTGGCGGCAACAACATCACGGCAGGTCAGAAAGACTATGCCGCCCGCATGATGCAGATAGAAAAGCAGCGTGAGGAGTATTACAAACAGCTCGGCACACCGCCGGGAGTGCCGACGATGAAGGGTGCAACTGCAGATCCCGATAATACAGGTATTGGCTACAACAGCATCATTACAGACCTGGGTGACCACAGCGTTCCTGAAGGCTGGATACAGCATCCGAAGTTCAACGGCAAAGGTGATGTTCCTGGTCCTCCTATCCAATGGAGTGAACCAGAAAGTCCTGATAATGCCCAGCCGGGATATGGTTATGTCCCTGCCGACACCACCAACACCGAGGAAATCTTCTTCTATCATAGTGACCACCTCGGCAGTACTTCTTACATTACCGACGCAAAGGCCAACATCACCCAGTTCGATGCTTATCTGCCCTACGGTGAACTGCTTGTGGATGAACACACATCCTCGGAGGAGATGCCGTATAAATTCAACGGCAAGGAACTCGACCAAGAAACTGGCTTGTACTATTATGGAGCGAGGTATATGAATCCTATTACGAGTCTGTGGTATGGGGTCGATCCGATGGCAGAAAAATACATGACTATAGGGGCATATGTATATTGTGTAAGCAATCCTATAAGATTTTTAGATCTCATTGGTAAAGAGCCTGGAGATTTCTTTGAGAGTATAGATCTTGCAGCAATAGATTTTGGTAAATATTATAACGCATCTTCAATCAAAGAAAATAGAGAATATGCAACTCTTATATATGAGACAAAGGATAGATGGGGAAATATTGCCTACTCTTATAATACTCCCTCAAAAGGAACACAGAATTCATCCAAACCTAGTACGGACGGATTACCTGAAGATGCAATAGTAAGGGCCATCGCACATACACATGGAGAGGATTTGGCAAATTATGATAATGAAAATTTCTCTCCAACAGATATAGAGGCTTATAAATATGTTGATGGTTATGTAGTAACTCCGAAAGGGAAGCTAAAACACTATAATTACATAACTAAAAAACAAAATATAGTTGAAACAAAAAGGCTTCCATATTCTCTTAAAAAAGGGAGTAATGGTCGAACAAAAGTAATTGGTAATGTGTATTATCATAAAAAAGGTTTTAAGACTGCTACAGAACGTCGAGTAGCTTGGTATAAAAAAAAGATGAAAGAGTCTTGGTATGATAGACACATATCATCAACTTTACATCCAATAGAAAAAGTGTCAAAACAATGAAAGTAATTAAATTTCTATTAGTTTTTGTATTAATCATTATCTCTTTCCTATCAGGGTATATGATTCATAAATCTCAGGACAGTTATAATATTGATGATTTTAAGAAAATACAGAATGAAGTTAAAACCATACAAGAAGATACAGTGTTGTCTTATATAAAAATTACAGACGATCGGATTCCTCATAATGCTGCTTTCTTACCTAAAGGAAATATTATCTCAACAGAAGAGACTGCTGCTCAGTTCGGTTATTTAATTGCAAAGGCATTATATGGGAAAGAAATATATAGGCAAATGCCTTTAAATATATATGAGAAGAAAGATGTATGGGATATTACTGGCTCTGTGAATTCTTTGCAAGGTGGAGGATTTTATATGGAAATAAGTAAGGTCAATGGAGCAATACTTAAGTTAGGACATTATAAATAGAATAGTCTATACCTACGATAGGCTGTGTGATCTTCTGCAAGAATGAACCTCACGGCAGCAGGCACGGCGATGATGACCAACAAGTATCAATACAATGCTGTGGATAATATCTTGGGTATCACCAATACCGTAGACCCGACGCGGGGCAATACTAATGGCGATAAAAAGCTTGGTAGTGCATTCAAGCACAGCTATGCTTACGACGATTTAAACCGTTTGGTATATGCCAATGGTAAGGCCAAGCAGGCAAGTTACAGCATGCAGATGACTTTTGGGCGCATGAACGAGCCACTTACCAAGGTTCAAAAGGTGGACTCCACAAAGACAGCACAGTCTTACGACTTCATGTATAAGTACGAAGATAGCAATCACCCCACCACTCCCACGCAGATAGGTCACGACCATTACACCTATGATGCCAACGGCAATCCGATATTGGTGGAGAATGACAGCCTCAATACCGAGCGCAGGATGTACTGGGATGAGGACAACAGACTGATGGTACTGTCTGACAACGGCAAGACCAGCCGTTATACCTACAATGCCGCAGGCGAGCGAATCGTCAAGAGCCACGGTGATCTGGAGGGCGTATATATCAATGGCGCTCCGCGGGGAATCTCCTTCCATGAGACAGAGGATTACACCATTTATCCCGCTCCGATCATCACTGTCACGAAGAACCGCTTCACCAAGCACTACTTCATTGGCAGCAAGCGTATTGCCTCCAAGATTGGTACAGGTAGGTTCAGTAATGTCTATGGCATTGGCGGCAACAACATCACGGCAGGTCAGAAAGACTATGCCGCCCGCATGATGCAGATAGAAAAGCAGCGTGAGGAGTATTACAAGCAGCTCGGCACACCGCCGGGAGTGCCGACGATGAAGGGTGCAACTATTTATATCACATACCAAAGACTGACGTACTTTTCCACCGTGTTTACAATAGACTATATGTGCTCACTTTGAGGAATTGCTTTCACATCGGAGGGTGTATCATGGAATTATGACACACCCTCTTTTTCATCTTAACTTTAAAATCTCGCAATATTGTAATTTATTAGTATTTATCTCATAGACCTATCATCTTCATACATTAATCATTTCTTGCATTTATCGGAGCCTCTGCTACGGCAACCGGCGCTTTCTTACCTTTGTTCAGCATGGCTGCCCAATTAAAGTTGCGCTTGAGACCCGAAATCGTTTCGATAGTCATAATCAGAACTGAGACGAAACAGAAAATAAGCACACCCGCTATCATCAAACCAAACTTGATACCCAAAATGACGATATTGACCGGATTACCCTCATTCCTCGTTTCCACTCTACCACTGGTATAATGATATTCAACGATACTATCCGGCAGAAGCGACATCAGCAAACCACTACCGAAGAAGAAACTTGCCACGGCAAAACCGATTTTCTGAAGCGTACGCATGAAACCATGCTGACGGCGATGAGCAGAAATCACATATCCTCGCGGATAACCTGAAATGATATAGAGTGGTATCAGGATAATCAGATAAATCATCCAGCCAGTCTTCGTAGAAGCAGAATCATTAATATCATCCACTAACCCCTGAGTGTCCTTGAGCGCCATTTTCTGGATTTCATCGAAATTCATATCAGCGACTTCATCAAACTCGTCCTGGTATTTTTCCATCTTTTCTTCGCATTCTGCCATGCGCTTTTTATAACTCTCAATATTCTTATCCAGTTTAGCCGTATCAGCACTATGCTTTGCCGTCTTCATACCCTCCCTATAAGACTCCGCATTCCTCTTCAAGTCATGAAGTTTCATCAACTTATAAGCATTGGCAGACTGAACGCGACGTTCATAAAGCTGATAACTGAGTTCCGAACTTGCATCGAGTTTATCATAAGTAATCGTGGTATCAGCCTTTTTCCAGTTTTCCACAAGAGTCACATCCTTGGCATATTTCTGAGCATCCTCCTTATCCTGATTGCCAAAATACCAGAAGATGCAAGCAGCGATAATCGAACCGAATATCAAAGACCACTTCCACGTACGATGTTTACTATAGGAATATGAGATAATCTCGCGCAAATCAGCCACTCGCTCACGGAAGAAAGAGTCAGAAGGATCATCAGCCTTTCGCACAGCCTCATCCACCAGATCCTTCATTTTATCCGTCTCCTCTTTTGATACAGGATAAACATTATCCCAGTCAGTACTTCCCTTTTCCATGTCCTTAGCCTTGACATGGGAGGAAGTAAACAAAGCCTGGTCCAAACATTCCCAAGCTGCTAAATTTTTCTGTTCGTCCATCATCACTTTTACGGTTTTAGTTATTAATGAATTTAATTTGGTGCAAAGTTAGGAAAAACAGGACAAACCACGCGTTCAAACCGTAAAACTTATCGCTCATTACGTATAAAGAGCACCCAAACCATCAAAAAAAAGTGCCAAATGGTAAAAACTAACCATTTGACACTCTACGGCGGTATTCCTGTGGCGAACAACCATATACAGAAGCAAATACTCTGCGGAAAGTAGAAGGCGAATTGAATCCTGCTTTTTCCGCTATAAAAGAAAGCGGATCTTTAGTGGAAGAAAGTAATTGTTCTGCATATTTCACCCGATAATTGTTCACATAATCATAAAAACTCTTGCCATTCTCCTGATTGAAGAAACGGCTGAGATAAGTACGATTGGTTCCTACCCTCATGGCAACATCCGACAACTTGAGTTTGGGATCGAGATAAATTTTCTGATTCTCAAACAGATCTTTTACCATCTGACTGATTTCGGGAGAAAGAAGATAATCGCCGGCAGACATCCCGCTATTAGCCTCACCTACCACCCCACTTGCATCAGAAGAACGGGCATCATCCACATCTCTCAATTCATCTATGACCGATTCGTGCTTGTAGAGGAAATAACCAACAAACATCCATGTGGCCAACGACAGAATCATATAGAGATTGTCAAAATTCACATCCACCATCACCGAACTGCAGGTCCAGGCAGCCAGAATAAAGAAGAAGCTGACCAGTATGGCCCTGAGCCAATGCAGATTGATGTTATCCTCATACGAAAACCGCTCTTTCAGTACCCGATGATATTGGGATATGAAAAAGAACGTAAGAACCAACGTGGCGCTACCATAGAAGACTGCCCAAGCTGCAATGATATAATACCAGATGGTATGACCTGTGATGATATAGAGGAGAGGCAGCACGACGAACGGCACCTCATGCAAGATACCCTTGCGCCAGGTAAGCCATCCGGGCTTTACCAATTCCATCAGCACAAAGATGTAAAAAGGAATAATGACAATATCCATGGAAGTCATCACAGCCCACCACCTGCTCGTCATGTCATCTACATAATAATATATTACCAGGTCTTTCAGGCTCTCTACCACATAGATGAGCATGATTGCCTTGATAAGACGCGAGAGAACATCCAATCCCTTACGCCAGAAGAACCATGCCATCATGGAATAGAACATGACGCACATTCCATATATAAAATATCCTATAGGATCTATCAGTATCATCTTATTTTCTTAATTTTTAATATTTAGGAGTATTTCCCATTCTGAAAGAAAGTTTTCCACCTTTCAGCAAATCATCATGAGACAAATAATAGCCAGACTTACCATTCAGGTCAACTTGCTGGATGTAGAAATTCTCATCATCGACTCCCTCGGCAACAATTTCGAACTTCCTGCCGTTCTCCAAATTGAATGTAACCTTGTCAAAACTTGGCGTGCCTATATAATAATAAGGTGTAGCCGGACATACGGGATAGAACCCAATGGCAGAAAACATATACCAAGCCGACATCTGCCCCGCATCATCATTACCCGACAGTCCTCCAGGAGTATCATTATATTCCGTATTCAGAATATGATGAATGCGCTGCTGGGTCTTCCAGGGAGCACCAGCCTTATTATAAAGGTAGGCTATCTGATGACAAGGTTCATTACCATGCCAGTACAATCCTTCATCAAACATTCTGTCCAGGCGTGTGATGACGTTCTGCCCACTATTGCTGATAACTAGGAAAAGTCCCTCCACATTCTGAGGCACATACCAGGTATAGTGACAGGTAGCCCCCTCGGTAATATAACTCTTGCGATGCACCAGATCGAGATTATTTTCCCATTTCCGGTTTTGATGACGACCATCAGCCCATCCGGTCTTTGGATTGATGACATGACGCCAGTTTTCAGACCGCCGCATCAGTTGCTTATAGTCAGCTAATAGCATTTTCTTATCCAAGGACAGAAGATTGCCTTTATTCTTCTGATATTCCAGAGAATCAGCCAACAACTTTGCCATCTGTGCCACGGCAAAATCATCAAAAGCATATTCCAAAGTACGGGAGGTCTGCTCATTCTGATGAAAAGCCTCTTTCACACTATCCTCCATCGGAATAAATCCATATTTGAGATATGACTTCAAAGCCCTTCTTCCCATACCATCCTTATACTCCTCGAAAGACTTCGGACTCTGGAAAGCATTCTTACGCATTCCCAGGTATGCTGCCTGCGCATCAAAGCCACGAATGCCCTTGACATAAGCATCCGCCAGAGCAACACCGGCATGGTCGCCAATCATCGCTGCCGTATAACTGTTCCAACAAGGGAAAATAGGCATCCATCCACCCTCCTTGTACATATTGACCAGCGACTGCATCATGTCACCCGACAAAGTTGGCGTGATGATATTATAGAGAGGAAGTTCGGCACGATAGATATCCCACATAGAGAAATCTCCGTATGCTTTTGGGAGTGAAGAATGAAGAGTGACGAGTGAAGGATTCTCTTGCTTCGTCTCTCCATGAGCAAATGGTGGGTAGTCGCCATTCACATCACTCATCTGGCGAGGCAGGAACGAAGCACGGTAGAAGGCTCCATAAAACTGGTTGACCTTAGCCGTATCCTTGCTTTGCACATCTATCGTATGAAAGCGGTCGCACCATGCTTCGATGGCTCTTTCCCGCATCTCATCAAAACTACTTGCCAAGTTATCCACTTCTTTCTCTAAATTGGAAATCGCATTTTCCTTGCCTGTAAACGAACTGGCGGTTCTCAATTCCATCGATTTTTCGGTCTGACCTTTGAAAGTAAGCCAAGCCCCGATGCGGGCACCTTTAGCCTCCAATCCCTTTCCTTTTTTACTCTCCTTGGAGAACACGCCGAAATCAACCAGTCCTTCAGGGTATTCCAAGACAAAATGCCCACTGAATCCTGCTGGTTCACCCCATCCTTGGTAGATGCGATGCACAGGATTATAACCATAAACTCTATGATTCAGCGTATCGATCTCTATGTATCCTTCCCCCTCGTCACTATTCGGATTGATGACGATATGAACATCTTGGTCTTCCTGTGGTGTTACACGCAAGATGGCAGTATGACTCAAAGCCGTAAGTTCGGTTTTGAGATGTTCTTTCCTCAAGTTGATTGCATAGTAATGAGGATGAGATATTTCATCTGCATGCGAAAAAGGAGTAGCACGTTCCTCTGGCTGCAATCTCAGTTTGCCGCCCAAAGTTGCCACCGTAAAGGAACCGTAATCCTGGGTGCAACCTCCTACTATCCAATGGCTGTTGCGAAAGCCCTGCAATTCAGTATCCTTATAATAATAAGGTGCAATACACTTTTTCTCCGTATCTTGAGTCTGAGGAGTCCAGGAATTCTGTCCGTTAGGCACCAGTACGGCAGGAAGAGTTTGTCCATGTTCCTCACTTCCCTTACCAAACATACCAGCCGTCTTGGTATTAGCCTGCGCTGTGCCCACCATCGTATTGAGGGCATGGAGCTGGCGTACATGTTCTGCCTTGTCTATCCGGCTTTCCATATACTGTTTGAATTCTTCCCAGGAAAAATAGTTTTTATCATAAGACGGGACATCAGAACCATAGAACACATCTTCCATGCCTTTGATCTGTGCCTCGTTCACCTCATTATACAACAGTCTTACCACAATATTTTTCTCAGGATGAGCCTCATCCGGCACATTCTTCTTATAGAAAATCATCTGTAGGTTGGTAGCCATTGGAACCACTACATCCATGCGATTATATTCAGACCGGTCGCAGGAACTTTCAAACATTCCCGTCTCTTCAGAAACCCTTTCATAGCCAGCCCCCAAAAGAGTAAGCAGGCGATAGAGATTGGTATCATGTCCGAAGCGCAAATCAGCAGATGGCTTACCCGAAGCCAAAGCCCTATCAGCATCATCCCTGATATGATGCCACAAAGAAACAGCAGAACGCATCGGAATCCGTTCATTATAGAGATCATCTCCATTACAGATCGTCATACGCTTATTGTTGGCTTCATAGAAAGCACGAAATTCCTCATCAGTAAAGAGGGCATTCAACTGTTCCTCTATATCTTTCGGATAAGACTTGAAATTCAAACCCACATCCTGAATAGAGGAAGTGATGGCCTGCATCTCCCCCATCAACTTCATCGGATCATCAATCTTGGAAATATCCTTGAAAAGCAGATGCATGAATCTATCTGTAGAAACCTTTGGCGTAACCTTTGTCCTGTTTTCCAATGCTTTTTCTTCCGGAGAAGTATAGGCAATCCATGCCATATCGGCAGAATCGGTCTTTACATCCATCGTTAGTGACGGCTGCAAATGATGCAATTCGTCCGTAAAAGCCAACATACTTTTTGCACAACGGTCAACGATACTTGAACGTGCCGTCACACGATTACCTGTAGCAAAAATATGAGGAAAGCGTTGATACATACGATTGGCAATGCCCCGATGCTGAAGAGCGCCTAATTTCGACAGTTTACCACCATTACCCTGAGCATTATCCCATACTCGCCATAAGATTTTCCTTACCTTTTTTCCTAAAGGAGTAAGATTGGACACATCCTCAAAGTGTCGGTTCACCCAGGTATAGCGGTCATCATGGGGCATCCAGCGGGAGCCATGACGACCATAATGACTTATATAGAAAGGAGTGTAACCCTCCAGAACCAGATTATCCTCATCCTCATATTTCTCGATGGAAAGAGTTTTACCGGTCTCTACCTCAGTAAAAGGATAAGCGCAGTACACCCCACCCATCTGGCGACGAGTCTGAGCTTGTACCAGCAAGAGACACATGACAAAACCGATTACTAATATTACTTTCTTCATTAGGCTTTTATATTTTTCCACAAAGTTACAAAATTAATTCTATTATCAGAACAAATCTGAAACTATTTTCTTCTGGAAGAATCATTTCCCGTCCGGAAGCATTCCTGTGAGGGTCCAATCAATACCTAAAGGATTGTTTTTCATCCAAAGCACCCATGGCAGTTGGTGACAAAGACTGATACACATCGTTGTGCCATCTATATCCGCCCGCACGACAACGGTCTTTGCATCCCTTGACACCTGTCGCCAAGTAATATCATTATAGATGAAAGTACCAGAATGAAGCAACTGCTGTAAGGCTTTTCTGGAAATAAACAGGAAGGTACCATCACACATACCTTTATTCTGCGACTTGTTGCAGACATAGATATTCTTTCCTTTCTGCGGATTGTCCCAAGAGAAACCAGTAGCCTCATCCACCAGTCTTTCCGGTATCAGATAGACCGACTGGTTGCATTTCAAATACAGGGTGTCACGGTTTCCATTCAGATAAGTTGCCCCAAGCTCCCAATTGCGATACTGACGGTTTAAAACGAAATGAGAAATCCCCTGTGAAGGAATACTTTTCAACAAGTTATCCACATTTTGTTCACAACGTGGAAAACGCTCTTTCTGATTAGGAATCAGCATCTTAGCATCGTTATCAACAGTAGAATCAACAGCAGAAAAACCAGGAAGCACAAGTTTTCCACCATTTGTTAATAACTCATGAGTCAAGAATTTCCTATCCCAGGTTTTCATCTTTTCATCCCTTACCACTTGCAGTTTTTTACCATTCTCCAGATGAATCGTATATTCAGGAATCAGCGGCGAGCCTACCAGATAGAGATTCTGTCCTGCCACGGGATAAAGCCCCATCATATTGAAGACAAGCCAGGAAGACATGGCGCCGCTATCATCATTTCCCGGCAAACCGAGCGGAGTATCGTTATAGTTGTCATTCACAATCTGTCTGATACGTGCTACACTCAGATCAGGTCTATCCACCCAATGGTAGAGATAAGGAGTCATAAAACTCGGTTCGTTAGCAACATTATAATGTTTGTTGGCAAAGAATGTATGAAGGCGCTTGATAAAAGCCTCCTTACCGCCGCACAACTCCACCAATCCCGGCACATCATGCGGAATACTGAGACTATATTCAGCCGACAAAGCTTCATAGAAGAAAGTACTCCACCATGGCAGATACCAGGGAGCCACCTTCGTATCAGGGCGATAAGGAATCAGGGGATGGTAAACTTTTGATTTTCCCCAAGGCACAGAGTCGAGCCATCTCCCATCTGCATCACGAGGCATGATGAAACCACGCATTCCCTGCCATTCATAATCACCGCGCCAAAGATTGCGCCAGTTACCAGAGCGCTTGAGATATTTCTGATACAGGTCCTGATGTCCTAACCCTTTCGCCACCTGAGCGATACACCAATCATCATAACTGTATTCCACCGTACGGTTGCCAGCTCTGTCGATACCATAAGGGATATAGCCGAGCGTATTGTATTCCTTCAATCCACCACGACCATGCTTTTCATCAGGCACACTTCCCAAATAACCATCATCATCCGTAGGTGGAACTTCAGCATCCTTGATCATAGCCTTGAGTGCCAATTCATAGTCGATACCTTTCATCCCTTTGGCAAAAGCATCGGCTATCACAATTTCAGCATTGCTTCCTCCCTGGGTTCTTCCATTCCAATTACCACTCCGGGCATCCGGCATATAGCCATCATGCTTATAAATATTCAAAAGCGAATGGATCATATCCCGCTGCTTATCCTCATCTATCAGAGTAAGAAGCGGCATAGACGTACGGTAAGTATCCCAAATGGCATAGTAATCATCATAATAAGGAGTATCAGAGAAATGAGGGTTTTCCCCCGACTTATCCACAGGCATCAGCATCGTATGGTAGATGCCCGTGTAGAACATCCGTTTCTGTTTTTCAGTTCCTGCGATTTCTATCTTCCTCAATTTTCCATTCCAGGTTTCTCGTAGATGCTTCAACTGGGCATCGAAACCACAGGTAGGGATATTCCGCTTGGCTTGGGCGATACTGATATGCGAAATACCCAATTTCAGATTGGCAATACTTTTCAAGAAAGTGACATCCAATCTTGTCTTTGATTCCTTCACCTTATTATATAATAGAGGAACATCGCTCTGCAAATAGAAATATACGGTATAAGGGCCGCCATTGTTCCAGCCGCCCCGAACCGTACTCCATCCAGAGACGGCATATTTTCCATCACAGGAAACATATGAATCCACATACTGCTGCGCTTCGCGCTTATCAGGAATTGTATCTATTCCTAAGAAAGTAGCCACATCTATCAAGAGTTTTCCCTTCTGCTTCTTGCCAAAGTCCAACCGATAGAAAGCACAACGTTCTGAGGCAGTAATCTCAGTTCGTATTCCATTCTCAAAAGTACAGGCATAATATCCCAAGAAAATCTTCTCATCCATCCGTTTCTGTATGATTTCCTTGGAATCGAGGTAAGGCTGAATCAGAATATTGCCATATTTCTGTCCACCACCCGTTCCGCTGACATGCATCTGCGAAAATCCCTTGACAGGTTCAGGTATCGGCGCCCATCCTGCATTCGGCATAGTCACGGCATCCGGTCCCGGCTTCGCCATACCATAAGGCATACAAGGGCCAGGGAAAGTCCTTCCCAATCCCTCACTTCCGATACGTGGGTCCACATATCGGGAATAATCCTGGGCCATCAACGAGGATAGCCCAAGGACGCTATATAATGCTAAGACCAAGATTCGCTTCATTATTTATTATTGGATTTTAAGATTTAAATAAATCATCAAGTACCACTCTATCATTGACTTCGGTAGAATGCGCATTATCTTTTAAGCCATAGGTTGTTATCAACACGAGTTGCACAGCCTCTTTCACCTTAGTCTCAACTGCAAAGTCAGTAATCCGATTTCTTAATCGTTCCTCTTCCTTTGCATCCAATGAATAGATACCCTTACTATATTTTATCTCACACAAACTGATAATTTGGTCTGCACGCTCAATAATCAGATCCACCTGGGCAGCTGGCACACTTTCCTTACTTCGCCAAGAGTAATATTCCGTTCTAATACGTTGAATACCCAAAGCCTCCTTGATTTGTGGAATATGTGCCATACACAAGCGTTCATAAGCCAAACCATACCAAGTATTCTGCTTAGGCGAGTTGATGGAGTTTTCCCAGAAATGCTCATCTGTTGTATGCTTGCTACAGAAATCATGATAGAACTGGATATAAAAATCGGTAAGCTGATAGATACCGTTATTGCTATTTATCTTTCGCTCCCTGACGTTATACTTACGGATAAAATCACAATTCTCCAAATTCACCAAAAGTTTAGAAAGGTGTCCACCCGTTTCCTTCTTCAACTTTTCACTGATTTCCTTACGAGTCAACCCCTTCTTATTGTTTGCCAACAACTGGATAATATCTACATACGCCTGCGGACTTTTGAAAAGCGACTTAAACAGCCGGTCGAATTCCTTCTTCAATTCCGCATCACGAGAAAAGAATAGCTGATCTATATTGGCAGGAAGACTCAGGGCATTATCCAACAAGCTCAGATAATAAGGAATACCTCCAAGCACCATATATGTCTGCGCCATAGCCAACCGATTCCACTTGAAACCATAGGTTGTCAAGTATTCTTCGGTATCATGTAGGGTAAAAGGATGAATGTGCATCTCGTGTGTAATTCGATTATGCAAACCGCCATGATTATCAATAATATTATCCACGATCCAGGTAGTAGCGGATCCACAGACGATTAACTTTACATTGCTCTGCCTATTAGCCCAGCCATTCCAAAACAAATCCAATGCCTTCACCAATCCAGAGCGAGGTGTATCAAGGCATGGCAACTCATCAATAAAAATGATAGCTGGCTTATTTTGAGGAACCTTTTTTACCACTTCCTTCAAAGCCTCGAAAGCCCCATACCAATCTGTTACTCTCTTACCCTCATAACCACTCTCTTTAAGAGCAATGTTAAAAGATACCAATTGGTCTTCCTTATCTCCATCAATGACACCTGTCATATCAAAAGATAAAGCATCCTTGAAAGTCTCGGTAACAAGAAAAGTCTTCCCGACACGCCGTCTTCCATAGACAGCAATGAACTCAGAGCGATTGCTATCTATGTATTTCTTGAGCAAACCTTGCTCATTTTCTCTTCCTATCAATTGTACCATAAGCATTTATAGTATTTCATTCATGGTGCAAATATACGAAAAAAGATTGGATTGTCATGCTGAAAGTGCGCCAAAATCCTTGATTTTAGCACATTTTGGCGCATTATAAAGCCAAAAGTGCGCCAAAACATGAAAAATTTGACGATTTTGGCGCAGTTACAAACCATTTCACTATTACTAAAAAGGGAGAGCAGCAGACAACCACCCTCCCTTTTATTATCAAATTAATACCATTTATCAATAACCAGGATTCTGCTCCCAACCATTCAAATTAATTGTATTTTGTGGCACTGGGAAGATGCGATGACGCTTGTCGAAGTTTGCATCTGGGAAATCCTTGTAATGAGGGAAGAACTCATCCTCATAATGACCGAAACGAATCATATCATTACGACGCCAGTTCTCATCAAAGAATTCACGACCACGCTCATCATAGATTTCCTGCAAGGTAGGTTCGTTAGCTATCGTTGGAGCACCTGCGTACGTACGAATCTGATTGAAGAGAGCTTTTGCACCACTACTACCCTGACGAGTAAGAGCCTCAGCCTTCATAAGAAGTATGTCGGCATAACGGAAAATCGGCAGGTCATTAGACTGGTTACGACCATTATTATAATCGGCTGGAGTAGCAAACCATTTGATGGAGTGACAACCCTGCTGATAAGCATTAGCGTCATTGCCAACTTCGATGGTGTTATCTTTCTTTGCAAGAGTGATGTCTTCCGTAAAATGTACCTGGTTGCCGTTATACATAAAAGGTTCAGTTGTAGGACGTAAAGTCTTTGGGTCACGAACATAGACATCACCACGAAGAATGCAGAGATTACGAATATCCCCATCCAGAGAGAACAATTTGGCAAACTCAGGAGTGACTACCATGTTACCACCAAACGACTGAGTAAACTTATCTGTTGAACCATAGACATTTGGCAACAGATTTTTCATATCCTTGAATGTACGAGGACGAGCATACTGCATACCCTGACGATTGATGGCATCATATGGTATTGCGTATATGAAGTCCTCTACCGTCCAGCCATTGTCGTATGAGAACTTATGAAGATAGTCAACAGAACCCAAATTGAACTTACCACTATTTATAATATCATCGCAAGCAGCAATACAAGCATCCAACTTTGGATTTGCAGCAGTTGCAGCATCATATTGGTCAACAGACTCCGCCGTATAAACAGGCCAGTTGATATATAGCTTGGCAAGAAGAGCCTCAGCCATCCATTTAGTAGGCTTGCCGTATGTATTTTCAGTAACATCATCCGTCAATGCAGGGATAATGTCATTAAGCTCACTCTCAAGCCACTCCGCAACTTCCTTACGTGGAGTACGAGGTACCACAGAACCTTCAGTCTGAACTTTATCCAAAATAGGCGTATCACCATAACTATCCATCAAAATCCAGGTGTAATAAGCACGTATGGCACGAGCTGGTGCTTTCATCTGGGCAGAAGCTCCACTACCCAATTCCTCCAAGATGGTATTCGCCTTTGTAATACCAGCCGTCACATCATCATACCAACCGATAGATGCATCATTAGGAGAACTACAATGTAGTGCTTGGTGAGCATAGGTACCACTGTCATAATAACCACCAGCAAAAGCGAGTGCAGTAAACTCATCGGAAGCCAAGCATTGCGCCTCCATATAACGGCGGCCCAATGTTCCTGCAAGATGGTAATATACATCCGCCATTTTTGCCTCCACAACAATCATAGGATCAACTCCTGAGTTTTGACTAGGATCCTCAGTATATTGCGAGTTTGGACTCATGTCCAAATCCGTACAGCCGGTAAGTGTCATAGCTAACAATCCAGCTGAAATAAACAATCTATTTAGTTTCATATTCTGTAATCTGATTAATAGTTATTACTTAACAGTCACAATAGCGATACGGTTAGCATGATTGGTATCCGCACCCTTGGCGATAATACGAGTCACATTCACGCCCTTATTCTGTAGATACTTAGCTACTGCATCTGCACGTTTCTGAGACAACTGCTGATTTACAGAAGACTTGCCTTCAGGAGAAGCGTATGCTACAATCTCGACATTAGAGCCGCTCTTGATGCCATCAAGTTCTGAAGTATTGCCAATCTCTGCAGAATTTACAGGGAATGTCACAACGTATGTGCTCTGCACAAAAGTTGTCTTTCCAGGAACCTCCTTAACCACTTCCTTGATTACTGGTACTTCCTTGATTACCTCTCGGTCGATATACTGTGGCGTAGCCTTTTTCTTCTTGCTTCCACCGAAATTAATCTTAACACCCACCATGAAGGTACGTGTATGTGGATAACGGCTCCAACGATAATCGATACCCGGGTCAATGCCACCCATATTCACCTCAGGATCAAGTCCCTTATAGTTAGTGATCGTAAAGAGGTTATTGGCTGTGCCATAAAGAGTCAAGTCCTGAATCCAGTCATTAAAGCAATTACGGAATGTGTAACTCAAAGAGAGCGTCTGAAGACGAACGTAAGATCCTTTCTCTATATAACGGTCCGAAGGAAGTGAGCTTGAAGCATCGCCAACAGGATTAGAAAGGAATTCTTTCAATACGTTCTTACCATCTGAGAACATTTGAGCAGCCGTATAGTGAGCGCGAGGACTATTATAAACGTCATTACCGAACACACCTGTGATAAATGCGTTCAAACTCCAGTTCTTATAAGTAAGCGTATTGTTCCAACCTGCATTGAGCTTAGGTTGTGCACAACCTGTTATAGAACGGTCTTTCAAACTTGGATTATTGGTGGTTTTGCCTGTACGATTACCATTTTCATCAAGAACGTAGTACTCTGAGCGTCCATTTACAATTCCTGCATACTGATACGTATAGAATGTACCAATAGGTTCGCCCTCCATAATTCTCTGTGTCCAACCATCATCAGAAACACCAGCTACCATTGGATCACCTTGGGTGAGATTAGTAGTATGGAATGTCTCATTCTGCATCTTATCGACAGTATTCTTGTTATGAGAGAGATTAAGGGTTGAACTCCACATGAAATTCTTGGTACGAACAGGCACCGCATTCAATGTAAACTCAATACCCTTATTGGTCATCTCACCCACATTGGCATCCATCCAACCATATATGTACTGAGTCCTTGAAACAGGATAGCTCCAAATCAAGTCCTTGGTCTTCTTATGATAAACTTCTACAGTACCATTCAGACGTCCCTTCAAGAATGCAAAGTCGAGACCAATATTCAACATACCTGTTGACTCCCACTTCAAATCAGGGTTTGCATTCTTGGTTGCACCATATGAACGATAAGTCTTACCATTATATGGGAATGTACCAGAAGCACCATACGTATTATAAGAAGAATACACATCAAAGCCCATGGCATTACCAGAAATACCATATCCCGCACGAAGTTTCAAGTTATCGAAGATATGCTGGTTCTGCATAAACTTCTCCTCAGTGATATTCCAAGCAGCAGATACAGAAGGGAAAGTTCCCCAACGATTGTTCTTGCCGAATACCGAAGAGCCATCACGACGAATGGTTGCCTGAAGCATATATCGGCTATCAAACGAGTAATTCACACGACCATAGAAAGAGATGTTACGCACTTTCTCCAAATAGCCGCTCTGAACGGAGTTCTGAACGCCCAAGATGGTTTGTGCGTATGACATATTATACCATCCAAGATCATCATTATAGTAACCTTCAACACTGAGACCGAATCCATCGTTATTCTTCTTTTCTTCCCAAGAATAACCACCCATCAAGCCCCACTTGCTCTTTCCGACCTTGAAATCGTAGTTGAGATAAGTCTCAAAAGTCTGTTCACGACCAAAATAAGTATTACGGGTAGCCTGACCATTCTTGTTGCCAATACCCTCCAACTGAGAGTTACGGGTATTATAGGCACTATAAGTACTTTGATAATTACTCCAAGAATAGTTGACACTCCAAACGAATCCCTTCCAAAGTTCGAGGGCGGTCTTACCAACAAACTGGTTACGTTTCCATACAGTCTCAGACTTATTTTCCTCCATCAATGCAAGAGGGTTATAGTTCTTGGAGCCAGAGCCTACGGTCCATGTTCCATCCGCATTTTTGATAGCATTAGTAGGAGAATAATAGTTCATGGCATCAAGCACAGATGCACCCTCATTGCCAGATGGTACGCCAAAGTGTTTGCCATACATCATATTCGCACCAAGAGAAACAGTAAGGTGGTCTTTCAAGGTCTTGGTTGACACAAGAGAACGGACATTGAAACGGTCAAAGCCTGTCATCTTGATGACACCCTCACGCTTTCTGAGATCGGCACTAATCATATAATTAGTAGAACCATTTCCACCACTAATGTTTACATTATGATTATGACTTATACCTGTACGAAGCACCTCGTCTTGCCAATCCGTATTGGCGCCACCATCCTTGAGAGTTATATTGTTGTCCTTTGCATACTGACGCAAATCATCAGCTGTACACACATCATATTTCTTCAGAATATTATCAAAAGCCACATAGCCATTGTAAGAGACATTGGTTTTCTCCTCAGCACCCTTCTTGGTAGTAATGATGATTACACCATTGGCAGCCTTGGAACCATAGATGGCCGTAGCTGTAGCGTCTCGAAGAACGTCAATAGACTCGATATCTTCTGGAGACACAATAGAAATATCAACTCCAGGGATTCCATCCACAACATAATAAGGTGACATGGCACCCGTACGGAGAGTAGAAGCACCACGAAGGGTAATGGTAGGAGAGCCGTTAGGATCGGCAGTAGAAGAAACCACCAAACCCGGAACCTTTCCCTGAAGCATCTGACCTGGGTCTGTAAACACACCTTGGTTCAAATCTTCTGCCTTCACGGTAGTAATTGAAGAGGTAACATCTTTACGACGCATCGTACCATAACCAACCACTACCACTTCGTTCAGAGCAGTATTGTCTTCTTGCAAAACAATCTGACTGTTGGAACCGGCCTTAACGGTCTGTGGCGTGAAACCGATATATGAAATTTTCAACTTTGCACCAGGCTTCACATTCAGTTTGTAGTTACCATACATGTCGGTAACTGCACCATTCTGCGTACCCACCTCCAAAACGGAAACACCGATAAGAGGCTCGCCATTGGCATCCTTCACAGTACCACTGACATTACTCTGTGCAAACGTGAGCGAACTCACCAATAAAAGGGCGGAAGAGAACAAGACACGTCTCATGTTACTTCCAATAGTCTTTTTTACTATTTGCATAACCTAATAGATTTTAGTTATATTTATACGATGCAAAGGTAATGATACCTTATTACACCGGAGTTAAGTTCTGATTGCATTAGAATGAAAGAACCACAGAAACCGTTTCGCATATAGGAATATTAATCATCTATGCCGAAAGTCTTTCCGCCATAGTTGATCTTAGGATCTGCAATTACTTTCAGGTCATCTATCTCCACATTGGTGGCTTGTTCCACATAGACTCCATATACCTTATTATATATAAAGCCCTCACTACGACATGGACGCTTATCATAGACGCCGCCATCGTAAGAAGTCACTTTCTTCAGATTCAAATGAACATTGTTGAGATAAATATCACGAACTTTATCCTTAGTATCCCCTCCGATAAAGCACCCGTTTTCAGAAGTTGCATAAATATTATTGAAGTAAATGCGGCTCACTTCTCCACACTTACCTACGGTCTGTCCTTTAGGGAAACGCCAGTTGGCATCCTTATGATTACCATTGGCACGAGGATAAGAAGTCACATAGATAGGTTCCGCCTTTCCCCACCAGACATCACTCCAAAGATGACAATCTAAAATAATATTAGAGAAGACCACATCCGTCACAGTACCTTCATCACGATTCTGGATACCCAAACCACGGTTACTGCCCTTGATCACACAATTGTCTATCACCACATGATAGATGGAATCCATATTCTCGCTGCCTATCTTGACTGTACAACTGCGACTTTCCATCACGCAATTGGTCACTACGATGTCATGACAAGAACCATACTCCTCAAACTCACGTCGGTTTTTCAGACAAATGGCATCATCACCACTCGTAATATGACAGTTGGCAATACGTACATTCTTGCTATGATCAATATCAATACCATCACCATTGCGTATTTTCAGATTATTCAGAAGATTAATTCCATCTATCAAAGCACCATCACAGCCTATCAGATGAACTGTCCAATAGGCACCTTCACAAATCGTAATATCACGGATAGACAGATTCTTCACACCTATCAGCGTGAGGACATGAGGACGAGGATCGAAGGTTGTTACAGGTTTCAGTTCATAACTGTCAAACAACTCTGCTCCCATAAACTGAATACCATTGCCATGAATCGTACCATGTCCGGAGAAAGACAGATTTTCTATATCCTTAGCCCAAATCCACATCATACCTTCACCTTCATTCTTACCAAAGGCACTTTTCCGATAGATGCTTTCATCAGGATTCGCTTTCCAGACGGAATGGGTCTCCAGGACTATATTGACATTAGACTTCAATTCGACTGGTCCAGAAAGGAATGTATGATTAGCAGAGAAAACGACATTGCCTCCTCCTGCTTGCGAACAAGCGTCGATGGTTTTCTGAATGGCAGAAGTATCATCTGTCACCCCATTGCCTTTAGCTCCAAAATCCACTACGAGAAAATCTTTGGCCAAAGCAACAAACGGCATTGCCAACAGCAATATCCAAAATAAAGTTATTCGTTTTATCATGAAAGTTTAGTCTTGTTGAATGTTGTATTTAGGTTCATTTATGTTGCAAATGTAAACAAAATAATAATAAGTTGCAAATTTTTCGCACATTATTTTATCAAAAGACCTTAAAATTTAACACTTTAGCAAGTATAGAGCACTAAAAAAAGTGTACCAGACACTCTTGAAGCGTTGAGCACCTGGCAAAAACTTTCAATAAAAAGTGGGTTTTCGCATTCATTTCTCCTAAAATTTAGAAATATTAGCTTAAAAGCAGAAAAAAGCTCCAAGAAGAATACATAAGTGAATAAAGGAATGCATACTTACAAGATTTACTGCATAATATTGCATTTCATAAGAAAGAATCCGATTATGCGCATATTTATGCGCTTTTAAAACAGCAATATAATATTTTATCACATATTAGTGCAATTTTATTGCAATTTATTTGGTAGTTTGGTGATATTATTGTATTTTTGCAAGCGAAATCCGAATAATAATACATCATATGAAGGTAAAGAATAGTAGAATGGAAACCCTGAAGATGCTTATCTCAAGTCAAGAGTTAAGTTCACAGGAAGAAGTTTTGAAGGCCTTGTCAAAAGAAGGTTATAAGCTTACGCAAGCCACTTTAAGCCGCGACTTGAAACAACTGAAAGTTGCCAAAGCCGCCTCTATGAATGGTAAATATGTATATGTACTCCCTAATGAAACCATGTACAAGCGAGTTTCCAATCCTCGTTCGCTCAAAGAAATGATGATGACCCCTGGATTTCTATCCATCAACTTTTCTGGAAACATGATTGTCATCAAGACTCGTCCGGGTTATGCCAGCAGCATAGCATATAACATTGACAATCATGACATTCCTGAAATCTTGGGTACAATTGCTGGAGATGACACGATTTTCCTGGTAAAGAAAGAAGATGCTTCTGAGGAAGCACTCCTGAAATCACTCGCAAATGCCATTCCAGAACTGAAGTAAGACATACGAGAACAAAATAGAATCTCATGCATATCTATGCATGCTTTTTCATATAAGATAACAAGAACATTATAATAAAAGAAAGAGAAAATGGAAGAAGTTAAAGTAATGGTGGCTGACGAAAGTCACATCAAGTACATCGACACCATTCTGACTACAATTGCAGAAGCTGCAAAGAAGCGTGGTTCTGGTATCGCCAAGCGTTCACCAGAGTATGTTGCCACCAAGATGCGCGAAGCCAAGGCTGTCATCGCTCTCCAGGGCGAGAAGTTCGCAGGTTTCAGCTACATCGAAACATGGGGCAACAAGCACTATGTCACCACATCAGGTTTGATCGTTCACCCAGACTTCCGTGGTTTGGGATTGGCTAAGCGTATCAAGAACCTGACCTTTACGCTCGCCCGACAGCGATGGCCTCATGCCAAGATTTTCTCTTTGACATCTGGTTCGGCTGTAATGAAGATGAACACCCAGCTGGGTTATCTTCCTGTTACCTTCGCCGACCTGACCGATGACGAGTCTTTCTGGCGTGGTTGCGAGGGTTGCATCAATGTGGATGTCCTCCATCGCACCAATCGCAAATACTGCATCTGCACCGCCATGCTCTTCGACCCAGAGGAGCATCTGCCTATCAAGCTTCCTCAGGAAGTGATTGAGAGAATCAGAAAGATTGACGGTCCATCTGCAGAAATTTAAATCCTTACATATAATTTAAGGTGTTGGCAAGAATGCCATCTAAACATTATTCACCACATATTAAACATAAAATAAAATGGCAAATAAGAAAGTTGTAGTCGCTTTTAGCGGCGGTCTCGATACATCATACACAGTAATGAAGTTGACCCAGGATGGCTGGGATGTTTATGCAGCATGCGCTAACACAGGTGGTTTCTCTGCCGAGCAGTTGAAGACCAACGAGGAGAACGCATATAAGTTGGGTGCAAAGGCATACGTCACTCTCGACGTTACCCACGAGTATTACGAGAAATCATTGAAATACATGATTTTCGGTAATGTGCTCCGCAACAACTGCTACCCTATCTCTGTATCTTCTGAGCGTATCTTCCAGGCTATCGCCATCGCTCGTTACGCCAAGGAGATTGGTGCTGACGCCATCGCTCACGGCAGTACAGGTGCCGGCAACGACCAGATTCGTTTCGACATGACATTCCTGGTGATGGCTCCTGGTGTAGAGATTATCACATTGACCCGTGACAAGGCACTTTCTCGTAAGGAGGAGGTTGACTACCTGAACGAGCACGGTTTCTATGCAGACTTCACCAAGTTGAAGTATTCATATAACGTAGGTATCTGGGGAACCAGTATCTGCGGTGGTGAGATTCTCGACCCAACTCAGGGTCTTCCTGAGGAGGCTTATCTGAAGCACGTTACTGCCAAGGAAGAAGAGGCTGAACTGAAGATTACCTTCGAGAAGGGTGAAATCGTGGCTGTCAACGGCGAGAAGTTTGATGATAAGATTGCAGCCATCCAGAAGATTGAGGAGATTGGTGCTTCTTACGCCATCGGTCGCGACTGCAACGTGGGTGACACCATCATCGGTATCAAGGGTCGTGTAGCTTTCGAGGCTGCAGCTCCTAAACTCATCATCGAGGCTCACCGCCTGTTGGAGAAGAGCACATTGAGCAAGTGGCAGCAGTATTGGAAGGACCAGGTAGGCAACTGGTACGGAATGTTCCTCCACGAGAGTCAGTACCTGGAGCCAGTGATGCCGGATATCGAGGCTATGCTGACTTCTTCTCAGCGCAACGTAAACGGTACAGCCATCTTGAAGCTCCGTCCATACAGTTTCCAGACTGTAGGTATCGACTCACCAGACGATTTGACCAAGTCTAAGCTCGGTGAGTATGGTGAGATGCAGCACGGTTGGACAGCCGAGGATGCGAAGGGCTTCATCAAGGTAAGCTCTACCCCACTCCGTGTTTATTATGGTATGCACCCTAACGAGGAAAGATAATATGGTAAAAGTAGGTATTTTAGGAGCAGCTGGTTATACAGGAGGTGAGTTGATTCGCCTCCTTATCAACCATCCTGAGGCAGAAATCGTTTTCGCCAATAGCGAGAGTAACGCTGGCAACCTGGTGGCTGAGGTTCACGAGGGATTGTATGGCGAGACTGATTTGAAGTTTACCGCTGAGATGCCTTTCGACCAGGTGGATGTCATCTTCTTCTGCTTCGGTCACGGCAAGAGCGAGGCGTTCCTGAAGGAACACAATGTTCCGGAGAACGTGAAGATTATCGATTTGGCACAAGACTTCCGTCTTGCCCCAGAGACTGTGGTTGCTACCCAGCAGCCAACCCCAGCCGCTCACGATTTCGTATATGGTCTTCCAGAAATAAATGAATCAAAAATAGCCGTAGCTCAGCACGTGGCAAACCCAGGTTGTTTTGCAACCTGCATTCAACTTGGTTTGTTGCCTGCTGCTAAGATGGGCCTCATCAACAGCGATGTTTCTGTCAATGCCATTACCGGTAGCACCGGCGCAGGTCAGAAGCCAGGCGCCACTACCCATTTCTCATGGCGCAACAACAACATGAGCATCTACAAGGCATTCAACCATCAGCACGTGCCAGAGATTCGTCAGAGTCTGAAGCAGACACAGGGTTATCTCGATGCAGCCATCGACTTCATCCCTTACCGTGGCGACTTCGCCCGTGGCATCTTCGCAACAGAAGTGGTAAAGACCGACAAGCCTATCGAGGAAATTGTGGCAGGTTACAAGGAGTTCTACAAGGATGCCAAGTTTACCCACTATGTGGATAAGGCAATCGACCTGAAGCAGGTTGTGAATACCAACAAGTGCCTGGTTCATGTGGATAAGTATGGCGATAAACTCCTGATTACTTCCTGCATCGACAATCTTCTGAAGGGTGCCGTAGGTCAGGCTGTTCAGAACATGAACATCATGTTTGGTCTCGACCAGACAGCAGGTTTGAAACTCAAGCCATCAGCATTTTAGATAAAAGAATTCGGAAGAACGGATGAAAAATCATTCGTTCTTCTATCATAAAAAATAGTTTGTAATAAGATAACTCTATGAGTTGTCTTTCTTAAAACATAGATTTAACATGAAACTTTACGACGTATATCCTCTTTTCGATATTAATATTGTAAAAGGACAGGGCTGCAAGGTATGGGACGACAAGGGTCAGGAATACCTCGACCTCTATGGCGGTCATGCCGTTATCAGCATCGGCCATTGCCATCCTCACTATGTAGAGATGCTCACCAACCAGTTGAACAACCTGGGTTTCTATTCCAACTCTGTCATCAACAAGTTGCAGGTGAAACTCGCTGAGCGTTTGGGCAAGATAAGCGGTTATGAAGATTATCAGTTCTTCCTCATCAACTCTGGTGCCGAGGCAAACGAGAATGCCTTGAAGCTGGCTTCATTCACCAACGGAAGAACCCGCGTGCTTTCTATAGAGAAGGCTTTCCACGGCAGAACATCTCTTGCCGTAGAGGTAACAAATAATCCAAAGATCATCGCACCAATCAATGATAATGGTCACGTAACCTATCTTCCTATCAACGATCTGGAGGCTTGGGAGAAGGAACTTGCCAAGGGTGATGTCTGCGCTTGTATCATCGAGGCGATTCAGGGCGTAGGTGGCTGCAATATGGTAACTCCTGAGTTTGCTCAGGGATTGCAGGCAGCCTGCAAGAAATACGGCACCATCCTGATTTGCGATGAAATCCAGTGCGGTTATGGTAGAAGCGGTAAGTTCTTTGCTCACCAGTGGTTGGGCATCAAGCCTGACCTCATCACCGTAGCCAAGGGTATCGGCAATGGTTTCCCTATGGGTGGCGTATTGATTTCTCCTGAGTTTACACCAGTATATGGTCAGTTGGGTACTACTTTCGGTGGCAACCATCTGGCATGTACTGCTGCTCTCGCCGTTCTCGATGTTTTCGAGAAGGAGAACCTTGTGGAGAATGCGCATGAGGTTGGCGAATATCTCATCGCCCAGCTGAAGGAGTTGCAGAAGCGCAACAGCCATATCACGGAGGTTCGTGGCCGTGGTTTGATGGTAGGAGCCGTACTCGATATTCCTCACAAGGATGTTCGCAGCAAGCTCATCCACGAGCAGCACTGCTTCACCGGTTGCGCCGGCACCAACATCCTCCGTATCCTTCCTCCATTGGTATTAACCAAGGAAAATGTGGATGACTTCATCGGAAGATTGGAAACCGTATTGAAGGAAGTATAAACCCATTGAGATAAGGATATAAAGAAAACTCAACCCATAAAAGAAATAGGAATCACTCCTATCGTGAGCAGCAAGCCCTTTTCGGTTTGCTGCTTTTTTATTCCCCCTCATAGGAAAAGTGTAGTTTTATCTTGGTTATTTCGTAGGAAAAGTGTATATTTGCAGCCGTAATCCTTGGAATGGTGTATAAAACAGCTGCACTTATTCGCATCTTAATATGGCAAACAATATTAAACAGGCTTATAAACATATAAAATGACAACAGACAATAAAGACAACAGGCTCTCAATAGAGAACAGCGATTATGCCGAGATACTGCGACACGCTGTCGCAGTAATTGAGCATGCTCGGACAGAAATAGCCCGACATGTCAATGGCTATGTCTCTACCGCTTATTGGGAGATTGGTCAAATACTTCATGAGCGCAAGATTGAAAGCGGGTATGGTGACAGCGTTGTAAGACGGTTGTCAGCAGACCTGAAAGAACGTTATCCAAAGATGGGTGTTTCACCACGAAATCTGTGGTATATGAAAAAGTTCTATGAACGTTATGCAGGACATAATGAGAAAGTGCAACGGAGCGTTGCACTTTTGCCATGGTCACATAACATGCTGTTGTTGAGCAAGGGGCTGAATGATGAAGCCACGCTATATTATGCGCAGGAAACCGTAACCAAAGGCTGGAATCGCGACTTGTTGCTCAATGCCATCAAACTCAATATGTATGAGACACAGGCATTGGCACGAGTAGATAACAATTTCGACCGTACTCTTCCTGCCGAGCAAGCGCAGTATGCCAATGAAGTGTTTAACAGCAGCTACAATCTTGGTTTCTTGGGAGTAACAAGTCCCATTCTGGAGCTTGAACTTGAAGACCGCCTTGTAAAAGCTATCACTCGTTTCCTTATGGAACTTGGTAATGGTTTCACTTTCATTGGCAACCAGCATGTATTGGAATACAATGGTAAAGAAAGTAAGGTAGATATGTTGTTTTTTCATCGTGGACTGCGCTGCCTTGTTGCTGTTGACCTAAAGATAGGTCCTTTCAAACCAGAGTATGCAGGTAAGATGAACTATTATCTGTCTCTGCTTGACCGTCTTGAACGTGGTGCTGACGAGAACCGTTCTATAGGAATCATACTTTGTGCGGAGAAAGACCGTGTAGAGGTGGAACTCGCACTTGAAGATATGGGAAAACCTATTGGAGTGGCAGACTATCAGCTGATAGTACCGAAAGAGAAATTACAGAAAGTTCTTACTGATGAGATAAAGGCATTTAGTGAGGAAAAAGAAAAAAAGATTAATTGAGCAAGCAAATGTCAAAAGCAAATAATAGAGCGGCAGCCGATACATTTTTGGCTGTCGCTCTTGGCGTTTTGAATAAAAGTAATAAAAGATATTTATAGTCGATTCAACTCAGCATTACCGGCACCAGTTCCCTTGTACTTGCTACGTGTGGTATTGAACTTATAGCGAAGGGTGAGTTGCAGGTCTCTCGTACCTCGCTTAGACACTTGCAAGAGTTCCATCTTCTGGTTATAGAGCAAGTCGGCATCCCAACATTTATAAAGCAGGTCGTTACCTTTTATTTCCAAGGTAAGGGCATCCTTTAGGAATGACTTGCTGATGCTGACATCCAGTACATGCTGCTCTTTGGCAAGATATACATTCATCGTGTTACCCTTGCTCTGATAGCGATAATCCACGTTAAGGGTGATGCCGTATGGCAAGGAGAAGGCATTATTGAAGTTGCCCATGAAGATAGGACGATTCAAGCGATAAGATGCCACATCAGTATGGAGGGTGAACCAGGGTTTCTGCATGCCCAAGTTGATTTGTGGCGCCCAAATGCCTATCTTTGGAGCGGCACTGATGTAGGCGGTCATGCTCTTGAGACTCTTCACGTTCTTATGACTTATCATGGTAACAGCTTCGTTCCCAGGAATTTGCTCTGCCCAATAGATGATGGCATTGCGAGAGTCCTTGTAGTTGACCATAAACTGGATGAACTTCCATACACCCGATAATTCCACTCTGTGATTGGTTTCGTTGTCGAGATAAGGATTACCTGTTTGGCGAGTAAATCGATTCATATAAGATACATTATTGCTCAGTTGACTATATGAAGGACGAGAGGTCTTTACCGAATAGCTCAACTGTGCCATTACCTTACCTATCTTCGCACCATAGCTGATGGTAGGAAAGAGGTTGCGGAAGGAGCGACTCTGCTCGGGCTGATAGATGCCTGCATCATAATACTTGAATCTTACATACTCGTATCGCAACCCTGCCGTGATGTTTCCTATCGGGGTGAGACGTGCGTATTGGATGAATGGACTTGCCGTCTGCTCCTCCAATTTGCTATAAGAGTTGGCGAGGAGGTCGGTGCGATTCACTTCGTAGTCATCGTTACGATGAGTATTGATATACTCAGCTCCATAGGAGAGATTACCGCCTAAGAGAGGAGAGGTAATTACGAGTTTGGTAGCTACCATCTTATTGCTCACACGATTCTTGGAGTTGATGTTGCGAGAATCGTGCTCCTGGCTCTGTTCATCGCTATAGGCATAAGCCCTGTTTGTACTGAAATAGAGGTCGGTATTCAGGTCAATAGTGGTCTTGCCCAAAGTGCCGTTGTAGTAGGCATTCAATTGATGGCTAGGGCTGCTCTTGTCGACCGTCAGACCATCGGTTTTGATATAGTCGTAAAACTTACCGTCGGCTGTCACCTGACTATCGAAAAAATCTTTTGAGCGAGAATAGCCTGGCGAGGTCAAGGTGTATCTCGCACCAATGGAATGATTGGCATTGAAATCATAGCTAAAACCACTGATAAGACGGTGCGATTCTATACGACCTGTTACTTCGTTGTTGTTATGCTGTTGCCAAAGCTTATCGACATGTACAGTCTGTTCGTAGGTGGCCTTTTGCATCCATGTTGCATCAGAGAACTTATAAGTGGCAAAGAGATTCAGTCCATTATGGCGATAGTTCATATTAACCTGTTGGATGGTATTGTCGTGCTTATTATACCAATACACAGAGCGAGTATCAAAGCCGATACCTTCGCCTTTCTTCTTGATGGTCTTGATTTTGATTACCGAATTTACCGAAGCATCGTAGGCGGCTCCTGGATTCTGGATGACTTCCACACTCTTGATGTCGGAAGATTTGATGTTATCCAACTCACTGATGTCTTGCATCTTCCTGCCGTTGATATATATAATAGGCGTACCCTTGCCGACCACCTCATATCCATCTTTCTTCTTCACGATGCTCGGCACATGCTTCAATACATCTTCTGCCGTACCCATCTTGCTAAGCACGGTTCCTGCCACGTTGGTCAGCAGTCCTTCGTGGGTCTTCTTATATTGAGGAAGATGAGCTTTCACCACCACTTCGCCAAGTTCTTTGGAGAACTTATCAAATAGGATCGTGTCGGAAATCTGTTCACCATTGATGTTCTGTGCCATCATCTGTGTTATGGTAATGCCACAGAAGGATGCTACTAATGCAAGTCTTTTCATTTTCTTACTATTCTTTATGCTGTTACTATTCTTATTTGTTGCAAAATAGCAAGGCAACGGCTATGCCAAAAACATAAGCGACTGATTATCAGAATATATAGAAAAAAGGCCATAAGATGACCTGTCTAAATACTTGACACTGCTGTCTAGCTATTAGACAGAAAAGCCATCAAAAAGGTTGCGATGCGACATCATCTCTTTAATATACTCATGGTATTTTCACTTATTTTCCTACATTTCGCAAGCGATTTGTCGCATAACTCAGAAATTTTCCATCCCTTGGCCTACGCTCATGCCGAAAGAACTCCTTCAGGCGCATTGCCAGAACAACCGAGCCGTGATATAACTTTACAGATTAAGATATAGCGAAAATATCTCTTAAGGGAAGATTTTATTTCCCTTAAGGAAAAAATTATTTTCCCTTAAGGAAAAATACAAATATCCTTAAGGGAAAATTTTCAATCTCTTCTTCCCCCTTTTTATGGGTGTTTCTTCTTGGCTGTCTCTTTCTAGAATATTATTTACATAGATTGGAGAAGAAAAAGGGTATGAGCTAAAGATGGAATAATAATAGTTGTAACTACTCATGCCCATAGGGATGCAGAGTTGTTACCGGCATTTTTCACAAACCAATCCCCAAGGCACAAAAAAAATCGATTTAAAACAAGAAAAACAGAATCATTCTTTTCGCTGCAATCATTATCGCAGCCGTATCACAGACATTCGCGCAAGGCAACGGACTTACAGTTATCAACGAAGCAACAAGTATGGTGACCTCCTACTTCGACCCGGGCACGAAGCTCATCTACGCCA
>OMAO01000178.1_pt1 | contig 42983 bp, 59 predicted proteins | sample 1644641 | NCBI WGS metagenome assembly OMAO01 (sample SAMEA103958120, study PRJEB25191) | human gut metagenome | biome: human-associated habitat [ENVO:00009003]; feature: intestine environment [ENVO:2100002]; material: feces | place: Germany | collected 2013/2015
CCCGGTCGCCTGCGCAAGCAAAAGCCCGCGCCGTTGTTCGGCCAGCGGCGCGGGCAACGCCTACCTATATCTTACAACTTTCGGGAGGCGCGAACAAGAGGCAAAGATTAACAAAAAAAGAACGCGGTTTTTGTGGAGAAATGGAGACGGGAATGGAAAAGACGATGGAACAGATTGAAAACATTTTAGAGCGGGCCACACTGGATCAGCTGAAAATCATCCTGCGATTCCTGCGGAACATCATAAAATAAGCGCCGGAACGGGAAACCGTTCCGGCGGGGAAGCTAGGGGTTACAATGCCCGCATGGGTCGTACCCAGCATCTATAGCATCATCGCGATAATCAAATTCTATTTGATTATCTTTGTCGGGGAGATAGGGGCAATACGAATGGTGAAATTTTTTTGTATCAATATTCCCGATGTAACAGCTAGAGACATAGCCGGACGGACGATCATTGCCAGATGGAGTAGTTGCTGGTTTTGATGGGAACAGCCAATTTGGGAGAAACGCAAGCACAACGGCGATCCCGGCGAGAATGGCATATAGCAGCAGAAAGGTTAAACATCCGTTCAGCATTTTTTTGCGCCGTGCGGGCCATTGAGGATCCGGGGAACGAGGGGAAGACGCGGCTGCGGGGCTTGGGTTACAGGAAGGTTCGTGTTTGACCGTTGGCTTACACGCCTCTACCACAGACGGCTCGAATGGAGGCTCATCATCGCGGTGGACAACCGGCGTGCTTAAGGCGAGGTGCGTGATGTTGGGCGGGAGTTCAAGCCGATGAGAAGCGGAGCCAGAAGGAGCGGGAGACAAGCTTTCACTGGAAGCATCCGTGGGTTTTGATTTCTTATTGCGTGGATGCCTGTCGGGCAGATTGTATAAATAAGAAATGAGTTTACGAAGAAAATAAAAGAATAGAATTTCGGCAAGAAATAGAATGACTAGACCAAGAAGAATCAGGCCATCCATAAAAATACCACCCCTTACCAGAATACAGAAAACGTCGGGAGTGGTCAAGCGCTATAGACACTTTCTATACATTTTGACGAATAAAAAAGAACACCGGAAGCAGTTATTTGCTTCCGGTGATTTTTTTTGCGTATTCGAGGATGTTGTCCCAGAACTCCGGGGGCATTTCGAGGGCGGCTGCAATGCCGCGTTTGCGTGTGGATTCGTCGGCTTCGGCCAGAACGTCGGTAAACATCAAGGCCATGCGCTCGTTTTCACTGCGCTGGACGTACATTTCCCCTTCGCCGTCCTCCAACCATGCGAGGGAGACGTTGAACTCCCGGCAGATATCCGAGATTGTGCGGTCACTGGGCATTTTTGAACCGGAACAAACGGCGGACACGAACGGCTGGCTCAAGTTGATGGTTTCGGCAAATTTCGTTTTTGTGATACCAAGGTCTTTGATTAAATAAGCGATTCGATCGTTGATTGTATTCAAGCTTTTCACCACCTTCTAGCCACAAGGTAACACAACGGAAATGAAATGTCAAGAAAAAATATAACCAAGGAATGAAATTATGCTTGACAACGGTTCTGAGGTATGCTAACGTATAACCAAGGAATGAACCGAGCGAGGTGAGAACAATGTCAGAGGAACAGAAGAAGCAGGTCGAGGGAGTGCTGCATGAGATGAAGCACATGAACCAGCAGCAGATCGAGGTCATGATCGCCTATATGCAGGGCGTGGCTACGGCGGCGAAGCTGATGAACGAGAAGAAGGAGGCCGTCTGATGGTACTCGACGACGACCTGCGGCAGAAACTCGAAGAGCAGCTGGAACTGCTGGCCGAGCGAAGCCGGAAGCAGGAAACCACAAACGAGGATCTCGCAAAGCTGACGGAGCAGATGGTCTGCATCGTGAGCTTGCTGGAATCGGAACCTTGATTCTGCGTAATATTTCCAATTCAGGAAAAGCTAAAGCCGGAAGGAGGCTGAACCATGCGAAAACCGTATGACCCGATCGCGGACGAAGAGCCGCACATCGTGGCCGAGTATCATTTCCCAAACTGCACGGCGTATATCGCCGACAACTACCTGCGTCGGCTGACGCCGGAGCAGAAGGAGGCCAACCGGCAGGCTGCCCGCCGCGTGGCGTGGCAGATCCTCGAGCGGGCCGCAGCCGAAGGGCGTCTGCCCACGGCCAGCAATTAAACGCGCCGCAAGGCGCGTACATAGGAGTCGATATTATGGCGAACATCAAGACCTACACCCTGACGCTGGATGCGCAGGAGCTGCATGATCTGATCGAGGCGGCGCTGGTCTGCGAGTGCCAGGCGGCGCAGATCATCGGCGGGCTCAAGCGCAAGGGGCTGGATCTGGACGCGCAGAAGCTCGTGACACAAAACGCCCGTCTGGCGCGGCTCGTCAGGCGGATGCAGGAAGCAAAGGAGGATAAGCGGAATGCGGAAACTGATTCTCAGCGGAGACGATTGGTTTGAGCTGAAGCGCACGCTGGAGCTGCTTGTGATCGCAACCCACAATGAGGCCGAAGCGCTCGCCGCAGCCAAATTTGAGAACGAGGAAATGACCGAACGGGCTGCGCACCTCGCAAAGTGCGACCGGGAAAAGGTGAAGAAATACAAGCGGATTCTGGCGCTGGTGAAATCGGCAGAACGCCTGCCGGAGACGAAGGAGGACGCAGAATGAGAACCAATCTTGCAGAGCGGCTCGGGTATGAGCCGGAGGAATCGACCGAGGAGCGGCAGGCGCGGCTCCGGGAGGCATACCAGACGCGCAAGGCCATGCGGCGGCTGGCGCGGCTTGGGTGCTGCTGGCTGTCGGGCGTGGCGTTCGCGCTGTGCATCATTGCGGGGTGCGCCCACGCGGCGGAGATCGCCGCCGTCCTCGGCGGCGTGTCGCTGACGACGTTTTTGACGGGGATCTGGCTGTGACGGAGCAAAAGATCACGATCGACTTCCGCCCTGACCAGCTGGCGGACGTGATCGAGGCGGTGAACGCCTACGCGGACAATCTCAAGAATGATCGGGCGCTCCTGTGCGAAATGCCGCGCGTCGATCATGAGACAACCGACGAACTGCTCAAACAGGAGACGCGGCTGCAAAAGCTGGCGTACTGGCTCCTGTGCGTGCAGGACGAAGCGCTATGACGGCGCAGATCTACGCGCCGCGCCTGCGGCAGATCCCGCCGCCGTGCGCGAAGGACTGCCCGGGACGCGAGGCCGGATGCAGCGCACGCTGCTGCAGCTGGACGCTCCATGAGAGCATCCGGAATTACATTTACGACGTCAATCACAAGGACAAAATCAGTCTGGAACCAGACAGAGCCGCCGCCCGGCAGATCGAGCGGGCGGCAAATAAGGACAGGAGGGGCAAGACCTATGCAGCAAAATAGTATCAGCTATCCGGGCGAACGGCCCGCGAAGCGCGCGGATATCGTCGAGCAGCCGGGATATACCGGCAAGCATTATTTCGTGGTGAATTACGCGGGGCGTCAGCTGACGGTACACGCGGCGGACGAAACGGCGGCCCTCTTCTGGGCGGCCAAGCGCTGGGGCTACAGCTTCAAGCGGCCGGAATACCACCAGACGGCAAGCGTGGCAAAGCTAGGATATCAGCCGGACACCCGGCCGGGGGCGCTGGTATGAGCGCACAGGGGAAGCCGCTGCGCTGCGAGATCATCCACGATAATTTTCAGAACTACAAGAAGTACAACGTGCCGAAAGCACAGCTTGTGATTGCGGATATCCCGTACAACATCGGCGCGGACGCCTATGGCTCGAATCCTATGTGGTACAAGGGCGGTGACAACGCAAACGGGGAAAGCAAGTACGCAAAAAAGAGTTTTTTTAATTCGGACGGCTATTTCAAGATCGCCGAGTATATGCACTTCTGTTCCCGGCTGCTGAAGCCGGAGCCGAAGGAAAAGGGAAAAGCCCCAGCCATGATCGTATTTTGCGCGTTCGATCAGATACATACAGTCGCAGAATACGGCGCGCAGTACGGCTTTAAAAACTGGTATCCGATTTTCTTCTGCAAGAATTATTCTGCGCAGGTGCTCAAAGCCAATATGCGGATCGTCGGCGCGACGGAATTCGCGGTTGTCCTGTACCGGGATAAGCTGCCGAAATTCAACAACGGACGGCAGATCGGAGAGGACGGGAAGCCCATTCGGGGAACTGGGAAAATGGTGTTCGACTGGTTCCAGTGGGAGCGGGACGGGAAGGACATTCCAAAGATCCACCCCACGCAGAAGCCGGTGAAGGTGCTCCGACGTCTGATCGAGATCTTTACGGATCCAGGCGAGCTTGTGATCGATCCGTGCTGCGGCTCCGGTTCGACGTTACGCGCAGCTGCGGAGGCAGGCAGAAGCACAATCGGCTTTGAAATTGATAAAAGCTTCTATCTGGCAGCGAAAGAGAAAATGCTTGCCGGAGCGAGGGGAAGCCAGGAAGCGGCCAACTTCGATGGAAACCAGATGACAATCGGAGAAATAACAGAGGCTGCACAGCAAGGAGGAACGCCGGCATGAGATTTGTCTGTGACTGCTGCAACGATCTGACCAATATTGAGGCTGACCGGATGGTAATCCAGGGCGACAAGCTGATGGTGTACAGCCGCGAGCGGCTGGCGAAGCTGACGCCGGGGAGGGAGGAGGCAAGATGATCGCCCGCGTATTCCCGCGTAAAACGGCCATGTCGCCGACGGATGAGCTCGCATTCTTTGGCCAGCCGACAATCGAAAATATCGCCGACTGCATCAAGGCGGACGTGGCAGAGGTACATATCTCCGTAACGTTTACGTGGGATCTCGAAAGGGCCGAAGATCTGTACTACGCATGGCAGATCCTCGGCGTTCCGGTGGAGGTCGGCGGCCCGGCGTTTGATGATCGTATGGGAGACTTTACGCCTGGGCTGTATCTGCGGGACGGAATGATCTTCACCTCGCGCGGTTGCACAAAGGATTGCTGGTTCTGCTCCGTGCCGCGCTGTGCACACGGAGAAATCAAAGAGCTGCCAATCGTGGACGGCTGGAATATCCTAGACGACAACATCCTCGCCACGTCGGAGCAGCATTTCCAAGCTGTCTGCGCCATGCTCAAGCGGCAGAAGCACCCGGCAGTATTCTCAGGCGGACTGGAACCGGCGCTGCTCCAGCAGTGGCAGGCGGATTTGCTGCACGAGGTAAACCCAGCACGGCTTTATACAGCTTATGACACAAAGGACGATCTGGAACCGCTCATCGAAATGGGCAGGAAACTGCGGGAAGCCGGTTTCCGCCCGGCACGACACGCCATGTGCTGCTATGTGCTGTGCGGCTACGACGGAGACAGCTTTGATGACGCAGAAAAGCGTCTGACCCAGACCATGCGTGCGGGATTCGTGCCGTATGCCATGCTGTTTCGCGGAGAAGATGGAAAATATGATCCGGATTGGCGGCGCTTCCAGCGCGAGTGGTGCAGGCCAATCATTACGGGGAAAAAGTTCAATGAATATTGGAGGGAAAAACGTGACGAATAAAGAAATCGTGCAGGCGCTACGGGTATGCTCCCGCAGAACAGACGCACAAACTTGTGCGAAATGCCCATTGTTTGACAGCGAGGATTGTATGGGCGACATGATGGTTGGTGCAGCTGACTTGATCGAGCGCCTGACCGCCGAGAGCGCGGCGCTGCGGGAGAAGGTGCCGCAGTGGATCAGCGTGGAGGAGAAGCTGCCAGCAGATTATATTAAGCGATACCTTATCGCTTTTAAGGACGCAGGCGGAAGCATCGTGGATGCGGCTCGGTATATTCCGGGGCTCGGTTGGGAGTGTCGCAACTGGGAGGTTCCGCAGGGTTTGATTACCGACTGGATGCCGCTGCCGGGAGCACCGGAGAAAGGAGACAAGGCATGATAGCTGTTTTAATCAGCATCAGACCAAGGTGGTGCGAGAAGATCATAAGCGGAGAGAAAACGATCGAGGTGCGCAAGACGCGCCCGAAGATGGATACGCCGTTTAAGTGCTATATCTACTGCACAAAACCGGAGGAAAAGCTACTCACCATTATGAAAGACGGCGATGAGAATTATGGAGAAACGTATCACGGCAAGCCGGTTTTCATAAAGACGGAAAAAGCGCCGACCACTGGCTTATGGGATAAGCGGCAAAAGGTTATCGGGGAATTTCTGTGCGATCAGATCATCAACATTAACGGCGCGGGAAGGATACCGTCGGATGCTGCGCGGCCAACCTGCCTAGAGCCTGCGGAGCTGCACCGGTATCTCGGAGCTGCCACCGGCTTCGGCTGGCACATATCCAATCTCAGGATTTACGATACCCCGCGCGAACTGCGGGAATTTTACGCTGTGCCAAATGAGGTAGAGGTAGCGCTCAAGGCAAAACCCAGGCCAATTACCCGCCCGCCGCAGAGCTGGCGGTATGTGGAGGAAGAGCTATGGAACGACTGACTAAATGGAACGAATCATCGTATAAACACGCCTATTATCCGCGCTGCTTCAAAGAACCGTGCTACGGCAGCGGGTGCAAAATCAAGGATTGCCCGTTTGAAATAGCGGTGTGTGAGCGACTTGCGGCCTACGAGGACACGGGGCTGACGCCAAAAGAGGTAACTGCGCTAGGAGAACTGTTCGATTACGCGCTGAAAGAATCAAAAACGCTGACTGAGCAGCTTACATTGCTCCATCACATCCGCGAGCTTGCCGAGGCCGACAAGGACGGAAGAGTTATTGTTCTACCTGCCAAAAAAGGAGATACACTGTATGCCGTGACTAGGTTTGGAGTTGAAAAACGAGTTGTAAAAGAAATTGCAGCGCCATTTTTCTACAATACTTACGAAAGTAGTGATAGGGCAGCGCTCTCAACCGATATTAGAAATTTTGGTAAGACCGTTTTCCTCACCCACGAAGAAGCTGAGAAGGCTTTGCGGGAAATGGAGGGCAAGAAGGATGGCTAAGTACGTAACCAAAGCGCAGTTGAGACAACTCTATCAGGCTCAGCTCATCGATAACGACGAATATCTGAGACTTTTAAAAGAGTTTGCAGGGATAGAATCCCGGCCGACCACGGAGTACAACCACTACGACGAAAATGGCGAGTTTATTGGTAGCAGCGTGGACACCGATCTTTCTGACCTGCTGGACGAGGCTGGCGTGGAGGTGCGGGACGATGGGCCAACATAAACACAACCCGGTCGCCATTGCGGCGGCAAAAGGCGAGCTGCTGTCGAAGTTGTATCGGTAGTGCGTTGCCAAGATTGCGAGAATTTCAGTCGGAATGAAGAAAATGACCCGTACTGCGCAGATCGGAGAGGGCTTTCAGACCCGGAGCCTGACGGGTATTGCAGCTACGGAGAACGGAGGGAAGAATAAAGGATGAGCCTAATAGACGCTGCCAGATACACCACAATGATTATGGCGCAGAATCCAGACTGGTGCGCCAAAAGAATGGAAAACTTCGAGAAGTACATCACGGAAAATAGTGCTGGTGCTGCCGAGGTGTGTAATGAAAGGAAAGACAACTCCGCGATGGTGATTCTCAAGGATGAGGAGGGCAAGAAGGATGGCAACGAAACGAGTATGTGACCGCTGCGGGGCGGAGATAAACCCCACAAGCTCTGCGACGTATGTAAACGTACGAAGCGCGTTCCATGAGGAATCACCTGATATTGAGCTTTGCTGCTCCTGCGCGATGCAAATCAAAGAATGGCTTAAGCCGCGTGTAGAGGAGGGCAAGTCATGACCAGAAAACGCGCAAGAAAGATCCTCATGTCCATCGGCACGAGCCGGAACCGTGCAAACTGGGGGCTGACGGCAAAGCCGCGCTGGAAGACAAACGCCGGTGTGGTAGAGGACACGCTGACGATCAAACTGTACGCGAAGCTGCTGCGGGCAAGAATGGAGGACAAGAAGAATGGCAAAACGTAAAAACATGATGGATATGATGGACATGACGCCGGTCTGCGAGCGGTGTGGGAAGGTCGCGCCGGTGGACGAAAAGCTATCGACTCCGAACTGGACAGTTTACCGGACAAAAGAGCCGTGCGAATGCGGCGGGAAATACACGGCGCGTGCGTTTTTGGACGACAGCGTGCTTTCCTCGTGCGATAAGGAGGCCGACCATGCGACTGATTGATGCGGATGCAGTCTACAACAAGGCGATGGAGAACCACCGAAAGGGCGAAATTGAAGATTGGGAGTTTGACTCGATTATTAACTATCTGGACGGTGCGCCCACCATTAACACCGTAGAAATCGTGTACTGCAAGGACTGCAAACACAAGGTGCGAACCGACGCAAACGGTATTGTCATCTGCTCTGAGGAGCACGGCATGTATTGCCCAACCGAGAATGATTTTTGCAGATACGGAGTGAAAAAGGGAGAAACACCAGAATGAGCGGGCTGCGGTTTGAATCCATGGCGGACATGCCGCCGCGGATGCGGGAGCTTTATGCACGGCAGCAGATGCCGGGGGCTGCTGCGGCGCCAAAGAAGGCCTCGAAGTATCACAGCACGCCCGCCGAGCGCGGAGAGCTGCGCTTCGACAGCCAGAAGGAGGCGCGGCGGTACGACGAGCTGATGGTGATGCTCCGGGCTGGCATTATCTCCGATCTGCGCCTGCAACAGCAGTTCACTTTGCAGGAGAGTTACATCACAGAGTCCGGTGAGCGCATTCGCGCAGTGCGGTACACGGCGGACTTTTCATACAAATTCGGCGGCAAGCTCGTCGTCGAGGATGTGAAGTCCACGCCGACGCGGACAAAGGAGTATCTGCGTAACCGGAAATTCATGCGATCAAAATTTGGAATCGACGTACAGGAGATTTAAACATGCCGGAAGAAAAAAACGAGAGCAGCCCGCACGCAGGGTGCGGCCTGCCGAAAGGCGGAAACGCCTGCCAGTACGCAAAACTCGCACCGGATTCCTGCGAACGGTGCGGCTGGAATCCGGAGGAGCAGGCGCGGCGCAAGGCGCTGCCGTTCAAAAAGAGCGAGGACGGCCTGCTGTACAAGGATATCAGCACCAAGGAATAGGCAATCAGCCGGGGAACCTTATTTTTTGGACATATGCCGCAGCCGCTTTGCCTTGAGACGGCTGCGGGGGGAACTTTCCTCGGCTTTGCACCCGGCGCACGGTAAAACCCTCAAGCCCGTGCGTCGGGGAAAAAAAAGCGCGTGTGGGACGTGCGCGCGAACGGAACCTGTCAACGTTACCCCACACGGGGGTCTCGCATAGCCTCCGTGCATCGCTTGCCTCCTTTTTTTATAAGCCGCCTGACGGCAGTCAAGGGCGGCTCGCCCGGAAATGCGCAGCGTTTGACAAGCGAGCGCGGCGCGCCGGTGCGCAGACGGTGAAAACCCGTCCTGCCTACGGGGGCCGGAATACCGGCCCCCAGACGAAAGGGATGTGAACGCATGAAACAGGAATTAATCAAGCTGACCTGCCCGCAGTGCGGGAAGGAATTTTACCGGACGCCGAGCTATCTGCGGCAGTACAGAACATACAAGCCGTGCTGCTCACCGAAATGCAGGAACGCAAACATCAAAGCAGTGCGGGCCGAAGGACACATACAATGCGGAGAGCGCATGCGCGCCGAAAACGGCGAGCTCCGCCTGCCGCACAGCCGGGTAAACATCCGTATTACAAGGCCAATCGAGATCTATCCGGAGCTGAGCCCGGTCGTCGGGCAGATCTACCCGGCGGAAAGATACAGCCCGCCGACAAGCACGAAGCGGTACGGCTACGTGATCCAGTCCGGCGGCAAACGCATCAATATCCGCGCCGATGAGTGCGTGGAAGTGTGAAAGGAGTATCAAAAATGGGGAAAATCATGGAGCTTTTTTACGGAGAGCTCGGGGCGTTTCAGGCGAAAATGGAAGACGACAAGTGGGAGGTTGAATTTCGGGATGAAAAATACCCGCCGAGGATCACGATGGATCAGCTTGTACCGCCGCTTTTTGAGATGACACCAGACGGCCAGAAGACTGAAGACCCGGCGTGCATACAGGTGATCGGCACACCGGACATGCGGATCATCACGACCGGAAGGCTGCTGATCAGCAAAAAAGAGCTGACCAAGTACGTAAATACTGCACAGGGCTTGCTGCAGCTTTACCTGCACGCATTTATGCAGGAGCGCAAGGAAATGGAGGCGGCGCAGGAATGACAGACACAAAAAACATCTATTGGTCTGCGATTGAGACATTTGGCTATGATTTGCAGATTGCGGTTGCAATAGAAGAAATGGCAGAGCTGACAAAGGAACTGTGCAAGGCGCAGCGGGTGACGTTTGCGGGCCGTGGCGGGCTTGGGGACGGACTGATTGACAACTATGACGAGATCGCCGAGGATATCGCGGACGTGCAGATCGTGCTGGATGAAATGATGTGGGCGTTCGGTGTAGCGGCAGAGGTACAGTACGCCAGAAAGCAAAAGCTTGCTCGTCTGGAAATGCGGATCGAGAAGGCAAGAGAGGCGCGCGGGGATAATCGTGAGCATACCGCAAATTGGGAAGCGCTGGACCCGAAAGGGAATCCATGGTATGCAAAGCTGAATGGGCCGGGGCCAGATCCAAAAGGAGCGCGAGGCACGTGGGGGCACTGCCCGAAATGCGGGGCATCAGATTGCGAATGGGACGCTGAGACAGACGTATGCACATGCAAGGCGTGCGGATACACGAACTGACCGTTGAAACTGTGGCCGGAATCTCCGGCCACGCCTTGAGCGGGCAGAACAGGAGGGATCGCTATGAACATTGCGTATAACATGGACTGCATGGAGTATATGCGGACGCTGCCGGATAAAGCATTTGATTTGGCAGTGGTGGACCCTCCATACAGAGACGCTGCCGAGAACGCGCCAACGAAGGACATGAGAAAGAATGGATCGCTCGCCTGCTTTGGGGATAAGCCGAGTGAGGAATACTTTGCGGAGCTGAAAAGAGCGAGCAAAGAGCAAATTGTGTGGGGGGCAAATAACTTCGGGTTGCCCGCGTACAAAGGGTTTATTGTGTGGGAAAAGCTAACAATCTCCGATAATTTTACGATGTCGCAGGCGGAAATTGCGGCGATATCAGAAGGGCTTGGGACGACAAGCAAAATTTTCAAGGCTGCACCGCAAGGGACAAAGGACGATAAGCGCATCCACCCAACACAAAAGCCCGTTGCGCTTTATGCGTGGATATTTGCCCGGTATGCAAAGCCGGGAGACAAGATTATCGACACGCATCTTGGGAGCGGGAGCAGCCGGATCGCTGCATATGACGCAGGGCTGGATTTTGTGGGGTGCGAGATCGATAAGGATTATTTTGCAGCACAAGAGGAGCGCTTCGCCGCGCATACGGCGCAGCTATCACTATTTGTATAAAAGAGGATGGAGTATGGCAAAGAGGCACAAGCGCCGGAAGTTTTCCGGGAGGGTCTGCGAGCAGATCGTGTACACGGTGGCGGGCGGTACAAATCCGAAGACCAGCCGACCGAAGAAGCCGCGGTTCCAGTCGCAGGAAGAACGCGAGGAATTCAACACCAGGATCTCGGCTGCAAAGTTCGCGGCGCTGGTCAACGCCAACTTCTCCCCGTCGAGCTATTACTCCACACTCACGCTCGACCCCGAACATGAGGTACATACCGCGCAGGAGATGCGCCGGATCCGGGATAATTTTTACCGACGCATGGCCTACAGCTACCCGGACGCGAAGATCGTCATCGTCTACGGCCGGGGCAAGTCGACCAACCGCTTCCACCTGCACCTGATCACGGACGGCATTCCTGCCGATGAGCTGGGTAGGCTCTGGGGCCTCGGCAGCGTCATCGACTGCAAGCCACTGCGGAAGCACAACTACTATCTGGATGAGAACGGAAATAAGGTTGACCACGGGCAGGACTACACGGCGTTGGCCAACTACCTGCACGGTCACTGGCGCAAGGAGTTCGGCGGCCACCGGTACAAGGCCAGTCGCAACTGCGCCCGGCCGGAGCCGGAGCCAGCGACCGAGGCGGTCCGGGACTACAGCCCGACGCGCCCGCCAGTCGCCCCGCGCGGCTACATCCTCGTCGAGTCCAGAGCCACGCAGTATGGATTTCTATATTTCAAATATGTATGGGATCCCAAAAACGAGACACATAAGCGGACCGGGAGCCGCCTTCTTTAAGCCTTGTAAATGTGTTGAGTTTTAGAACGAAAGGGTGATAGAGACGAGCGACTACTGGCACAGGGAGTATATATGCCCATTCTGGCAGGCGGCCGGGAAAAAGACGATCCGCTGCGAGGGAGAATGCGTGCTCGCATTTCCTGAGCGGCGAGAGACGTCAGACTACATCACGCGATACTGCGCCAGCTTTGACTACGTGCGGTGCAGCATCGCGGCGGCAAAGCTCCGATACTACGAAAGAACAGAATGAGAGCCGAAGCGCATGCGGAACACCGTATGCGCTCATTCTGCGTGCGTGGGGTGAAAAGATTTTCCGGATACGCTATGCTGAAAAGCAGAAGGGAGGCGTGAGCCATGGCGAGGAAACCGAAGTATGAATCCGTGGAGCAGATCGAAGGGCTGATCGAGGCGTATTTTGAGAGCTGCAAGGGAGAAATCCTGCGGGATGAGGACGGGCACATCGTTTTCAACCAGAAAGACGGGACACCGGTCTGGGTGAACCGGAAGCCGCCAACGATCCCGGGGCTTGCGCTGGCGCTGGGCTTTTCCAGCAAGCAGAGTCTGTATAACTACAAGGCCAGGAAAGAATTTATGGACTCGATTTCGCGCGCGCAGACGCGCGTGGAACAATATACGGCCGAAAGACTGTTCGACCGGGATTCTCAGCGGGGCGCGCAGTTCGCGCTGGAGTATGCGTTCCGCTACAGACGGGATGCGGAGGGCGAAAAAAAGGATGAAAGCCAGAGGATCACGATGGAGGCGGAGGCGGAGGCTTACGCGGGATGAAAAAGCGCTGCTTCGGGGAACCGAACGAAAAGCAAAAGCTGTTTCTGCTGGATCATCACCGGCATGTGGCCTATGGCGGTGCGCGCGGCGGAGGGAAAAGCTGGGCTGTGCGGACGAAGGCAAAGCTGCTGGCACTGCACTTCGCAGGGATCAAGGTTCTGATCGTCAGGCGCGCGATGCCTGAGCTCCGAAACAACCACATCGAGCCGCTGAAAAAAGAGCTGGCGGGGATCGCGAAGTACAACACCACCGACAAGACCTTCCGTTTCCCAAACGGATCGACGATCACGTTCGGTTACTGCGACAACGCGGGAGATCTGGGGCAATACCAGGGCGCGGAATACGACGTGCTGTTCATTGACGAGGCCGGGCAGCTGCAAAAGGAGTGGATCGACCAGATCAACGCCTGCGTGCGCGGCACGAACCCGTTTCCAAAGCGGACGTACTACACGCTGAACCCGGGCGGCCCGGCACATGCGTATTTCAAGCGCCTGTTCATTGACCGCAGATTTGAGGACAAAGAGAAGCCGGAAAACTACAGCTTCATTCAGGCGCTGGTGCAGGACAACAAAGTCCTGATGCAGATCCAGCCGGAGTATATCGAGCAGCTCGAAACACTGCCGCCGAAGCTGCGCGAGGCATGGCTGTATGGCAGGTGGGACGTCTACGAAGGGCAATTCTTTGAGGACTTCCGGGACAATCCGGAACACTACAAAGACCGGCGCTGGACGCATGTCATTGAGCCGTTTGAGATCCCGGACGGGTGGACGATTTGCAGGAGCTATGACTTTGGCTACGGCAAGCCGTTTTCCTGTGCGTGGTGGGCGGTCGACTATGACGGCGTGATCTATCGCATTCTGGAGCTTTACGGATGCACGAAGACACCGAACGAGGGCGTCAAGTGGAACCCGGACAAGCAGTTTGCGGAGATCAGCAGGATCGAGCGGACGCATGCGTGGCTCAAAGGGAAGAACATCATCGGCGTCGCAGACCCGGCGTGCTGGGCGGCGGATCGCGGAGAGAGCATCATGCAGACCGCAGCGAAATACGGTGTATATTTTTCACCGGGAGACAACGAGCGCATTGCGGGGTGGATGCAGTGCCACTACCGGCTACAGTTTGACCCGGATGGATACCCGAGAATGTATGTATTTGCAGGGTGCAAAGCGTTTATCCGGACGATCCCGATGCTCATGTATGACGAGCACAAGGTGGAGGATCTGGATACGAAAATGGAGGATCACTGCGCGGACGAATGGCGGTATATGTGCATGTCGCGGCCAATCAAGCCGACGGTACCGGCAGAAGCACCGCCGGTTCTGTTTGATCCCCTGGACATGATGAAAAGGAGGTAAGGCCATGCTGGCACCACAACTGACGGAAACCGAGAAGCAGACCATGATGACGGAGGTCTTTCTCGGATACAACCACAACCTCGAGCTGGCGGACGGGGAGTTTTACGACATGGAGAATCTGTCGGCGGACGAGTACCCACTGCTCGCGCCGCGGCCAAGGCGGGGGACGGCGCAAGCGATCGATGGCGTGCAGGGGATCTTGGCGAAGGATGCACTGTGCTGGGTGCAGAATCAGGTGCTTTACATCAATGGCGCTTCCATGGAGAGCTACATGCCGTCTGTCAGCATCAGGGCGGGAGAAAAGCAGCTCGTTTCCATGGGCGCGTATCTGTGCATCTTCCCGGACGGGATCTACTTCAACACCGAAAAATACTCCGACAACGGGTACATGGGGCAGGAGAATGTGGTCGACGCATCGAGCACGAACGTGGAAATTTCTCTTTGCCTCGTCGACGGGACGGCGCTGACGGTCAGCTACACGCAGGCCAGCCAGCCGGAGAGTCCGTCGAACGGGCAGTACTGGCTCGACACGTCCGGCAAGCTCCACACGCTCAAGCAGTGGGCAGAGGCAACAAGCCAGTGGGTATCCGTGCCGACGGTGTATCTGAAGCTTTCCGCGAACGGCATCGGGAAGGGCTTTAAGCAGTACGACGGCATCCGGCTTTCGGGGCTGACCGGAAACGAGCAGGTCGAGAAGCTCAACGGCAGCCAGATCCTCTACGATGTGGGCGAGAGCTACCTCGTGATCGTCGGCCTCGTCGACGAGACGACGAAGGTGACGAGCGGGACCGTGAAGACGGCGCGGAAGGTCCCAAGCATGGACTTCATCACCGAGAGCGGGAATCGGCTGTGGGGCTGCAAGTACGGCGTGGCGGACGGAGAGACCGTCAATGAGATCTACTGCTGCAAGCTGGGCGATTTTAAGAACTGGGAGTGCTACCAGGGCGTGTCGACGGATTCATGGCGCGCGAGCTGCGGCACGGACGGAAAGTGGACAGGCGCGGCGACGCTGGCCGACAGTCCGATCTTCTTCAAGGAAGACTGCTTCCATCGGGTGTATCCGTCGGCGACGGGGGCACATCAGGTGGTCGTGCAGAAATGCGCGGGTGTGCAGAATGGGTCGAGCAAGAGCCTGGTCGTGGTGGATGACCGGCTGTATTACAAATCGCGGATGGGCGTTTGCGTGTACGACGGGAGTCTGCCGAGCGAAATCGGAAGCTGCTTCGGGACAAAGTTGTATTACAATGCCGTCGCGGGCGGGGTGCGCGGGAAATACTTCATCAGCATGGAGGATGCGGCGCACAACTGGACGCTGTTCGTCTACGACACGCGAAAGGGCCTGTGGCACAAGGAGGACAGCACCCACACAGAGGACTTCGCGCGGGTGGACGATGAACTGTATTTCCTTGAGGACGGGACGCTCAAAACCGTGTACGGCAGCGTCGGGACGCTGGAAGGCCCGGTAGGCTGGATGGCGGAAACGGGGATCATGACGTATGGACTCGTCGGGAAGAAATACGTCTCGCGCATCAATCTGCGCATGCAGCTGCCGAAGGGGTCGAGCGTCGATTTCTGGGTGCAGTATGATTCAGACGGCGTGTGGCGGCACTGCGGGCACATTGAAGGCCGGGGGCTGCGGACGTTCCTGCTGCCGATCCGGCCCGCGCGGTGCGACCATCTGAAGTTCCGGCTGACAGGAAAGGGCGAGATGAAGCTGTTCAGTCTGGCGCGAGTCCTGGAGGCAGGAAGCGATGTGTAAGACGGGAGGTGCAACATGGGTAGTCTGACACTTGCATACCCGTCGATCGCGGGGAAGACGACGCAGGAGCAGCTGGAGAGCATGCGCAGGTATCTGTGCAGCGTGACGGAGCAACTGAATCTGGCGGACTGGTCGGCGAAGGCGACGCTGACGGAGATCGCGCAGGCAATCGACGCGGACAGCCTGCCGGAGGCGGAGAAGAAGACAACGCTTTCGGGATACGCGGCTTTGAAGTCGCTCATCATCAAGACAGCGGACTTCGCGGCGGCGAATTCGGAGACGTGGTCGACGAAGCTGTCGGGCAGCTATGTGGCGATCTCGGACTTCGGAAAGTATCTCGAAAAGACGCAGCTGACGATCGAGGGCAATTCCGTCGGCATCAAACAGCTGTATGACTACACGGCGGGCGTCAACAATCAGTTCTCGGTGAATTCGCAGCAGTATATCAAGACGGGGCTGCTGTATTACAACGACGTGACGCCGGTGTACGGCGTGGGCGTGGGGAACATCGAGACGAAGGTGACGGACGGCGGCGAACGGGTCATCGACCAGACGAAGAACGAGCTGGTGACGGTGACGCCGGACCGGGTGAGCTTCTGGCAGGACGGGAAGGAGGTCGCGTATTTAAGCGACAAGAAGCTGCATTTCCCATCCGGGACGCTGGAGGCGGCGGGGGCGGTGCTGTCGGGGAAGATCACGGCAGCAGCCGACTCGACGTTCGGCCCGTGGACGATCTCGGAAAGCAGCATTTTCCGCAAGGCCAACGAATTTGGGGGCAGCGCAAGCATGTACTTCGGCACGAGCGGGCTTTCCATCAAGGACAAATTCAAGGTCGACGCGAACGGCAAGCTGACGTGCACGGGGGCTGAGATCGGCGGAACGATCAACGCAACGGATCTGAAGCTCGACGGCACGAGCATTCAGGCGAAGCTCAAGCAGATCATGGATGAGATCAACATCATCAGCAACGGTCTTAAGATCGCGGGCACAAATTTCTCCAACGGCACGATCGGCGGCGCGGAGGGCAGTCTGCAGTTTACGTCCTCCAGCACGGCGGAATATGCGGTCAATCTGTCCGGCCCGGCGGTGCGCATCAAGTCGACAAAGGGCTCTGTGTATCTGCAGAACAAGGATGAAAGCGCGTGGATCCAGCTGCTCGCAAGCGGGAAGATCATTTTCCATGCAAAATCCATCGAGGGGATCAGCACCGCAACGCCGGTGTTTGGGTGAGGATATGGCAACGTATACGGAAAAATGCTATACCGACAATGGTGGAACGCTGATGGCGACGTTGACCGAAGAAATAGAGGGGACAGAAATTGCGGTCACAGATACGCTGGCCTACAAAACATATGGGAAGGCATATGTTTTTATGATATGCAGAGGCGCAGGGCAGATGGATCGCTGGATCAAGGGCGAAAGCATCAATTTAAACCGGATACAACAAGGCGGCTCCGTGATAAGATTTTACTTTGTCCGTCGCGTTCAAGTTTCAGATTTTGCGTGGACAGACAATGATGATGAAAAAATCAAGGCTGGGCAGCATGTGTCGAATCTGACCGCAGCTGCGATGAATGAATTGTATCAAAAGCTGATCGCTATGAGCGAGCTGACAGGGGTGCGGGCTGATACTGTTCCTACAATTGTGCCTGGGGATACTATAACGGCAAGCATTGTCAGACAGGCGTTTAATGGGATAGGGGGAGGGCTGCTATATGTCGATGAAGATGCGAGACAAGCAATGTATGATGGGGTTAAGCCTGACAGCATCCAAAAAGGAGCCCCGATTTATGCACGGATACTGCTGAACATGAAGGCCGGAGTAAACAAGCTGATTCAGGCAATGCGGCCATAGCGGCGGAAGGAGATTGAAATGAACATCACAAAGGCAATCGTGCAGCTGCGGGGGCAGCTGGTAAGGGACATCAACCGGGCGGGGCTGCCGCCGGTCGTGGTGGGGCTTGTGCTGGACGGGATCCGGCATGAGGTCGAGCTGCTGACGGCAGCAGATATGCGGAAGGAGGACACAGAGGATGCAGGCAGAGCAGATGCAGCCGAGAATGCAGAATGACACGGCGAGCGGGCTGACGACGCGGAAGTCCATCGGCGAAGAGCAGGCCAGAAAGGCCATGGACACGCTGCAGAAATACCGGCAGGGCAAGAGTGCGCTGGAGGCGCGGGTCATTGCTTCGGAGGACTGGTGGCGCATGCGCAGCTGGCAGAGGATCCAGAAGGGGAACCAGGAGGACGACAAGTGGACATCGGCGTGGCTCTTCAACGTCATTATGGGCAAGCACGCGGATGCCATCGCGGCATATCCGGCCCCGGCGATCCGGCCGCGGGAACCGGACGACCGGGAGGAGGCGGCGAAGCTTTCCTCGGTGCTGCCGGTCATTCTGGAACAGAACGACTTCGAGGAGGTCTATTCGGACAGCCAGTGGACGAAACTCAAGCAGGGGACGCTCATCTGGCATGTGAAGTGGGATTCCTCGAAGCTGAATGGACTCGGGGATATCTCGGTGCAGCCGGTGGATATTCTGTCTTTTTTCTGGGAGCCGGGCGTGCGGGATCTGCAGAAGTCGAAGAACATCTTCCTGACGGAGATGGTGGATAACGATCTGCTGGTCGAGAAGTACCCGGAGCTGCAGGGAAAGCTCAATTCCAATCCGCAGATCCAGCAGAAGTACAACACGGACGACGTCATCAACTTTGACAACAAGTCAATGGTGGTGGACTGGTATTACAAGAAATATCAGAACGGACGGCAGGTGCTGCACTTTGCAAAGCTGGTGGGCGATACGGTTTTGCAGTCGACGGAGAACGATACGGAACAGAAATATGACACGCTGACGCTGCCGGACGGGAGCATTGTGCAGCAGCCGGCCGGGCGGCCCATGGCCGAGACGGGGCTGTATGACGACGGGGAATACCCGTTCGTGGTCGACGCGCTGTTCCCGGTGGAGGGGAGCATAGCGGGATACGGCTATATCGACGTCGGCAAGTCGACGCAGGAGCAGATCGACCGGATGAACCAGGCGATCGTAAAGAACGCGATCATGGCGACGACGCCTCGGTGGTTCAAGCGGTCGGACGGGTCGGTCAACGAGCAGGAGTTCGCGGACTGGACGAAGCCGTTTGTGCATGTGGATGGGAATCTGGGGCAGGACAGTCTGGTTCCGATCCAGGTGAACATGCTCAACAGCAATTACATTGCGATCTTGCAGAACAAAATTGAAGAGCTCAAGTGGACGACGGGAAACACGGATGTCAACAACGGCGCGACAAACTCGGGCGTGACGGCAGCCTCGGCCATTGCGGCCTTGCAGGAGGCATCCGGCAGGAGCAGCAAGGATTCTACGAAGTCGGCATACCGGGCGTATGCGCGGATGATCCGGATGGTCATTGAGCGGATCCGGCAGTTCTACGATCTGCCGCGGCAGTTCCGGATCATCGGGCAGCGCGGGGCAGAGCAGTTCGTACAGTACAGCAATCAGGGCTTGCAGCCGCAGACGCTCTACGGCGCGAACGGGCAGCCGGATGGGCTGCGGCAGCCGGTCTTCGACATTGAGGTCTCGGCGCAGAAGGCGAGTGAGTACACGTCCATGGCGCAGAACGAGCTGGCACTGCAGTTCTTCCAGCTGGGATTCTTCAACCCGCAGATGGTCGACCAGGCGCTATCTACACTGGACATGATGGACTTCGACGGGAAAGACTCGATCATCCAGAAAATCCAGGAGAACGCGGACCTGCAGCAGCGGCTCATCGAGTGGCAGCAGCTGGCGCTGGCGTTGGCAGACCGGTACGATCCGGTCATGGGTGAGGGACTGGCGCAGCAGATCCTGCAGGAGGGCGGACAGGCAGTCCCGCAGGCGAGCACCGCGGCAGCGGAGAAGCCGGAGATCAACACCGGCGAGACGCAGGAGCCGAAGATCGTGGAGAATGCGCGCAAAAAGTCGGAAGAAAGCACGCAGCCGGGATAAGAACCGACGATTGCGGCGGCCCGTTCCGGCGGGATTATTTCTGACTGGCGTGGGGTGAAGTTGGGAAAAGTTTGTGCTACGATGATTTTAGAATAAACGCCAGAAAGGAATTTATAGCATGGAAGGCGAATTCACGGGCGTAAGCGTTCAGACGAACGCAGCTGAAGCCGCCGGTCAGCAGAGCGGGCAGGAGGCAGCCGCACAGGCGCAGGTGCAGCAGCAGCCGGCCAACGTCCCCGACGCTCAGGGACAGGGTACGCAGCAGGAAGAAACGTTTGACAGCCTGATTCAGGGAAGATTCAAGAAGGACTTTGACTCTGCTGTGCAAAGGGTTGTCAAGCAGCGGGTGCGCGGGCTGAACCAGTACAAGGGGCAGGCGGAGGCCATGGCTCCGATCATTGACCAGCTTGGCGCGCTCTATGGAATCGACACGTCGGATCCGCGAAAGACGGACTTTGCGGCGCTGGCACAGCGCTTTTCCGCTGACGAGCGGCTTTATAGCGCAGAGGCCATGGAAAAGGGCATGTCGGCGGACGCCCTCAAAAAGGAGTACGCCGGCAGGGCCGAGAATACGGCTATGCGGCGACAGCTGCAGGAGTACCAGATGCGAGAAGCCTTCGCCGGGATCCAGGCAGACTTTGCCCGGGATGTGACGGCGCGGTACGGCGCGGACTTTGAGACCGAGATGCAGAACCCGGATTTTGCACGGCTCATGGGCGCGGGCGTGCCGCCGAAGACGGCCTATGAGGTCATCCACCAGCAGGAGATCGCACAGGCACAGGCGCAGCTGGTGGCGAACCAGGCGCGGGAGAACGTTATGCGGACCATCCAGGCGCAGGGCGCGCGGCCGCAGGAGATCGGATCCGGCGCTGCGGGCGGAGAGAACGTCCCGATGAAAACACACTGGTCACGAGCGGAGGTAGAGGACATGCGCCGCCGCGCGGCAAGAGGGGAACGAGTGATCCCCTGAGAAAGGAGATAAGAAGCTATGTTTAAATCCAAAGTCGGATTTCAGTTTTTTGCTGACGCCGGTACGCTCGTCAACGCGACCGGCAACTATGTAAACGCAGGCACCGGTCAGACGACCGCATTCAGCGGCAACGACACGCTCGCGCCGACCATGAAGACGTTCTACGACACGCAGCTGCTCGAGAACGCACGGCCGAACCTCGTGCATGCGCAGCTGGCAGGCCGTCAGGCGCTGCCGCGCAACCACGGAAAGACCGTCGAGTGGCGCAAGTGGAACACGCTGAAGGACGCGGAGGAGCTGACCGAAGGCGTCATCCCGACCGGCCAGAAGATGGGCCAGACCAGCACGACCGGCGCGATCAAGCAGATCGGCCTGTATGTGACGGTCTCGGATCAGCTGGAGCTGCATGCGCTGGACAACGTCATCCTGGGCGCGACCGAAGAGCTCGGCGCTTCCGCGGGTACGTCCATCGACAAGCGCGTGCGCGACGCGGTCGTGGCAGGCTCGAACGTGCAGTACTGCGACAAGGTCGCAGCGGGCGGCGCGCATACGGCAGTCACCAGCCGTGCAGGCCTCGACCTGACGGCGAAGCTGACGCCGGACGAGGTCAACAAGACCGTGACGACGCTGAAGAAGATGAAGGCTCCGAAGATCGACGGCAAGTACGTCGCCATCATCCACCCGTCGGTCGCATACGACCTGCGGTCCTCGGACGCATGGGTCGAGGCGCACAAGTATGCAGACGTCACGCCGCTGTTCTCGGGTGAGATCGGCGAGCTGCACGGCGTCCGGTTTGTCGAGACGACGGAGGCGAAGATCTTCAACAACTCGACCTGCCCGGTCAAGACGGCAGCGTCTGACGGAGGAACGGCGGTCTACTACAGTGTGTACGCGACGCTGTTCCTCGGAAAGGACGCATACAAGATGATCGACCCGGAGGGCGGCAATCTTGAGATGATCGTCAAGGGCAAGGACGAGATCGGCGGCCCGCTGAACCAGTTCTCGACCGTCGGCTACAAGGCCGAGATGGCGGCGAAGCTGCTGTACGAGGACCGCATGGTCCGCGTGGAGAGCTGCAGCGCATACTCCGGTACGGACGAAGCCAACTGAGAAAGGAGCACATACAATGGCAACTGAGAAGACCGCTGCGGCGGCTGCACAGGCAAACCCGGAAGACGTGTGGGACGTCATGAAGACGATCTATCTGCCCCGCGGGCAGGAGAACGAGGAGCAGAGCCGCTTTGTGGCGGTAAACGGACGGACGTTCATGGTGCCGAAGGGCAAGGACGTGCAGGTCCCGCTGCCGGTGTATGAGGTTCTGATGAACGCGCGGATGGCGGAGGAGGAAGCCTTCCGCCGCGCGCAGGCGGACAACTGACAAGTAAATGCCCATGACGGCATGAAGCAGAGGAAGGGGCAGAAATGCCCCTTCTTTTGGTAAGGAGGGGACTATGAAAATCAGAGAAGCAATCGAGACGGTCGACCGGTTACTGCCGAACCAGTACGAGACGCCGGATAAGGTCCGGTGGCTGTCGGAGCTGGACGGGATCGTGTACCGGGATATCATCTGTACGCACGAGCACGAGAAGGAACCGGAGCCGTTCACGGGCTATGGGGAGGACGTGGCTCTGGAAACGGAGCTGCTGATCCCGTGGCCGTATGATGAAATTTACCGCTGGTATCTGGGGATGAAGATCTGCGACGCCAACGGGGAGACGACGAAGTATGCAAACGAGGCGGCGAAATACAACAGCTACTATCAGGGGTATTTCAACGCCTACAACCAGGCGTACATGCCGAAGCAGTACGCGACACACTTCAAGCTTTAAGGCGGTGAGACTATGAGCGTATATCGAGTAGAGTCGGGCGGCAGGGCACCGGCGGGGCTTTCGGCCGGCGACGAGGTCGTGACCGGCGGCGGCACGTACCGCATCACGGGCGTGAACGCGGACGGCAGCTATCAGTCGCAGCTGGTAAACAAGAACCAGACGACGCGCAACTATGGCGGAAGCTACCAGACCCGGAACAGCCCCTACACCATGTCCGGTGTTTCGGACTACACGAGAAGCAAGCTGAACGGACTGGAGGGAGGCTATATGCCGTCGGGCAGCGTGCAGGCGGCGCTGGCGTATCTGGAGCAGGTCAAGGCCAGCAAGCCGGACGCGTATCAGTCGCGCTGGGACGATGAACTGACGAGCCTGTATGACCAGATCCGGAACCGGAAGAAATTCAGCTATGACATGGGGACAGACCCTCTGTATCTGCAGTACCGGGAGCAGTATCAGCGCCTCGGGCGGCTGGCCATGCAGGACACGATGGGGCAGGCGGCGGCACTCACGGGCGGCTATGGCTCAACCTACGGCGAGCAGGTGGGCCAGCAGGCATACAATGCGTATCTGCAGAACCTCAACGACATCGTGCCGCAGCTGCAGCAGCAGGCATACCAGCGGTATCAGGACGAAGGGACGGATCTCTACAGCCAGTATAGCCTTGTGAAGGGCCGGGACGACACGGACTACGGCCGGTACCGGGATACGGTCAGCGATTATTATTCGGATCTTTCGGATGCGCGGAGCGCGTACAACTCGGAGCGGTCGCTGGACCAGAGCCAGTGGGAGACGATGCTGAACTACTGGGCGCAGAAGGCCAACAACGAAAACGCTGCCTACCTGCAGGCGCTGGCGGCGGAGCAGGCGGCAGCGAAGAAATCCGGCGGCGGAGGCGGCGGAAGCAGCTCCGTGGGGCTGAACCTCATTAACGGATACGGGAACCGGGAAGAAAATGTGGCGATGCTGGATGCGAGCTACAGGGGCGTGATGCAGACGATCTCGACGCTGCTTGCGCAGGGGAACACGGAGCGGGCCTATGACGAAGCTGTGAATGCGAGAGGCCAGATGAGTAAGCAGCAGTGGAACAACCTTGCGAATCTGATCTGGGAGCGCACGGGGCAGAAGATCGACAGCGGCGTCAGCTATAAGCAGGCGAAGGTCTCAAAGAGCAGGAAATAAGGAGGACGGAATGAGCCTTATCTCGAAGAAGAAATTTATGAACGGCATCGAGAAGAACCAGTCGAAAGCGGCTGGTTCTTCCGGCGGTCTTATGAACCGGACGGATTTTGTAGCGGGTGTACAGAACGGGAACGAGGAAATGCGCAGACGGCAGGCGGCGTTTGAGGCGTATCGCGCCGCTGTGCAGCTTTATTCCAGAGATGGCGAGAGCGGGCAGAAAAAGGCGGAGAGTGCGGGGGCGGCAATCAGCGGGAAGGTATCGCAGCAGGAATACAGCCGGTCTTCCGCGATGCAGACACAGTATGGCTCATACCAGAATTACCTGCGCGGCGTGGAGGCGGCGCAGGGGCGGCAGCTTGGGCTGATGGCACTGCAGCAGCAGAGCGCGGCGCTGACGTTCCGCCCATCAGTCAAAAGCCAGAAGGATGATGTAAACAAGGCAATCGCGCGGGCACGGGCGATGAAGACCGTGGAGCGGGACCAGGTGCGCGGGATGCGGCGGACGTCGAAGCTGCTTGAAGGAGAGATTTACAACCGCGAGGTCGAGCAGGCGGACACGCATTTTTCCGGGACGGGTCTGTCTGAGAACGGAAAGAGCGTGACGCAGCTGCAGAACGAGATCGACGCGCTGCAGAAACGAAAGGCACAGGTCGACAGCCAGAGCGTGCTGGCCAGGGCGCAGGAGGCGATCGGAGACCTGAGCGAGGAAGACCAGAATCTGCTCCGGCAGTACCGCGGGAAGGAACTGAACGGGTATCAGGTGCGGGCGTATGCAAAATACGACGCGAAGAAGGCACTGAACGAGAAGGGCTATGACGACGAGAAGCTGAAGCAGCTCGCGGAATGGCAGAAGGTGCTCGACGACTATGAGAACGCGCAGAAGCTCGATGCGGCGGCACAGGAGATCGGACAGCGGTCGCCGGTGGGCGGCACGCTGTTCTCTGCGGCGCTGGCACCGGGGAAGGCGCTGGGCAATCTGGAATCGCTGCGCGGCGTGCTGCCAAGCTGGGCGGGCGGATATCAGAACGAGGATATGCCGACGAACGTATACAGCCCGGCATACAATGCGACGCGGCTTTCCTCCGGGATCCGGGGGAGCGTGATGCAGGGGATGAACCCGACGGGGCAGTTTCTGTATCAGGCGGGCACGTCGGCACTGGACAGCGCGGTCAACATGGCGGTCTCGACGGGGCTCGTGGGAACCTTCGGCGGCGTGGCCGGTGCGGGGGCGAAGGACGCGGTCGCGGAGACGATGAACTGGGTGATGGGCTCGCAGGTTGCGGCAGACTCCGTGTATGAGGGGATCCAGAACGGGAAGTCCAATCAGGAAGCCTTGATCGACGGCATTGTCGAGGGCGCAATCGAGGGCATTACGGAAAAATACTCCGTGGGCGATATCATCGAGAACATGCTGAGCGGAAAGGCCGTGTGGAAGAAGGCGCTGCGGTCGTTTGCGTCGGAAGGCGCGGAAGAAATCGCGTCCAACTGGCTCAACCGCGCGTATGATGTGGTAGCGAAGCATGACCGGGGTGAGGTCATGTCTGCCTACGCGGCTTACATTGCGGACGGCAAGACGCCTGCGCAGGCGCTGGCGGCGATGGTTGGAGACTTCGCAAAAGAAGACAGCCTTTCGTTCCTTGCGGGCGGCCTGTCCGGCCTTGCCATGTCCGGGACGTATGCGGGCGTGAACCGCGTGATTTTGGAAGCAAACGTAACGCAGACGGCCAGAGCAGTCATCGAGGCGGGCGAAGTGCAGGACGTCATCGACTATGGCATGGCGCAGGAGGAAGGAACACGGGCGCACCAGCTGGCCGAGGAGCTGCAGCAGACCGTGGATGAAGGCGGCGAGGTGACGCAGAAGGCCGTGGAGGACACGCTGCGCGAGGTTGCGAAGGAGCAGCAGGCAGCAGTGGACGAAGGACAGGAGCCGCGCGTGCCGGAGACGCTGACCCGGCTGGAACAGCTGCAGGCGCAGGAGCAGCAGACGCAAGCGAAGGCCGAGGCGGACGAGAAGACATTCCAGATCTACAAGAGCGCGGCAGAGACGGCGCAGGAGAACCAAAAGCTTGTACAGCAGTACCAGCAGGAGCAGGAACAGAGCCGGGCGCAGCAGAGCGTTCAGGCGGTGCAGCAGGCGCAGCGGGCGGCGAAGCAGCAGTACGATCAGGACAGCTTATTTGCGCCAATTCCGGGGACAGAGAACATGGGAGAGCTGGATCCGGTACAGTATGCCAAGCAGCAGACGGCGGGCGCGGAGCAGGAGCTGGACGAAGCAGCCGCGCAGCAGGAAGAACGGTATTTGCAGGAGCAGGCCCGGAGAGCGGGCTATGACGAGATAACAGCGGCGTATTTCCTGAACGGGAACACGACGGGGATGCCTACGGAGCAGTATGCGCAGAGCTTCGGACAGGTCTATGAGCAGGGCAGACTCGGCGCGAGTGAGCAGCGGGCGATGCGCTACGCCGAAGGAATGAATCAGGACGTGGCGGCAGCCGCCTATCGAGCGGGCCTTGCCGCAGGGCAGAAAGGGGTAAACAATGGCAGTATCGAGACTACTGATGAAGGACAAATCGGGCAGGCTGGTCAGCGTGCCGAAGGACAGGCTGGAGGCGTTCGCCAAAGCACAGCGCAGCAGCAAAGAGCTGACGCCGGAAGAAAGAGAGCGCAGGGTGCAAGAGATCTCGCAAAGGCTTGGGATGAAGTAACGCTTTCGGAGCTCGGTTTCGGAGAGAACAACGCGCAAAAAGTGCGCGTCATGCCGAAGGGGCAGGAGGGAAGAAGCGAGGATATCCAGGCGGCGGAAAAGTTCTTCCGGTCGATGGGCGTACAGAATGCGCGATTCTTCACCGGGCAGCTGACGCAGGAGATCGATGGGCAGACGTTTTATGCGGATGCCGCCGTGACGGAGGATGGCTCCGTGCTCATCCGGGCGGACAGCGAGGAGTATTCTGCGTTCGAGCTGGCGAAGCACGAGGGGTATCACCTGCTTGTCAAGCGCTGGCCGGAGATGGCGGCGAAGATCAAGAAGCGGCTGCTGGGCGAGGGCAAGATCACGAAGGAGATGATCGAGAGCTACGTGGACGCCTATGCTGGGGTCTACGGCGACGACACGGACGCCTACGTCGAGGAGATCATCGCGGATACCTACGCCGGCATGAACCGCACGGACTACGGCACGAACCAGCTGCGCGCGGACGTGAAGATGGAGGTCGGCCAGTGGCAGAAAAAATCCGGCAGCGCGAGAGCGCCACCGGCGGGGAATAAATGGTCTGCCGGGTACGATCCGGAGACAGCGAGCATTAAAGACCAACTGCGGAACAGCATTGACGAGCTGAACAAAATGAATGTTGTGGCATCTATTCAGACACCGACAAAGTTCACGAGTAAATCAGCGGCGGCGAAGTGGGCGATCGATCTGCTCGCGAAGTTTGGCGGGAAGGTCGACCGGCAGGGGTACGGAGAAATCTATTTCTCGCCGAAGGATATCAACAAAGCGGTTGACTATGCAGACACAAACGAAGAAAAGGCAGCTGTCGCGGCAGTCCCGATGGTGCTGAAACGCGGAAAAGAAATCGGCGGACACCAGAACCACAAAGGAAGGGAAAAGCAAACGATCACCTTTGCTGCGCCGGTCGCGCTGAACGGACAGCGGGGGAATATGGCGGTCGTTGTGAACAAGAACGGGAATCACTACTACACGCACAGAATTGTGACACCGGACGGAAGAACGTTTGTCTTCAACAAAGAAGATGCAGCACAAGAACCGTCCCGGGGAGTGACCGTTTCCGGCTCTCTTGCCGACACCACAAGTGCTGCATCTAAAGCCAGTATATCCAAAACGGGAGAAACTGTCAAGAAAAAGTTCTCAATGAGCAGCCCTGCCGAGAGAACAAAGGATTTCGTGGCGCTGCATAACAAGGATTGGAACGTTATCAGAGACGCAGCCTTGAACTGGGGGGGGATTCCATCCCCGTCTATTGCTATTGTGGACGCACAAGAGGGACATACCGAGTACGGGGACACCAGCGTTGTTTATCCGCGCAAGACAATCGACCCGGAAACTGATAGCCGCAATAAAGTCTATGGCGGCGACGCCTGGACGCCGACGGCGGCAAACGCAATCGTCGAGCGGGAAGTGAACTACGAGGCCAGACGCGCCGAAGAGCAGAAGATCGCGAAGCTGGCAAATCAGGTGGCGGGCGGCATCTTCTCCCGTGACAGTGTCATCGGCAGCCGCGTGGACGAAGTGTCCACGATGGACGAAGCGGAGCTTGCCAAACAGCTGGCAAAAGATGACGCGGTACGGGCTGCGTATCTTGCAGAACAAGGGAAAGACATCGAGCCGGTGCTGAAGGAGAAAGTCTGGGACAGTTTCGGCAACCAGGCGCTGCAGGACTATACGGAGAAAATCGGTGCACAGGAGCTGGCACAGCTGTATGTGAAGCTGGAGACCGGCGACCGGCTGGCAGAGGCAGAGCTGGAGACGGCACGCGAGAGCATCATGGACGCCTGGATTGCAGACCACGAGTACGCTCTGAACCGCAAGCCGGAGCTGCGTGAGACGCGCATTGCACGGCAGCGAGACAAGATTAGCGACGTACGTGTAGAGGATTTCATCCGGAACGCAGAAGCGCTTTATGAAGACGGCGGCCAGACACGCGACGGCGTAGACCGCTACGCCACGCAGGATAAGCTCCGCGAGGCGGTGGACGATGCAGATGTCGAGGCATGGGTACGCGGGCAGCTTCGCGGCGTGCTGGGTGAGCCGGGCATCTACAATGGGAAGGAACGCTTCACGGCTTCCGGCAGGAGAAGGAGCTTCCGGGAAACGCATGGAGCGTACACGGCAGAGAACATCGTAAAAGCAATGAATCAGGCCGACGCAAGGGGCGAGGGTTACTTGGGCGTGGGCGCCAAGGGAATCTTATCTGTAGCGACGCCGAGATACAAGAGTGTAGACGCCATCCACGCAGACGAAGGACGACTGCAGAATATGCCGGAAGAGGAATATAACCGGCTGCTGCAGGAGCTGGATAAGCGAATCGAGGGAATTATTTCAAATGTGCAGAAGACCTCCGGAAGCTACGACATGGATGAGATCGCAGGGCTTCTTATGGAGAACGCAGGAAAGAATGCTGCACATATTCAACGGAAGTTTAGAGATCAGGGATACAATATCAACAACAGTCTTGCAGAGGAAATTGAGAAAATGTACCGCCAAGCAGCAGAAATGCCAACGGGATATTTTGAGGCGAAGCCACAGAGAGTAGTACCGTTTGGAGAGGCGGTAGCCATCATTGCGCCAGACAGCACACCGCGACAAGAGGTAGAAGCAGTAGAACGCGCGACTGGAACAAACGTCATCTTGTACAAAGAAGGGGACGATGAACAGAGATTAAAAATCCTGAACGGCCTCAACGGGGTACGTTTTTCCGCACAGGACGGGCGGTATCGGGACCTGATGGGGGAGAGGGCGGCGCAGTATGTGCGGCGGCTGGAGTCCGGACTGGTGAACGAGCTGGCGGAGAATCTGAGCGTGCCGGGGCAGGCGAAGCGGGAGGTTCTGCGGCCGATGGCCGAGGAAGCGTTGCGGACATTCTTTACGGACGGGCAGCTTGACCGGGCGAAGCTGAATGACCTCTTTGAAACGGCCTACCAGGCGGGCATTGAAGAAGACACGCAGTACATTGAGCAATACGGAGACCTCAAGAAGTTCATCCGGGATCAGAAGATCTCGATCTCCGAGACAGACCGGAAGGATATTGCGGACTACAATCTGTTCCGGAAGGCGGCTATGGGGACACTGACGATCAGCAAGGACGGCTTGCCGGTGGACGTGGCGTATCAGCAGCTTCGGGAAATGGCGCCGGAGCTGTTTCCGGCGGACATTACCGCGCCGAGCGACCAGCTGATGCAGATCTACGACGTGGCGCGCGGCATTCAGAAGGTGCAGAAGACGCTGGATGAATACTACGGGCCGCAGGCGGCGAGCTTCAAAAAGTGGCAGCAGGCGAATTTCACGGAATCCATTGACCAGCTGACGAGCGGGCTGCGCGTGGCGCAGCGGTATCTGGACGCGCAGAACAAGGCCAAAGAAAAGCTTGCTATTCCGCAGACAGCGGAAGAAACGAAGCAGATGTGGGCGCAGCTGAAGGACGCAAGGCGAGTGGTCGAGAAAGCGCAGAGCAAGACGCTGCTGACGGAAGCCGACCAGAAGATCGTGAACCGGCTGCTGCGCGGGGAGACAAGCCCGGATTATGTGGCAGGGCTGGAAAACGGGCAGCAGATCCTGAAGGTCTACGAGGCAAAGGCTGACTATGATATGCTGGCGCTGAAGCTCAAGGCATGGAACGCGCAGCGCAAGCAGGGGCTGCGGGACTTTGCCGAGCAGGCGCTGACGGAAGCCGAGGCCGTCAAGTGGGTCGACAAGACCATGGGGATCCGATATCAGCGTGAGACGATGGAGCGGAACATCCGGGATATCGCGCGGAAGGGAAAGGTCTCTGACGAAAAGGCCAATGCTTTTATCAACAAGTATTTCTGGCCCGTACACGAAAATGAAAGCAAGCGCAAGAATTATCTGGTCGAGCAGCAGGACAGGATCCGGGCGCTGGGACTCGACCGGCAGGTACGGAAGGGAAATCTGGTCTCGGAGAGCTATGCGGTGCAGTGGCTGGGCGAGGCGGAATTCAACCGGGACTATCTCAAGCAGCATCCGCGTGTCGAAAGGCGCGGGGGGATGACGTTTGACGAGTGGAACGCGGCGATTCAGGAATTCGAGAAGCAAAACCCGAAGCTGGATCTCGGCAAGGTGCGGGCAGCCGTGAAGGTTTTCCATGAGGTATACGACAAGCTGTTCCAGGATATGAACCGGGTGCGCATTGAGAACGGCTATGAGCCGGTCAATTATCTGCAGGGATATTTCCCACACTTCCAGGAGAACGAGGAAGGCGGCAGCATTCTGCAGAAGTTCGCAAGGGCGGCCGGGATCGAGGGCGAGGTATCGCCGCTGCCTGCGACGATCAACGGACTCACGGCAAACTTCAAACCCGGCATCCGGTACATGGCGAATATCCAGAACCGACTCGGCTACGCGACGGCGTATGACGCGCTGCAGGGCTTTGACCGGTATATCGAGGTCGCAACGGACGTGATCTTCCACACGGCGGACATTCAGCGGCTGCGGGCGCTGGCAACGCAGATCCGGTATCGGGCGTCGGATGAGGGCCTGAAACAGCGGATCGACGCGATCATGATGAACCCGTTCCTCAACCCGGACGAAGCCAACGAGAAGGTTGCAAACCTGACGAAGGAAGGACGGTATGGGCTTTCCAGCTTCGTGGATGAGCTGGACGAATACACGAACCTGCTGGCGGGAAAGAAGTCGCGGCTCGACCGGGGCATGGAAAAGCTCATGGGGCGAAAGTTCTACAACGTCATGAAGAAGTTTGAGTCCCGCGTGGGCGCGAACATGGTCGCGGCCAACGTGGGTTCGGCGCTCACAAACTTCATTCCGATCACGCAGGCATGGAGCCAGGTGTCGACGGCGGACGTGCTGCGCGGCATGTGGGATACGCTGAAAAACTACAAGACGGCGGACGGGCTGGATTCTGCGTCGACGTTCATCAACAACCGCAGCGGCTACGGGCGGCTGGCCATGAGCACGATGGATAAAGTCTCCGCCGGTGCAGGACGGATGATGGAATCCATCGACACGTTTACGACGGGGAGCGTCGTCCGTGCGCGGTATTACCAGAATCTGCGGCGGGGCATGAGCGAGATGAGCGCGATGCAGGAGGCGGACCAGTTTGCATCCGGCGTCATGGCAGACCGCAGCAAAGGCTCGACGCCGACGCTGTACTCTGCGCGGAACCCGCTGGTGAAGCTGTTCACGCAGTTCCAGCTGGAGGTCAACAACGAACTGAGCTGGATCTTCAAGGATATGGCGCAGGAGGAGCGGAAGAAGGGCGTGGCGGCACTGGCAAAGGCCATGTTCAAATTCCTCATCGGCGCGTGGATCTACAATGAGTTCTACGAAAGCATTGTGGGCCGCCGCCCGGCGCTGGATCCGCTGGATATCATCAACGATACGGTCGGAGATTTCACCGGATACCATATCCCGAACATGGTTCTGGCCGGGATCGGAGCTGCGAAGGGTGAGAAAATCGATTTTACGACGGAGAAACAGACGACAGATAAAGCGATTGCGGGCGTATGGGGGCGCGTTCTGAGTGAGGCCCCGAGCACACAGGCGCTGACGATCCTCGGACTGGATGAGGCAATGGGGATTGAAATAGACAATGGCAGAATCGCAGTTGCCTCTGCGCTTCCGGACATCGGGAAACTCAGAAAAGCAATCTGGGCCAGTAATGAGGATATGGCACCCGCAAAGAAAGCAAAGACGATTACAGATGAGCTTATCAAACCGGGCCTGTATCTGGCGACGCCGTTCGGAGGCGGGCAGATCCGCAAGGCGTATCAGGGCGCGACGGCGGCGGCTCGCGGCGGCAGCTATACGGTAGACAACGAGGGACGCGACATCTTACAGTATCCAGTGTATAACGACAATCCTGCTGACCGGGCCAAGAGCTGGGCGCAGGCGCTGCTGTTTGGCAAGACGGCGACGGAAGAGGCACAGAGCTGGGTGGAGAGCGGGTTCAAGTCGCTGTCCGCGAAGGAGACTGCCGCCTATCAGGGCATGACAGAGGGCGGAACCGACCAGAGAGAAAGCTACGCATTCGTGACCGCCATGAAGAAGGTCGAGGACAAGAATGCAAAGCTCGCCATGCTGTACGCCTACGACATCCCACAGAACGCGAAGACGGCATATTATTATTCTGTCATGGCGTCTGACGAGGAGCAGGCGAAGATGGACGCGCTGGCAGCGGACGGCGTCGGCTATGACGCCTACATGCAGTACAAGCAGACGTACTTCAAGCAGTTCGGAACGCAGACAGTTTCGCAGGAACGGATCCAGACCGTGCTGGATGGGCTGAACCTGACAAAGGCGCAGAAAGCCGCGCTCTGGGCGGCCATGGGGACGAGCTGGAAAGAAGAAAACAATCCGTACAAGTAACCGCAGGCCGGGGCAGATGCCCCGGCCTTTGCTTCGCGGCGTGGGGTGAATCCGGCGCGGGGGTCTGCTACACTGGATGAAAAGGAGGGATGCGGCATGGCGACGCCAATTCCGGGGGCTTATCCGAGCCCGAGGATCGACAAGGGGGTGCTGCGGTGGTACGAAGGGGACACGTTCTCGATCGTGCTGCGGTTCGACCTGAAGGACCAGGACGGCGAGCCCGTCACGATCGGGACGACGGACAGCATGGCGGTCGTGTTTCTGGACGATACGCGGCAGACCGTCCACACATTCAGCTTTGCGAAGGTGGAGAATGAGCAGGTCACGCTAAACTTCGACGCGACGGTAACGGCAAAATTCCAGAAGGGGAAATACACCTACGATATCCGGTACACGCACGGCGACAAGACGACGCTGGCGAGCGGGAACCGGGCGTTCGTGGAGTAAGGAGCAGATATGAGGGTAGAGATTCCAAATCAGATCACGGTGACGATCGGCGGGCTGATCTCCCGCGGGGTAAAGGCCGTGGAGGTTACGGACGCGGGGAAGCTGATTTTCACGCTGACGGACGGCAGCGTGATAGACCTCGGCTCGGTCATGGGCCCGCAGGGGCCGAAGGGCGAGACGGGCGCGACCGGCCCGCAGGGGCAGACGGGGCCGCAGGGCGCAAAGGGCGACACCGGCGCGGCAGGCGCGAGCATCACGTCGATCACGAAGAAATCGCAGAGCGGGACGACGGCAACGTACACGATCGCGCTTTCGGACGGGAAGACATTTGACTTCAACGTCGAGACCGTCAAGGGTGAGAAGGGAGACACCGGCGCGAAGGGCGAGACTGGTGCACAGGGTCCGAAGGGAGAAACCGGCTCACAGGGGCCAAAGGGCGAGACCGGCCCGCAGGGCGAGCAGGGACCGAAGGGCGACACCGGCGCGGCAGGCGCGGAAGGCCCAAAGGGAGCGACCGGAGACACCGGCCAGAAGGGGGAACCCGGCGAAAAGGGCGAGAAAGGCGAGAAGGGCGACACGGGCGCGCAGGGCCCAAAAGGAGACCCGGGCGAAACCGGCCCGCAGGGGAAGACCGGCCCGCAGGGCCCGACAGGCCCGACCGGCCCGAAGGGCGATACGGGAACGGGCTTTACGGTCAAGGGCTATTACGGCTCGGTCTCCGCGCTGCAGGCGTCGGTCAAGAATCCGGAGGCAGGCGACGCCTACGGCGTGGGCGCGGCTGCACCTTATGACATTTACATCTACGACGGCGTGACGAATGCGTGGGTCAACAACGGGCCGCTGCAGGGCGCAAAGGGCGACAAGGGAGATCCGGGCGAACAGGGGCCGAAGGGCGAACCGGGCAACACCGGCCCGGCGGGCGCAAGCGGAACGGACGGCATAACCCCGAGCATCGGCGAAAACGGAAACTGGTATCTCGGGACGACTGACACGGGAAAGCCTTCGCGCGGCGAAAAAGGAGAAAAGGGAGACAAAGGCGAAAAAGGCGACAAGGGCGAGCCCGGCGCGGACGGAACGCCGGGACGGGACGGTACGGACGGTCAGGACGGCGCACAGGGTCCGGCAGGCGCAGACGGCGAACCGGGGCAGGACGGCACGACCTTTACACCATCTGTATCCGCAGACGGCATTCTCAGCTGGACGAATGACGGCGGGAAGGAAAATCCGGCCAGTGTGAATATCAAGGGGCCTGCAGGGGAAGCGGGACCAGGTTCGGAGTTGTTCTATGTCGGCTGCGGTATTCATGCCGAGGATACTTATGATCAAAGTGTCACGCACACCAAGACATATGACGAAATCCTTGCAGCTTATAAGGCTGGGAAAGCGTGTTATGCAAGAGTGAAACTCTTTGGGGCATACAATACGAACCTCCTGCTTCTTCCGCTTGCGGAAGTGGATGAAGCGTTTGGGTATGTCAATTTTGCATTGACAAAGATGACGCAGGGCGATACGTCGGAAGAACTGATGATTTATTACGTCCATATTGACTCGGATGGCAATGCAGAAGGCTACTGGGGTACACGGTATACGCTATCCGGCAGCGAGAAATTCCTGCCGAGCGTCACAGCGGCCGATAATGGGAAGTTTATGTGCGTTGCGAACGGGGCGTGGAGCGCCGTCACGGTGCCGGATGCGGAAGGAGGGTCTTACTGATGTCACGATGTATGACGGACACGGATAATCTGACTGCAGTTGCCGACGCGATCCGCACCAAAGGCGGCACATCCGCGCAGCTGGTCTATCCGGCAGGGTTCGTTTCCGCGATTCAGGCAATTCAGACCGGCGTCACGCCGAAGTTGGTCGTGACCACCTCTGCGGGGGCGGCTGTCACAGCGATAAAAGGCTCAAAAACAGTCAGCGGAACTGCCGGAACAGACGGAACATGCACGCTGGAAATCCCGGAGGCGGGAGAATGGAGCGTAACGTCAACAGCAAACGGACTGAGCGACACGCAGAGCATCGTGATCGGAACGCAGAGCATGTCGCTGTTTTCGGTCGATCCGGTTTTTGCAAACAACTCCTGGGCGGGCGTTGTAACGGCCTGCCGCAGAGGAACCGTGCCCTCCACATGGGTCGTAGGCGACAGCATGCCCATGACGATCGGTGGTACAGACTATCAAGTTGATATCATCGGCAAGAGCCATGATGATTATGCAGACGGCTCCGGCAAGGCTCCGCTGACGTTCCAGTTACATGACTGCTACGGTACGGGGTACGGCATGAATGAAACAGAAACGGTCGTAGGTGGCTGGAAGAGCAGCAAAATGCGGACAGAGTATCTGCCGTCCATTCTGGCGCTTATGCCCCAGAGCGTTAAAAACGGTGTCCGGGAGGTCAGTAAAAAGAGCGCAGCAACATCATCTTCTATTGTAACTTCGGCGGATAAACTGTTTCTGCTCTCGGAAATTGAGATTTTCGGCAGCCGGACGATTTCCGCTGCGGGCGAAGGAACGCAGTACAGCTATTATACGTCCGGCGGAAGCACAAAGAAGGCGATGAACAGCGCTCCCGCGCTGTGGTGGCAGCGGTCGCAGAACTTTGCAGGCGCAGGCGGCTTCGGCTTTGTCGGACAGCAGGGCGGCACAAACGGCGGCGATATTACAAATCTGTACGGCGTGAGTTTCGCATTCTGCTTTTAAGGAGGAGATCGTATTATTTATAAAACAAACAGAAGGGAGAAAACCAATGACAACAGAAGAGCGCGTGACCGAGGTGGAGCAGCGGGCGAAAAGCAACTCGCACCGCATTGACGAAATGCAGTCCGACCTCAAAAACCTCACAGAACTCACAGCCAGCGTCAAGGTGCTGGCGACCAAGCAGGAGAACGTCGAATCCGACGTCCGGGAGATCAAGACCGACGTTAAGGCCCTGACGGAGAAGCCCGGCAAACGCTGGGACGCCATCGTCGCGGCGGTCGTGACGGCCATTGTCGCGGGCCTCGTCGGCTGGGCGCTGGCCCATGCGGGACTGGGATGATATGAGCACAAAAGGAAAGTGGAGCAAGGGCGAAATGTCGCGCACGATCGTCGTGTACTGCATCAAGGCCCTAACGCTGACGCTGATCTGGGCCGTCGCGCTGGAGACAATCGCCGTGCTGTTTTCGCTCGAAATCGATCTGACCGCCGTGCTCACCTTCGCCGCTGCGGCCTTTGGCGGGGAGCTCCTGCTGCTGGCCTTCAAGCGCGTATTCGCAAAGAAAAATGATCCGGTAGAATGAAAGGGGTACATACAAAATGACAGAAAAGAAGTTTTTTGAGCTTGTGAAAAAGCTGGTGACTGATTACACCAACGAACACTTAGACAAGAGCGACGGAAAGCAGATCAGCCCTGATGACGTTTACGTCGTGTGGTACTGCAAAACGTTGAAGAATTGGAAAGCGCTAGCTTCCACGACGCTGTTCGACGGCATGTACTATGAACTGACGCTCAACGGCGACAAGCAGGAAATCTATCTCGACGCTTACAAAAAGTTCGAGAACCGCGCAATCAAGGTGGAGGGCTGATTATGGAGAACATCAAGAAGCGGCTTGGCAATCTGCTGAGCGTCAAATCCATCGTCACGCTGGTGCTGACGGCGGTATTTGCGTACATGGCAGTCGCCGGGAAGATCTCGCAGGACTTTATGATGGTGTATACCGTCGTGATCGCGTTTTACTTTGGCACACAGAGCCAGAAAGCGCAGGACGCGATTGACAACGCCGCGAAGGAGGATGCGCAGAAATGAGCATCATGAAAGCCTCCGAACTCGTCAGGCGGCATATTGACGCCGCGAAGAATTACAAGACCGTGTATATGTGGGGCTGCTTCGGCTCTCCCGTCACGAACGGCATTATCACGGAAAAGGCGAACCAGTACCCGGACTGGTACGGCGCGGCGAAGCAGGCAAGCCTCCGCAATCTGATCGGCAAGGGCTACTTTGGCTTTGACTGCGTGAACCTCACGAAGGGCATTCTGTGGGGCTGGAACGGCAACAAGAATGCTTACCACGGAGGCGCACGCTACGCCGGCAACACCGTCCCGGACGTATCCGCCGACGGCATGATCGCCAAGTGCAAGGACGTGGCTACGACCGGCTGGGACAAACTCGTCCCGGGCGAAGGGCTGTGGATGCCGGGCCATTGGGGTATGTACATCGGCGACGGCCTCGCGGTAGAGTGTACCCCCGCATGGAAGAACGGCGTACAGATCACTGCCGTCCTGAACATCGGCCCCAAGAGCGGGCACAACGCCCGCAAGTGGCAGAAACACGGGAAGCTCCCGTGGGTGGACTACGACACGGAAACCGTCGATAAGGCCGTCGAGGACGCCAAGAAGACCATCAAGGCAAAGGCCGGACTTGCGGACAACACGATCAAATATCTCGCCGACTACAAGTACGGCGATGATCTCCTGAAAAAACTGGCTGCTGCCATGAGATAAAACCTGCCCGGCGGCGGGCCGAAGGGAGTGACAGCAAATAACTGCGCGGCTGGCTCTGCCGAAGGAGCTGGAACACCTCACGCGCAGCGACTGGGAGCGCGTCACTGACGAGGGACTTTTGGACGTGATCGATCAGCAGATCGTGAGACTTTATATCGTGCGCAGGCTCCCGCAGCTGGACGCGGCCGGTGAAATCGGCATCGACCGCAAAACCATCTCCCGCCGCCTGCCGCACATCTACAATACCGCCCGCCGTCTGACACAAGGAAACCCGCCCTGAGCATACGCTCCGGGCGGGCTTTTTTACATTCAAATCATATTTTTTCAGTCGAAGGTTGCTCTGCTGGCATGTTCTGCCGCATATACGCATCGATCCATTTGCGAATCAGTTCATTCGGGGTAGTGCCATTGGCTTTCGCCGTAGCCTTGAAGGTTTCCGCGATCTCCCGCTTGAGCTTGCAGGAGATCACGGACATGTTCTCAGCGTCCCACTTGTTGCGAGCGCGGCGCTGGGTGTCAGTCGGCATAGCATACCTCCCACGCGCAGATGTTCGCCGCATTCAACGCGGCAGAAATCAGTGCTTCGGCGTCCACGCCCAGAACGCCGGAGATGGACCGCAGAACGCCCAAGACATCCTCCGAGGTGTCAACGGACGCATCGTCCATTGTGCCGTCGGAAAAGCGCCAGCAGAAGCCGTCAGCGGTCACGGAAAAATACACGCGGCTGCCAAAATCGCCGCAGGACGTGTCGTCAACCTCGACGGTGACAAGCTGGCCGTTGTTAAGGTCTGCAACGACACCGCCGGAGAACTGCCAGTAACCTCCGCCATTATTTGCAGTGTCCAGGTTACAGTGGGGATTTGTCTGCGCTCCCCACGCGGAAACGATATTAAACATGTCAGCCATCCTCCAATTTTTTTGTCGTGTTTGTTTTGCTTTGTGTCTATGGCTGCATTATATACTGTAATACCGTATATGTCAAGGGGTTTTTCAAAATATTTTATAAATAATAAAAACAAAAATCCACGCAAATGGGACAGAACTGTCCCGGAAGTGTCCCGCAGATGTCCCCCTTGGGAATCGGGAAAGCGGTAGACTGAACATAGAAACCGGCCGGTTTACTACGTTTCGGAGGTATTTTTTATGGAATACGCAAGCAAGGGACTCGCGGGGACTGCGCTGGGCTTTGGCATCGGCGGCGCCGCACTGGGACTGGCGAACGGCGGACTCAGTAATCTGCTGGGCGGCCCCAACCAGAACAAGAGATCAGAAGCCGCTGACATCGCTGCGGCAGTCACGCCTGCCATGACGGTAGCCGCCATGCTCGCCGCGCGGCAGCAGGAGCCGATGTGCAGCGAGAATATGCCGGTCACGCGCTACGATCTCGAACGGGAGCAGAAGCTGGCCGCGAAGGACAGCGAGATCGCGCTGCTCAAGGCCAACACATACAACGACGGCAAGATGCTGGAGGTGTACGGTTATATCGATGGGCAGCTCAAGGACGTCCGTGAGGCGCTGTGCAAGCAGGCCGTCCACAACCAGCGCACCGAGGACAGCTTCGCGCTGGTCAAGCAGGACGTCGAGTCTGTCCGCAAGGAAGCCCTTGGCGCGGTCAAGATGGAGGCCGAGCGCCGCTGCTGCAACGACAATTCCATCGTGACGTATGTCAACGCGACCTTTTACCCCAAGCAGGTCGCCGACGTCACCACGGGCACCGCGACCACGGCGCAGTCGCTCTACAACCCGATCCCGAAGTGCGGCGGGTGCTGCAACAGCTAAGCAAAAGGGGCGGCAATAGCCGCCCCATCCTTAAAGGAGGAAATCTGCAATGACAGTGACGATAGATCAGGCCATGCGCGGCGCGATGCGCTACGCAGACAATGAGGTCATTCCGCACCTGCCGGGCGGCAAGGGCATCGGGGCCGGGATCATGCTTGCACTCATCATGGAGGGCAGCCGCGAGAAGATCCTCGCGCTGCGCGAAAATCCGGCGGTAAAGATGATGCAGATCTTCGACGACGCCGGAAACATCGACCTCGACAAGCTCTATAACGCGGCGCGTCCGCGCTTTGAGAACAAGCTGACCGTATCCGTCCCGCTGCTGGGCGATATGCGATTTGACCAGAACGACGTGGACAAACTCTACCGATACATGCAGGAGGCGTGACGAGATGAAGGACTATATCACAAAGCTTTACGAAAAGCTGCGCGAGGCGATGGAAAAGCCGGTGACGCTCGGCAGCGCGGAGGAAGTCGGCCTGTACGCGAAGACGATCCGCAGGCTGGAAAAGCTGGACTGCCGCACAGACGAACCGGATGCGGCAGCGTTTGACCGAGAAACGGCCATACACTGGGCCGAGCATATGCAGAACGCCGACGGCTCGACCGGCCCGCACTGGACGATGGAACAGACAACGGCCGTTGCAGAGAGCATGGGCATTCAGGCACCTGTGGTCCCGCAATGGGCGTGGGGCGTGACCATGAACATGATGTACTCGGACTACTACTCGGTCGCAGTAGAATTCGGACTCAACCGCCCGGAATTCTACGCCGCCCTGGCAAAGGCGTTTTTGACCGACAAAGACGGCCCCGGCCCGGAGCGCAAGCTCATGGAATACTATGAGCATGTGGTAAAATAAAAAGATCCCTCTCCGGTCAGGAGAGGGATCTTCGCTTGCCTGCAATCAACATTTAAATGGTATGCATTCATGCGTACCGTGTAATAGTAGATAGCGAAGTATAGTGGAACGCACGGAATCAATCGGTAAGGGGATATAGCGTCACGCGCATGTCGCTGCCGGATTTGGAGTGGGATTTGGACTGCTTGTGGTAAAGGACTTTTTGAAGGACGGTTTTAAGCAGCTCGTTCTTATCCTGCGGCGTTGCAGCAAGCGGGTAAGTTTCGAGCACATGGCGGACGGCGGGGGCGAGACGGGCGCGGGCCTGTTTGGCGCGTGTGATCTCGTCCTGCGCACGCTGGTTCTCTTCAATGCGGGAAATGATCACCTGTTTATCTGCGGCGAGCGCCTGAGAACGCTGAAGGAAGATCTCCGGCGTGTAAACGCCGGTCTCAACAAACTCGTATGCGCGGGCCTCCTGCACCTCCAGCTTGGCAAGCTGCTTCTGGTCGGCGCTGATGGAAGCGGCGAGCGCGTCCAAAAGCGAATGCTCGTCGCTGCGCTCCGCTTCGCCGACTTCAAGCTCATGCAGCCAGCCGCGCAGCGCGTCAAGCACGGCGTCCTCGACATCCTCATACCACGCGCTGACGGTCGGGCAATCGGACGAAGGGCACATAAATGCGTCGCGTCGGCCGCCGGAAGACGGCCTGCGCACCATGACGCGCCCGCACTGATCGCAGCGAACAAGCCCGGCAAGGCTGGTAACGGTCTTCCATGCGCCCTTGCCGCGCGGAGCAACAACTGAATAACTCAGCGAAACGGCCTTATCGTACTGCGCCTGTGAGATCAGCGCATCGTGCAAGCCTTTATAGAGCTTCAAATCCTCCTGCCGGGTGCGCGGGCGGCTGACGACGACAGAGCCGTCAACGATACGCTTCGTCTCCGGCCTGCCGCCGGATTTGATCCATCCGGCATTTGCCGGGTTACGAAGCAATTCCAGGATAGCGGAGGTGGTCCATGAGTTGCCGGAATTCGTTTTGACGCCGAGGTGATTCAGCCGCGTGGAGATCGCCTTCGCGCCGATGCGCGCGCAGCCATCGCCGGTGTACCAGTCGTAGATCTGCTGCAGGACGGGGGCCTGCTCCGGATGCGGGATGAGCTTATAGCCCTTGTCGTTCGGCAGCTTCTCACGCGACCAGCCGAAGGGCGTCTTGCCGGAGATCCATTTGCCCTCGCGCAAGGACGCCTCCTTTCCGCGGGACAGGCGGCGTTTGATGGTGTTGTATTCCCGCCGGGACATGAACAAACCGAACTCGAAGTATTCCTCGTCCATTTCGTTGTTTGGGTCATAGACTTTGTTCGGGGTAACGATCTTTGTATTGGAATACTTGAAAGTCTGCGCAATAATGCCCTGGTCGATGGTGTCGCCGCGCGCCAGACGCTCGACCTCCATGACGAGCACGCCGGCATAGCTGCCGGTCTCGACGAGCTGCAGGACCTTCTGCACCTCCGGCCGGACGGCAATGGAGTCGCCGGTCACGACTTCCTCGCAGATCTCCACGACGTTCAGCCCGCGGCTTTCGGACAGCGACAAAAGCGCGGCCCGGTGCCGCTTGAGCGTGTCGGTCTGGCCGAGAGCTTCGGCCTCCATGTCCTTCCGGGACTTACGCAGGTAAATAATGTACTGCGCGAGCGGGTCGGAGATTTTCCAGGTAGATGTAAATTTCATAGGCAGATTCTCACCACAAGAGCAAAAGGTTATACGGATACCGCTCCGGCGCTGGGCCGGGGCGGTTTTATTTATGTGCGGATCCAGCCGATCGATGGGATGAACACATCGGCCACAAGCGCAAGGGCACACAGCAGAAGAATACCCAAGAGGATAAGCGTTACAAGCCGGTGCATACGCAGGGACTTCTGCTGCTGGGCAAACTGCGCACGAAGGGCCGCGTTCTCGGCGCGGAGTTTTTCAGCATCGGAAGGCTCGGCAGGCTCGGCAGGCGGGACGCCGAAATGCTCATCCATTGATACGCCGAGGGATGCGCAAATCGGGCCGACGGTATTAATGTACGGCTTCGTAGTCTCGCCGCGCAGGAATTGGCTGACGGCATTGACGGATACGCCGGATTCGTCAGCGATATCCTGATTCGTCTTATGCGGCTGCATGGTGTCCTTTGCTTCGCGGCATGTTTCCCACAATTTTTCTGACAAAAACCATCCCTCCATATATAAAAACCACACCTGTGGCAGTAAGATTTCAGAAAAACCTACGCTGAAAACCAAACCGACAGGTTTACAAACCCAACCGGCGTATGCCATGCTTCAGATACAGACGGCTCCCGGTCGCCTGCGCAAGCAAAAGCCCGCGCCGTTGTTCGGCCAGCGGCGCGGGC
>OMAO01000184.1_pt1 | contig 41585 bp, 29 predicted proteins | sample 1644641 | NCBI WGS metagenome assembly OMAO01 (sample SAMEA103958120, study PRJEB25191) | human gut metagenome | biome: human-associated habitat [ENVO:00009003]; feature: intestine environment [ENVO:2100002]; material: feces | place: Germany | collected 2013/2015
TTGTTGCTCAGGCACTTATAAATAATGTTAAACTATAGTGTTGCGGAATTAAGGAAGATATATTATGTAATGCAGACAGTAAAAGAAGAATCGTATCAAGCGATATTTAGGAAGTACTACCCTCGAATGTTTTATTATGCTAAACGTATCGTAGGGGAGGATGCTGCCGATGATGTAGTTCAAGAAGCTTTTCTTGAATTGTGGAATCGTATGGATGCATTGGAGACGGATGTCCCGCAGATAGAATCATACCTCTATAAGACGATTTACTCAAGAGGATTGAATTACTTGAAGCGCTATAAGAAAGTCAATACTGCAGCCATTGAAGATATCAACGAAATGCGTATGTCGTGCTACTTCTCTTCGTTGGGAGATGGAGAACAGGACATGGAAAACATGGAGTTGAGAAGAAAAATCAATCAGGCCATAGGGGAACTTCCTGATAAATGCAGGGAAATATTCGTTTTGAGCTATCTCAAGGATATGAAAAATAGTGAGATTGCTCTGATGATGAACGTATCCGTACGTACCGTTGAAGCTCATATTTATAAGGCTTTAAAGTCTCTTTGGGCTCGTTTGGGAACTTTTTTTGTGTTTTTTATACCTTTTTTATAGGTTATTGAGTAAGTGTTTTCTCAACAATTGTTGTTATAGTAATTAATTAGATCGTTAATTAATTAAGGATATTAAGCAAGATTGTTATGATAAATGAGGAATTAAAGGCGAGATTCTTGGCAGGTGAGTGCACGGAAGAGGAACTCATCGCATTAAGGGATATATTAAAGAATTCTCCGGAGGAAAAACAAGAACTTTTCAAAGAAGAAAAGTTGAGCGATGAGCTCAAGGCGCAGTTCATGCCAAAGACCCAACTGATGCTTGCTGAACAGAGAATGCAGGCTAAGATCAGGGAGATGAAGGATGAACAGCAGGCTGAGCATCATGCGCATATAATAGGTATGTGGCGTCGGGCTGCTGCGATTGCTGTGGTCTGCGTATTGGGTGGATTGGCCTGGTTCTATCTCCAGCACAATCCGATTTCTAATATGCAGATGCAGGTGGTGATGGCCAGTGCCGACAATGATACGACGGTTACTTTACCTGATGGAACTAAGGTCTGGCTCAACAAACTTGCTTCCATCAAATATCCGAAAGAGTTTGATGGTTCCGACCGTAAGGTAGAGATAGACGGTGAAGGTTATTTTGAGGTGACCAAAAATCCGCACAAGCCTTTCATCGTAGAGAGCGATGTGATGAGTGTTAAGGTGCTCGGTACCGTTTTCAATTTCCATGTGGATAAGGCTCATCAGCAGGCTTCCGTCAGTTTGCTTGAAGGTAAGGTGAGGGTAGAAGGAAATCATGATGAGGGTATGATCGTCTTGAAACCAGGACAGAAGGCATGTGTGGATGCGCGCTTAGGTAGCATGACGGTTTCTGAAACCGATGTCTATAAGGATGCAATGTGGCATGAGCACAAGACTTCCTTCAATAATGCAAGCGTGAATGAAATTGCCAAGATGCTGGAGAATATCTACGATGTGCAGGTGGTTGTTGATCCTACCATCAATCAGGAGAATACTTACTCCGGTGTCATCAAAGAGAAGGAGACCATCGACTCGGTTCTCGATCTCTTGCAGAACACCCTGCCTATCCACTATCACGTGAAAGGCAGTAAGGTATTTATCACGAAGTAGTGAATCAGTAAGGTTTACACCTTAATTATACTGTTATACGAGAAAAAGAGAGCACTTATTCAAAAAAATAATTTTTTGGGTAAGTGTTTTTTTGTTTTTTGCTGTTATATATTTGAAATTAATAACAACAAAAGGTAGTTATAACAACCTAAATGCTAAAAACAAGGATTATGACACATTGGTATCATTTACAAAAAACTAAAACCGCAGCTGCAGCCTTGGCTCTGATGTTGGTTTCCAGTTCCTGGACATCTGTAAAAGCCCAGATTTCGTTGAATGTTTCTCAGACCACTTTGGGAGCAGTCATCCAGAAAATCCAGAAACAGTCTAAATACCAGTTTACTTACGACGACAACTTGGCAAAGATGCAGGTGAATGCCGTTCAGGTGAAGAACGGTAAAGTAGAGGATGTTTTAAACAAGCTCTTGAAGGATAGGGGTGTATCTTATGTGATTAAGGATGGAATCATCTATCTGAAGAAAAAGGAAATTACTACAACTCCAAGCACCCAGCAACCAAGACAGAAACGTACATATAAGGGTACGCTTCTCGATGAAAACAAGGAACCTCTCATTGGCGCTACTATCCTCGTAAAAGGCACCAATCATCGTGCTGTAACTGATATGGATGGTAATTTTACCATCGAGACCGATGAACCTGCCCCTGTCTTGCAGTTTACATATCTTGGATATAAGACGATGGATATGGCTGCAAAGGAAGGACATAACGTGAACGCACAGATGCTTCCTGACTCTCAGGCGCTGAACGAAGTGGTGGTTACTGCCCTCGGTATCAAGCGTGAGAAGAAGATGTTGGGATATTCCGTACAGGATGTCAAGGCGGATGCTCTCAATACGACTGGCGACCCTTCTGTGACTGGTGCCCTCGACGGTAAGGTGGCTGGTCTGCAGATGAATACTTCCAGCACGGGTCTCGGCGGTTCTACCAAGATCACTATCCGTGGAAACTCTTCTCTTACTGATAATAACCAGCCTCTTTGGGTGGTAGATGGTGTTCCTTTTACCGACAACCAGAGTTCTGATGCTTCTGCTTATGGCGGATACGACCGTGGTGGCACTTCTCTGGACATCAACCCAGAGGATATCGAGTCTATCTCGGTACTCAAAGGTGCCAACGCTGCAGCCCTCTATGGCTCACGTGCAGGTAATGGTGTGATCTACGTTACAACCAAGAAGGGTAGTCACAAGCAGGGCTTCGGCATCACATACAACGGTAACTTTACTTGGAGTAAGGTGGCTGAAACAATCCCTATGCAGAAGCAGTACGGACAGGGCTCTCAGGGTGCTACGGTTTATAAGACTGATGAGGATGGCAACAAGACGCTTTCCAGCGAGTTGGCATTCGGTGCTCCGCTTGATGGCAGAATGGAACCTTCTTTTCTCGGTGAGAACATCTCTTACCGCTATTATGGCGATAAGTTGAAGGATTACTTCAATACAGGTTTCTCCCAGTTCCATACCGTAGCTCTCGGAAATTCTGATGAGAAAGGTCATTTCCGTCTCTCTTTGGGTTTCAACGACAATAAGGGTCTTTTCGATGGAGAGAAATTGGATAAGCTGATAGTTGACCTTAATGCAGGTAGAACTATCAATAAGTATCTTTCTACAGATAGCAAGATTTCTGTTTCTCGCATGAAAGCCGAGAACCGTCCGATGACTGGTCTCAATGGAGAGGTAGCCCAGTTGCTTCTCATTCCTGGCAACGTGCGTTTGCAGGATCTTCAGACTTATACAACTCAGGACCAATTGCATCGCAACTGGTTCGGACCAGATATGCAGTATGCCAACCCATACTATGTTCGTCATCGCTTCCAGAATAGCGATGAGCGTTGGCGTGCCTTCGGTTACTATGGTGCTAATGTCAACGTAACCGACTGGTTGAAGTTTAATGCTAAATATGCTTTCGATTACTATCGCACACGCATCCAGGCCACAGACTTGAGTTTGGGTAACTCTGCTGTGAGCATTCCGGGCAGACACTGGAGCGAGATCGTTACCGATGATAATATGAGCCGTTCGGAGGAAAACAACTTCGAGCACAATATCTCTTTCCTCTTCTTGGGTGACAATCAGGTGACCAAGGATTTGCGCTTGGGTTACAATCTGGGCGCCAACATCATGTACCAGAAGTACGAGTTGCTGAGTGCTGCTACCAAGAATATGTTGGAGAAGGATAATTGGATTTTCAATACAGGTTATCAGTTGACCAATGCCAGTGAGAATGGCCATGAGCGCTCTATGTACTCAGCCTTCGGTTCTTTGCAGTTGGCTTTCCGTGAGTATCTCTCATTGGATCTTACAGCCCGCAACGACTGGTCATCTACCTTGCCAAAGGACAACCGTTCTTTCTTCTATCCAAGTGCAAGTGTGAGCTATATCTTCAGCGATTTCATGCGCTCTATCAACCATCCGTTGCCAGCGTGGATGACTTTCGCCAAGACTCGTCTGTCTTTCGCTCAGGTAGGTAAGGACCCAAATCCATACAATCTCTACAACACCCGTTCTTATACCTATGAGAATGGCATCCGTGTGCCAATTCCACAGACCGTGAAGAAGAACAGTAACCTGAAACCAGAGATCAAGTCTTCCTTCGAGTGGGGTCTTGAGATGAAGTTCCTGGAGAACCGTTTGGGATTTGATTTCACCTATTATTATACCAAGACCAAGAACCAGGCTATGCTTGTAGATGCATCTGCTCCTTGGACACAGCAATGGGTGAATGCAGGTAAGATTACCAACAAGGGTATTGAGCTGATGCTTTACGGCACACCTGTCAAGACCAAGGACCTCAAGTTCGACCTCACCATGAATATTTCCAAGAATATCTCTCGTGTAGATGAACTGGCTAATGGCGTGGATCACATCTACTTCAATGGCGATGGCAACATGCCAGTCAAGGTAGGTGCGAAGGCAGGAGGTAAGTTGGGCGATATCTATGCCAATAACCTCATCAAGCGCGATGCGAATGGTCAGATGGTGATTGGCGAGAACGGTCTTCCAATGCCTGTTACCAGTAGTGATGCAGGCGGAAATCTGGAGCAGTATATCCTCGATCATCCTATCGGAAACATCGAGCCAAAGCTTCTCATGTCTGTTACTCCAAGTCTGAACTATAAGGGTGTAAGTCTCACTGCGATGTTTGATATGCGATTTGGAGGCGATATCGTGAGTGTATCAGAAGGTATGGCTACTGCTGTAGGAACTTCAGAGCGCTCGGCTTATCGTGGTGAATACAAGGAGTTGAATGGTGTGAGCGACTACTATATGGTAGTTCCTGGTGTGACAGCCGACGGACAGGTGAATACCAAGGAGGTAAGTGCACAGTCTTACTATTCCAACATCGGTTTGTACAAGTCGCAGAAGGGTTATGCAGAGATGTTTATCCACAGCGCTTCCTATATCAAGTTGAAGGAACTCGCATTGGGTTACAGCCTGCCAAAGAGCGTGCTCAAGAAGACTCCTCTTACCAATGTGAAGTTGTCATTTGTGGCACGTAATCTCTGCTTCCTGCTGAAACATACACCAGGCAATCCTGATGGAGGTTATGATACTTCTATGTTCTCACAGGCCCTTGACTTTGCCGCAGTGCCATATACCCGCACTTTCGGTTTCTCAGTCAATGTAGGCTTCTAAATACTATCAACTACATCATAAACAGTTCAAGACAATGAAAAAGACGATTATATTCAAGACGATGCTTGTGTCCATGGCATTGGTAAGTTTATCTTCCTGCTATGACATGGATGAGATGAGCAAGAATCCATACGAATTGCCTGATAACACTACTGGCGGCGGTGAAGAGCAGCCTGGTGAAGAGGACAATACCAAGTATGCCGATATCAATATCGACTATAAGGTGAGCAAGGAAGACTCCTTGGCGTTGAAGAGTGAGTTGAGCTCTGCCAACTCTGTTTTCCGCAACTTCCTCTATGAGGGATTTTTCAACGACTATCAGACCACTACCAACCTGAGTCATGACATCTATGCGGGTTTCGTGGCCAACAACCAGCCCAAGCATGCTGGCGCATCTCCTGATTATTCTTATAAAGATGGATGGAGCAGTGCGCGCTGGAGACATTTCTATACCGACCGTAGCAGTGAGTATCGTACCTTGTTGCGTGCCTACAAGTTCAACGAAAATACCAAGAAGTACAAGAACTTGTTCTATGCCACACGTATCTACTATGCTTTCTTAGCGCTTGCCAACACCGATACTTATGGCGATATGCCTTTCAAGGAGTATGTACAGGCTAAGATTCCTGAGACCAACAATGTGGCTTATAATACTCAGGCAGAGGTTTACGATGCCATGTTCCGTATGTTGGAGCAGGCTGTTGACAGTATCAAGCCAACGGATGCAACTCAGATTGGTTATACCACAGACGATATTTGCTATCATGGCGACTGGGACAAGTGGCTTCGATTTGCCAACACCCTGCGCCTTCGCATGGCTTTGCGTATCTCCAACGTAGACCCTGCTCGTGCAAAGCAGGAGGCACAAAATGCTCTTAACAACGAGTATGGACTGATGCAGAGCAACGACGACAATATGCAGATCGTTCCTAAGTATGCTCCTGTAAGCCAAGGTGGTACTGATGACGGTGGTAACGAGCATCCACTGGTGATGTGTAGTGTTTGCTACAATGGTGAGAGTGTGATGTCTAAAGACTTGGAGAACTTCTATCGCAACGCCAGTGAAGGTGGTGCAGAATACAAGATCAAGACAGGCCGTAATAGCTATACCACCAAGAAGATAGACCCACGTTGCTTGGTAAGCTGGTATCGTGGCAAGATGACAGCGAGTACTTTGGAGGCAGGTGAAGATAGCCAGCGTGAAGACTTCGTAGGTTGTGAGCGTGGTGCTCAGGCTCCTGTCATTGACATGGGAACCTTGAATTATTCACTCACCCGTACTGCGCCTAAGAGTCTGGGCAAGAACTTGGATCCTAACTACTTCTTCAGTCGTGAGCGTGCTTACCTCCTCTTGGGCTATGCTGAGTCTGAGTTCCTGAAGGCAGAGGCTGTTTTGCGTGGATGGGCTGGCATGGAACTTACAGGTACCGTAGAGGATTACTATAAGTCTGGTATCAAGGCATCTATGGACTACTACGGCATTGCCAATGACAAGGCACAGGCTTACATCGATGGTGAGAAGGCCCTTACGGGTAAGGTGTTCGAGGGTAGCGACAAGGAGAAGCAGCTTGAAGCAATCATCACCCAAAAGTGGATGGCTATCTTCCCTAATGGTAATGAGGGATGGGCTGAGTTCCGTCGCACCGACTATCCTGCTTTGGCAAATCAGTTGACCAACAATAGTGGAGGTGACGTGCCTATAGGTAAGAATATCAAGCGCATTCTCTATCCTTTCAGCGAGAATAACAACACTTACTTCACTTCTCATCCAGAACTCCAGCAGGTGAATACTCAGGGCACAAGACTCTGGTGGGATGTGGCTGATACCAATGACGCTGACGGCCATCGCCAGCAGCCAAACAATTTCAGATAATCATTCAGACTGTTGTCTATGAAAAGAAAATCAGTTTTGTTCATATTTGTATTCTTCACCTTGATGGCGCAAGCCGTCAGGGTGAATGTACAGAATGCGGTAGATTTCGTGCAGCCTCTCATGGGTTCCGATTCCGACCATGGACTTTCCACAGGCAATACTTATCCTGCCATCGCCATGCCTTGGGGCATGAATTTCTGGGTTCCACAGACAGGAAAGATGGGCGACGGATGGCAATATACCTATGCAGCTAAGAAGATAAGGGGTTTGAAGCAGACGCATCAACCGAGTCCCTGGATCAATGATTACGGTCAGTTTTCATTGATGCCTATCGTGGGCAAATCGGTATTTGATGAGGAGCAGCGTGCCAGCTGGTTCTCTCATAAGGCAGAGAAGGCTACACCTTATTATTATAGTGTCTATCTCGCCGACTATGATGTGACGGCAGAACTCTGTCCTACGGAACGTGCAGCCCTGATGTCCTTCACCTTTCCTCAGACCGATAGTGCTCATGTGGTAGTTGATGCTTTCGACAAGGGCAGCTTCATCAAGGTTCTCCCGAAGAAGCGAAAGGTGGTGGGCTTTTCTACCCGCAATAGTGGAGGTGTTCCTGAGAATTTCAGAAATTACTTCGTCATCGAGTTCGACCATGATTTTGAGGCTTTCGTCAATGTGAAGGATGGTCAATACCAGGGTATGGTTCAGGGCGGTTATCAGGAGGCTTACCAGCAGGAAGGCAATCATGTAGGCACCATCATCTCCTTCAAGATTCGTCAGAGAGGCGAGAAGGTTGTGGCTCGTGTGGCTTCTTCCTTCATCAGTGAGTCACAGGCCTGGCAAAACCTTCAGGAATTGGGACAGGCAGATATGCAGCAGCTCTGTCAGCAGGGTAGAAACCGCTGGAATGAGGTGCTCGGCAAGATAGAAGTGGAGGATGAGGACATTGACCATCTCCGTACTTTCTATAGCTGTCTCTACCGCTCCGTTCTCTTCCCTCGTGCTTTCTATGAGAAGAATGCAGCCGGTGAGGTGGTTCACTACAGTCCTTACAACGGAACCGTACAGAAGGGCTATATGTTTACCGATACCGGTTTCTGGGATACTTTCCGCTGCCTTTTCCCACTGCTCAATCTGATGTATCCTTCTGTGAATGAGAAGATTCAGGCGGGTCTTGCCAATACCTATCTCGAGAGCGGATTCTTGCCAGAGTGGGCGAGTCCGGGGCATCGTGGATGTATGGTGGGTAATAATTCAGCTTCAGTAGTAGCCGATGCTTATCTTTCCGGTTTGCGTGGTTATGATGCAGAGACCCTTTGGCAGGCTGTGGTTCATGGAGCCAATGCCGTTCATCCTGAAGTGAATTCTACCGGACGTCATGGTTTTGAGTACTACAATAAGTTGGGCTATGTGCCTTATGATGTGAAGATCAATGAGAGTGTGGCCCGTACCTTGGAATATGCCTATGATGACTGGTGCATCTACCAGTTTGGCAAGGCGCTCGGCAAGTCAAAGAAGGAACTGAAACCTTTTGCCAAGCGAGCGATGAACTATGAGAAGGTGTTCGACAGGGAGAGTGGTCTGATGCGCGGAAGATTGCTGAATGGAAAATTCCAGTCTCCTTTCAATCCGCTCAAATGGGGCGATGCCTTTACCGAGGGAAATGCCTGGCATTATACCTGGTCGGTATTCCACGATCCTGAAGGGCTCATCCGTCTGATGGGCGGAAAGGAGAAGTTCAACCAGATGCTTGACTCGGTATTCCTTCTCCCTCCTGTTTTCGATAATAGCTATTACGGATTTACCATCCATGAAATCAGAGAGATGCAGGTGATGAACATGGGCAATTATGCACACGGCAACCAGCCTATCCAGCACGCCATCTATCTCTATGATTATAGCGGACAACCTTGGAAGTGCCAGTATTGGGTGCGCCAGGTGATGGACCGCCTCTACACACCGACACCAGATGGTTATTGCGGCGATGAGGACAACGGTCAGACTTCAGCCTGGTATGTTTTCTCTGCGATGGGCTTCTATCCGGTTTGCCCGGGTTCAGGACAGTATGCATTGGGTACTCCTTACTTCAAGTCTATGAAACTCCATTTGGAGAACGGACAGCAGGTAAGCATACAGTCGGAAGGTGACGGATGCTATGTTGATGACATGCAGATGAACGGAAAGAAGTATGATCTTAATTATCTCGACCTGAATTCCCTGAGACAGGGTGCGCAGATCTCTTTCCGCCTTTCTGAAAAACCGAATTTGCAGAGAGGTATTCTGGAGTCAAATGCGCCATATTCTTTCTCAAAATTCATGAAATAGTATCATTAAAATATATCTTAAATTCAGAAAATGAGAAGAAGATTATTTCCTATATTATTATTGTTGGCTTGTGTGATAGGTGGAGACTATCCACAAGCCGCTTTTGCTCATGATAAAGCTCAGGCAACCTCCAGTCTGACCCAATTTGTCAATCCAAGAATCGGAACGGGCGGTCATGGTCATGTATTCCTCGGTGCCAACGTACCTTTCGGTTATATCCAGCTGGGACCTACTGAGCATACCCGTGGTTGGGACTGGTGTTCCGGTTATCATCAGTCAGACTCCATTCTCATCGGCTTTGGTCATCAGCACCTCAGCGGAACGGGTATCGGAGAATTAGGCGATGTTGCTTTCCTCCCAGTGACAGATGCTCATCAGAAGGAAGTGCTCTTCCATCATGCCAATGAGAATGTTCGCCCGGGCTATTATGCGGTGAAATTGCAGCGGCCGAATGTATGGGTGGAACTTACCGCCACCAAGCGTGCTGGTTTCCATCGCTATACCTTTGGGGCAGACGTGAAGAAGGCACAGTTGGTACTCGACCTTTTCCAGGGTATCGGATGGGATAAACCTACCGATTATGCGCTGGATGAGGTGAAGGAAACTACAGTGGCTGGTCATCGCTTCTCTACAGGATGGGCGAAGGACCAGAAGAATTTCTTCGTGGCTGAGTTCTCTCAACCGGTTCAAGTACAACCGCTCGATAGTGGACGCTGGCTGGTTCAGGTGGCAGATGCCACCCGCCCTCTGATGATCAAGGTTGGACTCTCTGCTGTCAGCATTGCCAATGCCCGACAGAATCTGCAAACAGAGATTCCTGACTGGAATTTCCATCAGGTAGTGGCGCAGGCTGACGAGGCATGGAATCGGGAATTGGGCAAGGTGAAGGTGGAAACTTCAGATTCCATTGCTCGCCGCATTTTCTATACAGCCATGTATCATTCGATGACTGCTCCATCCGTATTCTCTGATGTCAACGGAGAATATCGCGGTGCCGACGGTAAGGTGCATCAGGGTGATTTCACCAATTATACCACCCTTTCACTCTGGGATACTTATCGTGCAGCCCATCCGCTGATGACGCTCATCCACAAGGAAATGCTCCCAGACATGGCAAGTACCTTTATCAACATCTATCGTCAGCAGGGCAAACTACCTGTATGGCATCTGATGGGCAATGAGACAGACTGCATGGTGGGCAATCCGGGCATCCCGGTGCTTGCCGACCTGGTGCTCAAAGGATATGTCAAGGATAAGGAGGGAGCCTATGAGGCCATGAAACAGTCGGCATTGCGTGAAGACAGAGGCCTCGGTCTTCTCAAGAAATATGGTTACCTGCCTTATGACAAGGATCCGGAAATGGAGACTGTGGCTAAGGGACTGGAATATGCGCTGGCTGATGACTGCGTGGCGAAAGTGGCCCGACTCTTAGGCAAGAAGGCGGATGCGAAGTATTTCGCAGAACGTGCCCAGAGTTATCGTAAATACTTCGATCCGAAGACCGGTTTTATGCGTGGCATCGGTACCGACGGCAAGTTCCGCGAACCGTTTAATCCATTCTCAGCCGTTCATCGTCAGGATGATTATACCGAGGGAAATGCCTGGCAATACACCTGGCTCGTTCCACATGATGTACACGGACTTGTAAAGCTTTTCGGTAATGAACAGAAATTTGTGACCAAGCTCGACTCCCTTTTCATCGTAACGGGCAATATGGGCGATAATGCCTCTCCTGATATTTCTGGTCTCATCGGACAGTATGCCCACGGTAATGAACCGAGTCATCAGGTACTCTATATGTATAATTATGTAGGTCAGCCTTGGAAGGCAGCCCGTCTTATCCGCCAGACCATGCACGAGATGTATAAGGATGATTTCGACGGTTTGAGTGGAAACGAGGATGTGGGTCAGATGTCAGCCTGGTATATTCTCTCTGCGATGGGACTCTATCAGGTAGAACCTGCAGGCGGCAAGTATATCATCGGCAGTCCGATCATGGACAAGGCTACCATCAGCTTAGGCGACGGCAAGAACTTCTCCATTATCTGCAAGAACAACAGTCCGGAAAATATCTACGTGCAGTCTGCCAAACTCAACGGTAAAACCTATACCAAGTCGTATATCATGTACCAGGATATGATGAAGGGAGGAACCCTCGAACTCCAGATGGGCAATCAGCCATCCAAGTGGGGAACCCGTGGTGCAGATAGACCTTAAAAGAAATCACAATTAAAATCGAAACATAAATAAACCCAGACAATGAGAAAAACAATATTTGCAATAGCCCTGATGTCGGCAATGTCGGCGATGGCACAAGAGCATGCAGAGGTAGATGTTCATGCCCGCTACACTAAGGTGGTAACACCTGTCAATGGCAAGTATGAGTCCAAGCGTCCGCCTGTAGCAGAGCGTCTCTTTACTTCAGAGGCAGTGGAGAAGAAAATCAAGGAAGTACAGAAACTCCTCAAGAAGAATCCGAAACTCGCCTGGATGTTCGCCAACTGTTATCCGAACACGCTGGAAAGTACGGTGCATTATCGCCAGTTGGCTAATGGCGATGACGATACCTTCGTCTATACAGGTGATATTCCAGCTATGTGGCTCCGCGATTCAGGTGCTCAGGTTTGGCCATACGTAGCCCTTGCCAACAATGATGAGAAATTGAAGAAGATGCTGCGTGGTGTCATCCTGCGCCAGTTGAAGTGCATCAATATCGACCGTTATGCCAATGCCTATAACGACGGACCTACCGGAGCAGGTTGGCAGAAGGATGATACCGAGATGAAGGCAGAGGTTTTCGAGCGTAAGTATGAGATAGACTCTTTCTGTTATCCTATCCGCCTCGCTTACGAGTACTGGAAGGTAACAGGCGATGACTCCATCTTCGGAGAAGACTGGATGCAGGCTATCGGAAATATCCTCAAGACCTTCCATGAGCAGCAGCGCAAGGAAACAGCCAAGGCTTACCACTTTACCCGCATGACCGATCGTGCCTTCGATACCGTGGGCTGGGATGGTTTCGGAGCTCCTGTCAAGCCTGTTGGTCTCATTGCTTCCCTGTTCCGCCCTTCTGATGATGCCACGATTCTTCCGTTCCTGATTCCTTCCAATTTCATGGCGGTTTCTGCGATGAATAAGGCGGCTGAAATCCTGAAGCATGTAGCAGAGAAATCAGAGACTGAGCAGAAAAATAAGGCACTCGGGATTGCACAGGATTGTTCTGCCTTGGCAGCCGAAGTAAAGGATGCCCTGCAGAAATATGCAGTCTATGATCATCCTAAATATGGCAAGATTTATGCGTATGAGGTAGATGGTTTCGGCAACCGCCTTCTGATGGATGATGCCAATGTTCCATCGCTTTTGGGTATGGGCTATTTGGGTGATGTTGAGATGAATGATCCGATTTATCAGAACACCCGCCGTTTCGTATGGAGCGAGGACAATCCTTGTTTCTTCCGTGGTAAGGCAGGCGAGGGTATCGGCGGTCCGCACATCGGTTATGATATGCCTTGGCCGATGTCTATCATGATGAAGTGCTTCACAGCCCAGAGTGATGATGAGATTCGCTGGTGCATGAAGACCCTCCTGAATACCGATGCAGGGATGGGATTCATCCATGAATCTTTCCATAAGGATGATGCTTCGAAATACACCCGTGCCTGGTTTGCATGGCAGAACACCCTCTTCGGAGAGTTGGTCATCAAGCTCATCAATGATGGTAAGGTAGATTTGCTCAACAGTCTCTAATTGATTTCCCAAAAAGTCACTAATTGATTTTTCTAAAAAGTAACGACAATGAAAGAAATTAAAATCATAGGTTCTGCTCTTCCAAACATTCCTTGGGAAGACAGACCAGAAGGAAGCAGCGTGCCGCTCTGGCGCTATTCCCAGAATCCGATTATCAAGCGTAATCAGCTACCCGACTCCAATAGTATCTTCAATAGTGCAGTAGTTAAGTTTAAGGATGGTTTTGCAGGTGTATTCAGATGTGATGACAAGAATCGCCGTATGACCCTTCATGCCGGTTTCAGTAAGGATGCCGTACATTGGGACATTGATGAGGACACCATCCACTTCGAGTGTGATGATCCTGAGGTAGGAGAGTGGGTCTATGGTTACGACCCTCGTGTTTGCCAGATAGGGGATAAGTATTATGTCACCTGGTGTAATGGCTATCATGGGCCAACGATTGGTGTGGCATGGACAGAGGATTTCAAGACCTTCCATCAGGTAGAGAATGCTTTCCTGCCATACAATCGCAATGGCGTGATGTTTCCTCGCAAGATCAATGGCAAGTTTGCCATGCTGAGTCGTCCGAGTGATACTGGTCATACTGCCTTCGGTGACATCTTCTATAGCGAGTCACCTGATTTGGAGTATTGGGGGCATCATCGTCATGTGATGGCTCCTGCAGCTTTCGAGGAGAGTGCTTGGCAATGTATGAAGATAGGTGCAGGTCCAGTTCCTATTGAGACTTCCGAGGGTTGGTTGCTGCTTTATCATGGTGTGCTCCATTCCTGCAATGGATATGTTTATGCTTTTGGTGCAGCCTTGCTCGATTTGGATGAACCGTGGAAAGTATTGGGCCGTTCAGGTCAGTATTTGATTACTCCTCAGGAGCTCTACGAGTGTGTAGGAGATGTACCTAATGTCTGCTTCCCATGCGCATCTCTCTGTGATGCAGAGACGGGTCGCATAGCTGTATATTATGGTTGTGCAGATACCGTTACCGGATTAGCCTTCGGTTATGTACCGGAAATCATCGACTTCATCCGCCGTACCAATATTGTCAAGTAGAATCTTCAGAAAACATATTGATCTTTTTATGAAAAATGGTGTATTTCATAAAAAGCAGATTTATCAATAAGGCTATAAATTGATGTTAAGTTAAGATGTATTATTTATCTAAAGAAAGTTGTTTTTAGGTTTAGTTTAGGTTTATTAAAACCGCTATAGTTTTGCGTGAGCATAGCTATAGCGGTATTTTTTTGAATAAAAAATAAAAAAAATGCATTTTGACTAAGTAGTTTGGTTTTTATTCTTGTTATAAGTGCAGAAAATAGCTAAAAACGAGGAAAAATTCTCAAAAACGGCGAGATACTCAAAAGCAGAAAATAAATTATTAACTATACAATATTAACTTAAACCTTTAAAGTATGAGACTAAATCGACTTTTTAGCGTTGCAATGCTCTCCATTATATTTGGAGGTACAGCAAGTGCTCAACAGCCTTATGGTGGTTGCTGGCATCCGGAACACGTCAAGAACTGGTCCCCAGAAACTGACAAGAATGCCAAGTTCAACCGTTCTAAGGTGCCATTGGCAAAACGTTTCAAGGAGCCTACCTTGATGAAAGCCAATAAAAACCAGTTCTATGAGGGACAGGTATGTAATGCAACCATTCTTTTTCCTACATGTAGTTCTTGCCCATCTCAGGGCGCTAACAACTTCTTGGGATACCAGCCAACTTACTGGCAGTATATGGATAAACTCGTTTATTGGGCAGGTTCTGCCAGCGAGGGTATTATTATTCCTCCACCAGCACCATCTACAGATGCAGCTCACCAGAGTGGTGTGAAATCTCTCGGTCAGATATTCTTCCCTCCTTATGCTTTCGGAGGAAACCAGGCTTGGGTTCGTGAAATGCTTACCAAGGAGAATGGCTCTTACATCTTTGCCAAGAAATTGTATGAAATCGCTAAGTATATGGGCTTCGATGGTTGGTTTATCAACCAGGAGTCTGGTGGCTCTACCCTCTCAGAATGGGCTGGTTTCATCAAAGAGTTTAATGCACTCGCTGATGCAGACGGCAATAGCCACATGGAAATCCAGTGGTATAATGCATCTGGTTCACCAAGTCCAACCATTCTGAAGTCACATAAGAATACTTCTCAGTTCTTGGAGTATGGAGCTAATGGCGATTATCGTAGTCAGGCAAGCCAGCTGGGCTGTACAGAGGAAGAGACTTTCTCTAAGATCTATGCAGGTATCCAGGTGGTAAGTAGTGGTCATACCGGATTCGGTTATTACCTCAACAGATCTATGCCAACGACCGGCCACGTAGGTTCTATTGACTTGTTCTGCCCAGAGGAGCGTATCTGGAAGGATAATGTAAAGAACCTTCTTGGTAGTGGTGATACAGGTCCAAGCGCATATGCTGCTATTCAGAAAACCTTTAAAAATGAAGAGCAGATGTGGGTAAATCAGGAAGGTGACCCAACAGTCACATCTACTACATCTTGGCCAGGAATTTCCAACCGCGTATTGGAGCGTTCTACTATCACTAATATGCCTTTCGTCAGCTCATTCTGCGTAGGTGTGGGTAAGCACCGCTTTGTAGAGGGTATCAAGAATGGTACACAAGACTGGTATCATAGTGGTGTACAGAGCATCATGCCAACATGGCGCTGGTGGATAGAGAACAAGGGCAATCTGACAGCTTCTATCAACTGGGAAGATGCTTACAACTTCGGTTCAAGCATCGAGGTGAGCGGAAGCTTGACAACAGGTGATCACCTCATGCGTCTCTATAAGACGATGATTCCTGTAACATCAGGTGGCACTCTCCGTATTGTTTACAAGACCACTACTCCTGGTAGTGTAGAGATGAAGTTGGCTACAGAGAGTTCTGTCAACCCAGATGTAACTCTGACCGATGCTACAGTAACAGAGAAGAACGGCTGGACCATCGCTGACTACGACTTGACATCACTCAATGGCAAGACCATCTATATGATTGCTCTCAACATGAAGGGTGAGACAGAGGTTCCTTATTATGAGTTGAAACTCGGTGAGCTCGCTGTATTGCCAGCAGGTTATGCTCCTGCATCTGTCGCAGTAGAGAATCTTGCATCAACCACAACTCTCGGTGCAGAAAAGAACGATGTGCGTCTGACATGGGATTATACCTATAACGATGATTTCGATCACTTCGATATCTATAAGAAGCATGACAATGGTGAACGCATCTTGGTTGGTCAGACTCGAGGCGAGGCTTTCTATGTTCCTACATTCGTACGTAATGGTGTAGACAATTTCCTCGAGATGGAAGTAGTTCCAGTGATGAAGGATATGAAACAGCAGCCTGCCAAGAGCATCAAGCTCAACTATCCTAAGGGTACTGCTCCAGTAGTTACCTTCTCTTTGGGTAAGAGCTATCTCGAAGTAGGTGAATCTACATCTATCACAGCCAAGGGTACAGGTAAACCTACTGCTTGGGAGTGGATTTTGCCAGAGGGCTTGGAGTTCAAGCCAGGTACTCCTACCAATGAGGAGACTATCCAGGTAGTGGCTAAGAAGCCTGGTAAGATGAAAGTTACTGTAAAGGTTACTAACGTTGTTGGTACATCTGAAACCACTAAGCAAGTGATCGACGTCATTGCTAAGGAAGATGCTGCAACTGTTTACAACGTAGTACAGAACAAGAAAGTGGTTGCTTTCTCAAACTCTACCAACTCTACTGAGACACCTTGGAAGATTATCGATGGTGAAGTTTATCCATACGAGACAAGCGGTAAGTGGTGTACATTGCAGAGCGACCGTTGGGCAATCTTCGACTGCCAGAGCGCATATCGTATCTATGGTTTCTGCATCTATGATGGTAACTCAGGTCCTGAGTATGGTGTTGACCAGATTAACAACTATAAGATTCAGTTGTCTAACGATGGTGAGAACTGGACAACAGTGGTTGATGCTGAAAATCGTGTAAAAGAGAGCGTCAAGTATGACTATATTCCTCCTTTCAAGGCACGTTATGTGAAGTTGATTCCTGAGGCTAACGGTACTCTCCGTATTTGGGAGTTCCAGGTATTCGGTTCTGAGGACAACAATATGTCTATTTCAGTTCCTTCTTCTGAGATGAAGATGAACGCTGGTGAGACACAGAACATCGTAGTAAGTTACGACTTGAATGGTGATCCAAGAGATCCTAATTTCTCTTGCCGCGTGAAGTCAAGCGCAGGTTTGAAGGTGGGTGCTATCACAGAGAATCAGGCTAATTGCACATTCACTATCCCTGTAACAGCAGGTATGAAGATGGGTGTTGAGAAAGTTACTATCACTGTTGACAATGGTGGTTCATATAAGGAGCGTGTTGTTAATATTAGCATCGACTCTAATACACAGCCTAACATCTTGACAGGTGCTACTGCTGAGGTTCGTCACTATACGGGTGACTACGGATTCGGTGTTGCATTCGACAAGTTCGACATCACAGGCTTGACCGATGGCAACAAGGTGGACGATGCACTTATATCTATCGAGAATCCTTCAACCCATAGAGATGATACATGGGCTATCTTTACTGCTCCAGAAGGCAAGTCTTGGAATCTCTCTAAGGTTGCTATTCACCTCCCTAACAACAACAAGGGTACAAATGATAACGATGAAGAAGGTTTCGTAAACAAGGAGATCAGCATCGCTGTAGGTAACGATCTTGCTAACTTGAAGCGCGTGAAGACATTCTCTGATCTCGGTGAGGTTTCTGAGTTGGAGTACATCTTGCCAGACTTCGAGGAGACTAAGTATATCGCAGTGATCTGTAACTTGAACGCATTCTACTATCCATCAATGGCAGAGGTTGAAGCTTATGAGCAGTTTGCAGCAGCTATGCCAGCAGTAGCTCCAGTAGCAGTGACAGGTTGGAATGTGGATGTTATCGCAGAGGGTAAGCCTTCTAAGAGTTTCAGTGATGATATTCTTGACAACCAGGGTTGGGTATTCTATACTGATGGTGTTCAGAAGGAAGGTGCACTTTGTGGCAGCGATGGTATCGTGACAACAGCGAAGGGAACTCAGTTCCAGATGGCAGACTTCAGTCAGAAGAATGCTCTCACTCTCAGATCTTACTACTCAACTGGTAATCTGAACTTCGTGACTCCAGAGAAGTGTGAGGAACTTTACTTCCTCGTTGTTTCAACCAATGGTTCTGGTAGTCTTGTGGCTTGTCCATATTACACAGACGGAACTCATGGTTATAATGATCGTTTCACGCCTCAGGATTGGTTTGCTGAAACTCCATCGGGTAGCGAAGCTGTATATGGTTTGGGTCGTATTATCACAAAACAGAGCCTTCCATATTACAAAGACGATATCGATACTGGCAAGATTCGTCTCTATGAGTACAGTGTAAAGGTTGATAAGTCTAAGGAAGTGAAGTATGTTGAGTTCACGAAGGGCTATGGTGGTGCAGGTATTATCACTGTCTTGGGTATTTCAAGAAAGGGTACTGGCGGTGTAGCTACTGGCATCGAGAATATCGAGAACCGTCCTGCAGTAAATGCAGCAGAAGGCATCTACACAATCAATGGTGTGAAGATCAACAGCTTGCAGAAGGGCATCAACATCATCAAGATGGCTGATGGTACTACAAGAAAGGTTGTTATCAAGTAAATGAGTATTGCTAAGTAATCAATACAGAAGCAATCAACACAAACAATAAAGGGGTAGGATTCACGTCCTACCCCTATTTAATTTGAAGCATCATGAAGGCTTTATTTCATGATGATTTTGCTGCATACCGACAGTATTTTATAAACATCGCTGGCAGCCTAATTTTATTTACGACAATTTTAATCTCAGCGAATTGAGCACTACGCTGACGCTGGAGAAGGCCATCAGGGCACTTGCCCACATCGGGGTTATCTGGAAATCGATGCCGAAGATGTGGAGTGCTCCGGCTGCCAATGGGATGCAGATGATGTTGTAGATGAACGCCCAGAAGAGATTCTGCCAAATCATGTGAACCGTCTTCTGGCTCAGTTTTACGGCTTCCGGAAGTGCCAGCAGGTCGTCGCTCATCAGCGTAATCTGCGCCACATCCATCGCCACATCCGTTCCCTTTCCTATCGCCATGCTCACGTTGGCAAGGGCCAGGGCCTGGGTGTCGTTGATTCCGTCGCCCACCATCGCTACCTGCTTGCCTTCGTCCTGAAGTTTCTTTACCAATGCCTGCTTGTCGCCAGGCAGCACCTTGCTCTGGTAATGCTTAATGCCGGCTTTCTCTGCCCAGTAGTGAGCCGCTTCCTCCTTGTCGCCACTCATCATATAGACCTCTATTCCCTTTCCCTGCAACTGCTTCATTGCTTCCTGGGCATGAGGCTTGAGGGTCTCTCTCGTCTCCAGATCCAAATCCTCCTGCTTGGTGAAATCAATGTTCTGATTAGGAATGGTGAGGGTGCCGGTCTTGTCGATGACGAGGGCGTTGATCTTGTGGAGATTTTCCAGCGCCGACGCATCCTTGATGAGAATCTGCTTCTGTGCCGCCTTGCCGATGCCTATCATCAGGGCGGTAGGAGTAGCTAAGCCCATGGCACATGGACAGGCGATGACCAATACGGCTACGGCTGAAAGAATGGCCTGTGGAAGAGCAGCGTTGCCGCCTATCAGCCACCACGCCAGGAAGGTGATGAGGGCGATGGCTGCCACAGCTGGAACGAAAATCAGAGCCGCCTTATCCACGATGCGCTGCACGGGGGCCTTACTGCCCTGCGCTTCCTGAACCATGCGGATGATGTGTGCCAGGGCGGTGTTCTCGCCAATCTGCTTGGCTCTCATGCGGAGCTTTCCCTGACTCGGAATGGTGCCAGCCAGCACGTTGTCGCCTGCCTTCTTCATTGCCGGAGTTGGTTCGCCGCTGATCATCGCTTCATCTACATAGGCAGCATCGGGAGTCATGAAACTCTCTGCCTGGGTAACCACGCCATCCACAGGAATCTTTTCGCCGGCTCTTACCTCTATCATGTCGCCTATCTGAATGGTGGAAATCGGAACTTCCTCCATCTTGTAGTCGTTGGTGCCTTCTATCTTCTCGTAAGTTACCAGTCGGGCGGTTTTCGGCTGCATTCCCATCAACTGGCGAATGCTGCTCGCCGTACTGTCCTTTGCCTTTTCTTCCAGGCATCTGCCGGTCAGCACGAAGGTGATGATCATCACGGAAGCATCAAAATAAGTATGCCATTCTATGCCTCTCGCTCCCCATACCATTTCTCCGAAGAAGGTGTTGAAGGTGCTGAATAGGAAGGCGATGAGGGTGCTGAGTGCTACGAGCGAATCCATGTTTGCCGTATGATGCAGGAGCTGCTTCCAGGCAGAAACATAAAACTGTTTGCCGCAGTAGAGCAGGTTGGCGAGTGCCAGGAGCAGACAGATCTGGTTGGCGAAGGAACTGGTATGTGAAATCCAGCCCATGGAGAAACACATGGTCAGGATGGCGAAGAGCCAGGAAGCCAGGGTTCGGCGGCGCAGGAGGGTGAACTCACGGCGGTTGATTTCTTCCACGCTTCTGTCGTTTTCGATAACGAGGTCGTATCCGGCGTTGCTGATTTCCCGTTTCATATCTTCCAGAGAAATGATGTCGGGGTCATAATCTACCAGGGCAGTTCGGCTCGCCAGGGAAACCGAGGCGGAGTTGATGCCTTCGAGCGACTGCAGCTTCTTTTCAACATTGGCAGAGCATACGCTGCAAGCCATGCCTATTACAGGAATTGTTTTCTTCATTTTTTTCATTTTTAGTTTCAGAAATTCAAACAAAGACGATGTTTGGAATTTTCTTTCAGCCTGCAAAATTACATATTAATATTCTAATCTACAAGATTTTGGGATGAAATATAGAGGGGGGCATAAAATACCTATAATAAGGTAGGTGCTATTCGCCTAGTTTCTGTAGTTGTTTTTTATGTTCTGATAAACACAAAAAAAGGCAGATTCCAAATTGCTTTGGAATCTGCCCTCAATCATTTATGCGAAATTGTTATTTGACTTCAATATTCTTGGTAGCCTTTGTCTCCTCCTTAGGAGTAAGCTTTGGAATCTGAACCTCAAGAACACCATCAGCTACCTTTGCTGAAATCTTCTCATGGTCGGCATCCTCAGGGAGTGTGTAGGCCTGCTGGTAGTTGCTGTAAGAGAACTCACGGCGCAGATAGTGCTCGTGCTTATCTTCATTCTTGTGCTCCATCTTGTTCTCGATGGCGATGTTCAGATTACCATCATTGTCAATGTTTACACGAACCCACTCCTTCTTCAAGCCAGGAGCTGCAACCTCCATGATGTAATCTTTATCTGTCTCCTTGATATTAGTGGCAGGAGCTGTAGCATTCATACGTGGTGTTGCTTCTGTATCAAAGAATACATCATCAAAGATGTTACTCAACCAATCTGAATTATTATTTCTACGTGCTAACAACATAATTAAAACCTCCAATTTTTATTTTACTCATCCTCTCGGTTCCTTGCGGCTCCGTCGGGATTTCTGTTTGTTATTTATTTATCTGTTCTTTTTGGATTGCCTCCGTCTCGAAACTCCGTTGTTCTTTCGAACTTCATCATCTTTTAGCTTCAGCTTTCACTCTATGTTTGAGCAACTTACGTGCCAGCGGCTGATGCGTGCCATTTTTGTCAGCAAAGTATAAATATTTTAAACTTTACTGACAAAATGGGAGGTGGGCTTTAAAAAATCCCCTAAAAGTTTGGAAGTTATGATAATTCTGTGTATTTTTCCTATCCTTCAACAAGCGCATCGAATGCTTCTTTGAAGTATTTGTCGAACCACTCGGCTGGATGATCTGTTATCTGATGCTTGCCTGATTTCTCGATGTGAATGGCAACAATGTCGCCAAAATCGGAAGTACCATCAATGAAAAGAATGTTTTCAAAAAGTGGTAGAGAGGCTCTTACTCGTTTGATGCCTTCCGTGAAGTTATATTCTATCACGTCTTGGTTTACATTATGACCGCCCAATATATGGCGTTGGTCAACACGAGTGGAGGAGTCGATAATATGAGATAGACCGAAATATATCAAACAAATCTTATAGTTTGCATTTTTGAAATCTTTGATAAGATTGACTGGTAAATCTGAGGAGAAATTAGTTTCAAAGGCATAATTTTTCTTTAATAGGATAGCTTCGTCTTTCTCTTTCATTAGTGTGGAGATAACGGTTCCTTCTACCCACGAATCTTTCCAGTCTGGATGTTCCTTACGAAGTTTCATGGCAAGTTGATCTCCATCAAATGCTTTTACACTTGAATAGAATGGGCCAAGTTTGCTTTTCCCAGCTCCGTTTGGCCCTGCAATAATGGTGAATTCTAGTCGTCGTGTCATAGTTGCAATTTTTTTTGAGGATTATGCATGGAGCAAGTAGCTCATTTTCCCCCTTCCCGGAGCTGCTACTTGCTGGATAACAGTATATTTTCTAGTCTTTACATCAAAAGTCACTTCATCATCGCTTCCATCAGGATTAGCAAGATAGGTTTTTCCGTTTTCAAAATACGGCACGGAAATACCTTTCGCCCACGCTTCCAGGTAGATTCGTTCCACCTCATCGTGTACGGCATTGTTGATTTCCCGAATCGTCTTGCCATTCGAGAGTCGCCAACCTTCTATTTCTTCATATTTGCACATAAGCCTTTAACCTTTAGAAAACCTTTGAAAAATCTACTGCAAAAATACGAGGAATCTTTTTAATAGCCAAATGTTTTAACCTCTTTTTTCCTATCAGCTCTTATCAGAAGCATCTGCTTTTGAAAGTTTTTCCCAAAAAGGTTTGTGGTTTCAGGAATAATGGCTAATTTTGCGGGCTGAAAGGGGAATCGCTTGATAGGCGATGATTCTTGGAATAATATAAATAGAATATGAATAGGAAAAATGATGGCCTCAGACGGATGGATGGGGCTGGATATAAGAAGATAATAATTGCTTGCGACTCTTATAAGGGCTGCCTTTCGAGCAGAGAGGTGAATGAGGCGATTGCTTCGGGATTGAAGGAATGGGATGCGGATGATGCTGCTTCTGGAATAGAGAATGTGGATTCCGAAGATGCTTCCCCCGAAATCATTTGTCTCGAAATGAGTGATGGGGGAGAGGGAATGCTCGATGCCTTTCTCTCGGCGATGAAAGGAGAGCGAGTGAGCATTCATGCCCATGATGCCCTGATGAGATGGATAGAGGCTGAGTATGGAATTGTGAATGATACGGCGATTATCGAGATTGCGCAGACTGCCGGACTGGCTTTGATAGATCCAGAACAGCGCAACCCGATGAAGGCTACTTCCTGGGGCGTGGGCGAGATGATAATGAATGCTTATCGCCGGGGCGTACGCCATTTCATCGTGGGATTGGGCGGAAGTGCTACATCCGATTGCGGTATCGGAATGCTTAAGGCAATGGGCGACGACTGGAAGAAAATCCGACAGGAATGCACTTTCATATTAGCTTCGGATGTTACCAATCCGCTCTGTGGCGAAAACGGGGCGGCTCATGTCTTTGCCCCTCAGAAGGGAGCCGATGCTGAGATGGTGGAAATGCTGGATGCTCGGGCAGGGAAGTTTGCTGAGGTGAGTGCCAAGCATTTCGGTTATGATAGGAGTGAGGTGCCTGGTGCTGGTGCTGCCGGTGGATTAGGCTATGCTTTCCTGCAATATTTTGGTGCAGAGGTTTCTGCTGGAGCCGAACTTCTGTTGCGAGAAATCGGCTTTGATGAGATGATTCGGGATGCTGATCTCGTGATAACGGGTGAAGGACATAGCGACAGACAGACCTTGATGGGAAAGTTGCCACAGCGGATTTTGGAACATGTCTTGAAAAATAAAGCCACGACAGACCTGCAAATCTGGTTGGTATCTGGAGGAGTCAGCGAAAAGCAGGCGCTTCTTGACGCAGGCTTTGATCAGGTTCTTGCCGTATCTCCTCAGAATATGGATTTAGAGGAAGCGATGAATCCTGAAATTGCCAAAAGAAATATTGCGAATACAATCAGAGTTTTCTTTGGAAATGATTAGACCTCTTTTTGAGAATAAGCCATGTTTTTGCCAATGATCAGGACTTTCTTTGCCATTCTTCGGTTCTTTCTTTTGAGGATCATAAATTTTTCTTTGGATTGATTCCTGATTGAGAAAAAGCGAAATCGTATATTTTTAGGTACAATAAGCTTAAAAATATACGATTTTACATATTTATTTTCTGTTTTTACATGTTATTAGAACGATTGATGGTTGTTTTGAACGTTTTGAAGGAAAAAACGACCATCCGTATGGTTGGTGATTCAGTATTTTTCAGTGTAGTATCATCAGTTGTAAATTTCCATAAACACACACATTTTTTATTATTTTACAATTTCGTGAATGGGGATTTTCATACTTTTGTACCCAGTTATGATTTAACAAAACAGTAACTTGATGTCCTATCACATTTTGTTGCCTATATGATAATTACTTATTTATTGAACTTTAAATTTTGAAAGATGATGAAAATGTTTCTACTATCATTTAATGCTTTTAAGCATCGCTCCATCTTTGCCGTTTTCTTGGCTATATTCTTGCTTTTCGGAGCAGTCAAGGGAACCAAGGCACAAGATAGTAATGGTTCTGCTTTTGATGGTTTGGAAAATCTTGTTGGTATTACGGCAAAGGAAATGTATGATTATGCAAGTAATGGTACGCATGGTACTTTTCCAACGGATAAGAGCAAAATCTTTTTCTTGTATAATGTAAAGACTGGTCTGCTGCTCAATGTAGGAGGCTATTGGGGAACCCATGTTTCTCTTCAGGAAATATGGAATGCCTCTTTCTGTTTATAAAGATAAAGACAATTGGATTCATTTCCAGCAGGATATTGATAAGCAGGGTGCAGTATCAGGAAGTCAGGAAGGCTGTTCGTTGGAATACTTCTATGATGCTAAAAATACAGGTAATGCTGCAGTCAACAATGGTGTCTTTGTAGATCGCGATATTTATGCATCTAAATCAAGTTCTACCGTGATTCAGCGTGGTTGGACGATTGAACCTATTTCTGGAGATACACATAATACCTTCAGAATATACACTTATCGTCGTAGTGCAAATGGGTATAGCAAATATAAAACTTATGAAAAATACTATCTCTATGCAGCCGCTTCTCAGGGTGATGTGGATAAAAATTGTGGTGCATTCTTAGAGTCTGAAGAAAATTATAATAAAGATCGCTCTCAGTGGCGTATTTTCTCTTATGAGCAGCTTTATAATTTGCAAACGAATTCTATCGGCTTTAAGAGTTCGTTAGATTTGTCATTCAAATTAGTGTGCCCTGGATTCAGCCGTGATAATGGTGCGCTTGATAAATGGAAGACTGCTGTTTATAAGAATGAAGCTACCGGATTATTCAGATTTGGTTTGGAGGAACGTTATAAAACAGACCCGAAACATGAATCATACGACCATACAGGTAGTGTTACATCTAATAAACCATATACTTTCAATGGAATCAAATATACGAGTATGAATGATTACCAGACTCATCTCGGTAAATATTATTGCGCAGATATCAAAAATACCCGTGGCGCAGTCTATCAGGTGGTACACGTTGAACATGGCGGTTCTTATGTAATAGAATGTAAGGCTTATTCTAATACCAATAAGGCTAAGCTCTTTGCCACTCTTTTGCAGGATAAAAGTGAAAATCCTACAGATTATACAAAAATAGTTGAAGGTTCTCTCCGTGAAACCGTTGTCATGCAGACGGCAAACATGTCTCAGACAGAACAGGACAATTTGCATGTTAGCGAACAGAACATGGATTATGCTGGTAAGGAATTCTATGGCAGCCATAAGTACTTCAACAGTGTCCTCGTGCAGGTTCCAAAAGGTGGCGGTAACATCTGCTTCGGTGTTCGTGTAGGTTCTGTTGCTGATAATGTTGTTGAAAGTAATAATGAGTGGACTGTATTTGATGATTTCCGTCTTCTCTATGCAGGTTCTAACACTTCTCGCGACTTAATATTGGATGAAGACAAGGATAATCTGAACTATCTTCTTGAGTGTACAGAGACTTATGACGATGTGGTTCTCCATCTCAACAAGAAATCTTTCAATAAGAATATCAATAAATGGAATACCATCGTGCTGCCAGTTGACTTGAATAAAGACCAGTTCACTCAGGCATTCGGAGCTAATGCCCGATTGGCAGAACTGAAAACGCTTACTCGAAATCAGATCCAGTTTGAGACGGTGAAGATTGCAACTATGGGAAATAATGCTGTAGTTCTTAAGGCGTACGTACCTTATATTATCTATCCTACAAAGGACTTGGCAAATGAGAAAACACCTGCCTATACGGCAATTCTTCATAAGACGGGTGCTGGCACAGAAGGTGGTGAGCATAAGGTAACTATCGCAGCAAACCATATTGATATTCCGAATGTAAGTCTTAAGAGAAAAACCAGCAATGAGAATGACCTCTATGGACTTGATAAAAAAACATGGATGCTGAATCTGGATAAAGTGAAAGTTGCTGAAAAGCCAGGCGATAGCGAAATCGTAACAGATGGAACTTTAGCTGCATACGGTACTTTTGCAAGAACATTCGGCGATATCATGGAGAATGATGAGCAGACAACCGTTAAGATAACAGATAAGAAAAATCCGATTATTGAGGGTAGAGATAATCTGAAAGGTTGCTATTTCTTCCATGAAGGAAAAATGGTCTATGCTGGCGAAAATGTTCGTGGTTTGCGTGGTTTCAGCGTATGGTTCAAACAATATAATCCGACTCCAGGTGCAGCCACTTCCAAGTTTATCCTGGATGGCATTGACTATACCACAGATGTAGAGCGAATCATGGCTACAGAAGACAGCAGCATCGATTCCAAGTTTGCGAAACTCGGTGTGTTCAATCTCAATGGACAGCTTGTTCGCAGCGGCAGTACCGATGTTTCAGGCTTACCTTCCGGTATCTATATCGTGAATGGCAAGAAAGTGTTTGTTAAGTAAAGACTAACTTATTGAAGATAAGAAAGGATGATTATGATGAAAACTCAATATATTAAACCGGAAATACAAATGGTTCTCTCTGAGAATATGCTGATGGCAAGCAACAGTTGGACAGTCGATAACGCAAATAACGTTAATGACCCAGATGGTAATGATCACGGTCATATCTTTGGTCCTGACACTGATTGGGGTAAGGATCCTAGTTGGGGTGGTTCCTCTGATCCATTTGACAGCGACAAATGGTAATCAGAAGTATATGTAGCGTACTATTAAACAGTGAAATATATTAAAAATGTGTTATCTTGGCAGAAATTCTGCTGGGATAACACATTTTTTGCTTAAATAATTTGGAGATAACTTATTTTTTTGTACTTTTGCAAGCAGGGTAGTTGAAAAACTATGCCTATAAACATCATATAGACTCAACAAAAGTGATAAAAACCTAATGACGATCTTCAAAATACTCAAGATCTAAGGATTTTTAGTAGATTACGTCTAATAATACTCTCTGTTCGTATGGCAAGTCAGATTGCTATGTGAATCAAAGTGTGCTAAAAGTAAGTGATGATAATTTATTGATTTGATAAAAGCTGTTTATTATGGAGTTACTGGAAAAATATTTCGCAGAACTGATTCAGTGTGTCGATGCAAGTTATCTGGTGATAGGCATTATCCTGGTGTTCCTGAGTGTACCGGATACTGCAGACTATGCCCCTTATCGTAAGGCAAAATATTTCTTGGCATCAGCATTTTTTGTTATGTTCATCAACCTGTATCTCTGGTTGGAAATCTTTTCCTCGCAAGATTGGAAGGCGCTCAATTCCATCATTGCCTGTATGGACATCAGCCTGTTTTTCCTGACATGTATATGCTTTGCTTATTCGTTTGCCTCCCTGTTGGATTCACAATATATCAATAAAAAGAGGATGCTGAAGGATTTCGGGTGTTGGATATTGACGGTTTCCTTTTCCTGGATTAGCCTATGGGAGCCTCTGGTGCCTTATGCCTATTGTCTGTATATCGTTTCCACCCTGCTTTTCTGTAGCATCGTGGTAAGATACATGTTCCATTTCCAGTTTATCTATAGAAAGAAAAGGGAACAGTTGGATAATTACTTCTCCGATGATAATATGCAGCGCTTCATGTTCTGGACGAAGAAAAGCCTCTTCTTCCTGTGCCTCTTGGGTGTCTTTGCCTATCTCACTCTCTTCTTCGGAATCTATTTCAATTATGCTTACCAGGTGTATATCGTCAGTGTCAATCTCTATATCGTCATCTCTTTCATCAATTACCGCCCATATTATGGCACGCTCAATTTAGCGTCAGTGATGAATGATGAAATAGAAAACGATTCCAGCCAGGAACCGGAAACGTCTAAGTTGGAGAATTATGAGAATCTCTTCGGAGCACGTTTGCAACAATGGGTGGATGATAAGAAGTATCTCTCATCCCAGTTGACCATCGACAGTCTGGCTTCCGAAATGGGCACCAATAAGGTTTATCTTTCCCGTTATATCAATGGGAAACATGCCGTCAATTTCAGTACCTGGATTACCACCTTGCGCATCAAGGAGGCACAGGTCTATATGTTGGCTCATCCCGGTGCCACATTGGAAGAAGTAGCTTATCATGTCGGTTTCTCTTCTGCTTCCTATTTCTCCCGAGTCTTCTCCCGCATCGTCAAGACGAGTCCTACAATATGGCGAAGTAATATCTGAACAAAATGCAAAAAAAAACGGGAAAACAAATGTTTTTGAAAAAGATATTGTACTTTTGTAGCCAAATTAACAAATAACTAAAACATATAATGGAGAAACAAACGAAATGGCTAATCGCCGGTATGATGATGTTGGCGATGTCCGCAAATGTGAAAGCCCAGACTTTCGAGGTAGATCTGAGTAAGCAAAATCCTAAAAGTTACGCTGTGGAAGTGCCTGATGGCAACTACAAGGTGACGGTTGTCCTCGGCTCCAAGAAAAAGGCTGCCAAGACGGTGGTGCGTGCTGAAGCCAGAAGACTCATGGTGGATGAAATCTCTACCAAGAAGGGTAAATTCCAGACCGTCCAGTTTATCGTCAACAAGCGTTCACCTAAGATTTCTGATAAGATGAACGTACGTATCAAACCTCGTGAGAAGGGCACACTTGACTGGGATGACAAGCTGACTCTTGACTTCTATGGTGCTGCTCCTGCCGTAAGACAGGTGAAGATAGAGCGTGACACGATTGCCACAACCATCTTCCTCTGTGGTAACTCAACCGTAGTGGATCAGGCTCATGAACCATACGCCAGTTGGGGACAGATGATTCCACGCTGGTTTGGTTCGGAAGTAGCTATTTCCAATCATGCAGAGAGCGGATTGACAGCCGGATCCTTCTTAGCTTCCAACCGTCTGGAGAAAGTATTGGCCATGATGAAGAAGGGCGACTATGTGATTTGTGAGTTCGGACACAACGACCAGAAAGAGAAGGCTCCAGGAAGTGGAGCCTGGTATAATTTCTCCTACAATCTGAAGCAGTATATAGATAAGGTACGTGCGAAGGGTGGAAACATCATTTTTGTGACTCCTACCCAGCGCCGCTCTTTCGACAAAGCTACCCGCAGCAAAATACAGGAAACGCATGGCGACTATCCTGATGCCATGAGAGCTGTGGCAAAAAGAGAGGGTGTGCCTGTCATCGAACTTCATGATATGACCCGTACTTTCTTCGAGACATTGGGCTATGAGAACAGTAAGAAATCGCTGGTTCACTATCCTGCCAACACTTATCCTAATCAGCCGAAGGCATTAGAGGATAATACCCACTTCAATCCATACGGAGCCTATGAGGTGGCCAAGATGGTGGTGATGGGAATGAAGCAGCTCCATCTGCCATTCCTGAAATATCTCCGTCCAGACTGGCAGGATTTCAATCCAGCCCAGCCTGATGACTTCAATAAGTTCCTCTGGTATCCATCCACAGACCTGGATGTTACCAAGCCAGATGGAAATTAAAGATGTTCCGTTAACTCAGCGTCATCCGATGAAGAAAATCAAATGAGAATAAATATGAGCCGGTTCTTCAAAGTGTATAAGAACCGGCTATTTTTTGTCTTTTTAGCTGCTATTCCTGCTTATTTTTCCCGAAATTTAAATATTTATGCAGATTTACGTTAATTTTTTAGCAAATTGTTAGGTATATCAATGTTTTTTATTAAATTTGCAACATCAATATGAAGTTCAACTAACACATAGTTATTATGAAGAAGGAAAAAAGCCTGTTGCTCCTGATGGCAGCAGCTTCAGTGGGAGCAGTCCATGCTACCCCTCCTGCAAGCATGGGCGAAGAGATGAGTATTGTAAAAGTTCAAGAAAAAGGTCACACTTTTGTGAAAGGACGTGTTATTGATTCCGAAGGAAATCCTCTGGTAGGAGTTACCGTCAAGATTGAAGGCACCAGCTATGGCGTCATCACGGATGCTGACGGCAATTATATCCTGGAATTCCCTTCCATGTCTCATCCTAAAATCGTGTATTCGAGCATCGGTTTCAAGACGAAATCTATCGAATTCATGGGTGTGAAAGAACAGAACATGATGCTTGAACTGGATCATGTGGCTCTCGACGACCTCGTAGTAATTGGTTATGGCAGCAAGAGTCGCAAGGATGTGACCAGTGCCATCTCTACCGTAAACCAGGAGCAGATCAGCAAATTGGCTGCAACGACTCCTACAATCGACGGACTTCTTCAAGGTACCGTGAAGGGTGTGTTGGCCACAACTTCCAATGGTGAACCGGGTTCTACCCTCAAGTTGAATATCCGTGGTATCACTTCTCCTTATCCAAAATCGGGTAAGGGCAATAACAACCAGCCTCTTTTCGTGATTGACGGTGTGCCTACCTTCATGGAGGATACTGGTATCAATCCGCTCATTAATATTTCTCCTAACGACATCGAAAGCATCGATGTGCTGAAAGATGCTGCTGCCACAGCCATCTACGGTTCTCGTGGTGCCAACGGTGTGGTCATTGTCAAGACGAAAAATGGTAAGCGCAATGAAAAGACCAAGGTAAGCTTCGGCTACACCTTCTCTTTCAGCAATCCTATCAAGAATTATGAACCGCTGAACACGGCTGAATACAAGAATGTACAGGACGAAATCCTGCGCAATACGGTAAACGGCATGAACAACGGCAGTTCGATGGTGGATATGTATGGCGTAGCCGACTATCTGAGCCAATTTGGTAACATCGGATATAATGCCGAGACGGGTGTCTATACATATAATGGACTCAATGAGAGTCTCTTTGGTACGACGAATACCAACTGGGCTAAGGAGGTGATCAACAAGAATGCGCCTACTCACCAGTATAATGTAGCCATCAGAGGTGGCAGCAATAGGACCAACTATTCATTCTCCTTCAACGGTATGAACCAGGAAGGTCTGCTCATCAACGACCGTATGGAGAGATATGGTGCCAGACTCTCTTTGGATTCTGAAATCAATAAGTATATCACCGTGGGTGGTGTGCTCGACTATACCTACTCTTCTCGCAAGAGCGGCAGCAACGATCCTGCATTGGGCTATGACAACGACTCATGGAAGACTCGTCCTGACATGGCAGTGCGTGATGCTGATGGTAACCTGAAACGAGTAGATAAGTTTGGCGAATATGCAAGTAGCTATATGGATGCAAGTCCGGTGGGCAAACTCCAGAGAAAGACGCAATATGAGAACGACCAGTTCTCCGGAAATGCCTATATTGACATCAAGCCTATCGAAGGTCTTACCCTCCATGCTGATGCCAACATATCCCGTTTCATCTTCAGCAACAGCTATTTCTCTCCGAAGGTTTCCTTGCCAGAACAGCAAGAGACAGAACCAACTTCTACGCTCGCAGAGGCTAACTATCGCAACACGAATACGTCTATCAACTTCCGTGCTGACTATAAATTCAAGATTACTGACGACCATCGCTTCGACGTGATGGCTGGTTATAGTGCTGACAGATACTGGAGCAAGGAACACGACCAGGCTTACAGCGGATTCCCTAATGACGATGTGCTCAACAATGCCAGTTCTGCAACTACCGTCAACAAGCCTATGGAGACTTATTCCAAGAGTGGACTCAATTCCCTCTATGGCCGTTTGAGCTATGATTATCTTTCACGTTATCTGCTCGACTTCAGTCTCCGTTCAGATGAGTCATCCAAGTTTGGTCCTGGCAACAAGCGTGGTACTTTCCCTGCACTTTCTTTGGCATGGCGCGTAAATCAGGAGCCTTTCATGGCATCGGTACAGGATGTGGATGATCTGAAACTCCGTCTGAGCTGGGGTAAGACCGGTTCTACCAATGTATCCGACTTCTCTTACATCCAGTATTTCAATTCCAATATCTACGGTGGACAGAGTGCCATTACCTTAGCCACTACTTATCCTAACAAGGATATCAAGTGGGAGATGACTACTGAGTACAATGCTGGTGTTGACTTCTCGTTCTTCAATGGCAGACTGAACGGTAGCTTTGATATCTATCATCGTAAGACAGATGGCGCCTTGGCTCCAGCTCCTATCGCCTTGGAGTTTGGTATCGGTACATTCTACAGCAATATCCTCGACTTGACCAATAATGGTTTTGAGTTCTCTATCGGAGGAGATGTGGTCCGCACCAAGGATTTCACCTACAATACGATGCTCAGTATCTCATCCAACAAGAATAAGATAACCAAGCTCAATGGTTCTACACTCGATATGATTCACCAGGATCTCTACATGGAAGGTCATGCGATGGGAACCGTGAAGGGTTACAAGGTGGCTGGTATTTTCCAGAGTCAGAAACAGATTGATGAACTGAATTCTCAGGCACAGGCAAACGGATATGATTTCTATCAGAATGGTGCTCACGTAGGCGACTATATGTTTGTGGATACAGATGGCAACGGGTATATTACCGAGGCAGACCGTACGGCTATTGCCAATCCGGAGCCAAAGGTGTTCGGAGGTTGGTCTCATACCTTATCTTATAAGAACCTCACCCTGTCAATGCTCTTCCAGTATCAGTTTGGAGGTCATGCATACTACAGTACTATGCAGGAATCTGCAGCCGGTAGTCTGGGTCAGAGTATTCTGAGAGAAATGTACGGCAATACCTGGACACCGGATCGTACGGATGCCAAGTATGCTCAGCTGGTATGGTTGCCTGCAAGCATGGACAATACAAATACCAACGACCGCTATGTATATTCCAACTCATATTTCCGTCTGAGAAATATCACGCTCTCCTATAATTTCGAGCCATCTCTTCTGGAGCGCCTGCACATCAGCGGAGCATCTGTGTTCTTCACAGCCACCAACCTGTTTACCATTACCAACTGGCCAGGTTTGGATCCTGACATGTCGGCAACAAATGCCTTCTTAAAGACTACAGAGAATAAGGACGTTTATCCAATGAGCCGTTCTTTCTCCATCGGTCTGAAATTACAATTCTAACTCATACAAAGACTGTAGATTATGAAACATATAAGATTTCAATTTCTTACGCTCCTTTCAGCCACAGCACTGACTCTTACATCGTGTGACCTGATAGGTAGCCTCGACGGCATCGAACCAGAACATGTGGTTACTGATGACAATTATATCACTGATGTCTCAACTGCACAGACGGCGCTCAATGGTGTCTATGCCTCATGGCGCAGCACGGGTGTATCTTACCTGCGCTATGGAATGTCGTCTATGGCTCATACCCAGACTCAGGCGATGGTGATGGGGGCGGATGAGTATGCTGACGAGAACATCGAAACCAATAACAGTAATGTGGAGACGGCTTATACCGCCTACTACAATGTGATTAATACGGCCAATACCTTCCTGGTACATATCAACAAGAATATATCAGGACTGAGCGAGGAGAAATGTACAGAGATGATTGCAGAGGCTCGTTGCCAGCGTGCCTTGGCTTACCTTACTCTCCTGAAGTGCTTCGGAGAATATTGGAAGCAGGATTCACCATACGGTGTCTGCATTTTCCAGGACGAACTGGTAAGAGATAACCAACCACGCAAGCGTTCTACTGTGGCTGAAACTTACAAGTTGATATCTGATGATCTCGACTATGCCATTGCTCACTGTGAACAGCAGCCTGCAGATCATTATCACATGAGTTCCGTTTTCGCCAAGGCTTTGAAAGCAAAAATGTATATGGCTCAGGATAATTATGCTGAAGCTGCAAGACTGGCAGAGGAAGTGATCGGTGAGGCAGAAGCAGCTGGTTATGCTTTGGAAAGTGATTATTCCAAGATCTTCGACGAACAATTTAATTCTCAGGAGATGCTCTTTGCTCCTTATACCGCCAATCCAAGTGAGTTGATGGACTCAAACTGGTATATGTTTTCTCCAGGTTCATTGCTCAAGAAGGTGGCAGATGATTTAGTTCCAGATGATGAAACAGGTGGAGATATTGTTATTCCAAACCCGGGAGATGGTGGGGACGTTGTTGTTCCTGGTCCTGATGGTTCTTCAGATGGAAGTGCTTCTGGCGATGGTGGAGTAGTTATTCCAGGCGGTGATGGAGGCGTAGTCATCCCTGGTGGCGACGGTGGAGTAGTTATTCCTGGTGGTGATGGCAGTGATTTCCCATTCTTCCCAGGTGATGAAGATGTAGCTTCATACGATAAGCTATATACATGGGCCTATAAGGGAGATGCCATGAACGGTATTGGAAAATATAACAAGTTGACTCCTGAAATGTTCTATGCTGACTCTTATTACTTCATGCGCCTTGCCGAAGTTTATTATATCGCTGCAGAAGCAGAGGCTCGTCAGGGTCAGTATGCTAAGGCTCGTACGCTCTTGACAACAGTCATCGAACGTGCTGGATATACGGAAGACGATGTGAACGCTATTGCCGACGGCGATCTGCTGGGCGAAATCCTCAAGCATAAGTTGGTGGACATCAGTAATGAGAATTTCGAGGAATGGTTTGACCTCTGCCGTTACAAACGTAAGGGCGGTTTCGAAGGCTGGACTGAAGACGAGAAAGCTGAGTTGCCAACATTCAGAAGATACTTGCTCCCAATTCCAAAGGCATCTATGGGCGCCAACAATCAGTTGGAGCAGAATCCGGAATATGTAAACAACTAATTTTAGAATAATATTTGAACTTTATTAAAAGAACATGATGAAATTGAGAAATTCAATGATGACCATTGCTGGCTTAATGCTGGCAATGGTGGCTAATGCCCAGAATTTTGTACTGAAAGGTACGGTGAAGGGTAACGTGGAAGGCTGCACCGTTATGCTGCAGAAATATGATATCGATAAGGTGAGCAACCTGGACAGTGCTACTATCAAGAACGGCGAGTTTGTGCTCAAGGGGGATGTGAATCAGCCTGAACAATACCAGATGGTCATCGATATGAATGAACCGGGCGTGGCAGAACCTGACTATCAGAAGATTTTCGCCAGTCGTATTTATATCGAAAACAAGCCAATGACTTATGATGTAGATCTTACTGGTTTCCCTACTGAAAAGGACATGAGCATGATTACACCTGTCATCAAGGGTTCTGCGACACAGGATACCTATCAGGCTTATCTCGACCTGATGACTCCTATCCAGGATAAACTGCATAGCCTGAACGACAGTATCAACAACTGTAAGGTTCTGGCACAGAGAGTGGCCTTAGCAAAGGAGGCTATCCAGCTGATGGACGATATGCGCCAGCAAACCAGCAAGTTTATCCAGGATCATACCAGTTCATTGGTAGCTTTCGATTTGCTCAATGAGAGTTTTTCAGCCCTTCCAACTCCTTATACCTCAGCGGAAATCGATGAGATGATGGGTTGGTTGAAGAATGATTGGAGCAATTCACCTCAGTATCCAATGCTGCAGGCACAGTCAGAAATGGCGAAGCATACAGCCGTAGGCAACCGCTTCATCGATGGTACGCTTCTCACTCCTCAGGGCAAGCAGGTGAAGTTGTCTTCCCTTATCAAGAAGGGCGAATATACCATGTTGGAGTTCTGGGCGTCCTGGTGTCATCCATGCCGTCAGGAGATTCCTCATCTCAAGGAGGTACATGAGAAGTACAAGGATTTCAATATCATCAGCATTTCTGTAGATGAAAGAGATGAAGACTGGAAGAAGGCAATGGCGAAGGAAGGTATGAACTGGACCCAGTTGCGCAATCCAGAAGGTTTCGGTGGTATGGTGATGGGAGAGTATGGCATCAATGGTATTCCTGCTTGTCTGATTCTGGACAAGAATGGTAATTTCTACAAGACCAATATGCGTGGTGCATTCCTTGATGCATTCCTCTATGATTATTACAAAAGATAAGATATAAAATAAGTTTCTTATTTCAACTTATCATCATAATGAAAGCATTTACTTATATTAAACAAGGTGTATTTGGCTTCACCGAAAAGGAGAAACCTATCCTGATAGATGAACACGATGCCATCGTGAGAGTAACCATGAGCAGTATCTGTACCAGCGATCTGCATATCAAGCATGGTTCTGTTCCTCGTGCCGTTCCCGGAATTACTGTGGGACATGAAATGGTGGGTGTCGTAGATGAAGTAGGGGAGAAAGTAACTCATGTGAAACCGGGCGATAGAGTAACTGTGAATGTGGAAACTTTCTGCGGAGAATGCTTCTATTGCCAACATGGGTATGTGAACAATTGTACTTCTCCTCATGGCGGTTGGGCTTTGGGCTGTCGTATCGATGGCGGGCAGACCGAATATGTAAGGGTTCCTTATGCCACCACGGGCTTAAACAGGATTCCTGACAATGTAAGTGATGAGCAGGCACTCTTTGTTGGTGATATCCTTGCCACAGGTTTCTGGGCAACAAGGATTTCTGAAATCAAGGAAGAAGATACAGTTTTGATTATCGGAGCAGGACCTACGGGAGTGTGCTGTTTGCTTTGCACGTTGTTGAAGAATCCGCAGAAAATCATCGTTTGCGAGAAGTCTGAAGCCAGAAGAGCTTTTATCAAGGAGCATTATCCGCAGGTTTTGGTGGTAGAACCAGAGGATTGTGAGGCTTTTGTCAAGGAACAGAGTTTGCACGGTGGTGCGGATGTGGTGATGGAGGTAGCAGGCGGTCCTGATACTTTCCAGTTGGCATGGCAATGTGCCCGTCCTAATGCGATAGTTACCATTGTGGCGATGTACGATAAACCTCAGCTCTTACCTCTCCCAGATATGTATGGCAAAAATCTCATCTTCAAGACTGGCGGTGTAGATGGTTGTGATTGCGAGGAAATCCTGCATCTGATATCTCAGGGCAGGATAGACACCACTCCTCTCATCACCCACCATTTCCCTCTTTCAAAAATCGAAGAAGCCTACGATATCTTTGAAAACAGAAAGGATGGAGTCATTAAAATAGCGATATATCCGGATGAGAAATAAAGCATGTTGTAGATCGATAGCCCTTTCACGGGCTATCACTATGACGGCAATACATTGTTGCCTACTTGCTATAATCAATGGCGTAAAGACATAGAAAACCTGAGTGATACTGCAAAGTTGAAAACAGCTATCAGTGTCAATATGGGAACATTGTCGCTATATTGGAATATAGGGAAACAAATTATAGAGAAACTGGAACAAATAGGTTGGGGAAAACAGGTAATAGCCCAATTATCAAAAGATCTTTGCTCTCGTTTCCCCGATGACAGAGGGTATTCGGAACGCAACCTAAGGAACATGAAAAGATTTGCTGAAGCGTATCCGACTTTTCCAATTTGGCAAGTGCCACTTGCCAAATTAAAGGAACTGCCAATTCTGCAAGAGTCGCTTGCAGAATTAGAGAATGAAGGCAAGGAGGTTGTGCAAATACCGCTTGCCCAAGTCGGTAAATACGAAAATAGGAGATAAACACCTATAATTAGTGTTTACCTCCTACTCGATGATAAGGAGAGAGTTATATATATTATATACCTCGATTCTCAATCTTTATTAATTTATAAGATACACCTTTTATTCTATAATAGAGCACAAAAGTACCAGAAGATATTATTCTCATCCCGTCTTTTTCGTGTGTAATTTGACATATATTAATTTTGATTATTACCCTATTCTTTTTATAAATAAGATATGGATTCATCTTATATATAGGTGAACTTTCTCCCAATCTCAAAAAAGGAACTTTAAAAGAAATATTTTTGCTTATCTTGTCTTGTTCTTTATTTAAATTCGCTTTTTCATCTAAAATAAGATAAAGAGTATCAGTCTTTTCCAAAACTTCATCCTTTAGTAATTTTTCGTATAATACAGATATGGCATTGCCATATATTGATTTATTACTTTTACATTGTGCTTCTACATTAATATAGAAGCACAATGTTAATATAAATAGTATTTTCATCGTATAAAAATTACTTTGCAATATTTATAGGGAATACAGCATTTACTCCGTTTCCGTCTCTAGAAAAAGAACCAGAATATTCACGGTTGTTTTTCTCTGAGTCCCCTCCTGTCCCATCATCTTTTATAGATTCTAACATTATATATATTCATCTATACACTTTTATCTACGGGTACAGAATGAAGTTTCCCATTATTGTCTGAAGATAACCTAATTTTCCATCTACCAGCATCTCCAATTGAAATATTTACAATTTCATATATTCTATTAGGCTTAATAAAGCACTTACACCACAAAGGATTATTATGCGAATTCTGGTAAACATTATAATTTTTAGGGAGACTATTTAAATTTATGACCTTAGCCCCAGCCGTATTATCGGTAATTTTTTCTACAAAATAAATATCTCCAGTTTTTAAATCCAAAACATCTAATGCCACAATAGTATAACAAGATACAATCTGTTGTCTTTTTTCGTCAAAAAAAATTTGATTTGAATTACAAGAGATTGTATAAAATAAAGTGAGTACCATAGTGAAAAGTTTAATTACTTGGTATTTTTTCCCCTCCTTGATATTGTTTCCAATAGTTGTCAATAATACGCTTTTTTTGTCCATCTGTGTAATCTTTAGAATTTAAAATAGATGCAATATTTTCTTTGTTCTCAGACACTCGTTGAATATAGCTATTGAATTCTCTAAATGTTTGGGAGCCGGCTAAGTCTTAGGAATCTAAAGAAGAAAAATAAGAGAAAGGTGCATTTTTAAACGCAAGAAAAATTATAGAATGCACCCTTAAAAAACATTTATAATAATCTTTGGACATTTAAAATTGTTTTCTTCTCTGCATCATAAATTACAGGTATCACGTCCCAGGTTATATAGATTATCTTGTCTGACAGTTTTGTTTTTACATCATTTTTTGTATAATATAAGTAAATATCTTCGCTATGTATCTTCGTTATATTATTACGGTAATCACATATGTATATTTGTCCATTTTTAGGTACCATATAAAATATAGGCAATTCACCGTAATGTCCAAATTCTATTTTGTTTTTAAAACTAAATATATTTTTGCTTATTTTTAGTTCTCCATTTGTGATATTCTTCTCATTTATTAATAAAAACAAATTATAACTATTATAATAGTATAATCGTGTTTTACCAAAAAAATATTGTAATAAAACTGAGATAATGACAATAATTATAAATATTACTTTTTTCATATTGATTTTTCGATTTTATAATTATGAGGATGGGATTCCCATCCTCATAAAACTTTAATGACTAAACAAGGAATAAAATAATGCGGCAAAATTGATAATTTTATCACGACCATGCTTAGGCAATGAATGTCTTCCTAACATATACCCATATTTTTCAGCATTTTTAGTTGAAAATCCCTCATGCTGAATAACATGAATAGAGCGTGACTGATACATATCAAAAGCATTTTCTACATCTGACCATTTCAGCCCCGATGCACCAGCTTTATCATAAGTCATCGTCCGTACATTATAGGTATAGGGTGTAAAATCTTATTTATCGGCTGTACATGCTGTACATATGGCTCGAAGACTAAACTTCTTCTATTATCTTTGCTATTTCTTTATCAATCTTTTTCATTTTAGGACAAAAAAAGGTCCTCTTATACATTTTTCTAAAGATAAGCACATCTGTTATATTATTTTTTATCCAAAGTTCGAAGATGATCAGAAGATCTAATGATAGTTTTTTCCCTGTATAATCTGTGATTAGAACATCATAATCACCTATTCGTTTATACACTTGATTCCCATTCGGATATAGAGTATATCCATTATTATTAAAAAACTTGAGATTTCTCTTTATAAAATATGAATATTCCATAATAACGCTTATTTTGTAGAAGGAACATATCCTAGTCCTGGTATAATAAAAATAATAGAAGGATCAGCTCCATGTTTTATTGCATTGTCTATATTCTTAGCACCATTTTCCCAAGTTGGACGAACAGCGTGGTCAAAACCTAATCCCCATAGAGTGCCCAAATAGGGGATATATGAAGGCGTTTTTAGAACCCCTTCTGTTAGATAGTATGATTGATCTTGGATAGTACTAGAAGTGAGACCATTGATATATATGCCCTCCAGATCACCGTGGCTCTTGACGATTCGCTCGCCTGCGGTATTGTAGCTCTATTGTCTGTCACACTTTAAAGATGTCGACAACTAACCATAGTAACATTAAACTTGGTTTGATAATATCTTTCCAATTTGAACCTAAATCTATACCAAATATATGTGATATTTTCCTATCAAATTCCTTCATTTCTTATCTTTGAATAAATATTTTATATTTTCTTACTTGAAATCCAAATATGTCTAATTAATAAAATTAACGCAATTACTGAACATAAATTAGGTACAATCCTTTCAATAGTAAAAGACCAGAAATCTGTAAATATTGACAAAGAGAGTAAATCAAATATCGATATAAATAATATCATAAATAATTAAAAGAAGCAAAAATTGAGAATAAAACATTTCATGATTTAAGACATACATTTGCTACAATGTTATTAGCAAATGGAGCTGACCTTATCACAGTAAAAGAATTATTAGGACATAGTTCCATAAAAACAACTCAGATTTATATACATATTGCGGCTAAAAAACAGGCTGAAATATTAAAAGAGCTGCATCCCCGGAATAATATGAAAATCGTTGGTGCGGCATGATTTTCTGCCAATATGTGAACTTCCAGTGAATTTACGACTAAAATCGATTTACCCGCATAAATACTGGATTTTTAGGAATTTTTAAACTGCAATGTATATTCTTAACTTTTCTGTAAAGACTTTTATATAAACTTTACAAGGAGGTTTTTATGTTGCCTGTAATTTTACTTATTGTTTTATTTTTTGCGTTGCAGCTGCTTGTACTTTTCTGTTGTGTTGCGGCGGG
>OMAO01000185.1_pt1 | contig 41277 bp, 37 predicted proteins | sample 1644641 | NCBI WGS metagenome assembly OMAO01 (sample SAMEA103958120, study PRJEB25191) | human gut metagenome | biome: human-associated habitat [ENVO:00009003]; feature: intestine environment [ENVO:2100002]; material: feces | place: Germany | collected 2013/2015
CAGGTACGGCTAATACAATACATCCTGCCATTTTAACCACATAATTCGTTTGCCACCTATTCACACATACTCCTATCAAATTAATAGGTAATGCTGCAATCCAGTATTGATAATATTCCCTGAAAATGGCTTTTAACTGAAAACATCTTTTCGCATTAATAAAGCATATTAAGGCAACAATTGTTTCAGCTAATACGGTCGCAACTGCAGCTCCATTTTCTTCATACTTTGGTATTAGTAATAAATTAAAAGTGAAATTCGTAACTGCTCCGGCACATGTTGAGAGTAAAATCAGTTTTTCTTTCCCCATAGGTACAAAGGTCTGTTGATTCGTCACAACACTAAAGGGAATTACCAACACAATCGGAGTAAGTATACGCATTGTAAATCCGGCTGTTTCGAATCCCGATCCGCAAAATACATAAATAATGTCATCACTTAAAACAAATAGCCCGATGCAGGCCGGAACAGAAAGCATAAATACGAAATTATATGCTTTCTTCATTAACTGCTCAAACTCTTTTGTTGCCCCTTTCCCTATGTAATAAGAAAGTCTTGGAATAAGTACAACACCCAATGATGTAATCAGGGTATTCGCAATTTTATTAATCTTAATTGCGGCTGAATATAATCCTACTGCATTATCTCCACATATAAACCCGAGCATAGTAGAATCTAATACCGTATACAGCTCAATGGAAAGAGCCAATGCAAATAACAAGGCAATCGGTCTCAAATGCTTCTGTATCTCATAATTGCCATACCAATGAAAATCCACATAATCCCTGCTCTTGAAGAAATTCAATATATATGAACCGGAAGATGCAATGACAGATACAATCGTATAATTTACCACATCCCTCGAATCTCGGACTGTAATAAACATAATTATTAAAGCAATTCCCTGAAAAAGCATTGACCGAAGTGCAATGTACTTATATTCCTCCAGTGCCTGATATAACCAGTCCATACCCATGCCCATCATTAAAATAGAAAAACTATTAATGATAAGCAGCACACTATAATCCTTAAGTTTTGCCACATAAGCAATCGCAAACACTAAACCAACATACGAAAGAATCGTGGTACATCCGTTTATTAGCAGCATCTCATGCACAAATTTAGAGAGGCTTTTCTTATTATCCCTGACCTTGGCAGCTTCTCTCGTACCATAATAATTCATTCCCATTGCTGCAAACATACTAAAATAGGAAATAACTGATTTAGCAAAATTTACTTTACCAATCCCTTCGGCCCCCAATATTCTTGAAGAATATGTAAATGTTAATATTGGAAAAAGAATTGTTGAAAGCGTTTTTATTAAATATAAAATTTGTTATAATCGATTGACTTTTTTGCAAAGTTTCTTCCTCAAGATATTTTTTTATACAAATAGCATAGATACAATAAGGCTACATTGTGATGTCTGATAATTGTTATTGCACGTCCGCCTCTTGTCAACAGACTCCTGTCTACCTTGTCAAATGCCGTATAATATGGTTCTTCTTTTATTACTGAAGATGCATAACGTATTTTATTAATTAAATTCTTCTTATTTTGTTTATTAAAAAAGTATCTTGTCGTATTTACCGCAACATTATTAACTATAAATGCATATAAACTTCTATAATAATTCTCATTTACATTATAAAGTTTTGCTAATCGAAACATTTCTTCGAAAACGGCTTTATCTATCTCTATTCTGTCTTCTTTATATCCCGCACTTATGCTTTTTTCATTCAACCGATAATGATATCCATCGTCTGCAATAAATGCGATTTTCTCCGCATTTTGAAAACAATTAAGTGCATAAATAGTGTCTTCATATGCCCTTGTTTTTGTAAAGTATAAACTATTTTCTTCTATAAACTTTCGTTTAATGATTCTATTCCAAGGAAACTCTAACCCTCTTTCTTTCATTGGTGATAAAAGGTGACACAACACTGATGACTGCATATTTCTTATAAGGTTTTTATCCTTTATAAGAAAACTTTTTTCGAAAAAGGAGACCCTAAATTCTTTATCTCCTATATTCCTAAAATAGTTAAATAACAAAATATCGACATCATACTTATTTCCTGCTTCAATTGCTTTCTCATAAATATCTAATTCAAGCCAATCATCACTATCAACAAAAGCAATCCATTTCCCCGTGGCCATATTTATACCATCATTTCTTGCCGATGGTAAGCCTTCATTTTGTTTATGCAATACCCTTATACGGCTATCTCTTTTAGCATATTCATCACATATTTCACCACAATGATCTGGTGAACCATCGTCAATAAGAATAATCTCCAAATCACCAAAAGTTTGATTTATAACCGATTCCAGACAATTTTTCAAATAGCTTTCTACGTTATAAATTGGAATAATAACACTTAACTCAGCCATAATTTTCTCCTTCTGATAAATACATTTTTTCTAGATCACTAGTAACTTTATATAGGGAAAAGTCACTCTCTTCCAAATTTTTATTGTATAATTCTCTAGTTTCGGTTTCATGAAAAGAAAGGATTCTGGTCGCCCATTCGTCTGAAGTACATTCGATACTTATGGGAAAGCAATTGCTATTAATCTGAACTTCCTGTGGCAAATCTTCAGAATAGAAACACGGTAATCCACTTGCTTGAGCTTCAACAACTGCAATTCCTAAGCCTTCCCAAATAGATGGAAATACAAACACATCCATACAGCATAGCAAATCACATATATTATTAGTTGCACCATAAAAAATCACTTGATTTTCCAACCCATGCTGTTTTACTTTTTTTCTGATTTCTTCTTCTAACTCTCCTTCTCCTATTAACAAAAGAACAGAATCTTTTTTCTGCTTTTGAATACTTTCAAAAATATCAACTAAAAAATTGTGATTTTTCTGTGTTGTAAATGCTCCTATATGTCCAACTACAAACTGACTTTCTACATTCAATTTTTCACGCATCTGCCTTCTTGTTTCTGAGTCGAATTTGTAATCTTGCACATTAATAGCATTAGGAATCACCTGTATTTTTGAATGTACAGATTTAGGGAATGAATCTCTGCCAGCCTTCATAGAACAAGCATAATAATAATCTGCCTTTTTTATTAAAGGCCAAAATAACCGAGTCTGAATCCAATATTTTTGATTTTTCACATGCGTATTTTGTGTGTGTACAATTATTTTATTTATATGACTTCTATAACCTGCTATTGTGGATAACGCCATAATAGGAATCGCCCCCGTCTGAGCTTCAATCACATCATATTGTTCACTTTCTAGTATTCTATTTAGTCTAAATAAAAAGCTAATATAAAATCCAAGCTTACTATTAGAAGCGCATTTTAATTCAATTACTTTTCCTCCATTATTTTCTATATTTTCCCTTAATTCATCATTTAAACAGTAAAACGGAGTTAACACATCTATCTGTATTTTTTTGTGATTAATTTGGGTGTTTATATTCTCAATATATTTTTCAACTCCTCGTTTTATCAATATTCCACCACCAATTTGTAATACCTTTTTCACTTAAAACCTCCTACTTTTTATCTATGATGCATACGCATGAACAATTTTTTTGCAATAATATAACAATATTATGGCAAAATGAATCGTAGGATGAAACAAAACACAACCTGCTTGTCCCATAAACAATACACAAAAAACGGCTAATGAAATAGTTGAATATAATATACTTTCTTTGCATTCATAACTTTTTCTATATACTACAGCATAAACAAGTACCAATGCTAACGTCGCTAATACTCCCCCTTGAATCATATTTTCTAACAAATAATTATGTGAAAAATATTGTAAATAAATACCCCCATATACCTGTATGGTGTTTATCTTCATTACTTGGCCCTTGCAAGTACCATAACCGATTATCGGATTACTTAATATATTTCTTATTGCTGCATCCCAGATTAATGTTCTAAGAGACAATGTCATACTCTTATGTAGCACTCCAACAATAAACCATTCAAAATTAGCAGAACAAAAATGAGCACATTTATGATTATGGCATTAAAAAAAGTACACATTTTTCTTATAACCATACTCCTAGTGATCAAAAACATACCAACTACAAACAAAACAAACGATAGCATAGCACCAACGCTCCAACCTCGTATAAGGGATAAAATACATACTATACCGCATAACCATATGTTTCTTTTGGATCTATTATTAATTTCACAAATATATACTATAAGTAAAAACGGAATATAGTAATATCCAAGATAATTGTCTGATACCAAAAAGTTGTTATTATTTCCACTCTCAGTAAAACCAAAGTAATCCTGATTAAATATCTGATAAAAAACGCTTATACCTATTACCACAATAAGAAATAATTTCATACCCCTTGTATATTCAATAAAATGCGCTGTATCAAGCATATATTGAATCAGCATAACACAAGTTATTAAGCGTATCGCATAATATAACAAAGCAATGATATCATTACCATTTATCAACGTTGAAACCATAAGTGTGCCAAAGTATATCATATACGCAAACACTAATGAATTTATAGCACTAGACCTAATTATAATAGTCCACGCTACGACACAACATACAATAATAAGGCTTTCCATTTTTATTCCTAATAAAAATTCGACTGCATCAACATCAAAAAAAATCGGACTTAATAAAAATCCTAAAATTAAATATGAATCAATTTTTCTAATTCTTACTTTATACATAAACATATACTTTCAAATGATATTAAAATAGCTGCTCAAAATTTACTCTCTCAAATACTTCTAGCTTACCTCCCCTAGTTGCATTTTTGATAATTATTCCATGAGCATCGCAAAATTCTTTAGCCACTTTCCAAGCGTTTAAGGTACTTTCATAATTCAACGCCGAACCTGCATGCTTATGATTATCAAAATAATCTTGTTTTCCTGCATCCATCCTAGTAATACCCCAACGGTTCGTGACATGTGAATAATCAAAATCTACTCCTAATAAATATATTTCCTTAACTCCGGTGTATATTGCAAATTGCAAGGCAGCAAATAATACCGTATAGCCACATGAAAAATACAATGATATATCCTCACTAATATGTGAACTTTTGTCATTGTAACGATTAATTACAAACCTTTTATTTGTATGGTTAATAAAAATAACATCCTCTTGTTCTTCTGGTAGATATTTTCTAGCAGATAATGCTAAAAATTGTTTTCCAACATTTATATTGCTTATTGCATTTACTATTTCTTCCATACCATCATTATCAATACAAAAAAAATAAGTTGGTCGCCATTTCGTCTTATCAAAAATTTCATAGATTCTGTTTCCACAAAGTGTAATTTCATCAGAAAGTTTATCCAAATCTTCTGCTCTTAAACTTGGACCATTTCCAATAATGAAACATCGTTTTCCCTTATGAATATTCTTATATAATTTGAGCTTTTGTGAATCCGATGATCCTAAATATTCTTTATCCTCTTTTCTTTTTATGACATTAAAATAAGGAGACACCAAAAATCTTATAAAAAGATTTCCTCTCATCTTTCTTTTTATCATATTTATATCTTTTCCGCTCATTTGCTCCTCTGTCCCTCTATCCATCAAAAAATATACCGTGCACACCTCTACTAATGCCATGTGCTACTTATGCTTTAATTTTCTTATGAGAAATTTTGCCCCTTTAACAAGCCAATTTTGCTTTTCCATAAACATTACATTCATTTCTTTATATGGAATCCCATTTTTTTCCATCCATATATCAAGCATAAACTCTCCATAATACGCCACTGCTCTTGTCTGCATCCGGTCATAACCGGCTACATCAATGCGTTGATCAACCTCTAACAGGATTTCAAACAACCATTCACAATATTGATCAAATAAGTCCCTTTTCATCACAAACATATTAAACATATGGGCACTGGTTCGATTCATCACAGTCTTAAATGCGTCATAGTACTCTGGCGTTTTTTCACGAATAACCCTTTCTAAAATCCTGTAGTCCTTCTCAAATGTATATGGAAGATGCAGGAAGTGTGTTTCCATTGTTTCGATATAATATTTTCGTTTATTTGGAACAATTACGTCTGTCGTACATAAAACTTTCTCTATTTCCTTTTGAGATGCTATTAACTGAAATTTGTCTTTACACACCAATCGCTTGAATACGTTTTTAGTCGTAAAATGTCTTCGATAATGTACCAAACCTATGTAGTCTGCTTGCAGATTTTTCCATGCCCAGTATATTCCCGTTAGTTCACAGAGTCTCGGATTCGTTATGGATATGTTATCTCCGGTATCATCACCAACATATCCCAGATCTTCCTTCCCTTCTTTTCCAACATGAACAGGTATATACATATGATCCGTCGGCATCCGGTATTTTTTGTGAGCAGCCACCAAAATCTTTATATCCATTATTTTTAATACTCCGCTTCTTCATGCCATTTCCATGCATGTTTTACAATCACATCAATATCTCCATAAATTGGTTTCCAACCAAGTATTTTCTGTGCCCTCTGACTGCTGCCCACTAACTTAGCGGGATCTCCCGGCCGTCTATCCGTTAACGTCACTTTGAAGTCTCTGCCCGTTACCTGTTTTACCGAGTTAACTACTTCCAATACACTGGTTCCCTTTTCATTCCCCAGATTAAAGAACTGACTCTCTTTTCCGGCCTCCAAATGATGTAATGCCAACAGATGTGCGGTAGCCAGATCATATACATGAATATAATCTCGTATGCAGCTTCCATCCGGCGTGTCATAGTCTGTACCAAACACTTTAATATCAGGTCTTTTTCCACTGGCTGCATCCAGTACCAAAGGTATAATATGAGTCTCCGGATTATGGCTTTCGCCGATCTCCCCATCCGGGTCTGCTCCTGCTGCATTAAAATACCGAAGAACTACATACTGAAGTCCGTATGCATTGTGATAATCCTGAAAGATCCTTTCCACCATCAATTTTGTAGCACCGTATGGGTTAATCGGGTTCTGTGGCATGTCTTCTGTAATTGGAACCTTTTCCGGCTCTCCATAGGTTGCACAGGTAGATGAAAAGATAATCCTATTACAACCATATTTTATCATTACATGAAGTAAATTCAGGGTATTCGCCACATTGTTATAATAGTATTTCTCTGGATGCTCCACGCTTTCCCCTACATAGGCATAAGCTGCAAAGTGAAATACGGCGTCAATCTGATTATTCTTAAAAACAGCTTCAATTTCGTCCATATTCTTCAGATCTCCGACAACAAGCTTTCCCCACTTAACTGCTTCCTTATGTCCATAAATCAGATTATCAAATACAATCGTTTCATAACCTTCCTTATGAAGTTGTTTATTAATGTGGGAACCAATATACCCGGCTCCACCACAGACTAATATTGCCATAACTAATACTCACCCTTTCCACTAATGACATAGATAGCTGTTTTTACAATCAGTAATAAATCTTTAAATGTATTTGCCTCACTGGCATACTTACAATCCATTTCCATTCTCTGCTCATATGGAATGTTAGCCCGTCCGGCAATCTGCCAATAACAGGTCAGACCCTGAGATACGGAATACCTCTCATCATATTTATTACCATAGGTTTCCTCGGTTTCCTTTACTTCATAGTCCGGCAGCGGTCTTGGCCCAACCAGACTCATATCACCTTTCAGAATATTTATCAGCTGGGGAAGCTCATCAATGCTGAATTTCCTTAAATAGTAGCCAGTTTTTAGAATTCGTGGATCCTCTTTATCACTTAATTTGAAAGATACCTCTTTCTCTCCTGCTGCAAGTTTCATCTGTTCATACAGTTGATCTGCATTACGTTTCATACTTCTTAATTTGTACATTTGAAATCTGCGTTTATCTTTTCCCACCCTCGTCTGAACATAAATAATGGGGCGTCCATCTTCAATAAAGATCAGCAACGCTGCAATCAGCAATACAGGTGACAGTAGTACCAATCCACACAGGCTGAGAACTACATCAAAAAAGCGTTTTACCACTATGTAGAATATTGATTTCGGATTATTACGTGTCTTTAGTTGTACATTTGATTTTAATGATATCGTTTTTAATTCTTCTGCCATTATTTTCTACCACAATCCATTATCTTCTGTATTCCACAAACGTTCTGTAGTACATTTCAGGTAACCCTACATCATAGCTTTCTCCGTCTACATCTACACCGATCAGCTCACCCTTTTGAGCTAAGTTCATCAAAGCTTTCGTAACATCTACCTCTCCACTTTCCGGTGCCTGCTCCTGCTTTGCGATCTCCTGCCCGAGATATTGAAAAATTTCATCGGTCAATACATATTGTCCAAAGGTTGCAAAACACTCTCCATCCACGGTCAGCTCTTCCCTGGCTGATTTCGGATCCGGCTTTTCAACCATACGGTCAACATCCATAAGATATGGTCTTTCCGTTTTGAACTTTCCATGAATAATTCCATAATTTTTACTGTCTTCAAAGGGAACTCTCTTTATGGAAACAACCGCTTTTCCCCCTGACTTGTTATAAGCATTAATTGTCTGCCGTGTACAACTCAGTTCAAGGTTAGATTTGTAAATAAAATCCCCCAGCATCATAACAACCGGTTCTTTTTTCAGATACTTATACGCCTGATAAACAGCATGTCCAAATCCTTTTTTCTCCTTCTGGACAATCAGATGCACCTTCTGTCCAACCTCTTCTATCCTGTCATAATAATTTCTTACAGACTCAGGAAGTGAATCTCTATACCGCTTATCTTCATCAAAGTCAAATAATCTCTTATATTCTTCTTCCTCACCCGCACCTATAATCAGATAAATATCCTCAATTTCAGCATCTACCAGTTCCTCCAGCATATACATCAATGCCGGCTTAACGACACCGCTTTCATCCATGATCGGAAGAAGTGCTTTCTTTGTGAAAAAGGTCTGTGGAAACATTCTGGTTCCTGCTCCTGCAATCGGAATAATTGCTTTCTTAATTTTTCCTCCGGCATTTAACTGAAATCCAAATGCCTCCATATGACGCTCATTATTCAGATAATCTATAATCTTTTGTTGGGATTCCTTATTCTTTGCCAGAAGCTGTACGGTTCCATCGCCCTGTGATCCAACCCCCTTTGCTCCATAAATCCACTTCTGGAGATGCTGATCATTCAGTACGGAATGCAATACCGGAGATGCAAGTTCATCGATACAGGCCGGTGCAATTTTCTCATCAAAAAGCTTCTGGGCCTCTGTCATAATACAACCGAGTTCTTCCGGATTCCCTTCCTCAATTGCTTTTCTTGCTTTCTTTATAATTTCATGATTATCTCTGCCGAGTGCTTCCTGTTCGCGTATGCCTGTTTCATCTGTTGCAAAAGGATAGGCTTTGTTCAGGTATGCCAATATCTTTTTTGTATCCTTACCTGCACAGAGATCTGCAATCACCCAGTAAAATGTGGTGCCGACCCGAAGCTTCTCAACGTCAATTTCGCTCTGATTAAAGTGCATGAGTACCGGCGTTTCTCCATAGGCACAAGCCTGATCCAGCCTTCCACATCTTGATCCGGTGAGCAGCTCTCCCCGATAAGCAACCTGCATAATGCCTCTTGTGCTGATATGTAATCCATACAGTTCATTAAAGGCTTTTGCCACCAGACAACAAATGGCCGCACTTGACGAAAGTCCCTTTTTCATTGGAAGATTCACCCTGGTTACCGTAATCTTCACTCCACCCACATGATAATTCTCCCGCATATAGGCAGCTACTCCACAGCAATAGGAAAAAAGCATCGTTTCCCCGGCCTGCTTCTTAAGCTCCTTTGTATGCATTGGACATCTAAAAGATATCTCATTACCATCTACATCAAATGAAGTTACTTCAAAATCTTCACTTCTTTCTGCATTGGCATATATTCCAAGATTGATTCCTGTCACGATAGCCTGACCTTCTACCAGATCGGCATTTTGTGTCATATAGGAACCAGCCCAATCACTATGTTCTCCGAACAAACATAATCTTCCCGGCACAAATAATGACACCGTTTTTTTCATGAAATCGTACTCCCCTCGTCCGTTATTTTTTCTTCCACCTTCTCTACATCATCAACGCTCATCTGCACGGAAAGCAGTTCTCCAAACAGTTCCATCTCAACATCAATGGTTCTTTTCCGTTCATCAATACCGGTTACTTTTAATGTCTGATCCCCACAGATGCCCCTGGTATTGATCACATAATCACCGGGCTCTAAGCCCATAGTGGATGCGACACTGTTTCCTTTTACACTGCATTCCTTTTCTATATGATTCTTCCGGAGCCGTTTTTCCTCCTCTATCCAGGGAATCTGCGCATCCTTTTCACACCACAGACCGAATTTCATTCTCCGTATCTGTCCAAGAAAGGGAATTTCCACCACAGCTCTCCGATGGGGAAGATCCAGCTTAACGATATAGTCCGAATATTGTTCCAACGGACCAATAATGCTGGTGACTCTTCCTTCCGAATTTTTTTCAATGTAACTGACCCTCATAATTCCATCCGTGTAAATGCTGCGTAAGAACTGCTCTTCCTCCGCACTTACCGGGATAAAGGTCTTTTCCTTCTGCTTCTTCTGATCCGGCTGATCAGAAAGTAAATTAGCGAACCTGGGAATTTTCCGAAGTTCTTCATATACTGCTTCCGGCTGATCCGATTTAATGAATACATAGCCGGCAAAGGTCTTCTTAACGCTGATATGTCCGACACCCTCCTTGCGCCAGACATCTTCATATAAAGGCACAAAGCATCGTTCAAACAAAATATGATCCATCCTCTGGTTGATCCAGGTACATACCTGCTGCTCCTGCCCGTTCACTGTCTGTATTGCATACCACATGATAGGTTCACTCCCATTTTTTTCGACATAGCTTCGCCATTGCCGCGGTGTTAGCCTCGACGTAAGCTGTCTTCTATGATCGTTCAAAAACTTCAGGAAGCATATACTACTCAGAAGATTTCTCACTAACTATTCCATTTCATTTTTAACGTCTGCGCCGGTGGGGACCGGCGCAGACAAATCCCCACACTTATTTATAAATCTAGATTCATTTTGTCATCTGAATTCCGGCGTTTCCGCCTTATTCAGGTAACGGATTAGTTCTGAACGAACATTACAGGACCGGACTGTGTCAGGTCGAGTACGATATGGTCGAGTCTGATTTCCTTAACGGTAACCGGAACCCATTCACCATTTACAAGCTGTAATGCTGTAACATTCTCTGTTCCGGCTAAGCCTTTAACATAGAAGTTAACAGTTACAGTGTTTCCTTTTGCTACAGGAAGCTTCGCATTAACGAGGTTAAGGATCTTTCCTGTTGCTGCTGCCTTAGCAGATTTAACGGTTGCAGCGTCAACCTTTCTTAAGGTGACAGTCATATTGGTTGCTACACCATTAACGATGATCTTTCCGCCCTGTCCTACCGGCAAAGTGTCAGTAGCAGAGAGTCCGGGAGTAGATACAATCGCATTGTTTGTGTATTCACCAACAGACATGCTTACTTCAGCTGCTGCTGTTTCGACAGCGCTGTTCTGTGCGCTCTGTGTAGATGCTGCTACTACTGCACCTGCTGACGGTGAAGGAGCTGCGCATACTGCCATAGGCATTACAAGAACTGCTGCTGCAGATACTAATGCAATAAGTTTCTTCATTGGACCAATTCCTCCCTTCTTGCAAAATTAAGTGTGGTTTATATCAACATCCTTCGATGCAGATATCAGTACATTACTCTTCGTCCTCAAAATCATATACGAAGTCGGTTCCATCGAATATCATACGGTCCATGCTTGCCACGCCTGCATTTACAAGTCCTGCCATCACAACGAACTGTCGGTCTCCTGTTGTTATTCCATCGAGTGTCAGAAGGAAATGTCCGGCTGTGATGTCCTCCCAGCCATCCCTCTTATTCATAGTCATGTCTCTTCGGTCATAGTAATCCGCAAGATATGCATTGCACCCCTGATAGGTGGTATAGTCGTATCTTCGCAGAATATCACTGCCCTCATCATAGTAGGCAGCATAAATACTATAGGTATACACATTATCCGGCGTGTAAATATAGAGTGCCTCATGCTCATTAAAGAAATCAGGCTCTTCAAACTTATGCAGTTCATAGAAAAGATCTCCTTCCTTCTGATCCTTTCCATGAATCACGGTATTGAAGTCACAGAGGTTTGTCTGATTCGGAATCTCGATATAAAGAGCCCCTGCCTCTCCTTCCTGTCCGTCTGCCGTATGATCCTGATAGTAAGCATCCGATGTGGCACTCTGCAAAAGCGGCCGGTCAATATCCGTTCCCGGAATATAAAGCCATCCCCAGATCTCCGGATTTTCCTCCTGCAAGACCGTGAAGTCAATCCGTCCGTCCTTCGCTGTTTCAAACAAAAGTCCGGTACTCTTCGTTTCCTCTGCATCTGTTACTTCCCCTGATGCCTGTTCCTCCTCTGTCTTAGCTGTCTCCTCCCTGTTGTCTGTATTAGAAGATCCACATCCGGTTAATATACCCATGAGCAGCAGAACGCTTAGGCATCCGCTGGTCATTTTTATCCATTTCTTTTTTATGTCTTTCTTCATTTTCTTTTTCATTTTCTGTATCGCTGCTTCTTTATCCTTTACCCAACTCATGTTACTTCTTTGTTATCTCTTACTGTTCTTACGTCTCTCACTGTATATTTATTTCTACCAGATCTCTTATTCTTCTCTGTCTCTATACCAACTGTCAGCAGTTCTGATCATATTGTTCCTATCAATGTCTTACTGTTCCACAGGTTCATAAAAGATCTTCAGAATCAGTTCGAACAGATCTGTCTCATCCACGTAGAACTCCTCGAATACATCCCCCTGCTTTGTTTCTCCCTTCAGGGTATAGAGATAATTCTCATTGAAGCTGTAATCCTTTGCTATGGATACCAGATAGGTCATCTCATCCACCGTCAGACTGGTAACAGTCTGCGGAGCGATCGACTGATATACGGAAATCGGAAATCCAATGTCTTCCTTTGTCTTCTGCTTTACCTTCTGCAAATACGTCGTAATAAACTGCTTCTGACGCTCCAAACGATGATCCGCAGAACCGAACTCCTTCGTATCACGATTATGAATATAGGCAAATGCAAGATCACCTTCCAGATGAACCTCCTCACCCTCCTTAATTACGGTGCTGTTTCCACTCTTAATATCCTCCAGTGCCACTACATCCACACCATCTACCATATCCGTAAGTGGTCCGATCGCACTCATATTAATGGCTGCATACCCATGAACCGGCATTTCATAGAACAGATGCTGTACAGCATTCACCTGATACTCACAGCTTTCTTCCACACCATTCCCAAAGCCGTGCTGCACGGCAATCTGCGCTTTAATCGTATTAACATAGGCACCGTTATCATCATAAACAGAAACATCCGTCATGGTATTCCGGTTAATCCCGATAACACTTAAGGAATCATCATGTGGATTTAATACCACCAGAAACAGCGCATCGGCCTGTCCGCCGTTTGTTCCTTCCGCTACTTCCTTCACATCCCTGTTCTTATCAATTCCCATGATAAGGAATGTCAGAATATCCTCGTTATATGCATAAACCTGACCGTTATACTTCACCCAGCCTTCTTTCCAGCCGGCAGCTTCTTCTTCGGTCGGCTGCAGTTCAATCACCACCGGTGCATTTTCAAGCTTCGGTGCTGCAATCACATTGCTGCGCAGGTTTGCCTTTCCGATTGCTCCTACAATCAGGAACGCTGCAAATGCAGCTGCCAAAAGCCCCGTGAACGCAGCAAGTACCGATAACGCAACAACTTTTCTTTTACGTTTCTGATCCCTCTTCACCTTTTCCGGATCCAGAATCTGTGACTTCTCCAGATTCGCCACACGGTCTCTTCTATTTTTCTTGTTCGTTAACATGTTGCCCACAATCTCTCACCCATCATTCTGTCATTCTTATCTGTCATCTATCTAAACTATTTGTATAATTTGCGGTTTTTGATAGTTCTTTCACAATCAGCGCAGCCGGCGGAATATCACAAGCAGACCTTTCGCAAAGCTTCCGTCATATATGACTACTTCACATGCACCGTCACACTCACCGGATCCGACACATTCCCATCAGAGTCTGTCGTCGTCAGCGTTACGGCATGATCTCCCCTGGCATTGACATCATATTTGGACGCCTTCAGATTCTTAAATAACGTCTCATATCCATCCTTATCATCCTGAAAGCTCCCAACCGCATCAATCCATGCCGGAAGCTGCCCGGCGGTCGCATTTACGGTAGTACTCTTTAAGATAATTTTCGGATTTCCGGCCTTGGCAGCAGCTTCCTCCTCCTGCCGTCTCCTCGCTTCTTCCTGTTGTCTTTGCTCTTCCTCTTCCTGTGCCTTCCGGTCCGCCTCTTCCTGCTCTTTACGGCGTTGTTCCTCTATATCCGGTGTCGGTGATACGGAAGGAGAACTTTCAGCTTCTGTATCCTCTTCCGGCGTATCTTCTGCATTTGCTGTGGCCTGTAGTTCTTCTTCCTGTGCATCTGCAGGTTCCAAAGTCTCCGGCTCACCCGGAAGCGCTCCATCCATGTCTCCGTCAAATCCTGCCATTCCGATATCCTTCATAGCATCTCCGGTAGCTTCGTTTACTGCTTCAAACACTCTGGATGCTTTCGCCGCATTTCCGTCAAGATCCGTTACCGCATAATAAACAACAGCACGGTCTTCATTCTTATTCTGTACAATCTTCTCTACCACAATGCGGTCTGATACATCACCGTTTTTCGCATCCATGGCAGCAACACCCTGGAGTAGTTTTTCATTGTCGATTCCGCTATAATAAATCAGATCATTCTCTGAAAAGGAGATCACCGGTGCTTTCCGGTCTCTGCCGAGTAACAACACCACACATGTCACAATCAATATGATATTTAAAACGGTAAAAACGACTGCCCATTTTCCACTGTCTTTCATACTTTTATTCCTCTGTCACATTTATTCCGGCTGTAATTTTTCCGACAGCATATACTGTTCGCGCATCTTTTCAAATCAGTTCAGACTACAAATTTATCTCTTCTAAGTCAGAACCTCTATCCAGCATCTCATCCAGATTCAGATCCGATTCTGCACTTTCTTCTACTGTCGAATCCATCGGATGCTTCTCGGTTAATTTTCTTGAAGCACGCATTCCTGCTTCTGCTCCGGCTTCTTCCGCTCCCTGCCTGCTCAGATCTGTTGTCTTCGTATGTCCGCCTTCATTTCCGTATTGTCCGTAATATTTTCCATAATATTTGCCATAGTATTTACCATAATGACCATAACTCTTCGTACTCATATCCACCTTATTAAGAACGACACCCAGGATACGGCTTCCTGTCTTGTCAAGCTGTGCTTTTACATTTTGTGCAAATTTATAACTGATCGCATTGTTCTCAATAACAAGAATGGTTCCATCACACTTCTTGGCAGCAACTGCTGCATCAATTACACTCCCAAGCGGTGGAGTATCCACAATCACATAATCAAACAGCTGCTTTGCTTTATTAATCAGGCTTTCAAAATTTTCTCCGCCAAGAAGCTCACTGGGGTTAGGTGGAACGGGGCCTGCAAAGATCATGTATAATTTGGGGAAGTTTGTTTTACAGATCACATCACTCAGTTTCTCCCGTCCCACCAGAATGTGAGTCAAACCCAGGCGCACTGCACCTGTTTTGTATCTCCCTACTAATACAGACTTACGCATATCGGCATCGATGAGCAGAGTCCGTTTCCCTGCCTCCGCAAAAGCCTTGGCAAGTTCCATGGCAACCGAGCTTTTTCCTTCATTCGGAGTACAACTGGTTACGGCGATTACCTTCAAGTCTGCGCCACTGAATTCAATGTTGGTACGCAATGTTTTGAATGCTTCTTTAATCCGGTAATCCTCAGATTTATCAAATCGTAAAGATACATGCTGCATGGTTAACTCATCCATGGTCATTCTCCTTATCTTCCCGTGCTTCTCTATGTTTCCTTCGTGATCCCATCCGGGATCATCCCGTTATTCCTTAACACCTTACTTACTCTGTTTATGCTTCTTCTTTTTCTTTTTGGAATTGACCTCATCTTCCTTCATGGGAATCAGTGCCAGTGTGCTTAAGCCCAGATACTTCTCAATATCATCCGACGACTTAATCGTATCATCCATGAGATAACGAATCAGAATTATTGCACTGATTCCAAGACATCCAAGCAGTCCTCCGATAAGTGCCCATTTGGAACAGCTTGGGGATGCCTTTTCGGTTGGCATATTGGCCGTCTCTGCTACATTAACTGCGTCAATGTCCATAACATTCTGAATATGGGTGCTTGCATTTTCTCTTACAGAATTCGCTATATTCATTGCCTGCACCGGATCGTGATCCTCTACGGTAATCGAAACGATTCGCGTATCACTCGGCGTTGTTACATCGATCTTCTTAAGCAGATCTTTGTATTCCATATTTAAACCAAGCTCCTGAATCACAGCCTCCAATACATAACGGCTGTTGATCAGCTCCGCATAATCCTTCGTAAGCTGTGTCCCCAGCTGCACGTCACTGTAGGTAACAGAAGAACTGTCGCTCTTATTTAAAATATATATTTTGGTTGTAGACTTATACGTCGGAGCAATTATGAACTTGCTTAGAGCAAAACAGCTGAGCGCACAAAAAAGACCGATACTTAAGATCAGCCACACATGTCCCCACAGGACATAAAACAACTCCACAAGATCAATTTCTATTTCATCACGTTCATTTTGATTTTCCATGAAGTTCTCCTTGGTAATTTCTCACATTAATCATCTGACAGGATTCATCAGAGAATCTCATTTCGTATAACATGTTCCGGATTATTCACAAAAATATCCTCAGCATATTGATTCCCATATTTGTGAACAATATAATCCGCACATTTCTTTAATTCCGGTGCCCGTTTCTTCGTGTCATGTGCATCTGTTGCCACAAAATGTACCAGCTCCTGCTTTAACAGCTTTCGTGTAAAGCTCTTCATTCCAAACCCCACATTACCCATTACACTTCCGGCATTCACCTGAATATACGCGCCCATTCCTGTCAGATCTTTGATACGTTCAACATGATCTGCCAGACACTGATATCGCTCCACATGTGCTATAATCGGGAAATAACCTTCAGATAAAAGGTCATAGACACCATTACGCAGATAATCGTAATCATCCATTGGAGCAAATTCCAAAAGTACATATCTGGAATCCGCCATCGTCCTTGCCACGCCGCCATGCAGCTCCTGTGCAAGTTCCATACGATAATAGAGCTCATTTCCTCCGATTAGTTCAATTGCCAATCCGACTCTGCCCATCTGCTCCTGTAGTTGTTTAATATAGACATTCATACTGGGGATGTGAATATTGTGTCGTCCAGGTTTATTATGTGGTGTGACAATGATAGTACGGATAGCATTTTGCTGTGCAATCCGTAACATTGCAAGACTTTCCTCCATAGACTTTGATCCATCATCAACCCCAGGCAAAATATGGCAATGAATATCAATCAGATCCATATTTTCATCCTTTTCCCTTTTATATGTATGCTATTTTTAATATCTTCCTATAATATATTATGCTATTAATAATATATTTTCAAGACATATTTTGCATGAAAATAAAATCTATTACGATAAAATCTTATAAATTATGTTCAATTTTATCCTCTCGCGAAAATTTATACACTTTTTATAGTGCATTTTCTTTTTTCTCGATATTTATTGTGCTTTTTGTATGTTTTAGAGGGGCATTTTCGGATACTATAGAGATCAAGAGGTTTGGAATCTATACATATCATAACATTGAGCCCCGATGGGCCGGCAGAAATCTACAGAAAGGAAAGTGGATGATCACAGGAAATAAAAACCGAACATTAGAACAATATCTGAAAGAACTGCGTAAATCCTGCAACTATTCCCAGGAGTTTGTTGCATCGCACTTAAACATTACGCGTCAGACATACTCACATTACGAAACCGGGCGGATCACTCCACCTGTTAATTCCCTGTACAATCTTGCCAAATTATATGGAATTCCGGTGGAGAACCTTTTAAATTTAGTAGTCACCTATAATATTAATATGGATTTTGCACGAACCATACAACCAACGAACATGAATTGTCCTGATGAAATCGAGGCATTTGTTGAATATACCAACGATCCACAAATTCGCAACAAATTAAAATACCTCAATCGTGATGAACGTCTGCTCTTATATTATTTTCAGTTACTGGATCTGCGTGACAAAGAAGACATTCTGGACTTTATGAAATTAAAATCCCACAAACGTCCGCATGTACCTGATGAAAAACGTGATTAGAAAAACCGTGGCTTCCGCCACGGTTTTTAACATTCTTATTTATTATATTTCTCAAGGCATCGGTTAATTCTGGTATACAAATGTTTCTTCATCTTTCATCGGATAACAGATCAATTCTTCTGCGTCCAGATCTTCCCTGTGCATGTCCACTGCCGTAATCTGATGATTCTGGTAAGTGGTGTAATAATAAATTCCCCTGGAAGCATTCATGCAGGAGGTATAAATCGTGATTTCATATTTTCCGTCCGTCACCTCACAGCACCCTCTCTGTTGTTCTACCGATCCCAGAATATGAAAGAACTGTCCGACACTGTCCTCCTCTCCCTTTCCGGATACTGCATGCATTCTTGTATACGCCACACGTACAAACCGGGACATGGATGACAGATCGCCCGGCATTCCGAGCGCTCCCATTCCCCTGCTGTAAGTCTGCAGCAAAACTTCCTTTGCAAAATGATTCTCCGGTTGTTTTTCCGAAAGATGCATGTAATTATTCAGATTAAAAATCTGCATTTCAAAAGGTGGATTATTAGTAAGCACTCCAACCGGATTATCATATACCTTCAGACCGTCTCTCACAGCTTCAACCACAACGGCTCCTGTCGTATCTGCTATAATCCAGTGAAGCTGTGCTGTAGGGAACTGCTCACTGAACGGAGTTCCCACAAGATTCATGTCAGCAAGTGCTTCTTTTGCTTCATTCAGATCTGCACACCGGCTTAAAATCCACGGAATAAATTCAAACTGTGCTATATTATGCTTTCCATCCTGAACCTCTGCATAAACAGCATTCCCTACGAAGTTAAGTCCGGCCATACCGAGTCCCTTTTCATTCACCGCATCATAATAAAGCGGATACCCTCCTGCCACATGTGCCATTCCAATGATCGCATAGTGCGTATCATACATTCCGTCATGCCGGAATGCAAACGGATATTTCCTTGGCGTAATCGTGATCTGTTCTCCATAGGAAAATTCATAATCCAGAGTTCTTCCCATATAAAAGTCTTTTGTTTTATAAGTTGCTGCTGTACACATGATCAGTCCCTCCTTTTTGGTAATACCAAAGCTCTTTAAGCAGTCTTTATCTTATTAAGAAAGCAGAATACTTCTTCTCTTAGATATTCTGCTCACTGATATTATTATAATTCGTACGGTGTAATCTGATATACGAAATAGTTAAGCCAGTTTGAATACAAAATGTTGCAGTGCGCGCGCCATTCCAGGCAGGGTTTCTGCGTATCATCATCCTCCGGATAATAATTCTTCGGCACATCAATCGGAAGCCCCTTTTCCTTGTCACGCACATATTCCTTGTGCAGTGTATAACGGTCATACTCCGGGTGACCCATGACATAAATCTCCTTACCGCCATCACTCATGCAAAGCAGAACACCGGCTTCCTCAGACTCTGCAAGAACCGTCAGTTCCTTACACTGATGAATATCTTCGGAAAGAACTGCCGTATGACGGCTGTGTGGAATCAGGAAATAATCATCAAATCCACGAACAAGCGGATTCTTGCGGTTCATCACCTTATGATGGTATACCCCGAATAATTTCTTAGGCAGCAATACCTTCTTTAATCCATAATGATAATACAGACCGGCCTGTGCTCCCCAGCAGATATGGAAGGTCGACGTTACATGCGTCTTCGCCCAGTCCATAATTTCGCACAGCTCCGGCCAGTAATCTACTTCTTCAAACGGAATCTGCTCCACTGGTGCCCCTGTAATAATCATGCCATCAAATTTTTTATTCTTTAGTTCATCAAAGGTATTATAAAAGCGATTCAAATGCTGAATCGGCGTATTCAGGGAAATATGACTGTTCATCTTCATAAACGTCACTTCCACATGCAGCGGTGTATTGGACAGTGCCCGTAACAGCTGCAGTTCGGTATCCTGCTTCACTGGCATGAGGTTCAGAATACAGACCTTTAAGGGACGAATATCCTGATGCATGGCACGATTTTCATCCATAACAAATATATTCTCATTTTCCAAAATTTCTTTTGCAGGTAATGCGTTCTGTACTTTAATCGGCATTGTACATATTTCCTTTCCCTGTTATATTGGCTGTCATTGCCTCTGGCATGCGATACTACTAATCATAGTCCTTTTCTCTTCTTTTGGCAACCTCTCCTTTGGCAGTTTATCAGTAGATCTCCTTTGGCAGTTTATCAGTGGATAAATACCTTCAGAACCTTTCTATGAACTCATCCTCGGTCAGAATCGGAATGCCCAGTTCTTTTGCTTTCCTGTTCTTGCCTGAAGAGGACTCAGAATCATTATTAATAAGGAAGTTTGTCTTTGCGCTGACGCTTCCGGTCACCTTTCCTCCCTGCTGCTCCACATAGCTTTTAAATGCATCCCGGTTCTTAAACCGGTGTACATCACCGGTAATTACAAAGATAAGCCCGGCACAGGTACCTCCTTCCGCACTGACAACTTCCCCCTGTATAATACGAACCTCCTGCAAAAGGTGTTCCAGGGCTTCCTTATTCTTCGCAATCTGATACCACTCCATGACAGAACCAGACTTTTCCGGTCCGATTCCGTCAACATCTTCAAATCCCTGTCCGTTCTTCATCCGCTCAAGGAATCCTCCGAAGCTCACACTTCCTACGATCTTCCTGGCGGCATCGACGCCGATCATGGGAATACAGAGCGCATATATGAAGTTCACCGCTTTCACTTCCCGGCTCTTTTCAACCGCATTCAACAGGTTTTCACAGGATTTATCTCCGAATCCCTCCATATTGCGGATTGTTTCAGCATGCTGTCCCAGATGATAAATGTCGGCAAATTCATGTACAAATCCTTCGTTCATAAACCGCAGCATAGTCTGAATTGATAAGCCATCGATATCCATTCCGGACTTGCTTACAAACCTGGTATATTTCTTTCCCTGCCTGGCGGTACAATCCGGATTCGTACAATGAAGTGTTTTCGTCCCGCTATTGCTGATATGGATCTGCGTCCGCGCACCGCATACAGGACATGTCTCCGGAATGTGGAAAGAGCCTTTTGCCTCCTTTACTGCAATGCACTTCGGAATAATCTTATTTGCCTTAATAATTTCCAGGGTGCATTCTTCTCCGATTCCAAGTCTCTCCATTTCACTGATATTACAAAGGGAAGCACGGCTCACCGTCGTTCCCTCCAACTGCACCGGTTCAAAAACAGCTACGGGAGAAATTGTTGATGCAGCGCAGGACCATTCTACATAGCGGAGCTTTGACGTTGCAGAAACATCCGCCCATTTAAACGCAAATCCGGCACGTGTCGCATGATGACCGGTTACCGATCCGGTAGCAGCATACACGGTGTCATCATAACAGATGACCAGTCCATCCACCGGAATATCCATCTGCCCGCTCTCAACCTTATGCGTCCAACGTGCAATCACTTCATCCAGACTGTCCTCATTGCACCGTTCCCGTTCAACTGTAAGGAATCCTTCCTTATCCAGATAATCCATCTGCTCTCCGAAAGACCGGATTCCTTCTTCACGGTAAACCAATGTGAATGCATGGAAATATACACAGCGTTCCTTTACCTTCTGCGGATCATCCAGGCTTAAGGTTCCGGAGGCAAGATTTCGCGGATTGGCATACTTCTCATCATCATCTTCGATCAGATCATTAATCATCTCAAAATCCGTATAGGAAATCGTTGCTTCTCCACGGACAACCATATGCCCCTGATAGGAAATCTTTAAGGGGAATCCCTTAATGGCATCTTTTAAAAAAGTAATATTATTTCCAACCGCACCGTTTCCCCTGGTTACAATCTTCGTAAGCTTCCCTTTATCATAGGTAAGAACCAGTGTCAGACCATCCAGCTTCCATGACAGCCAGATATCCCGCCCTTCTGCCCACTTTTTCAACTCGGAGACCTGCTTGGTCTTCGCAAGGGAAAGCGCAGGGAATTCATGCGGTTCACGGTTTCCTCCCGTTTCCTCTGCTCCGGTATTCTGCGTCGGACTATCCGGAAGAATATAACCGGTTTCCTGTTCTAATGCCGTCAGTTCATCAAACATGGCATCCCATTCATAATTTGACATTTTCTCTTCCTGCCCCTGATAGTAGGCACCGGATGCCTCATTCAAAATTCCGACAAGCTCTTCAATTCGTTTCTTCTTAGTTTCCATTTTGGCAATCTCTTTCTTTTATACTTCAGTTTGTAACTATTCAGAGCCATGCAAATTATGACAATATGGACGTCGAATGCGCACATTCGTAAGGACATTTGGCATAATTTATATGGCGAAGTAACCACATTCGTAAACTACGTTGCGTTAGCAACGATTTTACGAATGTGGTTCTGAATAGTTACATTATTATTAAATAAGTAGAAGGGTCACTGTGAGAGTACGGGGCAGTTACGCAGAAGGCTATAAGGAGCAGAACATGAAGACAATCGTAATGGGAATTCTCGCCCATGTGGATGCAGGGAAAACAACACTGTCGGAAGCAATGCTGTATGAAAGTGGTGTCATCCGCAGCATAGGGCGTGTAGATAAAGGAAATACCTATCTGGAAAGGGATAATCAGGAGCGGGAGCGTGGAATCACGATTTTTTCCAAGCAGGCGGTGCTGCCTGTGCATGAGGACAAACTGATTCTGTTAGATACGCCGGGACATGTGGATTTTTCTGCAGAAGCGGAACGTACCCTGCAGGTATTGGATCTGGCAGTGCTGGTGGTAAGCGCAGCGGACGGGGTGCAGGGGCACACGATGACGCTGTGGAAGCTGCTTTCCCGGTATCATATCCCTGTCTTTTTGTTTGTGAATAAGCTGGATCAGCCGGGAACGGATGCGGATGCGGTATATAAGGAGCTGCAGGAGCGCCTGTCCGGAGAATGCGTGGATTTCCGGCTGCCGCATGGGGATGCCTTTATGGAAAGTGTTGCCATGTGTGGTGAGGAAGCCATGGAGCAGTATCTGCAGACCGGTGAGGTTTCGAGGGAGAGCATTGCGCGTCTGATCCGGGAGAGAAAGCTGTTTCCCTGTTTCTTTGGCGCTGCGTTGAAGATGGAAGGCGTGAAGGAGCTCCTTGAAGGGATTGATACCTATGGAGAACCGGCTGCCTATCATACGGAATTCGGGGCAAGAGTCTATAAGATTACACGGGATCCGCAGGGAAACCGGCTGACCCATATGAAAATCACGGGCGGGCAGCTCCCTGTTAAGACAGTGATTACCGGAAAGAACCGGCAGCAGGAGGAATGGCAGGAAAAGGTGAACCAGATCCGCTGCTACAACGGAGAAAAGTTCGAGCTCGCAGACTGTGTGCAGGCAGGAACGATCTGTACGGTGACCGGACTTTCGCAGACTTATATCGGACAGGGACTTGGTGTGGAAACGGAGCAGACGCATCCTCTGCTCGAACCGGTAATGAGCTATCGTGTGTTGCCGGAACAGGAAAATCAGATGAACACCGTCATCGAAAAGCTGCATCTGTTAGAGGAAGAGGATCCTCTGTTACAGGTGAAATGGAATCCGCATACGAAGGAGCTGACGGCGCATGTGATGGGACCGGTACAGATTGAAATTCTTGAACGGATCATGAAGGAACGATATGACATCAACGTCACCTTTGGCAAGGGAAGAATTCTTTATAAAGAAACCATTGCACCGGAAGCACAGCCGGTAGAGGGAGTCGGACATTATGAGCCGCTGCGTCATTATGCAGAGGTACATCTTCTTTTGCAGCCGGGAGAGCCCGGAAGCGGATTTGTCTGTGATACCGACTGCAGTGAGGATGAGCTGGACCGGAACTGGCAGAGGCTGGTGCTCACCCATCTCATGGAAAAGGAATACCGTGGCGTTCTGCTTGGAGCACCGGTTACGGATATCCATGTCACATTAAAGAGCGGCAGGGCACACCAGAAGCATACCGAGGGCGGTGATTTCCGGCAGGCAACCTACCGGGCTGTCCGTCAGGGACTGATGCAGGCAGACTGCCGGATTTTAGAGCCGTTTATGGAATTCCGGCTGGAGCTTCCGGAGGAGTATGTGGGACGTGCCATGACGGATCTGTCGAATGCCGGAGCAGTTTTTCGTAATGAAGTGGAGCGCGCAGGCTACAGTGTGTTAAAGGGTCGGGCTCCGATGGAAACGATTGGGGACTATGGACAGATGGTGATTTCCTATACCAGAGGTCAGGGGATCTGGTCTATGACATTTGACGGGTATGGTCCCTGTCACAATCTGGAGGAGGTCATGGAAGAATGCGGTTATGATCCGGAGCGGGATGTGTATAATACGGCAGATTCCGTGTTCTGTGCACACGGAGCAGGCTTTGTCGTGCCATGGTATGAGGTGCCGGAATACATGCATCTTCCGGGGATTCTTTCACAGAGAAGAATGCAGGAAGATGCTTTGGCTAAAGAGATCGGACGAAGGAAGCAGACCACCATCACGACGACACTGGGAACGGAGGAGGTGGATGCCATCATTGACCGGGCTTCGGGGGCGAACCGCAGAAGGGATAAGCAGGAGGCCGGGAGCGTGCAGAAGCCTGTTGCACGCACGGTGGAGGCAAAGCCCTATGAATACCGTCCGAAGGAGAGAAAGGCGGAATACCTTCTGGTGGATGGCTACAATGTCATCTTTGCATGGGAGGAATTGAAGGAGCTGGCAGAGGTAAATCTTGACAGCGCCAGAGGACAGCTCCTTGATCTTTTATGCAATTATCAGGCGATTGACGGCAGGGAGCTGATTGCTGTTTTTGATGCGTACCGTCTGCAGGGACACCCGACGGAGTACCTTGATTATCATAACATTCATGTCGTGTATACCAAAGAGGCAGAGACGGCGGATCATTACATTGAACGGTTTACCCATGAATATTCGAAGAAGTATCAGATCACCGTCGTGACCTCGGATGGTCTTGAGCAGGTGATTATTATCGGTCAGGGGTGCCTGTTGATTTCTTCGCGCGAGTTCCATGAGATTGTAAAAAAAGCCTCCAGGGAAACCATGGAGACCTTTGAACGGGATGAGAAAAGGGAGCGCAGGCTTACGGTACCGTTCCCGGAAATTCCGGTGCGTGATCCGTAACGCAGCTTGTTTTTATATCTTACGGAGCAGGTCAGCAGCCCTAGTAAACAGCCTCGACATCCGTGATTTCATCGTTTTCCACGCGGAAGCTCCAGATGGAGTGACCGGGGAGACGATGCTCGGTAAGATAGTAGCGGTCGTCAATCTGCGTAAGGCTGTACGGGGTGCCGCCTCCTAAAAAGCTTGCATAGACATCCTCGTAATTGCCCTTTTCAAGATCCTTCAGATGCTTCACACGGATCAGCGTGGCAAAATCCTGATTTCCGGTAATGTCGGTGGAAACCGTAATATAGTAATAATTCTGGATCTTTTCCAGCTGGATCATGCCGGCAATTGCGTCGGGAACCGGATAGCGGTTTAATACCTCGAAGGTGTAAAGGTCGGCCTCAATAATGTTGGAATTGCCGGAGACAAAGTAAATCCGGTCATCCAGAATCGTAAAGGAGCGCACATAAACACCGTCAAGCTCCGGGATACTTAAAATCTTCGTCAGATACATGCGCGTGGAATCGTCTGTGTGGCGGAAAAGGAACATTTCCCCGCTTTGGGAGCTCCATGCATAAAAGGTGTCGGTATAATCATCGTATATGATGTAATGAGGCCGGTTGCCGATTCCGGTGAATTCCTGTGTGGGCACATAAACGGTTTCACCGCTGCTGTTTTGCATCTTTTCCATAATCAGAACCCGGTTATTTTCAGTATCGTCAATCAGATAGACATTGCCGTCGCTGGCAATCGTATGTCCCATGGAAAGGTCATTGGTCATCACCTTCCACAGGTACAGAGGATCGGTCAGATTGTCGTGGTAGATGACCTGATTGTGATAGCAGTCCACGATGAAATACTGATCGTCCAGTTTAGTAATATAAGTAGGAACACTTAAAGAGCCGTTGGGATTTGTGGGAATCGTTTCATAGTCCGCAAGGTCGTAGGAGAGCAGCTCCGACTCTCTTATATAGACCGTGCCATCGTAAGGCGTGGCAGGCTCCGGACGGGAAGAGGCGCAGCCATTTAAGCAAAGCGTGCTGAATAGGAACAGGAATAAGGTTAAAATCGTATATTTTCTCAGTTTCATTGACAACTCCAATACAAATCCATCATAATAAAATCAATTGTACGCTTACTATACACTTTTTTTGAGCGGCAGACAAGAGAAACAGTTGGGGAGGCAGCTTATGCGGGAAGAAAATAAACAAATGCGGATTCTGTCTGCAATCGGTATGATTCTGGTTGTGGCAGGACATCTTGGATATTCCTTGTTTGATGTGGGCGGGCTGTTTCCTTATTATTCATTCCATGTATTTATTTTTCTGTTTGTTTCCGGTTATTTTTACCGGGAGGAAGCGGAGCAGCAGCTGTTACGATATATTGGTAAAAAGTGCAAAGCGTTGCTGCTTCCTTATTTCATCTGGAATCTGGTCTATGGAATTCTGGCAGTGCTTCTGCACCGCACAGGCTTTTCCATTGGAGGAGAACTGACGCTGTGGAATCTCTTTATAGAGCCGTTCGTGAGCGGGCATCAGTTTCTGTATCAGTTCCCGGCATGGTTTGTCCCGGCACTGTTTTTGATTGAGGTTCTCAATGTACTGGGAAGAAGGGTGCTGTCTTTTCTTCATTTAAAGAAGGAATGGCTGATCTTCGCGGTATCTCTCCTGCTCGGAATTGCTACGGTTGCGCTTGCAAAGGGAGGACATGTCTGGGGATATTATAAATTTCCCGGAAGACTTCTTTTTATGATGCCGGGCTTCCAGCTGGGACGTATTTATAAGGAAAAATTAGAGAACAGGGTAAATAAAATCAGTGATGGCCGGTACTTTTTTGTTGTAGTGGGAGTCCAGCTTCTGACTACAATATGCTGCCGGGGGCTTGCCTTCAGTGCAGTATGGGTAACCGGGTTTGCCAATGCCGCCTTTATTCCTTATCTTACTGTGGTGACCGGAATTGCATTCTGGCTGCGGATCTCGGATTGGATCAGCAGAATTCCGTCTGCTTGTTCATGGTTCATGGAAATCGGAAGACATACCTATGCCATTATGATGCATCATGTGTTCTGGTTCTTTGTGGTGAATTTGATCTGTTATCTGCTTTCCCGTACCACTGTGTGGTGTGCGGAATTTGACACCGCACAGTTCTTTTCTGATATCAATTATGTTTATGCGATTGGCGGAAGTGATGTGGGAAAATGGTTTTATCTTGCATTGGGAACAGGAATGCCGTTGCTATTGGCAAATGGAACACAATATATTGTGGGCAAGAAAATCAGCCGGAAATAACGTTCAACGAAATTTCGGGCTAATCCTGAAAAATGAGTTGACGTCTGTTGAAAGCTATGGTATTCTACAAACACTTTCTTTGAAGGACAAGTAAATACGAATTTGAAATAAAGGGTATCTTTCTGTGATTTTCACAAAGGGTGCCTTTTTTGTACCAACCGGTTTTCAATGAGTACAGATTACAAATCAGACAAAGAAAGGAAAGTAACGTGAGAAAATTTGAATTAATTTTAAGAAGAACCAGAAATATCGGACAGAAAAAGAAACGAAGAGTTGTAAGCAGGAATAAAAAGGGAAGAATGGCAGCAGCCTTTTTCGGCATGCTGATGACGGGAACCTTATTGCTTTCAGGAATGGGAATGCAGGCTTCGGCACAGACCATAAGGCATGAACATTCCGGAGATGCACAGAATGGAGGTGAATGCTTTTCAAACCCTGTATATCATGCCCATGAAGGAAATGAAACAGAAGGTGGCAGCTGCTACAGCACTCCGGTTTATCATGTACATACCGGGGATGAGGTAAACGGAGGCGGCTGTTACGGAGAAGAAACGGTGCATACCCATGAGGGAAGCACGAGCCAGGGCGGAGCCTGCTATACGGCAGTTTACCATAGCCATAGTGATTCCTGCTATGCAGAAGGGAGCCACAATAGCTCCTGCTCTTCCTACATTGAATTTCATCCTTATGACTGCGGAAGTGTGCATGACTGGGATGGAGACGGACATGGCTGTGACGGCTTTACGGCATATGACTGTGGGGGACACCGTTATCTTGCCTGTGGAAGAGGGGGCAGCATTACCGGCTATCGCTTTTCCTGCAGCATGACCGAGGGACAGATCACCGGGTATCAGATGAACTGTGGGAAGACAGAAGAAACGATAGAATCCTATGAACTCACCTGTACGAAAACACCGGAGGATATTGATTATTATGAGAAAACCTGTGGCAGGGAAGAGGGAGAGGAGATTTATATTCCTGATCCACCAAAGGAGAATACCGGTGACAATGGTAATTCCTCCGGGCAGGAGGGGGACGGAGATGGCAATGGCGGAAGTGATGGAAACGATGGAAATGGCGGAAATGAAGGTGGTGAGGAAGCCCCTGACGAGCCGTTGCCGACACCGGTTCCTTCGGCAGAACCGGTTGTGAAGCCTTCTCCGTCTGCTGTGCCGGTTGTTGCAGAAGTAACCGAAGAAGCTCCGGTGAGAAAGAAGGAAAAGCCTGCCGTGCCAAAGCCCTCGCTGACACCGGAGCCTGTCCTTGTGCCGCCGTCGCCATCTCCAACCCAGCAGGTGCTGCCAAAGATCGTAGAAGAAGAGAGCGTGGTACTTCCTACGGCAGCGGCACAGCCGGAGGATGCGGGAGGGGAACCGCTTGTGCTGAAGCGCAGATGGGCAGTCTTTACACCGGTCATTAAAATGCTGTCCATTACCTCGGGAACGGTTCTTTCTCTGGCAGCGCTTGTACTGTTGCTTCTTTATCTACGGAGAAGCGTGAGAGTCTATAATGATAATGGCAAAGGCAGAATGAAGTATCTGGGAAGAGCTGCCGTGACACTTTCCGAAGAAGGATATTACATCCGGATTACGGAGAAGCTTGAGGAACGTGCCGCAACGAACCGTTACAGCATCCGCCCGGATCTGTTCCTGATCGGAAAGAACAGCAGCTGGGAGATTTATGTGGTGAAGGACGGCAGGAAAAAGTCCGTGTATCTTGACAGGGAGATGACCTTTACCATTTAAGGTATGTATAACTATAACAAAAAGATGCATAAACTATTGACTTTCCGAATCTGCCGTGATAGATTTTAGTTGTTTTAGAAACTAGATTCGCGTTTAAAAACGCAGAAATGAGGAGAGTTATGAAAAAATTATTAGCCGTTTTATTAACAGCAGCAATGACAATGGCTATGCTGACCGCATGCGGAAGCAGCACAGAAGCCACAGACACCACAACAGAAACTACTGAAGCAGAAGCTGATACCACAACAGATGATGCAGCAGTAGAAGAAACTGCAGAAGCTGCAGATGCAGCAGATGCAGCAGAAGAAACCGCTGACACAGAAGCCGCTGTTTCCGAAGCACTTGCAGATGGTATGCTTACCGCAGGTACGAACGCAGAGTTCCCTCCATTTGAGTATGTTGGGGATGATGGAGAAGCAGATGGTTTCGATATCGCTTTAATCAAGGCAATCGGTGAGAAGCTTGGCGTAGACGTTCAGGTAGACAACATGGAGTTCGCATCCTTAGTATCCTCCATCGGTAACAAGATTGATGTTGCAATTGCAGGTATGACCATAACCGATGAAAGAAAAGAAGCAGTTGATTTCTCCGAGCCTTATTATGAAGCAGTTCAGTATGTTCTTCTTCCTGAGGGAAGCGAGATTGCAACCGCAGAGGATCTGAAGAACAAGACCATCGGTGTCCAGCTTGGAACAACAGGTGACTTCATTGCATCCGATATCGAAGGAACTACAGTGAATACCTATAACAAGGGTGTGGATGCAGTAAACGATCTGATCAACGGAAGAGTAGACTGTGTCATCATTGACAAGAATCCGGCACTCGTATTCGAAAGCAAGTTCCAGGATGACGGTTCCAAGATTACAGCAGTTGACGGTGCACAGTTTGAGTTCGAACCGGAATATTATGCAATTGCGGTTCCCAAGGGAGATACTGCTTTAGTAGATGCCATCAACAAGGCTATTGAAGAATTAAAGGCAGATGGAACTTTTGATGAACTGGTAAAGACATATATTGAAGAATAATCATTTTTGTGTTAATATTCAATATAGCGTATAGCATATCAAAGAGGATAGCATATTATGCTATCCTCTTTTCATGTAGAGCACTTAGAGAAGACGATCCGAAGGAGAAGTCTGAGCTTAGTGCGAACGGTACCGGGACACTTAATGAGGACGAGCGAAGCGAAGTACGAATTTAGTATCCAGGTACATGTAGAGCACATACATATACATAGTCAAACAGGAAGGGTTAAGCACAGATGTTGGAATGGTTGAACAAGGTAGAAGGAAGCTTTTATAAAGCATTCCTTGCAGAAGACCGGTGGAAATTATATTTTGTCGGACTGGGAGTGACACTGAAGGTTGCGTTTTTTGCCGCAATCCTCGGACTGGTAATTGGAACGGTGATTGCACTGATGAAGCTTTCCACCGGAAAGAAAGGAAAGGGAACCATCTGGTCCTTTATCGCGAACTGCTATATTGACGTGATCCGTGGAACACCGTCGGTGCTGCAGCTGTTAATTATGTGGTTCATCATTATGAAGAGCTGTAAGAACGGTGTACTTGTTGCAGTTCTTTCTTTTGGTATCAACAGCGGCGCTTATGTGGCAGAGATTGTCCGTGCCGGAATCCTTGCAGTAGACAAAGGACAGACGGAAGCCGGCAGATCACTTGGCTTATCCAAGGCACAGACCATGATCTATATTGTGATTCCACAGGCAATCAAGAATGTGCTGCCTCCGATCGGTAATGAATTTATCGTGCTGTTAAAGGAGACTGCGATTGTCGGCTACGTGAGCCTGACAGATCTTACCAGAGCCGCAAACCAGATTTCTTCGAGAACCTACGAAGCATTTATGCCATTGATTGGCGCAGCAGTGATTTACTTTGTGATTATCAAGATTTTAACCATTCTGCTGGGCGTATTGGAGAGGAGGCTGCGTAAGAGTGATAATCGTTAAGGATCTTCATAAAAAATTTGACAATAACCACGTACTTCGTGGCGTGAATTATCATGTACATCAGGGAGAAAAGATCGTTATTATCGGTCCCTCCGGCTCCGGTAAAAGTACGTTCCTTAGATGCCTCAATTTACTGGAAACACCGACAAGCGGTGAGATCTGGTTTGATGGACAGCTGATTACAAGTGATAAGGTAAACATCAATCACGTACGTCAGCATATGGGCATGGTATTCCAGAACTTTAATCTTTTTAATAACCTTTCCATTATGGATAATATTACCCTTGCACCTGTGAAGCTGAAGCTGCAGAGCAGGGAGGAAGCCAGTGAGAATGCTTTGAAGCTTTTAGAGCGTGTCGGCCTGAAAGAAAAGGCAGATTCCTTCCCGAGCCAGTTATCCGGTGGACAGAAGCAGCGTATTGCGATTGTCCGCTCCCTTGCCATGAATCCAAGGGTCATGCTGTTTGATGAGCCGACCTCCGCACTCGATCCGGAGATGGTGGGTGAGGTTCTTGCCGTTATGAAGGAGCTTGCAGATTCCGGTATGACGATGGTGGTTGTTACCCATGAAATGGGATTTGCAAGAGAGGTCGGAACGAAGGTGCTGTTTATGGATGAAGGAATTATTATGGAAGAAAATACACCTTCCGAAATCTTTAACAATCCGCAGTGCCAGCGTCTGCAGGATTTCCTATCCAAGGTGCTGTAAGCGGAAGGGACTATTCCGGATAGTTACAGTTTAAGAAAGATAAAGCCGGTATGCAGTACATCGGAAATACAGACAGATGTACCTGTGTATCGGCTTCTTTGAAAAGAGGAAGCCATGATTCGGATCAGTTTATGTATGATTGTCAAAAATGAAGAGAAGGTATTAGACCGGTGTCTTGCGTCTATCTTCGATCTCATGGATGAGATTATTATCGTGGATACCGGATCGACAGACCGGACGAAGGAGATTGCAGGGAAGTATACCGGCCGGATTTATGATTTTGCCTGGTGCGATGATTTCTCAAAGGCAAGGAATTTTGCTTTTGAAAAAGCAGCCTGTGATTATATCTATTCAGCCGATGCCGATGAGGTGCTTGATGAAGAGAATCATGAGAAATTCCGGCTTTTAAAGGAAAATCTGATGCCGGAGGTGGAAATTGTGCAGATGTACTATGGAAACCAGCTTGCAAACGGCACAGTCTATAATTTTGACAGGGAGCTCCGTCCCAAGCTGTTTAAGCGGCTTCGGAACTTTGTGTGGACCGAGCCGGTTCATGAAACGGTACGTCTCCTTCCGTTGGTTTATGACAGCGAGATCGAGATTACCCATAAGCCGGAGCACAATCACGGAGACCGTGACATTGCAATTTTTGAACAGCTCCTTGCCCGCGGAGAGGCACTTTCAAAGAGATTGACTGATTTTTATGCAAGGGAGCTGTTCGTGGCCGGAACGAAAGAACAGTTAATCCATGCAAAGGATTATTTTATTTCGATTGTGAAAGACAGCGAAACAGATGCGGACCGGTTGAAGACGGCGCTTGCGGTCGTGGTGCGGAGCTGCTTTGAAGCAGGGGATGTACTTACGATGTACCAGTATGCAATGAAGGATGCCGCCAGTGAGGCCAGCAGTGAGGTCTGCTGTATTCTGGGAGAGTATTATCAGAATCGGCAGGATTATGAGGAAGCAATTTTGTGGTTTTATAATGCCGCCTATGAGCAGCAGAGTATTCTGAACATCCGTTATCAGAGGGAAATTCCCCTTGAAGGACTCATTGCGTGCTATCATGCATTATCCATGAGTGAGCAGGAGGCTTATTATCAGAAGGAATTATCTTGCATAGAGCCGGGATAGATGATACCATAAGTGCGTTACATGAGTAAAACTTAAGCTGTGTCAGCAGCGGTCTTACGAATGGTGTACGGAATAGTTACACTACATAAATTAGAATAAGGATAACGATACAGTTACGAATGGGGAACAACATGAGCTGGGAAGAAAATGTACGAAAAGTAGTTCCGTATGTCGCAGGCGAGCAGCCAAAGGATACGGATGTGATTAAGTTAAACACCAATGAATGCCCGTATCCTCCGGCACCGGGAGTAGAGAAGAGGGCAAAGGAGCTGTGCGTGGACAGGCTGCGGTTATATCCGAATATGGATGCGGCAGAGCTCGTTGCGGCGATTGCCGATTATTATAACGTAAAAGAATCCGAGGTGTTTGTCGGAGTCGGTTCGGATGATGTGCTGGGAATGGCATTTATGACCTTCTTTAACAGTGCTAAGCCGATTCTGTTCCCGGATATTACCTATTCCTTTTATGATGTCTGGGCAGAGCTTTTTAAGATTCCGTATGAAACCTGTGCATTGGATGAAGCATTCCGGATCCGCAAGGAGGATTATTTCCGCCCGAATGGGGGAATCATTATTCCGAATCCCAATGCACCGACAGCGATCTTTGAGGACTGCAGTGTATTAGAGGAAATTGTGGCAGGAAATCCCGGTTCGGTAGTTATTATCGATGAAGCCTATGTGGATTTCGGGGCAGAGAGTATGCTTCCCCTCATTCATAAATACGATAATCTCATGGTAGTACAGACCTTTTCCAAATCACGCGCCATGGCCGGTATGCGGATCGGTTTTGCGATTGCCAATGAGAAGCTGATCGGGTATCTGAAGGACGTGAAGTTTTCCTATAATTCCTACACGATGAACCTGCCGGCAATTGAGCTTGGCGTGGAAGCAGTGAAGGACAGGGAATATTTTGAAAATACTGTCCGGAGGATCATTGAAACGAGAGAATGGACGAAGGTTCAGTTAAAGAATCTGGGATTCACGTTCACGGATTCGAAGAGTAATTTCCTGTTTGCAGCACATGAAAAGGTTCCGGCACAGCAGATTTTTGATGAACTGCGTAAGAGGAAGATTTATGTGCGCCACTGGAACAAGCCGCGTATCGAAAACTATTTACGAATTACGATCGGAACGCCGGAACAGATGGAGAAGCTGTGCGAAGCGTTAGAGGAGATTCTTGGTTAAAACAGGCTAATGGATGCTCCGGTATAGATGTTTCGGACAGGGATGGTTACTTGAGAGACACTTATAAAATATTGAAAATTTGTTTGAAGTTGTTAAGGAGAATGCTATGTTAAAGAAATATCTGATTGTTTTTTTGGTATCTATGGTTCCGTTAATTGAGCTTCGTGGTGCTATTCCGATTTCACAGGGAATGGGGCTGCCGATCTGGACCTCTTATGTGGTTTCCATTATCGGGAATATGGTGCCGGTTCCGTTTATTTATCTGTTTGCACGTAAGATCCTGGAGTGGGGAGCAGACAAGCCTGTCATTGGCAAATTCTTTACCTTCTGTCTGGAAAAGGGTAAGAAGGGCGGAGAAAAGCTGCAGGAGAAGGCAGGACGCGGACTCTTTGTGGCATTGATGCTTTTCGTAGGGATTCCGTTACCGGGAACCGGTGCATGGACCGGAACACTGGCAGCCAGCCTTCTGGATATGAAGTTTAAGGACAGTGTGATTGCCGTAATGCTTGGTGTGCTGCTTGCCGGTATAATTATGATGGCAGCCAGCATGGGCGTCTTTGGAGCAGCGGGGGCACTGCTTGGCTAAAGAGAAGGGAGTTATTGTAATGGAAGCATATACGGATTTTGCGGAAGTTTATGATACCTTTATGGGAGATGTCCCGTATGAAGAATGGGCAGATTTTCTTGCTTCATTGATTGAAGCTTACGGTGTGAGCCGTCCGGTACGTGAACCGGGAGAAGTGCAGGAGCTTGAAGAAGCACCGGAATCCGGATATATACAGGGATTTGAAGAAGCACCGGAATCCGGAGAGGTACAGGAATTTGAAGAAGTGCAGGAAGAACCCGGAGTGACCGAAGAAGATGCCCTGATTTCGGAACGGAATCTGGTACTGGATCTGGGGTGTGGCACCGGAACGATCACTGAGCTTTTATATGAAAAGGGCTATGACATGATTGGGGTGGACAGCTCCGAAGAGATGCTGCAGATCGCCCTGGATAAGAAGTTTGAGACCGGGAGTGATATTCTGTATCTGTGTCAGGATATGCGGGAGCTGGATCTGTACAGTACGGTCGGAACCGTTGTCAGTGTCTGTGATTCCCTGAATTATCTGCTGATGGATGAGGATGTGCTTCAGACCTTCCATCTGGTGAACAATTACCTGTTCCCCGGTGGGATTTTTATCTTTGATTTTAATACGATTTATAAATATGAAGAGGTGATCGGTGATGCCACGATTGCCGAAAACCGTGAGGATTGCAGCTTTATCTGGGAGAATTTCTATAGCTGTGAGGATCATATCAACGAATACGATGTAACGGTGTTTGAGCGTCAGGAGGACGATCTGTACCGCAGGTTTACGGAGACCCATTATCAGAGAGGGTATACCCTGGAGGAAATGAAGACCTTCCTTGAAAAGGCAGGACTTATCTTCGTGACAGCCCTGGATGAGAAGACACATAAGGCTCCGACAGAAACCAGCGAGCGTATCTATGTGATTGCAAGGGAGCACGGAAAACAATGATGGTTCACACAGAGGTATCCGTGAACAGTAAAGAGAGGCAGAAGAATGGATTATATTGTAAGAGCCACGGCGGCAGATGCCCAGATCCGGGCTTTTGCTGCAACAACAAGGGATTTAACGGAACATGCAAGACAGGTTCATAATACAAGCCCTGTAGTAACCGCAGCATTGGGACGCCTGATGACGGGAGCGGTGATGATGGGAAAGATGCTGAAGGGAGAGGATGATCTTCTGACCTTACAGATCAGCGGTGATGGTCCGTTAAAGGGAATGACTGTGACCGCAGATTCCAGAGGTCATGTAAAGGGCTATGCCATTGAACCGCAGATCATGCTGCCTCCGAGCCTTGCCGGGAAGCTTGATGTCGGAGGGGCGATCGGCAATGGGTTTTTACGCGTTATTAAGGATATGGGTTTAAAGGAGCCGTATGTCGGACAGACCGAGCTTCAATCCGGAGAGATTGCGGAAGACCTTACTTATTATTTTGCAACATCGGAGCAGGTGCCGTCCAGTGTCGGACTAGGTGTTCTGATGGAAAAGGACAATACCGTGAAGCAGGCGGGCGGATTTATCATCCAGCTGATGCCCTTTACCGAAGAAGCGGTGATTGGGCAGCTGGAAAAAAATCTGGCAGAGTTTTCCACAGTAACAAAGTTTCTCGATGAGGGAAAGACGCCGGAAGAAATGCTGCAGATGCTGCTTGCCGGGATGGATCCTGTGATCACGGAACAGAGTCCCTGTGAATTCCGCTGCGATTGCAGCAGGCACCGGGTAGAGAAGGCAATCATCAGTATCGGGAAGAAGGACATTCAGGATATGATTGATGACGGACAGGAAATTGAAGTTAACTGTCATTTCTGTAATACAGCCTATAAGTTTTCCGTAGAGGAGCTGAAGGGCTTATTAAGGAAAGCCAGATAGTACAGGGAATAGAAAAGACAACAGTAAGTGGCACTGTTGTCTTATGCTTTGTAGAGCACTTAGTGAAAGCAAGCCGGAGGCGCAGATTGAGCTTAGTGCGAACGGTACACGGACACTTAATGAGACCGGGCAGAGCGAAGGACGAATTTAGTGAAGCGGGTACAGTAGGACACTTAGTGCACCCCGGTTTTTGCCCTGCCCAGCGAGGTCTTAATCGCATCCAGTAATACCAGCGAGGTATATTTATTGTCATCCGAATAGGCAATATCACTGACGGACTGGTTGCGCACGATCTGATTTGCCAGATCATCAAAGGCTGGTTCGAGCAGAGGAAACATGGTGGTCACGGCTTCATCCAGATTTACCATCCGGATGTCATTGATATTATTCTCATCTACGGTTACAGCAATATCGACAGTGCGGTCATTGAGCATCAGAGAGGTTGTATAAATACCTGGTACATAAGTGGGTTCCTGTGTGGGAGAAGCAGCTTCTTCTCTCTTTTTCGGTGAAAAAACAACGATGAGGAGAATGATGAGCAGAAGGCCCAGCACAATAAAAATACCGGTATAAATTAATTCTTTCATACGAAGTACGATGATTTTGGTTTTGGCACTCATGGGAAATCCTTTAAGATATCTTTTTTACTATAGTATTTTTAAGAAGGGAGATTTATGCAATGAAATTCACAAAAATGCATGGCTGCGGCAATGATTATATCTATGTGGATGGCGCACGGGAGATCATCCCTGCAGAACGCAAAAGTGAGGTTGTAAAGTTTTTGAGTGACCGTCATTTTGGAATCGGCGGGGACGGTGTAATTTTCATTAATCCAAGTGATGTGGCAGACTTCGAGATGGAAATGTACAACATGGATGGAAGCCGTTCCGAGATGTGTGGAAATGGTATCCGATGTGTCGGAAAGTATGTGTACGACCATGGCCTTACCCGGAAAACCTCCCTGTCGATTGTGAGCTGTGGGAAGATCAAATATCTGGAGCTGTCCGTTGAAGACGGAAGGGTTACGAAGGTGCGTGTCAATATGGGTTCTCCGGTTCTTGAAGCCGCAGAAATCCCGGTTGTGGCAAAGCTGTCTCCTGTAGTTGACACACCGATCACAGTCGATGGAAGGGAATACCGCATGACCTGCGTTTCCATGGGAAATCCGCATGCAATTGTCTATGTGGATGAGATGATTGATGATGAGACAATGGCGAAGATCGGACCGTTATTTGAACATCACGAGTGTTTCCCACGGAGAGTCAATACGGAATTTGTAAAGGTTCTTGACAGGGAGCGGGTACAGATGCGTGTGTGGGAGCGTGGAACCGGTGAAACGCTTGCCTGCGGGACCGGTGCCTGTGCCGTTACGGTTGCCAGTATCTTAAACGGACTGACGGAAGATGGCATTACGGTAGAGCTGTTGGGCGGTAACCTGGAAATCTTCTGGGACAGAAAAGAAAATGTTGTATATATGACCGGCCCTGCAACGACGGTATTTGAAGGTGAGATCGAGATCTGAATGGAAACGGACAGGAGAAGGGCAGATGAAACCAATCGCATATATTCATACGGATCTCCCGGAAAAATTCGGCATCCCAAGGCAGAGCGGTCTTGTGAAGGAGCTGAAGGGGAAAATTATTTTTGAATCGGAATATCGTTCCATGGATGCCGTTAAGGGGCTCGAAGGCTTCAATTACATTTGGCTTTTGTGGGAGTTTCAGGGAGTGGACCGGTCACATTTTAATGCAACCGTACGTCCGCCGAGGCTCGGTGGAAATACCAGAGTGGGAGTTTTTGCAACGAGATCACCCTTCCGGCCCAATCCCATAGGCTTATCCTCGGTACACCTGGACGCAGTTAAGGAAACAGAAAAAGGGCCGGTGCTTGAGGTTTCCGGTGTGGACCTGCGGGACCGGACGCCAATTTATGACATCAAACCGTATCTGCCCTATGCAGACTGTCATCCGGACGCGTGGGATGGCTTTGCCAAAGAAGCGATGGATTATCATGTGGAGGTTGTGATTCCGAAGGAATTTCTTGACCGGATTCCGGCGGACCGCCAGGAAGTACTGCAAAAGCTTCTTTCCCAGGATCCGCGTCCATCGTATCACAGGGATGAGAAAAGACAGTATGGACTGAGCTTTGCCGGACAGAATATTTCGTTTGTGGTAAACGAAGGAGTTCTTACGGTGACGGAGGTGTCATAGCGATTACGATGTGTCATAAATAGCACTTTTATGATAAAAGCACTTGCAACTTCATGGAGCATATGTTATGATTAATTGGTAACTGAATAGCGCATAAATGCAATGATAAGGAATAGTAGTAAGGATCTGGAAAGCAGAGAACTGCCGGGAGGTGCGAGGCAGTCAGAAGTGAATTAGGAACTCACCTTTGAGCAGCCGGCTGAAGGAAGCACGACCAGTTAATCGGGCAGAAGCTTCTGTGTAGGTTCGGACGGAGTCTCCGCCGTAGAAAGGAGCAGGCATGTTAGTGCTGACGAGTGCACGAGGAATCGTGAAGTAGAGTGGTACCGCGTAGATTGAATTTACGTCTCTATGAAATCTCTCTGAGGGGGAGATTTCATAGAGATTTTCTATTTTATAAGGTTTTTAAAGAAAAGGAGAACAAATCATGGATGCAGCAAAGAAATATGGAAAAACGTACTTTTTACCGCCAACCCCGACCTATGACTGGGTGAAGAAGGACACGATCGAAAAGGCGCCGATCTGGTGCAGCGTGGATCTGCGTGACGGGAATCAGGCATTGATTGAGCCGATGAGTCTTGATGAAAAGCTGGAATTTTTCACCATGCTGGTAAAGATCGGATTCAAGGAAATTGAAGTGGGCTTCCCTGCCGCTTCTGACACCGAGTACCAGTTCGTCCGTGCTTTAATTGAGAAGAATATGATTCCGGATGATGTTACCATTCAGGTATTGACACAGGCCAGAGAGCACATCATTAAGAAGACCTTTGAGGCAGTAAAGGGAGCTCCGCATGCGATTGTACATCTGTACAATTCCACATCCCTGGCACAGCGGGAGCAGGTGTTTAAGAAATCCAAAGAAGAAGTAAAGCAGATTGCCATAGATGGTGCGAAGCTGTTAAAGGATATTGCAGATCATACCGATGGAAGCTTCTCCTTTGAATACAGTCCTGAGAGCTTCCACGGAACGGAAATGGAATATGCCCTGGAGGTATGTAATGCCGTTCTGGATGTATGGCAGCCGGCTCCGGAACACAAGGTGATTGTAAATCTTCCGACAACGGTACAGAATGCGATGCCGCATGTGTTTGCAACACAGGTGGAATATATGCATAAGAACCTTAAATATCGTGATGGCGTGGTATTGAGCGTTCATCCTCACAATGACAGAGGCTGCGGCATCTCAGATGCTGAGTTTGGTGTTCTGGCAGGGGCAGACCGTGTGGAAGGAACTCTGTTTGGAAACGGTGAAAGAACCGGTAATGTGGATATCGTAACGGTTGCAATGAATATGACCATTCACGGTGTGGAATCCGGATTGGATTTTGGCGATATCATGAAGATCCGTAAAACCTATGAGCGTCTGACCGGTATGCATGTGCATGAACGTACTCCCTATGCCGGAGATCTGGTATTTACTGCCTTTTCCGGATCCCATCAGGATGCGATTTCCAAAGGAATGGCATGGTGGGAGGAAGGAAAGAGTGGAGACAAGTGGACCGTTCCGTATCTGCCGGTTGATCCGAAGGATCTCGGACGTGAATACGAATCCGATGTCATCCGTATCAACAGCCAGTCCGGTAAGGGTGGCGTTGCATTTATCTTAAAGCAGAACTTTGGTATTGCCCTGCCACAGGATATGAGAGAAGAGGTTGGTTATCTTATTAAGGGTATTTCCGATGAGAAGCACAGTGAGCTGACGCCGGCTGATATCTTCGGAATCTTTGAGTCCCATTATGTTACGGTACGTGACAGGTTCGATATCACGGAATGCCATTTCGTACAAAACCCGGGTGACATTGAAGCTGCGGTTACCATTAAAACTGCGGATGGAACAGAAACCGTCAAGGCCTCCGGTAATGGACGTCTGGATGCAGTCAGCAAAGCATTGAAGCAGAGGTTTGGTATTGCTTATGTGCTTTCCGTATACGAAGAGCATGCAATTTCCATGGGATCCTCATCCAAGGCAGCCGCTTTCGTAGGCATCCAGCATGCAGATAAGATGTACTGGGGCGTTGGTATCAAGGACGATATTATCCAGAGTTCTATAGATGCGCTGGTATCTGCAGTAAATAAAATCTTATAATGGTTTAGCCGGGTAAAACTTATGCAATACTGTCTTGAAAATACTTCCGGTATCGTGTACACTAAAAAAGTAGTTTATAAGTTACAGTTCACACAGCAGCCAGACACTTGCTGTCAGGCTGCGTAAGAACATGATT
>OMAO01000207.1_pt1 | contig 37289 bp, 22 predicted proteins | sample 1644641 | NCBI WGS metagenome assembly OMAO01 (sample SAMEA103958120, study PRJEB25191) | human gut metagenome | biome: human-associated habitat [ENVO:00009003]; feature: intestine environment [ENVO:2100002]; material: feces | place: Germany | collected 2013/2015
TTCGGTGACAGCTCTCCCGGAGGGAGAGCCAAGCCGCAGGCCCCGCTGCCCTCAGCGGACCGCTTCACGGCTTTCTCACAGGTCCAGGGTCAGGTCCCCGTCCTTGATCCAGCCCCACTTGCGCAGGGGGACGGCCAGGAGCCAGGTAAGGACTGCCGGCAGCACAAAGGAGATCAGCACCAGGCCCAACCAGTCCATTCCGGTGACGGCGGCTTTGGTCCCGGCGGCCACGTCGCTGACCCAGCCGGTATACACGCCGATCTGGCCCACCAGGCCGCAGGTGCCCATGCCGCTGGACACCGCCGCGCCGTTCATCTCCAGCCGGAACAGGCAGGTGGCGATGGGGCCGGTGATGGCGGAGGCCAGGGTGGGGGGGATCCAGACCCGGGGATTGCGGACGATGTTGCCCATCTGCAGCATACTGGTACCCAGGCCCTGGGCCACCAGGCCGCCCCAGCGGTTTTCCCGGAAGCTCATCACCGCGAAGCCGATCATCTGGGCACAGCACCCCGCCACGGCGGCGCCGCCGGCCAGGCCCGTCAGTCCCAGGGCCGCGCAGATGGCGGCGGAGGAGATGGGCAGGGTCAGGGCCACGCCGATGACCACGGACACGATGATGCCCATGAAGAAGGGCTGCAGCTCCGTGGCCCACATGATGAACCGGCCCACGGCGCTGGCCGCCGCGCCGATGGGGGCGGCGATCAGGGCGGCGATGCCGATGCCGGAGAGCACCGTGACAATGGGCGTTACCAGAATGTCGATCTTCGTCTCCTTGCTGACGGCCTTGCCGATCTCGCTGGCCAGAATCGCCACGAACAGCACCGCCAGAGGCCCTCCGGCCCCGCCCATGAAGTTGGTGGCGAAGCCCACGGGGATCAGGGAGAACAGCACCAGGGGAGGGGCCTCCAGCGCCCGGCCGATGGCCACCGCCATGCCCGGGCCCACCATGGCCGAGCACAGGCCGCCGATGGTGTAGGTCACGGCGCCCTCGCCCTTGCCCAGGGTGACGATAACATCCGTCAGGAATCCGATGTGCAGCTGCTGGCCCAGGGTGTTGAGAATGGTGCCCACCAGCAGGGTGCAGAACAGGCCCTGGGCCATAGCGCCCATGGCGTCGATGAAATACCGCTTGGCCGAGAAAACGATGTTCTTCCGGGCCAGGAACTTGCGAACTGCTTCCATAGCTTTGACCTCGCATATGTAAAAAGAATGATGTGCAGGTGTCTTGACACCTGCACATCATTCTATCACGACTTTTCCGTTTGTCAACCGGAACTTTACTCCGCCAGGAAGCCCAGCTGACGCAGGCGGGCCTTACTTGCCGTTGCAGGTGCCCTGTCCGCAGCCACAGGAAATCACTGTCTTCCGCTCAACGATGACGGGTTTGCAATACTTCTTCATGGTACAGCTCCTTTCTTTAAATTGACCTTTGCTCAGCAATTTTTTTTGCAGAAGATGAGCAACCATATAGATCATCATCCTCCATGTACGCCAGTCCGGGACATCTAACGCACCGACTGTACAAATAACAGTCGGCACATTTATGAGGAATTTTCCGACATTCCCGCCGCCACTCGTTTAGTGGTTCCGAATTTATCCATATATCTCTGAGGGATTGCTTCAGAATATCACCGACATCCAGAGTCAACGTATTGCAGGGCCACGCAATTCCGTCATAATTGATACAAATGCTGCTATGGCCTGCACTACACGGAATTTCACCGTTGTTCTGAACGACGAGTTCTCCCCGGTATTGCTTGTTTATGCGGTCTGTCTCATGAACAATCTGTCTTAAATTATCGCGTATCTCAAAATGATGCGGAGTCCTATCACCGTTCGTTCTGGAAAAAATCGTAGGTGTAGTTCGAAAAGAGAAGCCATTTTTTCTGGCAAAAGATTCGACATCGCGGTACGAAAACTTATTGTATTCCATCAAGGGCGTCTTCACTGTTACATCAATACCGCGCTTCTTCAATAAGGCAACATTACACATCGTCTTGTGGAACGAACCCGGTACGCCGGTAATCTTATCGTGCACAATGGGATCCATCGCATATATCGTTGTTGAGAATTCACTGATATGCAGTGCCGCTAACTCTTTAATGATCCCTTCAGTCAAAGCGTACCCGTTGCTCATAAGAAACACGCGCATAAACTTGGATCGAGCGTAACGAACCAAGTCGATCAAGTCGGGACGCAAGAGAATTTCACCGCCTGTAAACGTCACATTTAAGGCACCTAATTCGCGGGCTTCGTCAATGAGACGACAAATTACTTCAGATGATAAGCCATCTGAAGAATGCTCAGGGATATAGCAATGAATGCAATTATGATTGCACTTCGAAAGAAGAACAAACATGATACCAAACAACTGGGTATCTTCCTGACATTGTTCGGCCAATGCATCAATGTTAAAGCTCTCCATACGCACCTCCTTCAAAAACACGAACCAATCCATATCCCGCAATCTCGGATATAAAGTTCTTTAAGTCGGCACAGATAATGTCTCTGCATTCAATGCCATATATGGTACATAAGGACGAGACACAGGTATCAAAATTAACACTTTCCGCAAGTGCAAGCCAAAAATCTTTAGCAGAGCCTGAAAACAGGTAGACACGCTTAGTCCCCTCATTAAATGCATACACGGTGTCTCGATATTCCTGCCATGATACCAGATTTGTAAAACGTGCGATCAAGGAATAGAAACCTCCTTCGTATTCTGTCCACATTCTATCACGACTTTTGCGTTTGTCTACCGGAACTTTACTCCGCCAGGAAGCCCAGCTGACGCAGGCGGGCCTTCAGATGCTCATAGGAGGCCTGGTCGGGGCAGGACAGGGTGTGCAGATGGATGCCGTCTGTCAGCTGGGACAGGGGGGCGGCCCCCTCCATGCGGGCCATGAACTGCTCCACGTCCAGGCGGCTGCGCAGGTGCAGCGGGGCGGACAGCTGGCCATAGACCGGGTGGTCCACAATGACGTCCACAACGGTGCAGCCGCAGTCCACCATGGCGTTGAGCTCGTCCCGGGTGCCGGTGCCGTCGTGGCGGCAGGCCACCTGGCGCGGCAGGCCCGTCTCCCCGGCGTCGGGGATCACATAGCCCCGGGCGGTGGCGGTGATGGCCTGGCCCGCGGCGCGCAGCAGGGCCACGTCCCCCACGATGATCTGGCGGCTGACGCCAAGCTCCCTGGCCAGGGCGGTGGCGCTGATGGGCTGATGGGTTTCGTGGAGCCGGACGCTGATCCGGCTCCGGCGTTGTTCGGCGGTCATGAGGAGGACTCCCTTCGGTTTTTCTTCTATCATACACGATTCCCCGGCCCGTGGCAAGTTTTTTTGTGAATTTTCCGGCCCGGTCTTGACAGGGGAGGGGACTTGTGCTATTGTATTACTCGCATAAGACATTGACACAAGGAGGCGGGGCCATGGAGTGGCATTTTCGCAACGACCAACCCATCTATACCCAGCTGACCCGGCAGATCACCCTGGCCATTCTGTCGGGCTCCATTCCCAGCGGGGGGAGGCTTCCCACCGTGCGGGAGCTGGCGGCGGACGCGGGGGTGAACCCCAACACCGTGCAGCGGGCCCTGGCGGAGCTGGAGGGCACCGGCCTGCTGCACACCCAGCGCACGGCAGGGCGCTTTGTCACGGAGGATACCGCCGTGATCCAGAGCGCCAAGGAGGACCTGGCCCGCAGCCGGACCCGGGAATATCTGGAGTCCATGGCGCAGCTGGGCTATGACCGGCAGCAGGTGAAGGCGCTGCTGGAGGAATGGAAGGAGGAGTAACATGGCGATTCTGGAATGCAGGGAGCTGACCAAATATTTCGACAGCTCCCTGGCCCTGGACCACGTCAGTCTGACGGTGGAGCCCGGGCGCATCGTGGGGCTTTTAGGCCCCAACGGCAGCGGCAAGTCCACCCTGATCAAGCTGGCCAACGGCCTGCTGGTCCCCAGCAGCGGCGTTGTCACCATCGACGGCCATGCCCCGGGGCCGGAGACCAAGGAGCTGGTGTCCTATCTGCCGGAGCGGACGTATCTGTCCGGGTGGATGAACGTGGTGCAACTGCTGGACTTTTTCTGTGATTTCTATCCGGATTTCGACCGGAACGCCGCCGAGCATATGCTGACGGCCCTGGAGATCAGCCCCAAGCTGCGGATCCGGCAGATGAGCAAGGGCACCCGGGAAAAGGTGCAGCTGATCCTGGTCATGAGCCGCCGGGCCCGGCTGTATCTGCTGGACGAGCCCATCGGCGGCGTGGACCCCGCCACCCGGGACTATATCATCCACACCATTCTCAGCAATTATAATGAGAATGCCTCCCTGGTGATCTCCACCCACCTGATCGCCGACGTGGAGAACGTGCTGGACGACGTGATTTTCATCAACAAGGGCCGCATTCTGCTGCAGCAGTCGGTGGATCAGATCCGCCAGGAGAAGGGCTGCAGCGTGGACGAGCTGTTCCGGGAGGTGTTCCGCTATGCTGAGTAAGCTGCTTCGTCATGAATTCCGGGCCACCGGGCGGATCATGCTGCCGGTGTATGCCCTGCTGCTGGTGTCCTGCGGGGGCTGCACCCTGTTCGGCCGCCTGCTGGGCCGGTATCCCGAGAGCACGGTGCTGTCCGTCGTCCAGACGGTGTTTGCCACCCTGTTCGGCGTGACCACCTTCGGTATGCTGCTGCTGACCCTGGTGCTGATGGTGTACCGGTTCTATAAGAATCTGATGACCGACGAGGGGTATCTGATGTTCACCCTGCCGGTAAGCCGCAGCCAGCTGATCTGGTCCAAGCTGCTGGTGGCCCTGGTGTGGAGCGTCCTGTCCACAGTGCTGGCGGCGCTGGCGTGGATGGCGGAAATTTCCGTGGTGAGCCGGGAGAACGTGTTCTCCCTGATCGCCCAGGGGCTGCGGAGCCTGCGGCAGCATCTTTCCGGCAACCTCACCGGCTGCGCCGCGGCCCTGGTGGTGCTGTGCCTGGTGTCCTGCCTGGTGTCGTTCCTGAAGTTCTACGCCGCCATCTCCCTGGGCCACAGCTTCTCCAACCACAAGATCCTGCTGTCGGTGGTGTTTTACATCGGCTTCGGCATTATTACCCAGACCATCGGGACCATTTTCGCCTCGGTGGGCATTCAGATCGACATCAGCCCCGACTTCTGGAGCAGCCTGCCGGTGACGCAGGTGTTCAGCTCCCTGGCGTGGGCGGCGGCGGGGGTGTCCGCCCTGCTGGGGGCGGCGTACTACGTGCTGACCCTGCTGATGCTGAAAAAGCGGCTGAATCTGCAATAATCCCCGGCGGCACTGCCTCCGGTTCTGTCAAAACGACAGGGCCGGAGGCGGTTTTTTTGTGGGGTCCCACAAGGTTTGGTTCCCGCCGGAAATCACCGTTGACAAACCGGCCTTACACTGCCATAATGGAGTTATTCATTAAGTTATTCGGTGAAATATTCACATAGAGAGGAGCCTGCCCATGAAGGTATTAGTCATCAACCCCGGCGCCACCAGCACCAAGGTGGCCGTTTTCGACGAGGAGACGCAGGTTTATAAGACCACCGTGGACCACTCCCCCCAGGAGCTGGACCGCTTCGACCGGGTCATCGACCAGGCGGATTACCGCCAGCAGGCCATTCTGGACGCCGTGGCGCAGAGCGGATTCCGCCTGTCGGACTTCGACGCCGTGTGCGGCCGTGGCGGCCTGTACCGGCCCATCCCCTCCGGCACCTACGCCGTCAACGACCGGGTCATGCACGACGTGGAGACCGCCCCCTATGGCGAGCATCCCTCCAACCTGGGGGCGTATCTGGCCCGGCGCATCGGCGACATGGTGGGCATTCCCGCCTTTTTCGTGGACCCGGTGTGCGTGGATGAGCTGACGGAGGTGGCCCACTACACGGGCTTTGCCCCCTTCCGCCGCCTGAGCCAGTTCCACGCCCTGAACCAGAAGTCCATCGGCCGGAAGGCTGCGGCGGCCCTGGGAAAGCCCTATGAGGAGGCGGACCTGATCGTCTGCCACCTGGGCGGCGGCGTGTCCGTGGCGGCCCACCACAACGGCCGCATCGTGGATCTGTTCAACGTCAAGGACGAGGGCTCCATGGGCATGGACCGGGCCGGGGGCCTGCCGGTGAACCAGCTCATCAACTTCTGCTTCTCCGGCAGGAGCCAGGACGAGGTGAAGAAAATCCTGGGCCGCCAGGCCGGAATGTTCTCCTATCTGGGCACCACGGACTTCCGGGTCATCTGCGCCAGGGTGAAGGAGGGGGACCCCAAATTCACGGAGGCCTATCAGGCCCTGGTATACCAGCTGGCCAAGGACGTGGGCACCATGGCGGCGGTACTGCATTTCCATGTGGACGCCATCGCCTATACCGGCGGCATGGCCTATGAGCAGTCCTTCTGCGACGATATCACCGCCTATGTGGGGGGTCTTGCCCCGGTGCTGCGCTTCCCCGGCGAGGAGGAGATGCGCTCCCTGGCAGAGGGCGCCCTGCGGGTGCTCCACGGCCAGGCCCAGCCCCGGGAATATTGATACAAGAGAAAAAACAGCGTATAGAAAGGAAGGAGATCACCATGAAGCATCTGATGTCCGGCAACGAGGCCACCGCACGGGGCGTCTATGAGGCCGGGATCAAAATCTGTTCCGCCTACCCCGGCACCCCCAGCACGGAAATTCTGGAAAATCTGCCCCAGTATAAGGACGACGTATACTGCGAGTGGGCCCCCAACGAGAAGGTGGCCACCGAGGTGGCCTACGGCGCGTCCATCGCCGGTTCCCGTTCCTTCTGCACCATGAAGATGGTGGGCCTGAACGTGGCCGCCGACCCCCTGTTCACCGCCGGTTACATGGGCGTGGGCGGGGCGTTCATCGTGGTCACCGCCGACGACCCCAGCTGTCATTCCTCCCAGAATGAGCAGGACAACCGCCACTATGCCCGGTCCGCCAAGATCGCCATGGTGGAGCCCAGCGACGCCCAGGAGTGCAAGGACTTCGTGGCCCTGGCCTGCGAGGTGTCCGAGCTGTTCGACACGCCGGTGCTGTACCGCACCACCACCCGGGTCTGTCACTCCAAGGGCCTGGTGGAGTTCGGTGAGCGCCGGGAGCACACCCACGCCCCCTATGCCCGCAACGTCCGCAAGTTCGTGTGCACCCCGGCCCACGCCTATGCCAACCATCCCATCGTAGAGGAGCGCCTGAAGAAGCTGGAGGAATACGGCTGCACCCGTGCCCTGGAAAACGGCCTGAACAAGCTGGAAATGGGCGACGGCAAGGTGGGCGTGGTCACCTCCTCCATCGCCTATGAATACGCCAGGGAGGTGTTCCCGGAGGGGACCTCCTTCCTGAAGCTGGGCCTGACCTTCCCCCTGCCTATGGACCTGATCCGGGACTTTGCCTCCAGGGTGGAGAAGCTCTATGTCATCGAGGAGCTGGAGCCGTTTATGGAGGACCAGATCAAGGCCGCCGGCATCCCCTGCGTGGGCAAGGAGCTTACCGGTCCCCTGTACGAGCTGAACACCCAGCTGCTGCGGGAGCGGGTCCTGGGCCAGAAGGCGGACTTCCGCACCGTGGACGTGACCCCGGCCAAGCGGCCCCCGGCCCTGTGTCCCGGCTGCCCCCACCGCGGCTTCTTCTATACCCTGTCCCGGAACAAGAACTATGTGGTCACCGGCGACATCGGTTGCTATACCCTGGGCTGCGCCGAGCCCCTGAACTGCATGGACTCCGTGGTGTGCATGGGCGCGGGCTTCTCCGCCGGTATGGGCATCGCCAAGAGCTTTGAAAAAGAGGGCGTCACCGGCAAGGTGGTGTTCGGCGTGGTGGGCGACTCCACCTTCTTCCACAGCGGCATGACCGGCGCGGCGGAGATCGTCTATAACAAGGGACGGATGATCCCCTGCGTGCTGGACAACCGCATCACCGGCATGACCGGACACCAGGATAACCCCGGCACGGGCTATACCCTGCAGGGGGACCCCACCGCCCTGCTCAGCGTGGAGAAGATCCTCACCGCCCTGGGCTTTGCCCCGGTGCTGACGGTGGACCCCCAGGACCTGAAGGCCATGAAGGCCGCCGTGGACCAGGCGGTGTCCGCCCTGGACGCCGGACAGCAGCCCGCCATCGTCACCCGCCGTCCGTGCCTGCTGATCAAGCGGGATAAGTTCCGCAAGGGCATGTGCCATGTAAACGCCGACAAGTGCCGGGGCTGCCGCAGCTGTCTGCGGGTGGGCTGCCCCGCCATCTCCATGGAAAATGGCAAGGCCGTCATCGACCGCACCCAGTGCGTGGGCTGCACCGTCTGCGCCCAGGTCTGCCCCTTCGACGCCATCGAAAAGGAGGAAAACTGATATGTCCAACGTGAAAAGCGCCCTGTTGGTGGGCGTGGGCGGTCAGGGCGCCATCCTGATCTCCCGGATCATGTCCAACGGCTTCATGCAGGCCGGATACGACGTCAAGCAGAGCGAGGTACACGGCATGGCCCAGCGTGGCGGCTCCGTGTCCACCCAGGTCCGCTGGGGCGACAAGGTATACGGCCCCGTGTTCGGCAAGGGCGAGGCGGACATTATGGTGGCCCTGGAAAAAATGGAGGCCGTCCGCTATGCCGAGTTTCTCAAGCCCGACGGCGTGGCCGTGATCAACGACTATGCCATCAAGTCCACCACCATCGCCTCCGGGGCCGAGACCTACCCCCAGGGCTGCATCGAGGCCATGGAGAAGGTGTTCCGCACCATCGCCGTGCCCGCCAGCGAGATCGCCCTGGACCTGGGCAACGCCAAGTGCATGAACGTGGTGCTCTTCGGCGCCATGTGCGACAGCCTGGGCTGTCCCCAGATCGACTGGGAGCAGGTGGTGGCCGATACCGTCCCCGAAAAGGTGAAGGAGCTGAACATCCGGGCCTTCCGGGCCGGACGGGAGGCCGCACAGAAGTGCCGGTAAATAAGTGATAAAAATACAGGCGGGGCTTCGGCTCTGCCTGTATTTTTTGTGACGTACACGCCGCCGCAAAAAACGGATTGCAATTTATTTGCCGCCTGCGGGCGGCAAACTCTGCGAGGCTTTTTTGACAGTCTCAGGCCGGGCTTCGGCCCTGCCTGTATTTTTGCCGGAAAGGGGTTGACAGACGGGGAAAATTGTTTTACCCTATGGTTGAATAAAATATGTTCCGGTAGGTAAGGCTACCGCGAGGGATACGGACTGCTGCCGCAGAGTGGTGGAGACACCATGAGAGGGTTTGAACAGGCGATATCGAAGCCAAGGTATCATCTAACGCAGTTTCACCGCCCCGCGATGCTAAAGCTTGTTACGGTGGCCAGGTCACGCATCCCGCGTGGCCCCTCTGCACATCCACAATGGGCTTTCTGCCGTTGTGGATTTTTTGCTATGTATATATAAGAAGGGAGGAACCGGTCATGTTCGATCACCAGGAAGAATTGGACCAATATCTGGAAAATATTGAGGCGCTTATCAAAAATAAGCAATACGCCCGATTGCGGGACCTGTTCCTGCCTATGGAGCCTGCGGACATCGCCCTTTTGCTGGAGGAGGCCGGCGAGGAGGAGATGCCTCTGCTGTACCGGCTGCTGCCCAAGGAGCTGGCGGCGGAGGTGTTCGTGGAGCTGGAATCCGACAGCCAGGAGATGCTCATCAACGGCTTTTCCAACACCGAGCTGAAGGAGGTGCTGGACGAGCTGTATCTGGACGATGCCGTGGACATCGTGGAGGAAATGCCCGCCAGCGTGGTGATCCGCATTCTGGACAAGGCCACGCCGGAGATGCGCAAGTCCATCAACGAAATTCTCCAGTATCCCGAGGACTCCGCCGGGTCCATTATGAACATGGAGTTCCTGTCCCTGAAAAAGGACATGACGGTGGAGGACGCCTTCAAGCGCATCCGCCGCATCGGCGGCGAGCTGGAGACCATCAACATCCTGTATGTCACCGACCCCACCCGGCATCTGCTGGGGGTGCTGTCCGTCCGGGACCTGCTGCTGGCGGAGGAGGACGACCTGATTCAGGACATCATGGACCCCAACGTGGTGTCCGTGAACACCATGGACGACAAGGAGGACGTGGCCCAGGCCCTGAGCAAATACGGCTTCCTGGCCATGCCCGTGGTGGACAAGGAGCAGCGCCTGGTGGGCATCGTTACCGTGGACGACGCCATGGACGTTATCGAGGAGGAGACCACGGAGGACTTCGAGAAGATGGCCGCCATGCTGCCGTCGGACAAGCCCTATCTGAAGTCCGGCATTTTCGCCACCTGGCGGGCCCGCCTGCCCTGGCTGATGATCCTGATGCTGTCGGCCACCTTCACGGGGATGATCCTGAACCACTATGAAAGCGCCCTGGCGGCCTGCCTGGTGCTCAATTCGTATATCCCCATGCTCTCCGGCACCGGCGGCAACTCCGGCACCCAGGCCTCCGTGGCGGTGATCCGCGCCCTGAGCCTGGGCGAGGTGGACTTTTCCGACATTTTCCAGGTGCTGTGGAAGGAGCTGCGGGTGTCGCTGCTGTGCGGCGTGTGCCTGGCCGGGGCCAACTTCGTGAAAATGCAGCTGGTGGACCGGCTGCTGCTGGGCAACGCCGCCGTGACGCCTATGGTGTGCCTGGTGGTGTGCCTGACCATCCTGTTTGTGGTGGTGTTTGCCAAGTGCGTGGGCTGCTCCCTGCCCATCCTGGCCGAGAAGATCGGCCTGGACCCGGCGGTGATGGCCAGCCCCTTCATCTCCACCATCGTGGACGCCACCAGCCTGCTGATCTATTTCCGCTTCGCCTCCTGGTTTTTGCTGTAGCCGGGCGGGCACCGGAAACTTGCCGGTTGCTGCGGCGGGGCACACGGGCCCCGCCCTACAGGAAATGGGAGAATTTTCGGTGGCCGTTCGTAGGGGCCGACGTCCTCGGCGGGCCGCCGGACCTGTCCCTCTCCGCCGACGACCGGCGCCATCGGCGGCCTGGGGCTGCACATGGCCCGGACCGTTCCGGCGAAAATTCTGGGCCTGTATCCGTCGGGCCGCACCCTTGCGCCCTGCCACATGAGGCGGTACAAACGGATGCGGCTGGTGAACCTTCTGGTCGGCGCGCTGTGCATTGGGCTGATGCCCGTCGCGGAGATCCGGCCGTACCCGCAGGCGGTATTCGCCCTGCATTTCCTCTGCTTTTTGCTTTATTCGCTGATAGAACGCTTTACTCTTTCTGATGTAAACGAAAAAATACCGGATTTCGGCAGATCAGAAAAACCATAAGGAACGGGGGTCCATCATGAGAAACAGAATCAGGCTTTTCGGGGGAAAGAAAACGGAGATCTTCCACCTGGACAACCAAGTGGGGGCCATCGCCTTCATTCCCGTCCTCAATGTGATCTATTACCTTTTGACCCTGGTCACAGCCAGACAGCGCAGATTCGCCCTCTTTCTGGAGACCGTCCTTCTGCTGGCCATCGGCAGTCTGCTGATCCGCTTATCAACCGGGTGGCTCCTCAGTGTGCTGTTTGCCCACGTTCTGACGTGCATCGGCATCGGCATCCAGCAGCAGCTGCTGGACACCTCCCCCGACTCCCGGAAGAAGCTGGGATATGTCATTCTGTTTTCCGCGGTATTTGTGCTGGCCATGCTGGTGATCGCATTTGCGGGCCGGAATGCGCAGAACAAAATGCAGCCGGTCTGCCAGGAGGCCCTGGAGGCTCTGACCCAGCGGGACGCGGAACGCTGGCAGTCCTGTCTCCACCCCACCAAGGCGGCGGATGAGCTGCGGGACATGGACGCCTTTCTGTCTGAGCTGGGTATCCCCCTGCGCGGCGGCTGGCAGCTGGAGCGTATGACGGGTCACGAGACGGAGATATCGGACAAGGACCACTACACCACCGCCGAGTTTCGCGCGTCGGCGGATGGCCGGACCTATCGGATCACGATCACCTACCTGCGCAGCTATGAAGGGTCCGGCATCGTGGACTTTGCGATTCGCCCGGACTGATACGGATTCCCGACTAATACTGATTCTTGATTAAAAAATTTAATCAAGAATCCCGTGCGCTGTGCGCACGCACAGCGTGTGAAAACACGCTGTGACGTCTCATACAAAACCTGACGCACCTTCGGTGCTATAAAAAGCTTTTCAAGCTTTTTAACAGGTTTTAGTATAAAATTCAATCAGGAATCCGCAAGAAATCGGGGACCCGGCAAACGCCGGGTCTCTGCTTTATTTTGCAGGAGCGGCAGGGCAGGGGGACTGCACGGTTTTCGGGACACTGTGTCAAATTCTGCACACAGTGTCTGTTATATGGGAAGAAATATCCTGATTATGAAAAATTTCACAAAATCATGTTGCGAAAATTTTCCCCATATGATAAAATATTAGATGAATCGTTTAATGAAAACGATTTGGATCGAAAATCTCCAACGAAACATAGAGGAGGAAAGGAATGAACCCCCAAACTGATCGTGCTGCCGCCATTGTGGAGCAGTATGGCTGCAAGACGGAGAACCTCATCGCCATTTTGCAGGATATCCAGGCGGCATACAACTATCTCAGCGAGGCCAACCTGACGTTGGTGGCCGACCGCCTGGGCATCAGCGTGTCCAAGGTATACAGCGTGGCCACCTTCTATGAAAACTTCTCCCTGGAGGCCAAGGGCAGGCACATCATCAAGGTCTGCGCCGGTACCGCCTGCCACGTCCGCAAGTCCGGCCCCATTTACGACGCCATTTACGAGTATCTGGGCCTGTCCGGCAAGCGCAGGACCAGCGACGACGGCATGTTCACCCTGGAGACGGTGGCCTGTCTCGGCGCCTGCGGCCTGGCCCCGGTGATGACTGTGGACGGCGAGGTCCACGCCAAAATGTCCCCCACCAGCGCCCTGGAGCTGCTGGAGAAGATCCGGAAGGAGGAGGCCGCCCAATGAAGCTCACCCGCGACGCGTTCTGCGACCTGCGCAACGAGGCCCAGCGGGCCCTGCGCCGCAGCAAGGAGACCCCCTCCGTGCTGATCTGCGCCGGTACCGGCTGCATCGCCGGCGGCGCCATGAAGATCTATGAAAACCTCCGGGCCGAGTGCGAAAGCCGGAACCTGCCGGTGTACATCGGCCTCAAGCACGACACCGACGAGGAAAAGAGCCTGCACGTCAAGATGAGCGGCTGCCACGGCTTCTGCGAGATGGGCCCCCTGGTCCACATCGAGCCCATGGGCATTATGTACATCCACGTCAAGCCCGAGGACTGCCACGAAATTCTGGAAAAGACCGTTCTGGGCGGCGAGATCATCGACCGCCTGGTGTACCGTCTGAACGGCGTGGCCTATCCCCGGCAGGAGGACATTCCTTTTTATAAGAAGCAGCACCGGGTGGTGCTGGAGAACTGCGGCACCAGCGACGCCGAGGACATCGAGGAGTACATCGCCAAGGGCGGCTACTCCGGCTTCGAGCGGGCCCTGTTCGAGATGACGGACCAGCAGATCTGTCAGGACATCATCGACTCCGGCCTCCGGGGCCGGGGCGGCGGCGGCTTCCCTGCCGGACAGAAGTGGGACGGCGCCCGTCGGCAGAAGGCCGACAAGAAGTACATCGTCTGCAACGGCGACGAGGGCGACCCCGGCGCCTTCATGGACCGCTCCATTATGGAGGGCAACCCCCATTCCGTGCTGGAGGGCATGATGATCGCGGGTCTGGCCGCCGGTAGCGACGAGGGCTATATCTACGTCCGGGCCGAGTATCCCCTGGCCGTGTCCCGGCTGAAAACCGCCATTGCCAAGGCCCAGGAGCTGGGCCTGCTGGGGGACGACATTCTGGGCAGCGGCTTTAACTTCCGCATCCATGTGAACCGGGGCGCAGGCGCTTTCGTCTGCGGCGAGGGCAGCGCCCTGACCTCCTCCATCGAGGGCAAGCGCGGCATGCCCCGGGTGAAGCCTCCCCGCACCATTGAGCATGGCCTGTGGGGCAAGCCCACCGTTCTCAACAACGTGGAGACCTTCGCCAACGTTCCCCTGATCATCCGCAACGGCGTGGACTGGTACCGGCACATCGGCACCGAGAAGAGCCCCGGCACCAAGGCCTTCGCCCTGACCGGCAACGTGGTGAACACCGGCCTGATCGAGGTCCCCATGGGCACCACCGTCCGAGAGGTCATCTTCGACATCGGCGGCGGCATCCCCGAGGGCAAGAAATTCAAGGCCGTGCAGATCGGCGGCCCCTCCGGCGGCTGCTGCTGCGCCAGCAGCGAGCATCTGGACCTGCCTCTGGACTTCGACTCTCTGAAGAAGATCGGGGCCATGATCGGCTCCGGCGGCCTGGTGGTCATGGACGAGGACACCTGCATGGTGGAGACTGCCCGCTTCTTCATGAGCTTCACCCAGAACGAAAGCTGCGGCAAGTGCGTTCCCTGCCGGGAGGGCACCAAGCGCATGCTGGAGATCCTGGACCGCATCGTCAGCAACGAGGGTACCATGGAGGACCTGGAGCTGCTGGAGAATCTGTCCAACACTATTACCGAGACGGCTCTGTGCGGCCTGGGCCAGAGCGCCTGCAAGCCGGTGCAGAGCACCCTGCGCTACTTCCGGGACGAGTATCTGGCCCATGTGGTGGACCACCACTGTCCCATCTGCAACGGGCGCAAGCGCCATCTGGAGATCATCCCCGAGCTGTGCAAGGGCTGCGGCAAGTGCGCCCGGAACTGTCCCATGGACGCCATTTCCGGCCAGATCCGCATGCCCCACGTCATCGACACCACCAAGTGTATCCACTGCGGCGCTTGCTGGGGAGCCTGCCCCTTCGGCGCTATCGACGCCATTGAGGAGGAGGTATGACCATGGCCAAGGGAATCATGATCGTAGACGGCCAGCGGGTGCCGTTCGACGGGGAGAAGAACGTCCTCTCCGTGATCCGCAAGGCGGGCATCGACATGCCCACCTTCTGCTACTATTCCGAGCTTTCGGTCCACGGCGCCTGCCGGATGTGCATCGTGGAAAATGTAAAAACCGGCAAAATCGACGCATCCTGCTCCATGGAGCCTCGGGACGGGCTGGAGATCCGCACCAACACCGCCCGGCTGCTGCGGCACCGGCGGATGATCCTGGAGCTGATGCTGGCCTCCCACGACTGCAGCTGCACCACCTGCGCCAAAAGCGGCAACTGCCGCCTGCAGGCCCTGGCCCAGCGCTTCGGCGTCAGCCGGGTCCGGTTCCCGGACACCCGTGAGCGCTATGAGCAGGACAACACCAGTCTGGCCATTTTCCGGGACCCCAACAAGTGCATTCTCTGCGGCGACTGCGTCCGGGTCTGCGAGGAGCTCCAGGGCCAGGGCATCCTGAACTATGCCCATCGCGGCAGCGAGCTGCAGGTGATGCCCGCCTTTGACAAGAAGCTGGACCAGACCAAGTGCGTGGGCTGCGGCCAGTGCGCCGCCGTGTGCACCACCGGCGCCATCACCGTGAAAAACCAGATCGGCCAGGCCTGGCAGGCTCTCCACGACCCCAAGAACCGGGTGGTGGTGCAGATTGCCCCGGCGGTCCGTGTGGCCCTGGGCGAGGAGTTCGGCCTGCCCGCCGGCGCCAACGTTATGGATAAGCTGGTGAAGGCCCTGAAGCTCATGGGCGTGGAGGAGGTGTACGACACCAACTTCGCCGCCGATATGACCACCATCAGCGAGGCCCAGGAGTTCCTGGGCCGGCTGAAAAACGGCGGTCCCTTCCCCATGTTCACCAGCTGCTGCCCGGCCTGGGTGAAGTATCTGGAGCTCAACGACCCCAAGTATCTGCACAATATCTCCTCCTGCAAGTCCCCCATGGAGATGTTCGCCGCCGTGCTGCGGGATAAGTACCGGGAAAAGGACGCCGCCGACGGACGCCGCACCTATCATGTGGCCATCATGCCCTGCACCGCCAAGAAGATGGAGGCCGCCCGGCCCGAGTTTACCCAGGAGGGCCGCCCGGACGTGGACCTGGTCATCACCACCCGGGAGCTGGTGGATATGATCCGGGAGGCCGGTATCCAGCTGACGGAGCTGGAGCCGGAGGCTCCGGACCTGCCCTTCGGCCTGGGCTCCGGCGCGGCGGTGATCTACGGCGTCACCGGCGGCGTGGCCGAGGCCGTGGTGCGCTACTGCCTGCCGGATAAGAGCAACAACGCCCTCCAGGCCATCCGGGTCACGGATCTGCGCGGCGACGGGGCCATCCGTGAGGTGAACCTCACCGTGGAGGGGCAGGAGCTGCACCTGGCCATCGTCAACGGCCTGTCCCACGCCAAGGAGCTGATCGCCGACGTGGAGGCCGGAAAGCGCTTTTATCACCTGGTGGAGGTCATGACCTGCCAGGGCGGCTGCGTAGGCGGCGCCGGTCAGCCCTATGGCCTGACGGCGGCAAAGAAGCGCCGGGGCGCGGGCCTGTACGAGGCGGACTCCTCCGCCATGTTCAAGCGGGCGGAGAAGAACCCCATCGTCACCCGCCTGCTGGATGACTACGGTCCAGACCGCTGCCACCAGCTGCTGCACGTCCATTACGGAGAAGAATAACCGGTGTACCGGGGGCTGTCCCTTAGGGGGACAGCCCCCCCGCCGGATAAAAAATACGCCGCCGCGCATTGACAATCCGCCCGCCGGAGAGTAAAATAGCACCATATGCCCCAGTAGCTCAGTTGTATAGAGCGACCGCCTCCTAAGCGGTAGGTCGGAGGTTAGAGTCCTCTCTGGGGTGCCAGAAAGCAACTGTGACCCGCTTTTTTGCGGGTCACAGTTGCTTTTTTTGCGGATTTTGTCCACACATTATGGATTTTCCTCTTTCATAAGCCGCTTGAACAGTGTGGGGTAATTGCTTGCGCCGTGGGCCATGTGGTACACATAGACCGTTCCGGCGATCAGCCGGTACACGCAGATATACTTTCCGGCGATCACATAGCGGTATCCGCCGTTTCGCAGTTCCTTGTCCTGCGGGATATGGCCGGACAGCGGAAACCGCTCCAGACGGGACAGCGTATCCAGAATCAGATTGGTGATGTTCCTCGCGGAATCTGGCCCCACAAGGTTCAAGTGAAGCATTGCGATTTCTTCAAGTTCCCGCTGGGCGGGTTTCGGAATCACAAGGTCAGCCACGCTGATAAATCGCCTCCAGCCGTTTTCTGGATTCCTCCAGCGTATAGGTGGGGCTGCCTGCCAGCCGGGCTTCCTCTGCCGCCTTTTGTGGATACGCCGCACCGAATCATTTGGCGAAAACCGCCCCAAATGGTAGGCATATGGGAAAATGGCAAAAAAATATACACAGTATACATGGAAGATATTTCCAGACTTTTTCCACTGCCGTCCACCCGGCGTGAACAAACACAAATGTGCGTGTACTGCGGACGAAATCAGCGGGGCGGAAAAGGGGAGGCTGACATTTTGGTGGATTTGTCCAACACGGACGCGGCGGCCGAAATTTGTTCGTGAGATAAGTACAAAAAACAATGGGCCGTTTATCACGGTGACGTGATACCGAAGCATCGGAAAAAAGCGCCAACCGGCCGTCCACCCGGCGGAAACACCGGAAACGTTTCCTGAAAAAATCCTTGTTTTTGGAAGAAATTCCTTGCTTTTGCAGGAGAAAGGAAGTATAATTATGCAATCGGAAAGCGCCTCAACACAGCAGGGGAGCGAAACGAAAAAAACAGGAAGGAAGTCGATCGATGAAAAAGACGAGAATGCCGCAGCGGCTGCTTGCTCTGGTATTGGTGCTGATGATGCTCATCAGCGTCCTGCCGGTCAGCGCCATGGCGGCGGAACTGACGCCGGCCGACGCCCAGACCGGGCTGACGGCCACCGATGTGACCAATGAGCTCACAGACAGCGACCGTCTGGCGATCTTCGAGGATAACATGGACTCCAGCAAGGTGTCCAGGTCCGAGATCCCGGCAGACGACGAAATGGTCAAGGTCATTGTGCAGCTGGATGCAGACAGCCTGCTGGATGTCCGCAACCGCACCAATGCCAGTATGTCCATGCTGGACTTCCAGCAGACGGACGCAGCCAAGGCCCAGCTGAAGGAGATCGCCGATGTCCAGCTCTCCGTTATGAACGCCATGGAGAGCAAGGGCATTCCCAGCTCCTTCACCTTCAGCTACACCTCCGTGGTCAGCGGCTTTGCCGCCCAGGTGCCTTACGGCAAGATCCATGACATCAAGAACATCAGCGGCGTAGAGGACGTGGTGCTGTGCCAGACCTACTACACCGATTCCATGGGCTCCGCCACTCTGGGCCAGGCCCTGACCGCCGCGGAAGTGGCGGCCTACTCCAACAACACCCAGTACCAGGGCGAGGGGATGCTCATCGGCATCCTGGACACCGGCCTGGATGTGAACCACGAGGCCTTTGCCAACGCTCCTGCCGTGCAGAAGCTGCAGAAGTCCAGCCTGTCCAAGCTGCTGTATCAGATCAGCCAGGGCGAGGACGGCAAGACCAAGGTCACCGCCTACAGCTATGCCGCTCTGTGGTATGCCCAGAAGCACAGCTCCAGCTCCCTGGAGCTGCTGACCGAGGACGACCTGTATAAGAGCGGCAAGGTGCCCTTTGCCTTCGACTATGCCGACGCCGACGCCGACGTGATCCCCTCCGCCGACGCCGTGGAGAAGTACGGCAATGACCACGGCACCCACGTGGCCGGTATCACCGCCGGCAAGACCGTGGACGCCGACGGCAATGTCACCTTCGCCGGTCAGTCTCCCGAGGCCCAGCTGGCCATCTTCAAGGTATTCTCCGACTCCACCAACGGCGCCTCCACGGATACCATCCTGGCGGCTCTGAACGACGCCCTGCTGCTGGACGTGGACGTGATCAACATGTCCCTGGGCTCCAACGGCGGCTTCGGCCGGGAGGCCGAGGGCGACCTGACCACCAAGTATTACGATCTGGTCAAGTCCGCCGGTATCCTGCTGAACTGCTCCGCCGGTAACTCCTATTCCTCCTCCCAGGGCGGCGCAAAGGGTGACTTCACCTCCGTGTCCGACCCCGACACCGGCATCATCAGCTCCTCGTCCTCCTATGACGCGGCGCTGTCCGTTGCCTCCGTCAACGCCAACGAGACGGCGGCCTTTGTCACCGCCCAGGGCCGCGTCCCCTATCAGGACGTGTCCGGCCACGACTTCACCGCCCTGCTGCTGGGCAATGACAGCTCCAGGACCTATGAATACGTCATGGTGCCCAACACCGGCGACACCGCCGATTACCAGGGCCTGGACGTCACCGGCAAGATCGCCGTGGTCATGCGCGGCGGCCTGTCCTTCGAGCAGAAGCAGCTCAATGCTGCCTCTGCCGGCGCTGCGGGCTGCATCATCTATAACAACCGCGACGGCTATCTGCTGAACATGTCCGTGGATAACTACAAGATCCCCACCGTGTGCATCAGCCTGGCCAACGGCCAGATGATGGAAGCCGCCCAGGAAAAGACCCTCACCGTCTCCAAGACCGAAAAGGGCTCCGTGGCTATGAGCGACTTCTCCTCCTGGGGCCCTCTGCCCTCCCTGTCCCTGAAGCCTGAGATCACCGCCCCCGGCGGCAGCATCTATTCCTCTCTGCCCTTCGCCCAGTACGGCTACATGAGCGGCACCTCCATGGCGTCTCCGTATCTGGCCGGTGTGGCCGCCGCCGCTCTGGAGTATGTGAATACCCTGATGCCCAGCGCCTCCGATACCGACAAGCAGCTGCTGGTGAACCGCCTGCTGATGAGCACCGCCGACATCCTGTATGATGAAAACGGCGTGGCTTACTCTCCCCGCAAGCAGGGCTCCGGTATGGTGAACCTGGCCGAGGCCGTCACCACCCCCGCCTACCTGTATGTCCGGGGTCAGGACAAGACCAAGATCGAACTGGGCGACGACGCCGACCAGCTGGGCGTGTACAAGCTGAGCTTCGTGGTGAAGAACCTCACCGGCTCCGCCCTGTCCTATGACGTCAATACCACCGTCCAGACTGAGAGCACCACCACCGACGGGCTGTACATCGCCCAGAAGGGCTATGTCCTCTCCGCCGACACCAGCGCCATCAAGGTCTCCGGCGGCGCCCTCAGCGGCTCCACCGTCACCGTGCCCGCTAACGGCGAGGCCACCGTCACCGTCACCGTCCGCCTGTCCGACGCGGACCGGGCGTATCTGGCCAAGTTCCCCAACGGCATCTATGTGGAAGGCTTCGTGGAGCTGACCAACAACGACGATCCCGCGCTGTCCGTGCCCTTCCTGGGCTTCTACGGCGACTGGACCAAGGCCCCCATCTTCGAGGACGCCGATATCTATAACGGCCTGGACGAGAAGATGTACGCCACCAACGTGGCCGGTGTTTACGCCATGATGTACGTGGTGAAGCTGGGCATGTATCCCTTCGTGGTCCCCGAGGGCTACGACACCCCCTCCACCTCCGCCGATAAGATCTGCGTGGACCTGGGCGGCGGCAACGGCGTCAGCAGCCTGTATTACCTGCAGGCCGGTCTGCTGCGCGCGGCCAAGACCACCAACGTCACCATCACCGACAGCGACACCGGCGAGGTGTACCTCAACAGCGACGGCCTCAATGTCCGCAAGGCCATGTACAACTCCAGCTCCGCCGCTGTGCGGCCCGGCTATGTGGGCGAGATCTTCCCCCCGCTGACCGGCAGCCACCTGATCCCCAACAACACCCGCATGACCTACACCGCCACCGCCTATGTGGACGGCTTCGACGTGCAGGACAACCTGAAGAACACCTATTCCTTCAACTTCACCTCCGACGGTGAAATGCCCTATATCGTTGACCGCGAGAACCTGCAGTTCCGCACCGGCGACGACGGCCGGAAGTACCTGGACGTGACCCTGGCCGATAACTTCTGCCTGGCCGGCGCCACCCTGTACTCCACCGAATGGAAGACCAACGTCAACAACGGCAGGAAGGAAATGAGCATCGGCTCCAACTACTATGACGGCATCATCCCCGCCCTGAAGGCCGACGGCACCTCTCCCCGGGCTTACGAGGAGTATACCTACACCTTCGACGTTACGGACTTCTATCAGAAGCTCCTGCAGGGCACCTTCTATGTGGTGGCCTACGACTACGCCATGAACCAGTGTGCCTATCGCGTGACCCTGCCTGAAAACGCCGTCACCAAGATCACTCTGGATCAGACCGCTGTGACCCTGCCCCAGAAGGGCTATGTCCAGCTGAACGCCACTGTGACTCCCGACGACGCCACCGACCAGAACCTGGTTTGGAGCTCCTCCGATTCCAGCGTGGCCGAGGTGAAGAACGGCATCGTGGCCGCCAAGGCTCCCGGCACCGCCACCATCACCGTCAAGTCCTCCGTCTGGACCGACGTGGAGGCCCAGTGCCAGGTCACCGTCACCGACGAGGTGGGTGCGGACGTGCCTATGAGCGAGTTCCGGCTGAACACCTCCTCCGTGACCATGCTGGCCGGTACCACCTATACCAATGTCCGGCTGTATGCCTACGCGCCCTTCTATGCCACCGACCTGAACCTGGAGTGGACCTCCTCCGACGAGTCCGTGGTCACCGTTGAGCCCAACGGCGAGGGCGACCAGCTGACCCAGTACGCCAAGCTTACCGCCCACAAGGCCGGTACCGCCACCGTCACCGCCAAGGCCAAGAACGGCACCGCCGCCTATGATCTGGCCGTCACCGTCAACGAGGCCAGCGGCGCCGGCAGCTTCAACATCGTGGGCGACACCCTGGTCAGCTACAGCGGCTCCGAGAGCACCGTCACCATTCCCGACGGCGTCCGCGTCATCGGGGAGAACGCCTTCAAGAACAACGACTACATCCTCAACGTCATCTGCCCCGACTCCCTGGAGGAGATCGGCTATCGGGCCTTCTACGACTGCGACAACCTGCAGAGCGTCAGCCTGCCTGAGACGCTGAAGGTCATCAACGAGGGCGCGTTCTACTACTGCGAGAACCTGAAGACCCTGGGCCACACCGATGACGGCGTCCTGCCCAAGGGCCTGACCACCATGGGCGTCAAGGCCTTCTACTTCTGCAAGGCCCTGGAGGGCGACCTGGTGATCCCTGAGGGCGTCACCTCCCTGAGCGCCGGTATTTTCTATAATGCCTTTGCTCTGACCAGCATCACCATTCCCGACACCGTCACCTCTATGGACGCAAACGGCGACCAGTTCGCCAACTGCACGGCTGTAACCTCCGTGAAGCTGTCCAAGAACCTGACCGAGCTGCCCAAGACGGCGTTCTTCACCTGCGAGAGCCTGAAGCACCTGCCCGACCTGTCCAACGTCACCTCCGTTGGCACCAGCTGCTTCGCCGGCTGCGCCGGTCTGGAGGAGATGACCATCCCCGAGAGCCTGACCTTCGTCGGCACCAACGCCTTTGCCCGCAGCAGCCTCACCGAGATCACCGTGCTGGGCGATCCCACCGGCCTTGATTCCGCGTTCTACAACAGCCTGAACCTGACCACCTTCGTGGCCCCCAAGCTGACCACCATCGGCAAGCAGATGTTCCAGGGCTGCACCGCGCTGGTGAACTTCATCGTTCCCGACAACGTCACCCTCATCGGCGAGAGGGCCTTCCAGGGCTGCACCAACCTGAAGACCCTGACCTTCCCTGCCTCCTACAAGGCTGAGACCCTGTCCTTCGGTCTGACCCCGTTTGTCAGCTGCCCCGCCTTTGAGGGCTATGTCATCGAGGACGGCGCCAGCATCGTCCGGACCGAGGACGGCACCCTGCTGGCCGGCGGCGGCAAGGTTCTGGTGAGCCTGCCCCAGGACTTCAAGGGCACCTCCTACACCGTGCCTGACGGCGTGGAGACCATCAGCGACTACCTGTTCTATAAGAAAACCACCATCACGTCCGTCACGCTGCCTGCCAGCCTCAAGAAGATCGGCACCGCCGCCTTCCAGGGCTGCACCAAGCTGACGTCCATCGCCCTGCCCGATGGCTTCACCACCCTGGGTGAGCACGCCTTCGACGGCTGCTCCGGCCTGAAAACCGTGACCTTCGGCCAGAGCCTGACCGCTGTTCCCGACTACGCCTTCAGCAACTGCTCCGCGCTGACGGCTGTGGACCTGCCCGCCACCGTGGAGACCGTGGGCAATTACGCCTTCCGCGGCTGCGCCAAGGCCACCGCCCTGTCCCTGAAGGAGGGCCTGACCTCCATCGGCTCCAACGCCTTCTACGGCTGGAAGGCTCTGAAGGCCATCACCATTCCCCAGTCCGTCACCTCCCTGGGCGGCTCCGCGTTCTATGACTGCAACGCCGCCGCTTCCATCGCCTGCGGCAGCCTCACCGTCATCCCCGAGCGCGCGTTCTACAACGCCAAGGCCGTCAAGACCGTGAAGCTCAGCGACAACGTCACCTCCATCGGTGAGCGCGCCTTCTATAACTGCATGGTGCTGGAGACCATCAACTGGCCCTCTCAGCTGAAGACCATCGGCAAGCAGGCCTTCTACTATGCCCGGAAGCTCCAGAATCTGGACTTCTCCGGCACCCAGCTGGAGTCCATCGGCAACAGCGCCTTCTATCAGCCCTATGAGGCCCGGACGCTGGCCTTCCCCGGCACCCTGCAATCCATTGATAGCAAGGCGTTTGCTTATCTGAACTACAACAAGACCGCCTATATCACCGAGGTCAACATCCCCGCCTCCGTCACCAGCCTGGCCAAGGATGCCTTCTATCTGGCCAGCGGCCTGAAGAACATCGTGGTGGACGCCAACAACCCCGTGTATGCGTCCTCCAACGGCATCGTGATGCTCAAGGACACCGGCGAGATCTACATCTGGCCCCAGGGCAATGAGACCACCGAGTTCACCCTGCCCGCCAGCATGACTGAGATCCCCGATAAGATGTTCCAGAACAACACCAGCCTCAAGAAGGTCATCGTTCCCGCCAGCGTCACCAAGGTGGGCACCTATGCCTTCTCCAGCTCCAGGATTGAGGAGATCTACTTCGAGGATTCCGCCAATGGGCTGACCGTCGGCGCCTTCGCCTTCTACAATTGTCCCGATCTGACCAGCCTGCGTCTGCCCTATGGCCTGACCAGCATCGGCGCCAGCGCCATCTCCAAGACCGGTCTGGAGACCATTGTCATTCCCGACACCGTCACCGAGATGGGCGGCAGCGCGCTGGCTTACAACGACGCCCTGAAGAATGTCACCCTCTCCAAGTCCCTGACGGCTGTGCCCAGCCGCGGCTTTGTGGGCTGCGAGGCTCTGACGGAGCTGACTCTGCCCGCCTCCATCCAGGATTGCGGCGTCAGCAACACCGTCAATGCCTTCACCGACTGCGTGAACCTGCAGAACATCTTCGTGGCCGACGGCTCCCTGTACTTCAAGAGCGTGGACGGCGTCCTGTTCGATAAGAACGGCACGAACCTGCGCTGCTATCCCGAGGGCCGCACGGCGGAGAGCTACCGCATCCCCGAGGGCACCGTCCGCGTGGGCGGCAACGCCTTCGCCGGCAACGAGCACCTCAAGAGCGTCAGCCTCCCCACCACCCTGGAGCGTATCGGTCCCAAGGGGTTCTTCGCCTGCACCAACCTGAAGGATTACTACTTCAACGGCATGACCGCTCCTCTGCTGGAGACCACCGTTTCCCTGACCGGCGCTTATGCCAACGTGGCCCTGTACGCCAACTTCGTGGGCCTGTGGGGCACCACCACCACCAGCGGCTTCGTGTACAACGACTGGGGCCTGAACCTGTACTATCCCCAGGGCGCTGTGGGCTACACCGCCTATGTCTGGGACAAGTATTTCAACACCGAAAAGGGCAGCGTCAACATCATGGACGAGAGCTACTTCACGCCCACGGATCTCACCGTGACGGAGACCGGCGTCCGCAACGCCCTGCTGACCTGGACCGCCGCCAAGCAGTCCAACGCCGAGGATATCGTCTATAAGGTGGAGCGCAGCGTGGCTGCCCACTTCCAGGATGATACCCAGGATACCTGGACCTTCGAGGGCTTCGAGACCCTGGCCGAAGGCCTCACTGAGTGCACCTATACCGATACCACCACGCTGCCCTTCGGCCGCAGCTATGCTTACCGGGTCACGGCTTACAGCCTCACCGGCGAGACCGGCCCCGCAGCCATTGGTTATCTGTATATTGATGCCGACCCCAACAACGCCGATGAAATGGCGGTGCTGGAGCTGATCAAGAAGATCGAGGCCCTCAAGCCCATCGAGAATCTGACCAACGAGGACGAGGCTTACCTGCGCCAGCTGCTGGCCGAGTACAACGCCCTTACCGACGCCCAGAAGGAGCTGGTGTACAACTATGGTACCCTGCTGGCCGCTCTGGAGCTGGTGGGCCACAACCCCGAGCTGAAGAACGCCAAGCCCGCCACCTGCACCCAGGACGGCTACACCGGCGATGAGGTCTGCAAGGTCTGCGGCGAAGTCATCACCAAGGGCGAGGTCATCCCCGCCACCGGCCACGATACCGAGATCGTTGGTGCCGAGCCCGCCACCTGCACCGAGGACGGCTACACCGGCGATGAGGTCTGCAAGACCTGCGGCGTCACCGTGAAGAAGGGCGAGGTCATCCCCGCCACCGGTCACAAGACCGAACTGGTGGGCGCTAAGGCGGCTACCTGCACCGAGGACGGCTACACCGGCGACGAGGTCTGCACCGTCTGCGGCGAGACCGTGAAGAAGGGCGAGACCGTCCAGGCCACCGGCCACCATTATAAGGATGGCAAGTGCACCGACTGCGGCGAGACCGACCCCAACTACAAGCCCGCCGTCAAGACCGGCGACGACAGCAACACCACCCTGTGGGTCATGCTGCTGACCGTCTCCGCTCTGCTGGCTGCTGCTGTGGTGGTCCTGCCCCGCAAGAAGCACACCCGCTGAACATGACACCTGTCTCTGATCCGGAGACAGAGTGACCCGCGAGACCCGGAGACCGGAAACGGCCTCCGGGTCTCCGGCGTTTTGTACAAAAATTGTTCACAATCCCCGTTCAACCAGGCATGCATAAAAATCCACATGATTCAAATCTCGACACACGTTAATGAACACTCTGTCGAAATAAGCGAGATAAAACGACGCCAAACCGCCATACACGGAGAATGGTCCAGAATTTAGCCGAGTAATTCGTTGAACTTTATCGCATGAAAGTGTTGAAATAACCAAACCAAATGGTTCATGATTCCTGTTTTGTGTAAAAACTCACAATGTGTCGTTATAGCGCGAACAAAGTGCTGATTTTTGTTTTTGTCGAAATTTCTATAAATTTTGTGGCAAATTACATGACTTTTTCATTGCGCTGGACAAGGAAACATGGTATAGTAACCATAGCTGTATCGGACAGGCCGGCTGATAGGGCATCACGGCGGCCCGAACCGATCCAGTACCCAACTTTACCGGTATAAACCGGAGAAAGAGAGAGTACGCATATGAAACACGCGCATACCCTGAAACGGGCGATGGCCGTGGTGCTTGCCCTCGTACTGACGCTGAGTCTCGTGACCCCCACCTGGGCCATGAGCAGCAGCTCCGTTGCGACCAAGGGCGAGAACAACGGTATCACCTGGGAAAAGGTGGACAACATCAAGTTGCCCATCAAGGAAAACGCGGCTGTTGAGGAAGAAGCCCAGCAGCAGTATGCCGACACGGACGTGGTCCGCGTCTCCATCGTGCTGAGCGACCCCTCCACCTTGGACAAGGGCTTTTCCGCGTCCGACATCGCCTCTGGCAGCAAAAAGGCGATGAAGTATCGCGACAAGCTGGAATCCAAGCAGGATAAGATGGCCAAGACCATCTCCAAGAAGGCCCTGGACGGCCAGTCTCTGGATGTGGTTTGGAATCTGACCCTGGCTACCAACATCATCTCCGCCAACGTTCAGTATGGCCAGATCGAGAAGATCGAGAAGATCAAGGGCGTTGATTCCGTCCTGATCGAGACCCGCTATGAGCCCTGCGTGGTCAAGGAATCCGAGACCACCGATCCCAACATGGCCACCTCCTCCAACATGATCGGCTCCAACGTTGCCTGGGCTGACGGTTACACCGGCGCAGGCTCCAAGGTGGCCATCATCGATACCGGCGCTGACACCGATCACCCCTCCCTCAACGGCGCGGCTTACAGCTACGCTGTCAAGGGTCTGGGCATTACCCCCGTCACCGCTGCGGATTACGCTGACAAGCTGGAGAAGCTCAACGCCTTCAAGAAGAACGGCGACCTGAAGGCTGAGGACCTGTATGTCAGCGCCAAGATCCCCTTCGGCTTCAACTACATTGACGCCGATCTGGATGTCACCCACGACAACGACAGCGAGGGTGACCACGGTTCCCACGTCACCGGTATTGCCGCCGGCAACCGCTACATTGAGCAGGCCGACGGGTCCTTCGCTCCCGCTCTGGATACCGCCCTGACCCAGGGTGTTGCCCCTGATGCCCAGGTGTACACCATGAAGGTCTTCGGTAAGGGCGGCGGCGCTTACGATTCCGATTACATGGCAGCCATCGAGGACGCTATGATCCTGGGTTGCGATTCCGCCAACCTGTCTCTGGGCAGCGGCAACCCCGGCTATTCCCGCCAGTCTGACGCCAAGTACCAGGCCATCCTGGAGGCTGTTGTCAACAGCGGTATGGTCGTTGCCATGTCCGCCGGTAACTCCGGCCACTGGTTCGAGAACACCCCCTATACCTATCCCTACGCCGAGAGCGTCAGCTGGGCCACCAACGGCAGCCCCGGCTCCTACACCAACTCTCTGGGCATTGCCTCCGTGGATAACGTGGGCTCCACCGGCAACTATATTGAGTTCGCCGGCGCCAAGATGTTCTACAACGACACCTCCGAGGCTCCCATCCAGCCCATGACCGCTCTGGCCGGTGAGCAGCGCTTCGTCTATGTGGATGCCGTCGGCAATCCCGAGGACTTCGCCGCTGCGGGCGATGAGCTCAAGGGCGCCATCGCGCTGTGCAACCGCGGTGAAATCAACTTCACCGCCAAGGGCAACAACGCCGTTGCCGCCGGTGCCATCGGCACCATCGTGGTCAACAACCAGGCGGGCACCATCAATATGTCCACCGACGGCTACACCGGCACCGCTCCTTACGTCTCCCTGCTGATGTCTGACGGCCAGATCATCAAGGCCAACGCCGAGAAGAAGGAAGCCAACGGCGTGACCTACTATGTGGGCAAGCTCACCGTGGGCTCCAAGGCCGGCGTGAAAGTTCAGACCGCCGACTACTACACCATCAGCGACTTCTCCTCCTGGGGCGTTCCCGGCTCCCTGGAGCTGAAGCCCGAGATCACCGCTCCTGGCGGCAATATCTACTCCCTGCAGAATGGCGGCGGCTACCAGAATATGTCCGGTACCTCCATGGCCTCTCCCCAGGTTGCCGGTATGGCCGCTGTGGTGGCCCAGTACATCCGCGCCAACAAGCTGACGGAGAAGACCGGCCTCACCGCCCGTGCTCTGGCTCAGTCCCTGCTGATGTCCACCGCTGTCCCCATGTATCAGGATTACGGCGAGGGCGAGTATGGCTACTATTCCGTTATGCAGCAGGGCGCCGGCCTTGCCAATGTGGGCGCTGCCGTTTCCGCCGGCACCTACATCATGATGGATAAGAACGCCAACGCCGGCGCTGCCGACGGTAAGGTCAAGGTGGAGCTGGGCGACGATCCCCAGCGCACCGGTGAGTACAGCTTCGGCTTCACCATCAACAACCTGAAGGATATCGCGACCTCCTTCAACCTCAGCGCCGACTTCTTCACCCAGGATGTCTTCACCAATCAGTTCGACGACGGCTCCGAGGTGAACTTCGAGGATACCTACACCGCTTTGCTGTCCTCCAACGTCACCTGGACCGTGGACGGCCAGGTGGTGGAGATGACCGCTCCCGAGGGTCTTGCCAACTGCGACTTCAATGGCGACGGCAAGGTCACCAAGGCTGACGGCCAGGCTCTGCTGGACTTCGTCACCGGCGTCCTGGATTCCATCTCCAATAAGGACAACGCCGACTTCGACAACGACGGCAGCATCGACACCTACGATGCTTACCTGTTCTTCAAGCAGCTGAACAAGAGCACCGTGGAGATCCCCGCAAACGGCAGCGTCCATGTGGAAGTCAATGCCAAGGTCCTGGGCCTGGACAAGTATGACAAGGCCAGCGACAACACCGGCACCTATGTCGAGGGTTATGTGTACGCCGACGAGGTTGCCTCCGCCGAGGGCGTCAAGGGCGACAGCCACTCCATCCCCGTCCTGGGCTACTACGGCAACTGGACCGATCCCTCCATGTTCGATATCGGCAGCTATCTGGAGTATCATGAGGCCAAGACCGAGTCCCGTGTGCCTTACATGTACGCCTACAACAAGAACGCCACCAAGTATCAGGCCCTGACCGTCCAGTACGCTGGCGATTCCGGCATGTACTACTTCGGCGGCAATCCTTACGTGGATGAGACCTATGATCCCAACCGCGCCGCCATCAACCCCGACACCACCGTCTTTGCCCGTGCTACCTTCTCCCTGATCCGCAACTCCGCGGATGCCCGGGTGACCATCACCGGCGAGAACGGCAATGTCTACTACGATAAGGCGTCCGGTTCTCCCGCCGCCTCCGCTTACTACTACAGCAACGGCGCTTCCTGGCGCAATGCTCAGGGCAACATCGGTATCAACAATGCCCCCACCGCTGCCGCTAACGGCGAAAAGGTCACCGTCAAGGTCACCGAGGCTCCCGAGTACTATGTGACCTACAATGCCGACGGCACCCACGTCACCAACTGGGATGCCCTGGGCGACGGCGCCAGCCGGACCTACACCGCTTTCATCGACCGGACCGAGCCCGTCCTGTCCAACGTGTACTTCAAGGAAGACGTTGAGACCGGCACCCGCAGCCTGGTCCTGACCGCTCAGGATGACCGCTATGTGGCGGCCGCCTTCCTCATCGACTATGACGAGATGTCCATTCTGGACCGCACCGCCGGCTCCCCCGAGGGTGCCGCTCTGGGCGCTGCCACCGACGTCTCCCTGGATCTGAGCAAGGCCGAGGGCGTGGATCACCTGTACATTCAGGTCTGCGACTACGCCGACAACACCGCCACCTACAAGATCAACCTCAACAAGGAAGAGCTCAACGGCCCCGTGTCCGTGACTCTGGATAAGCAGTCCATCAAGATGTACAAGGGCGGCACCGCTGCTCTGAACGCTGAGGTCAGCCCCTTCGGCGTGCATCCCGATGGCGTGACCTGGAAGTCCTCCGATGAGACTGTCGCCACCGTCAACGAGCGCGGCATCATCACCGGCGTCAACAAGGGTACTGCCACCATCACGGCGGCCTCCATCAAGGATCCCACCGCCACCGCCTCCTGCGCCGTCACCGTCCAGACCGTGGATACCACCCTGGTGGGCGCGCTGATGGATACCAACGGCGATGCCCAGTTCTTCACCTGGGATCTGGAGCATGATGCCACCTGGAAGAAGCTGGTGAACTTCGAAACCACCAAGAGCGTGTCTGCCTCTACCTTCGACGCCCGCACCGGCGACGTCTATCTGCAGGATGGCAGCTTCAACATCAACAAGATGGACCTGGATACCGGTAAGACCCTGGCTACCTATCCCGGCTTCGAGGGCGAAATCCCCATGTGGGATATGGAGTACAGCCTGGTTTACTCCACCGAGGCCAAGCCCATGCTGGCCAGCGTGTACGCCACCTACTTCCTGGCTCCCAAGCCGGTGGATAACCTGGATCTGTCCGCCTTCGACCTCGGACTGTATCTGTGGCTCTTTGCCGACGCTTCCTACTTCACCGCCGTTACCTCTCTGGGTGCCAACAAGATCGACACCGATAAAGACGGCGTGAAGGATACCGACACCGAGCTGTTCCTGGCGCTGGATGACGCCGGCAACATCTGGACCATGGATGTTTATCCCACGGTGGATGAGGAGACCGGCGAGGACAGCTGGACCGCCTCCTTCGGCATCATCAAGTCCAACCTGGCTAACGTTGGCTATGCGGCCACTCCCACTGACGACGGCGATATGTACGATTCCCTGTACGCCACCGTCGAGGGCGAGGAACTGGTTCTGTACCTGTCCACCTACAATGGCGACACCAGCAATGTCTACCGCATCCTGCTGGGCGACAATGGTTGGGAAGCTGCCCAGGTTGCTTCCTTCGGCGACGGTGTGTGGCCTGCCACCCTGGTGGGCTCCATGTACCACGCCAATGAGAACGCCACCGAGGCCGTGAACGCTGCCGTGAGCAAGACCACCGTCTACACCGCTCAGGCTGTGGAGATGACCTCCGCTCAGATCCAGCGCTACAACGGCGCCGAGACCAAGGCTGCCTCCGGCTCCCTGAACGCTTCCGCCCCCGTGGCTGCCGTGGTGAACCTGCCTATGGGCGACGCTGCCGAGACTGCCACCGCCTCCAACGTCACCGTGTCCGCCGATGAAAAGACCGTCACCGTCAACGTCCTGGCCAAGGATGCTACTACCAACGGCCTGTTCACCGTGGATTACGATGCCGCCAACCTGACCCTGACCAACGTGGCCTTCAACACCCAGTACAGCTCCTACAAGGATGCTTCCGGCAAGGTCACCCTGGGCTATGTGGACCTCAACGGCGTGACCGCCGGTTCCACCGTGGCCACCCTGACCTTCACCGTCAATGATCCCACCGCTCTGGACAAGATCAACGTCACCGTTACCGAGACCGAGCGCAACGATCAGACCGTGAACAACGCCGAGACTCTGGCTGCTGACCTGCACACCGAGACCGAGACCGTGAACGCCAAGGCTGCCACCTGCACCGAGGATGGCTACACCGGCGACGTGGTCTGCAAGGCCTGCGGCAAGGTCATCACCAAGGGCGAGGTCATCCCCGCCACCGGCCACGACACCGAGATCGTTGGTGCCAAGGAGCCTACCTGCACCGAGGACGGCTACACCGGCGATGAGGTCTGCAAGACCTGCGGCGTCACCGTGAAGAAGGGCGAGGTCATCCCCGCTCTGGGTCACAAGATCAAGCTGGTGGGTGCTAAGGCCGCCACCTGCACCGAGGACGGCTACACCGGCGACGAAGTCTGCACCGTCTGCGGCGAGATTGTGAAGAAGGGCGAGGTCATCAAGGCCACCGGCCATCAGTATAAGGACGGCAAGTGCACCGTTTGCGGCGCCGCTGATCCCAACTACAAGCCCGCTGTCAAGACTGGCGACGAGAGCAACACCGCCCTGTGGGTCCTGGTGATGGCTTCCGCTGCTATGCTGGCCGCCGCTGTTGTGGTTCTGCCCCGCAAGAAGCACTCCCGCTAAACGGAAAAACAGCCTGGGATGATCTCCATCCCACGAGCTGAGATGCCCCACCCCCTATAGAGCCAGCCCCCGGCGGATTCCGCCGGGGGCTGGCGCGTGTATGCTCCAATGAGAAGGGGAGGGGGATCTGCGTTCTTTGCCAGCCTTGGCTCTCCCTTTGGGAGAGCTGTCGGCGCAGCCGACTGATACTAAAACCTGTTAAAAAGCTTGAAAAGCTTTTTATAGCACCGAAGGTGCGTCAGGTTTTGTATGAGACGTCACAGCGTGTTTTCACACGCTGTGCGTGCGCACAGCGCACGGGATTCTTGATTAAATTTTTTAATCAAGAAACAGTATGAGAGGGATAAATTAAACAAACAGCACAGGGGGCCGGGCTTACGCCCGGCCCCCTCAGCCTGTCGAAAAACCCGGCTGCCGCTTGTTGCGCAACCGGGTTTTTCGACAGTTTTTTTACTGCCGGACCTCCTCGGGGGGCGGCTCCACCGGGAGCTCTACCCGTCCGCCGTCGCCGGGGTCGGTGATGACGTCGCCGATGCCCGGGGCGGGGTTGATTTTGATGGGGTCGGAGGGCTTCACCACCACGGTGCTACCGTCGGAGGACAGCAACGCAACGGCGGTGGCCTCCAGAATGGAGGCGTCCTCCTGGGGCCGGTAGGTGATGGTCACCCGGTCGCCGGTGTTCAGCGTTACCACCTGGGGCGCGTCGGCGGCGGAGAGCACATAGTACACGCTCTCGCCCCGGAGCCGCAGATAGTACCGGCTGTTGCCGTCGATGACGGCGGTGCGGATATCCGTCAGCACGCCGGTGGCCTCCTGAGTATCGGCGGGGATGTTGGCGTCGGAGTTGTCGATGAGGTTGTTGCGGGCCAGCATCTGGCGATAGTTGCCCTCGCACTCGGCCACGTCGCTGCCGGTGGCCACGATCTGATACTGGCTGACGTTGACCATGGCGTACATCTTCACCAGCCCCGCCGCGTCCTTCAGGGCCATAAAATAGGTGGGCTGGTCGGCGATGTTCAGCAGCAGCGGGAAGGTGGCGGTGTAGTTCATCTGCTGCACCTGGCCCCGGGCGGAATCCATGGCAGAATACTCCTCCGCCCCGGCCACGGTATAGAACCGGGTCTCCTTGGTGCGCTGGTTGGACAGGATAAAGCCGATGTTGGACTCGTCGGACACCACGGAGGTGATGCCGGTGTACATCGTCGCCGATGGCCAGGTAGTTATACCCGTCGGTGGTGACGGTGACGTCCCGCTGGCCGAACAGGGAGTTGATGAAGCCGTTGATATAGGCGCCGTGATAGTCGTACTGCTGGATGATCAGTTCCGCCGGGTACACATGGTCCACCCAGGCGGGCACGTCCGCCACATCGTAATAGGTGCACTCGCCGGTGACGGCGTTCACCAGCACCGCACCGGCAATGTCCGTGCCGCCGAACAGGCCGATGGTCTTTTTGATCCGGGGGCAGACCCAGAAGGGGTTGCCCTCCTCGTCGATCTCGAAGGCCGGGGCGTCAAACAGATAGGTGGGATAGTGGAAGCGCAGATAGCGGCCCAGGTTCCGGCTGAAGTGCTCGGCGGTGGTATAGCGGATGCCCTGGTCCAGGCGCACCACGTCCACGTTCTGGGTGACCATGTCGATGATGAGATAGGCGGGCAGGCCGTCGGAGCGGTTGTTCAGCCACTTGATCCAGTCGCCGTAGCGCAGGGGCGTCACCCGCACCGGGCGGCCCTTGTAGTTGATCTGGGTATAGTCCCCGGCCACCTCGAACTGGGACACCATGTCCGCCAGCTCACCCAGCTTGCGGTTGCCCAGCTTCTCGGCGGAGTCCCGGTCCAGCATGGGGATCTGGTCATAGCTGATCTCCTTGATGTCGGCGGCGAAGTCGCCGGTCTCCACCGTCAGCAGGTCCCGGTAGGACCCGGCCCGGAACACCTCCCAGCCGATGGCCGCGCCGATCAGCGCCGTGACCACCAGCGCCAGGCCCAGCACAAAGGGGATGGTGCACTGCTTTTTCACAAAGCCGAAGTAGCCCTTGGCTCCGCCGCCCTGAAACCCGGAGGTCAGCACCGCGCAGCCGCAGTACACCGCGCACAGCAGCAGTACGAACACATAGAAGTCGCCGGAGTGCAGGTTCAGCGGCGGCAGCACCGCATAGAAATAGATGGCCCCAAACACCAGCGTCACCGCCAGGTTCAGCAGCGTCCGCCCCACGGGGGTGCCGATGGGCCGGCGCTGTTTTTTCGGCCGGTGGGGCACCGGCCCGCCCCCCTGGAAGGGGTCGTGGTTCCAGCTGTGATTCATGAAAAACTCTCCTTTCTCGCGGAAGGGGGTGGATACCTCTTTTCATCTTCCAGTATAGCTTTCCCGGCCCGCCCCGTCAACCGATGCGGAAAAAGTTTACATTTGCCGCCCCTGCTCCACTTTGTGAATCGTCCGCCAAATTTGTCTAAGCTTATTGACAAATTCAACAGTGTCATGTAAAATAACATCAGACATTTTTTGGCAGATTCTGCGCCCTTTTGCGAGAAAATGCGATATTTCTCCTGCCGCGCCCCGAAACAGGGGGGGATTCTGCTGAAATCGAAATATTGAGGGAGGTATGACTCATGACCCTGAACTTACTCCTGCTGATCGCGGGACTGATCATCTGCTTTGGCGGCATTTATATCCGAAGGTTGTGCTCTGCCATTCTGGGATTGGTCTGGGGCGCTCTGTGCACGTTCCTGCTCATTCTGGTGAATGTGGGACTCTGGGGCTTTGACGAGGACTATTTTGTGATAGTAGTAATTTTTGCCCTGATTTTCGCGGTGGTTTCCGCCATTTATGAAAAGCTGTGTGTGGTGATCAACGCCTTTTTGTCAACATTTTTCCTGATGATGATGTTGCTGCTGGCGTCCCGGGAACTGGAGCTCTCGGCGATTATCATGCTGGCCATTGTGATCGCGGCGGTGATAAGTGCGATCTGCGCGAAGATCTATCTCTATGCCTATGTCATCATGACGGCCTTCAGCGGCGGGTTTATTGCAAACATCGGCGGCTATGGGCTCAAGCACGATTATGAGACCGCGCAGGTGCTGATGGGGCTGTTGGCCAACGAGGATGTAAGAAGCACCATCCTGGTCGGCACGCTGATCCTGGGCGTGCTGGGATGCATCGTCCAGTGGAACAGGCTCAAGAAAAGAGTCGCCCCCGGCGCAAGCGAGGGGAAAGCGGACACGTCCGCCTTTGGCGGGACCGTGACGCCCCCGGCCGAAAGACAGGCGGTGCAAAGCCCGCTGGTCCGGGAGATTAAGAAACACTGGGGCCTGTTGCTGGCTCCCTGGCTTGTGGAGATCGCATGGAACCGGTGGGGCGGCCGGTTGCTGCACAGGCTCTTTCCCTCCATGTACGATTATGTGTTTGAACCGCAGACGCTGTGGCAGTATATGCCCAGCTTCATTGCGTGCATGCTGACCGGCTGGGTCATGGCATCCTTCATCATGGCCATCAAGAGAAGAACCAGGGGATTCTGCGTCATCTGGACGATCCCTTATATGCTCCTCGCGCTGTCTTACCTGATCGACATGATCCGGTGCATCGTGGAGTATCCCGGACCGGTGTGGATGTTCAGCATGAGCGATACCGTCTATGCCCTTCTGCCGTTTCTCTTCTGGTGGATCATCCGGGGGCTGGAGCGGGTGGCCGGGGCCTTCTCTGACCAGAGCGTCCGGTCCTATGTGCTGTGCGGCGCCTGCGCCTGCACCCTGAAGACCGTCATTGGCCGCATCAGCAACTTTATCCTGAACCATTCCATCCCATACGACGGCAGATATACGCCGGTAGGGATATCCCTGTTGCGTCTGTGTCTGGAGATTGCGGTTATGGCCGTCATCATCCGGGCATGCTTCCGCCGCAGCGTCCCATCCGGAGCCTCCGCCGCGGACCCGGCCGTCGACCGTCGGGACGACTGACCCCCACCCCCCCCACAAAAAAGCCTCGCAGAGTTTGCCGCCCGCAGACTGCAAGCCTTTTGTCAAAAAAGGGCCACGCCCTTTTTTGACAAGTTGAAAAAAATCCCCGGTGCCGAAGCACCGGGGATTTTTCAGACTGATGTAATTAGTCAGCAGGATTGATAGCGCCGTTGGGGCAGGTATCACTGCAGGTACCGCAGTCCAGGCAGGCGTTAGCATCGATCACATAACGATCGTCACCCTGGGAAATAGCACCCACGGGACAGACGTCAGCGCAAGCGCCGCAGCTGACACAAGCAGAGCCGATCTGATAAGCCATAGTAGCACCTCCATTTAGATTATGAGCATATTGTATCATGAAAATCCAAAATTGCAACCCCCTGCCGGTGGGAAATATCCGGAAACTTTCATTTTTCGTGGCGGTTTACAGTCCCGGGGCCAGGGATGGCCTTGCGTCCTGTGAAAAAGTATATTACAATAGGAGAAAACACCGGGGAGGGCGACGCCATGGAGCACCGGGACCGGCTCTGGCCGGGAGGGTACACATTTCTATACGACGACGGGCTGTTCCGCCCCTCCACGGACACGTTTCTGCTGGGGGCCTTTCCCCGGCTGCGGCGGGGCATGACCGTGTGCGAGCTGGGGGCCGGAACGGGGCTTCTGAGCCTTTTGCTGCTGGCCCGGGAGCCGGAGCTGACGGTCACCGGGGTGGAGCTTCAGCCGCAGGCCTGCGCCCTGTTCCGGCGGACGGCGGAGGAAAACGGCCTTCAGGGCCGGATGCATTGCCTGGAGGGGGACCTGCGGCAGGGACTGCTGCCCCCGGGGCGCTTCCGGCTGGCGGTGGCCAATCCGCCGTATTTCCCGCCCGGTGCCGGGGCCGTGGCCCCCGATGCCGCCCGCCGCACCGCCCGGGCGGAGACGGACTGCACCCTGGCCCAGCTGTGCGCCGCAGCGGCCCGGGCCCTGACCTGGGGCGGCAGCTTCTGCCTGGTGCACCGGCCGGACCGGCTGGCGGACGTGCTGGAGGAGCTGCGGCGGGTGCGGCTGGAACCCAAGCGCCTGCGCTTTGTGCACCACACGGCGGCGGCCCGGCCGTCGCTGTTTCTGCTGGAGGCCCGGCTGGGCGGCGGCGTGGGCCTC
>OMAO01000219.1_pt1 | contig 35978 bp, 23 predicted proteins | sample 1644641 | NCBI WGS metagenome assembly OMAO01 (sample SAMEA103958120, study PRJEB25191) | human gut metagenome | biome: human-associated habitat [ENVO:00009003]; feature: intestine environment [ENVO:2100002]; material: feces | place: Germany | collected 2013/2015
AAATAACAAAAATGAACGCTGGTCATAAATAATTTTTTGTTAAAAATGTACGATTATTAAAGGAGAAAATAGTGTCAAACCTAGGCAGAATCTAGGCTTGACATTATTTTTTTTGTGGAATAAAATCCGTGAACAGAAAAGAAATATGTTTCATATTTAGAAAGGAGGTCGTGCAGATGGATGCTTTGGTAGAAGGGCTTATGGAAGAACTTAATTGCGAGACAGTGTTCACTATACCTTTGTTTGGTGGAATCCCAGTATATGAATCCGTTGTTGTTACATGGATTATCATGGCTGTTGTGTTTCTGTTGTGTATTCTGCTAAGCCGAAATCTAAGTGTGGAAAACCCCAGTCGCAGACAGGTAGTTGTAGAAACAGCAATAAAGGGGCTCAATGATTTCTTCACTGAGACGGTAGGAGAAAAAGGAAAGGCATACATTCCATATCTGTCAGCAATTGCTATTTACATAGGAATTGCGAACCTGATAGGACTGCTTGGTTTCAAGCCGCCAACTAAGGATATGAATGTTACAGCAACACTGGCATTGATGAGTATTGTGCTTATTGAGGTCGCAGGAATCAGAGCCAGAGGAACTAAAGGCTGGCTTAAGAGTTTTGCAGAGCCAATGCCTATAATACTTCCTATTAATATTCTGGAAGTATTTATCAAGCCCTTATCACTTTGCATGCGATTATTCGGTAATGTTTTAGGTTCATTTGTAATCATGGAATTATTAAAGATGGTAGTTCCAGCAGTTTTACCGGCAGTATTCAGTTGTTACTTCGATATATTCGATGGACTGATACAGGCGTATGTTTTCGTATTCTTAACTGGTCTTTTTATAAAAGAGGCTACAGAGTAAGAGTATATGTAACAAGAATAAATGTTTTAAAAAGGAGATTATTATTATGTCAACAATTTTAGTAGCAATCGGAGCAGGTATAGCAGTATTAACAGGTATCGGTGCTGGTCTTGGTATCGGTAAGGCAACAAGCAGTGCAGTAGACGCTATCGCAAGACAGCCAGAGGCAGAAAGCAAGATTAGTAAGTCACTTCTTTTAGGTTGTGCCCTTGCAGAGGCAACAGCTATTTATGGTTTCGTTATCGCCCTTCTTATAATTCTTTTCTTAGGCTAATAACATTTATGGGAAAGATAACTAAGACAAGATAGAAAGGAAGGCGAAGCTAGTGTTAAGTATAGATCCATGGAATATATTATGGACAGTAGTCAATCTGCTCGTCTTATATCTGGTGTTTAAGAAGTTCCTGTTTAAGCCTGTTATGAAAGTAATCAATGCAAGAGAAGATATGATTAAGCAGCAGTTTGATGATGCTAAGAAGAGTCAGGAAGAAGCAGATGCATTAAAGGCTTCATATGACGAAAAGCTTGAAAGTGCGAAGACTGAAGCTGATGAGATTATTGTAAATGCTAGAAACAGAGCACAGGAAGAGCATGAGGCAGCTTTGGAAAAGACCAGAAAAGAAACAGAAGTAATGCTTGAAAAGGCAAAGGCTGATATAGCTACAGAGAAAGAGAAAGCAACGGAAGCTGCACAGGCAGATATTGCAAGACTCGCTCTCATAGCTGCAAGAAAAATCGTAAAGACAGGTGATGCTCATGACGCAGGCAGCAGTAAATAATGCAATAGTTTTACACCGGTTGTCTGTGAGCAGAGAGGATGTAAGAAGGGCTGATGAGTTATACAGCAAAACTTCAGAACTTCAGAAAATTCTCACGAATCCTGAAATACCTCTTGCAAAGAAATACGACATCATTGATAAAGTGTTTGCACTTGATGATACCAAGGAGCTTATGAAGAATTTCATTAAAGAAATGTGTAAGCTTGGTTATTGTGATGAGATGAGAGACATATTTGACTCATATTACAGAATTGATGATGAAGCAAACCACATTTTAAAAGCAGAGCTTATAAGTGCAGACAGCAGTGATGAAGATGATAATGCAAAGCAGGCACAGGATTTCTTAAAGAGCAGATATCCGGATTATACAATTGAACTGACAAAGACAGTGGATGCGGATCTCTTAGGCGGATATGTTATAAGAGCACATCACAAGGAATACGACAGAAGTTTTGAAGGACGTTTTTGTCAGCTTGAAAGAAAATTAACTGGGAGGTGACCCCTGTGGGCGCAATTAGTGCAACAGATATTATCTCCATTATCCAGAGTGAGATTGAGAATTTCAATTGGGATGAAGCAAGCCGTGAGACCGGTAATGTAATATGGGTCGGTGATGGAATTGCTACTGTATACGGTATTGACCATGCAATGTATGGTGAAATCGTAGTATTTGATAATGGAGTAAAAGGAATGGTTCAGGATATCCGTGAGAATGAGATAGGTGTTATCTTGTTCGGCAGGGATACAGGAATCAAAGAAGGAACTAAGGTTGTAAGAACCAAGAAAAAAGCCGGAATTCCGGTAGGCAGCGCATTTGTAGGAAGAGTAATCAATGCACTTGGCGAGCCTATTGATGGAAAAGGCGATATTAAAGAAGAAGATTACAGACCAATTGAGGAAGATGCTCCAGGTATCGTAGACCGTAAGTCTGTAAGCACACCAATGGAAACAGGAATACTTTCAATTGATTCAATGTTCCCAATTGGCCGTGGACAGCGAGAACTTATCATTGGTGATCGTCAGACTGGTAAGACATCAATTGCCACAGATACAATTATTAACCAGAAAGGTAAAGGTGTTATCTGTGTGTATGTTGCAATCGGACAGAAGGCATCTACAGTTGCCAAGGTTGTATCAACACTTACTAAGCATGGTGCAATGGATTATTCAATTGTTGTATCTTCAACAGCGAGTGATCCTGCATCACTTCAGTATATAGCTCCATATGCAGGTACTGCAATGGCAGAGCATTTCATGCATCAGGGAAAAGATGTTCTTATTGTATATGATGATTTGAGCAAACATGCGGTAGCGTATAGAGCACTTTCCCTTCTGCTTGAAAGATCACCTGGACGAGAGGCTTATCCTGGAGATGTATTCTATCTTCATTCAAGACTTCTTGAAAGATCAAGCCGTTTAAGTGATGCGTTAGGTGGAGGCTCAATAACAGCACTTCCTATAATAGAGACACAGGCTGGTGATGTATCAGCATATATTCCAACAAATGTTATCTCTATCACAGATGGTCAGATATTCCTTGAAACTAACTTGTTTAATTCAGGTATGAGACCAGCCGTTAATGTAGGTCTTTCGGTTTCACGAGTTGGTGGTGCAGCCCAGACTAAGGCAATGAAGAAGGCATCAGGAAGCATAAGAATTGACCTTGCACAGTACAGAGAGATGGAAGTATTTACACAGTTTGCATCAGATCTTGATGATGCAACTAAGGCACAGTTACAGCACGGAAAAGCCCTTATGGAGCTTTTAAAGCAGCCACTCTGCCATCCACTTTCAATGCATGAGCAGGTTATGACACTTGTTATGGCTAACAACGGCGTATTTGATGAGATACCTACTAAGGAAGTTAAGAAACACCAGACAGAATTACTTGAATTCATAGATCTCAAGCATCCTGAAATAGGAAAGCAGATTGAAGATAAGAAAGAGATTAATGATGAGCTGGTTAAGAATATTCTGGAAGCAGTAAAAGAATTTGCATAATGCATGTGTGCTAAAAGAAAGGTAAGCGTATAGATATGGCAAACACAAAGGAAATTCAGGATCGAATAAAAAGTATCAATGATACATTAAAGATTACTAATGCCATGTATATGATTTCTTCTTCCAAGCTTAAGAAATCTAAGAAAATGCTTTCAGACACGGAACCATACTTTTTCACTCTGCAGTCAGAAATGAGCCGAATCTTAAGACATATACCTGATATAAGCAGTATATATTTTAAGACAAATGAGGATAAAGACGCAGCGGATAAAAAGGTAGGCTACATAGTTATTACTGCTGATAAGGGACTTGCAGGTTCATATAACCATAATGTTTTAAAGATTGCGCAGGAGCAGCTTGAAAAGAATCCTAATCATTCATTATTCGTATTAGGAGAACTTGGACGACATTATTTTGAACAGCGCGGTATTGAGATTGAGAAGCAGTTCCACTATACAGTTCAGAATCCTACTCTTAACAGAGCAAGAAATATTTCAGAAGAAATAATAGAACTGTACAGAAAAGGTGAACTTGATGAGGTGTATATCATATACACAAGCATGATTAATGCTATTCAGGAGGAAACACAGATTGAACAGCTTCTTCCTCTTAAGAAGGCAGATTTCAATATCCAGATACCGGTTGATTTCAAAAGAGAGGAACTTGCATTAAAACCTTCCCCAGAAGTAGTTATGGACAGAATTGTTCCTGATTATATAGTTGGTTTCGTATACGGAGCTTTGGTAGAGTCATTCTCCTGCGAACAGAATGCCCGTATGATGGCGATGGAGGCTGCATCAAAGAGTGCAAAGGATATGTTGCACGACCTTGATATACAGTATAACAGAGCCAGACAGGCTGCAATCACACAGGAAATAACTGAGGTTATCGCTGGTGCGAAGTCGCAGAAGAAAAAACGAAAGAAATAATGCGACGGATAGGAGATAATATGAGTAATAAAGGAAAGATTATACAGGTAATGGGACCTGTTGTCGATGTAGCGTTCGAAGATGAGAACCTTCCGGCAATCAGGGACGCACTTGAAGTTAATAATGGTGATAAAAAATGTGTAATGGAAGTTGCACAGCATATCGGTAACGATACAGTCCGCTGTATTATGCTTGCTTCCAGTGAAGGTCTTTGCAGAGACATGGAAGTAACAGCTACAGGCAGCGGCATTAAGACTCCTGTTGGAGAGAAAACTCTTGGCCGTCTCTTTAATGTATTAGGAGAGGCTATTGATGGTGGAGAGCAGCCAGACACAGAGGAGAAGTGGGAAATCCACAGAGAACCTCCAACATTTGAAGAACAGAATCCTGCAGAAGAGATTCTTGAGACAGGTATCAAGGTAATTGACCTTTTGGCACCTTATGCAAAGGGTGGTAAGATTGGTCTGTTTGGTGGTGCCGGAGTTGGTAAGACAGTTCTTATTCAGGAACTTATCAGCAATATTGCAACAGAGCATGGTGGGTATTCAATATTCACAGGCGTAGGAGAAAGATCAAGAGAAGGTAACGACCTCTGGACAGAAATGAAAGAGTCGGGCGTTCTTGAAAAAACTGCCCTGGTGTTTGGTCAGATGAATGAACCACCTGGAGCACGTATGCGTGTTGCTGAGACAGGACTTACAATGGCTGAATATTTCCGTGATGAGAAGCATCAGAATGTGCTTTTATTCATTGATAATATATTCCGTTTCACACAGGCTGGTTCAGAGGTTTCAGCACTTCTTGGACGTATGCCTTCAGCCGTAGGTTATCAGCCAACACTTGCTACTGAGATGGGTGAATTACAGGAGAGAATTGCTTCTACAAAGAATGGTTCTGTAACATCAGTACAGGCAGTATATGTACCTGCCGATGACCTTACTGACCCTGCACCTGCAACAACATTTGCACATCTTGATGCAACTACAGTTCTTTCAAGAAAGATAGTTGAACAGGGTATCTACCCGGCAGTAGACCCTCTTGATTCTACATCAAGAATTCTTGAGCCGGACATTGTAGGTGAGGAGCATTATGAGGTAGCAAGAAAGGTTCAGGAAATCCTCCAGAAGTACAAGGAATTACAGGATATCATTGCTATTCTTGGTATGGAAGAGCTAGCAGATGAAGATAAGGTTACAGTATTCAGAGCAAGAAAGATTCAGAAATTCTTATCACAGCCATTCCATGTTGCTGAGAACTTCACAGGTATTTCTGGTGTATATGTTCCATTAAAGGAGACTATAAGAGGTTTCAAGGCAATTATTGATGGTGAGATGGACGAATATCCTGAGAACGCATTTTTCAATGTAGGAACTATAGATGATGTTATTAAAAAGGCTGAGAAGATGCAGTAACATCCTGCCAGAAAGGAAAAACTAATGGCTACAAGTTCATTTTATTTAAAAGTAATATCAGCTAACCGGGTGTTTTTCGCTGGCAAATGCCGTTCTCTGATTGTGCCTGAGTTCGATGGACAGAAGGAAATTCTTGCCCATCATGAAGATATGGTTATTGCAATTGATGAAGGTCAGATGAAGTTCCAGCCAGAGGGCAGCGACGAGTGGATTCATGCTGTTGTTGGAATGGGATTTGTTGAAATCGTCAACAACCGTGTAACTCTTCTTGTTGAGACAGCAGAAAAGCCTGAGGAAATCGATGTAAGAAGAGCAGAGGAAGCTAAGCAGAGGGCTGAGGAGAGACTTCGCCAGAAGCAGAGTATCCATGAGTATTATCACTCAAGAGCAGCACTTGCAAGAGCTATGGCAAGACTTAAGGCAACATCTGGAAAGTAAAATTTATGATACATATGTGGGTTTGCACCTGCCAGAATGCTTGTGAATAGCATTCTGGCAGGTGCTTTTTGTCGTGCAGGGATAATGGTTAGCCATGGCGTGGTGGATTGGACGTTAAAGTAGTGAGAAAGCGCGCTGAAGTCCAAAAGAGAAGCCAAAGCGCGGCGAATTGGACGTTGAAGCGGTGGGAAGGCGTGTTGAAGTCCAAAAGGGAAGCCGAGCCGCGGCAGATCGGACGTTGAAGCGGCGGGAAGGCGTGTTAGAGTCCAAAAGTGAAGAGTCAGTCTGACGATTTGGACCTTAGAGAGGTGTGATGAACAGAGAAAGTCCAAAAGGGGTGCCAAAGCATGTAGAATTGTTCTTTATAAGATACTTGTAAATAAATATTCAGCTTGCTATAATATGCAAGATGTATTTTGTATACACAAATAAAGTGATTGGAATTAACAAAATACACAATCAGGGAGGAACTTAAGATGTTATCTATGAAAGAAGCGATAGAGAATTATGTGGAAGGTTGTGTTGGTAAGGTTGACTGTCCAGCATACAAGCTTTTTATGAAAGCCATACTTGCAGGAATGATGATTGCATTTGGCGCAGCCGGAAGCAGTGTGGCGGCACATGATATCGTTAATGTAGGAATTGCACGTCTGGTTGCAGGAGTTGTATTCCCAATGGGACTTATGATGGTTGTTATGACAGGTGCTGAGCTTTTCACAGGAGACTGTCTGGCAATTATGGCAACTGTACAGAAGAAACATACAGCACTTAAGCTTATACGAATGCTTATTGTAGTATATCTGGGAAATCTTCTTGGCTCGTTAATGCTTACATGTATTGATTATGTAAGTGGGCAGTATAATTATTCATCGGGAATACTTGGTGCATATACAATTAAAGTAGCGCTTGGTAAATGTAATCTTGATTTTACAACAGCGCTTGCATCGGGAATATTATGTAACATACTTGTGTGTGCAGCAGTTATGCTTGCGGCACGTGCAAAGGATGTAACCGGAAAACTGTTATGTTGTTTTTTTATAATACTGCTTTTTGTTGTAAGCGGTTATGAGCATTGTGTTGCTAATATGTATTATGTACCTGCAGGAATGATAGCAAAACTTAATCCGTTATATGTGAAAGATGCTATGGAGCAATATGGTTATACAGCACAGCAGCTTAGTACATTGAATATACCGAATTTTATATTTAATAATCTTATTCCTGTTACAATAGGTAATATTGTTGGAGGAATGGCATTCTTCGGAATACCGTTGATGTATATTAATGGTGTTGGTGGAAAGAAGGCGTGATACATATCTTAAAGTATATGGATACGGATTGATGATTTAGAAGAAAATATATTATTACCTATGATTATTCCTTTAGAAACCATTAAAGCATAGGAAGATGTGCAGTAGAAGAATCACAGACGAACACAGACTTACGTATAATATGGACATGAATCAAAATCTGATAATATATTCCTGCAAGTTCCATTATGAAGATTAGCACCTGAAACATGGTGCTTTTTTCTTTACACAAAAATTACATGGTTTCGGAGAATATTATATCGGTGGATAAAAATGTTATTATCTACTACGAAAAATATGAACATAAATGATGGGGCAAAATAGTGTATCGTCCAACTAGGTGATACATTTGCATCTGACAGCAAGATGGTCGCAGAATATAGAGCAGAACCTATAAGAAGATATTATTTCTATTGCTTATAGGCAGAAATATTAGGATTTCTGCTCATAAAGCGCAGATTTCATTGTAAATACCTATAAATGATGGAAAACCACATTATCTATAGGCAATCTTTAGCTTTCTGGCAAGGATAATGTCTGATTCGAGAGAAGAATGTGCAGAAAATACCTATAAGCTGTCAGAATATACGACTACCTATAGGTATCATGACAAAAAAATCAGACAAGACACTTCTTCATCAATAATAATATGCCTATAAATCTTGAAATATAAATATTCTTATAGGAAATGTTTAACAACATTATAGTGGATTTATACAATATATACTACTAAATCAGAGCCAGCACCCATACAGCTATCATCTTGAACGTTATTCAGTAACAGATTTCTTGGAAGAACAGCAAGTTTTAACCCGACATGTGTCAATACGGATTTAATATCTTATGTTTCAGTTGGCATTGCGTGTGCAATAATATTGCAACTCATATATATAAAGCTGAATCGCAGAGCATAAGAAAACACCTCTTAATCAGCAATATACATTCTGATTAAGAGGTGTTTTTCTTCGTCCATTATTAGTAAGTATACTCATGGCGAGGGCAATAATAAAATGCCTGAAGCTGACTGTTACGGTTATAGGTAACTGTATAACAATCGGCTGGTGCATCAGCATAAGTCTTAGGATTAACTCTGATAGTTATTGTCTGTCTGTGAGACTGTCCACTGTTACCGTGTTCTGCACTGGTATTATCCTGTCCTACCCCTTTGAGATTACTGATAGTCTGGACTGGGTACACTTTTGAATTGCGAATAACTCCATTTGCTGCAATAATCCCTCCTTGGACCTTATTTCAAAATGTTACTTCTACATTATATATCGGTCAAACGTGTTATATTATTACATTGAATTTCTTTATAAAAATGTATGATAGAGGAAGATAATATGCATGATGATGGAGATGTTTATATGGGAGAATACAAGCCACCTTTTGCTATAAAACTCATGAAATGTGATGGATATATTAAAATAGGCTCATAAAATGTGATTACAGCGGGGAAATTCCCTCATAGTACTATAACAGAATAAAGATATATACAAAATGCCCCATTCCGGACTAATCCGGAGTGGGGCTTATCTTTACGCATAAGCAGTTAATGCTTAATTAATCAATTTCTTTTTTCTTAATTCTGTCAAGATAATCTTTAGTTTCTTTAGCAACCACACCGTTTAAAGCAACGAGTGCAATAAGGTTAGGAATAGCCATCAGACCATTAAATATATCTGCAATTGTCCATACAGCAGATACTGTCATATAAGGACCGATGAATACGCAGAGGATATATACCCATCTGTATGCCTTGATACATTTCTTCTTACCATTAGTAAGGTATTCAAGGCAGCGCTCAGAATAATAATCCCAGCCAAGAATAGTTGTAAATGCAAAGAATACGAGACATAACATAAGAATAAATGAAGCAACTCCATCAGGGAATGGAAGTCCTATCTGGAATGCTTTAGTTGTTACTGCAACACCTTCAAGTCCCATATCGTAAGCTCCTGTAAGAACAATTGCAATACCTGTAATTGAACAGATGATAATAGTATCAATAAAAGTAGCTGTCATAGATACAAGACCCTGACGTACAGGTTCATTGGTACGGGCAGCGGCAGCGGCAATAGGTGCACTACCAAGACCGGCCTCATTAGAGAAGATACCTCTTGCAATACCCTTCTGCATAGCTACAACCATGGCACCAAGGGCACCACCAGCAGCGGCCTTAAGACCAAATGCACTCTGCACAATTGTAAGGATGGCAGCAGGAACATCTGTAATATTAAATAAAATAATAAGAATACCTGCTAAAAAATATGTTGCAGCCATGAAAGGAACAATAACCTGAGCAACTTTAGAAATTCTCTGGATTCCACCAATAAGAACAAGAGCAACACAGAATGTAAGGATAAGACAGCTTATAACTACAGTCCATGAATATGTTCTTCCAAATAATGAAACAGTCCATGCGTTGTTAGTATCAAAGAAATTATTAACAGCAGAAGAGATTCCGTTCACCTGTGTAAATGTACCAATTCCTAAAAGACCAACGCCTATACCAAAGAAAGCAAATATCTTGGCAAGCCATTTCCACTTAGGTCCCATACCATGTTCAATGTAGTTAAAAGGACCACCAACAACGTGACCGTCTTCGTCAACCTGTCTGAACTTAACTGCTAAGAGACACTCTGCGTACTTGGTAGCAGTACCAACTAAGGCAGCAAGCCACATCCAGAATAATGCACCAGGACCGCCTGAGACAATAGCAGTAGCAACACCTACGATATTACCTGTACCGATTGTTGCTGAAAGTGCTGTACATAGTGCTGCGAAACTGCTCACTTCACCATGCTTTCCATCAGTTTCGTCTTTGAAAATGTACTTAAAAGCACGTCCAAGATTAGTAAACTGAACACCCTTAAGTCTGATAGTAAGAAACAGACCAACTGAAAGTATAAGGACAATGAGTGGAATTCCCCAGACATATGCGTCAATAGTATCGAGAATAGTATTGATTTTACTAAACATATTATGTATTCTCCCTTTTTATAAAAAATTAAGATAAATTTTACCATAAAACAATTTTTTTTTCAATTGAATACTGTTATTTCCTAATATAATAAATAATTTTGTTAAATGTTGCTTATTGACAAACTCTGTCAATTTATATATTATTGTTGAAAAAGAAGGCGTTTTGCAGATAAAGCAAGACGCTTTTTTCCTTATTATTAAGGTAATATCCGGAAGATATAATCGGGAGAGACTGTGTAAAAATGCAGCGCCGAAGGTGACAGCGAAAACTCTCAGGCAAAAGGACCGGTTATGGACGGAACTCTGGAGAGCTGTAATTATCAGCACCGAAGAAGCAATTTCTAAGCATAGAGATGAGAAATATTGAGGCTGATTTGCTTGGGGAGAATCTTTCAGGTTTTTAACAGAGGCATAGGTGTATTAAAGTGCGCCTGTAGCCTCTTGTTTTTATGTAAAGATATATTAGGAAGGGAATCTTCTTAAGAATCTTGATAAGGCAGGATTGCAAGGCACGAAAAGGCTAAAGCAAAGGAGAGAAACATTATGAAGACAGACATTGAAATTGCACAGGAAGCAGTAATGGAGCCAATTAAGAATGTTGCAGCCAGATGCGGCATAAGCGAGGATGACCTTGAATTATACGGAAAGTATAAGGCTAAGATATCAGATGAGTACATCAACAGTGTCAAAGACAATGAAGATGGAAAGTTAATTCTTGTTACAGCCATTAATCCAACTCCAGCCGGAGAGGGAAAGACAACAATTACTGTAGGGCTTGGAGAAGCATTTGGAAAGCTTGGCAAGAAGGCAGTTATAGCACTTCGTGAGCCATCACTTGGTCCATGTTTTGGTATCAAAGGTGGAGCAGCAGGTGGTGGATATGCACAGGTTGTTCCTATGGAAGAGCTTAATCTGCATTTTACAGGCGATTTCCATGCAATCACATCAGCTAACAACTTATGTGCGGCACTTCTTGATAACCATATACAGCAGGGCAACGAACTTGGAATTGACCCAAGATGTGTTACATGGAAAAGATGTATGGATATGAACGACCGTGTTCTTAGAAATATAGTTGTTGGTCTTGGTTCTAAGGTTGATGGAACTGTAAGAGAAGATCATTTTGTTATCACAGTTGCGTCAGAGATTATGGCAGTATTATGTCTTGCAACAGATATGAAGGATTTAAAGGAAAGACTCGGCAAGATGGTAGTTGCTTACAATTATCAGGGACAGCCTGTTACAGCATCAGATATCAAGGCAGTAGGTTCAATGGCAGCTTTGTTAAAGGATGCATTAAAGCCTAACCTTATCCAGACACTTGAGCATACTCCAGCATTAGTACATGGTGGACCATTTGCTAATATCGCACATGGCTGTAATTCAGTAAGAGCAACTAAGACTGCACTCAAGATGTCAGATTATGTTATCACAGAGGCAGGATTTGGAGCAGATTTAGGTGCAGAGAAATTCTTTGATATAAAGTGCCGTAAGTCAGGCTTAAAGCCAGATGCAGTTGTATTAGTAGCAACAGTAAGAGCACTTAAGTACAACGGTGGAGTACCTAAGACAGAATTATCAGCAGAGAATCTTGACGCATTAAAGAAGGGAATCGTAAACCTTGAAAAGCATATTGAGAATCTTCAGAAATATGGTGTGCCTGTAGTTGTTACACTTAATGCGTTTGTATCAGATACACAGGCAGAATTAGATTATATACAGAAGTTCTGTGAAGATAAAGGCTGTGAATTCGCCATTGCCAAAGTATGGGAAAAGGGTGGAGAAGGCGGAATTGAGCTTGCAGAAAAGGTTCTTAAGACACTTGAGACAAAGAAGAGCAATTTCCATTGTCTGTATGAGACAGACCAGCCGGTTAAAGCAAAGATTGAGACAATTGCCAAAGAAATATATGGAGCAGGAAGTGTTAATTATTCGGCAGCAGCTAATAAGCAGATTGAACAGCTTGAACAGTTAGGATTTGGTAATCTTCCAATCTGTATGGCTAAGACACAGTATTCGCTTTCAGACGATCCAACATTACTTGGCCGTCCGGAAGGATTTGAGATGAATGTAAGAGAAGCATATGTATCAGCCGGTGCAGGCTTCATAGTAGTGCTTACAGGTTCAGTAATGACAATGCCAGGACTTTCAAAATCACCAGCGGCATATAATATAGATGTTAATGATGATGGGGTAATAACTGGGTTATTCTAGAAAAGTGACTCCCGGGAGTGGGAGGCAGGTGGTTGTGGGGTGTGGAATCTCTCCGGTAAACTGCACTGCATAATAATAAGCATTGAGTGTTTAGGTAATTATACCATCCGCTAACGATGTCTACGCACATCCATGTGCGAGACATCTCACACGCCATCCATGGCGTGTGTACGCTTTGGTTTACTTATGACTCAATGCTTTTATTATGCGCACAGTTTACAGTCGGAATACCGCACCCCACAAACCACATGCCTCCAAACTTCCGGGAGTTTTTCTACATAGGAGATGAGAATATCTCTCCCGCCCCAACCTTGCCAAAGGCGGGGCGGAGCAGTTGTCCGGTAAAGAAAAGCCCAGCCGTGTATATTAGTAAAATCAAAACCGTATGAAGACGCCGGCACTTGGTAAGCTGGGAAAGCTGCCACAAAGTGGTAGCAAATCCCAGCGAACCTAGTACCGCTGCGTCGGAATCCGAGCGGAAGCGTGTTTTGATTTTACTAATATACACGGCTGGGCGTGCTTTAGGGGAGCAACTTCCTACAACATTACCCCCGACTTCTCCTTACTTCTCTCAATCATATGATTCAGCTTCTCAAATGGTTTCTGTAAGAACAATCCGATAATCAGCGAAACAACTATATATATAGAAAGAAAAGCGAGATTCTTAATGTAATCATATCTGTACATTCCTGCTATACATTCTCTTAATGCATCCATTGAATATGGGAAGAGCAGGAATCGGTATATTATCTGGTAGGCGTTAGGAAGTACTTCTATAGGGAATGTACCGCCTGAGCCGGCAACCTGTATAACGAGCAGGACAATTCCAAGTGCTTCACCGATATTTCCAAATGCAACAGTAAGGCTGTACATAAAGAAGGTGAATACGAAGCTTGAGAATGCACATGCAACCCAGTAAAGGAATGGGTGGTAACACTGGATTCCTATGTAGAGAAGATTTCCAAGTGTTATAAGCAGTGCCTGAAGCTGTCCTACTGCAAAGAATATAAAATACCTTCCGAAGAATTTTTCATATCTCTTTGCATCTGCTGGAATGTCCGGAGCAGGATGCACAGGTGTGTGCATAATAGCAACAAGTATAAGTCCACCAAACCACAGTGCAAGTATTGTGTAGAATGGTGAAGCGCTTGTTCCATAGCTTTTAACAGCATATACCTGCTCTGTTGTTATATTTACAGGTGCAGAGAGAAAATCTCCCAAAGTATTGGCATCTGCATTTAACATCTCTGATAATAAACCATATGTATCCTGTTCAGTGATTGTGTTTAATGTATTAATTGCGTTATCAAGCTTTGTCTCAAGGTCACTGAGAAGCTCTTTAGTCTGAGTGAGTGAGCCCGATGTAAGCTTAATTGCAGCAGACAGGTCTGCAACATCCATGTTCATGTCAGAATAAAGCTCTGTTAATGAACTCATAATGCTTTGAATCTGGGACATCTGGTTTGAAAGAGCAGATGATAATTCATTTAAAGATTCAGCGGAATTACCATTTACAAGTGCCTGTAAGGTTATTAACTGCTGCTGCTGTAACTGTAATTGTGTATAAACTTGCGGTGCAGCACTGTTTGAACTGCTGCTTATTGATGATGTAAGGTCAGTAATTGCAAGCATTGAATTAAGAATTACATCGTATGTTGAAAGTGTAGTCCTTGCGGATGTAAGTCTGTTAATAACTGCATCCATAAGAGAACCGGTTTCTTTATCTGCATCTTTGATAACTGAGTCGCCAGTACCGGCAATCGTAGATACGATTGTATCTATAAATGTCTGGTTTACCTGCTGCTGAACTGCTGTTTTAGCCTTGTCTGTTATCTTAGGTGCAATAGCGTTTGCTTTCTGGTTACAGTAATATTTTAACTGAGGATGTTCCATGGAATCACTTAAGAAGCTTATAAGATTCTTGGAAAAATTCTCTGGAACAACGAGGGCTGCATAATACTCACCGCTGTATACGCCTTCGATTGCTTCATCTGATGAAGCAACAAACTGCCAACCGATAGTGTTATTAGTTTTAAGTGCATCAATTATGGTGTCACCGACATTAAGCTCCGTTCCTTCAAGAGAAGTACCTTTGTCAACAGATACAACGGCAACTTTAATCCTGCTTGTGGAAGCCTGTCCATATGGATCCCAGTTTGACAAGATATTAAACCACGAATATAATGCAGGAATAACGGTAAGACCGATAATTACGCATAGTGCAATTACATTTGTTTTTATGTGGCGAAGGTCAGCCCGTATAATCTTAAATATATTTTTCATAACTGTACCTCACTTAAAAATGCTTTGATACTGTCTGTAAGAGAAGTATCAGCCTGTTTTTCCTTAATCTCAATATTGAGCTCATTGAGCTTTCTTGCGAGCTTGTCATCAATATAATCAATAACTATAAGATAAGCACAGAATATAAAAAGTGAGATTACCCAAAGAAGCAGATAAACAACCTTAGCTGTATCCATGGTAAACATAAGCACCATGAATACTAAAGGAATTATCATCATACATCTTAAGCAGACCTTTTTCTTGTGCTGGTTCTTAGCGTGCATATTTTCTGCAAATGCTGTGATTTCCGCAATAACAACATCTATATTAAAATCATCATTTTGCATAAATTCATTTCTCCTTTACATAAAATGTGTTTCTTTCATACGGCGTTCGAAGAACTCGCGTACTTCAAGAAGTGACTTTCTGATTCCAAGTCCCAGAATAAGGGAAATAACAGCATAAGCGCATAATTTCACAAGAAATACAGCGTAATCACACTGATATAATCCGCTTATTGCCTCCCTCATGGCATTGATTGCATAAGGGAATGGGAAGTAAAGGTACACATTCTGGAAGAATTCAGGAAGAAGTTCTATTGGATAAGTTCCGCCTGAACCGGCAATCTGTAACACAATCATAACTACAGCAATAGCTTTTCCCAAATCACCAAATGTAAGAACAAGTGTATATATAAATAATGTAAATACAAAGCTTGTTATAGCGGCTGCAAGCCACAGCATGAATGGGTGGGTGCAGTCAATTTTTAAAATATACAAATCACCAAGAACAACTACAAGAGCCTGAAGCTGTCCCATTGCAAGGAAGAGTAATGCACGGCCTATATATTTCTGGTGTTCTGTGGCATCCTTGAATTCATCATCCTCATAGTCAACCTTTACTTTCATAAGGGCAACTAAAACAATTCCTCCAACCCAGAGAGCAAGTGTTGTATAGAAAGGTGTAACACTTGTTCCATAGTTAGTCTGCATATAGACGTAGATTTCTTCTACCTGTACAGGTTCTGACAGGAATGACGCTATTGACTGTGCGTCTGAGTTGATGAAATCCATTATCAGTTTATATGTAGAAGATGAACTTATATCTCCTACTGAACCAGATATGGTATCAAGTCTTTTGTTGAGAGAATCAAGTAATGTTTTTGTGCTTTCTAGAGTTGTATTAATATTTACTGATATATCACTTACTCCAAGAAGCATCTGCGAGATTCCATTAATATTGTCTCCGGCACTGCTTATATTAGCGGCCAGACTGCTTACGGCATTCTTAATGGAAGCCTTAAGAAGGTTAACATTAGTTCTTATTACAGTCTGCATAATTGTCTGGCTCTTCTGGAGCTCTGTGCGGCACTGTTCAACAACAGACTTGATTAACTGGTATTTTGCCTGAAGTGTTTCAGGTGAATCAGTAAGAATATCGGCACACTGCTGAACAAGGTTGTATGCGATATTCTCCATAGCGTTAACAGAAGCTAGAGCTGACTTTAGGGCGGTGATAACTGCCGGGTCAATGCCATCTACTTTGCTGAGAGAATCAATAGCATCTTCAAGAGCCTTATTCTGGTCTATAAGTTCCTTTAACTGTTTGTTGGCTTTACTAAGCTCAACGCCAGCCTGTCCGACATCAGTTATTGAAAGCTGTATAGCTTTATCAAGAGAATCAAGTGCACTGTCAGTTAATTCATTCATAGCTTTAAGCTGCGCATCAATCTGGTTTGCAATATCATCTGTGACATTATCAAGAGATTTATTGGCAATATCAGCAACATCAGTTGTTCCGGTAAGAACATCTTTAATCTGTGGAAGAATCTCCTGAAGTTTTGCAAGATTATCTGCCAGGTCTGAATTACTCTTAATAAACATGTCAATCATGGTATCGTAAGAATTAATATTGGCAGATACACTCTGTAAATCCTTAACTGTCTTTTCAATAATTGAAGGATCATTTTCAGCTATTTCGTTAAGTCCCTGCATAATAGTCTTAACACACACATCAATGAATTCGGAATTGATAGTGTTCTGAAGAGTGCTTTTTCCTGTATCTGTAATCTTGGAAGCAACAGCATTTTTCTTGGAATTCTCATAATATGTAACTGTTGGTGGATTAAGACCATTGTCAAGGAAGTCATACAGGCTTCGTGAAAAGTCCTCACCAACAACGATAACGGCATAGTACTTCCCGGCATTCAGTTTATTCATGGCTTCATCTTTAGTTTCCGGAAAACGCCAGCCTAATTTATCATTCGAATGAAGCTGTTCAACAATCTGTTCTCCCATATTGATAGTGGAATCATCAGATTCAGAGTAGCCTTCATCTTCAGAAACAATAGCAATCTGGACAGACGCAGTGTTTGCGTAAGGATCCCAGTTGGAATATATGTTAAACCATGCGTAAAGCGATGGAATAAGGCACAGACCAAGCGCAATGGCTAAAGCCAGAATATTCCTGCTAAGACCTTTCAAATCTTTTTTGAAAATCTTAAATATCATAACATTCCTCAATTCTTTAATTATCGTTTAAAACTTATATGTATTTTACTTAAGAAACTGGGGAAAATCAATACAGAGAGGATAAATCAGACATATTTAATAAATTAAGAAAGGATACGGATTTATGAACATATTGTATTGTGGTGATAAACCAATGCAGAAGGGGATTCTTTTATCTTCAATGTCTCTTATTAAAAATGTGGATGAACCGTTAAATATATATATTCTCACGGTTGATTACAGGGAAAAAGGTATTAATTACAAGCCGGTTGATAAAGCATTTGCAAAATATCTGAAAGAAAAATTGAATAAATCGGACATTAAAGTAAATATCTTTCTTGTTGATGTTACAAGATATTTTGTTGAGGAGCTGCCGGAGGCAAATATGCAGAGCAGATTTACTGCGTGCTGTATGCTACGCCTTTTTGCTGATAAGACAGATATTAAGGATAGAGTTCTTTATCTGGATACTGATGTGTTGTGCAGGAAGGATTTCAGGGATTTTTATTATCAGAATATGGATGGCATAGAGATTGCGGGAGTTTCTGATTATTATGGCAGATGGCTTTTCGGTGATGGTTACATTAATTCCGGAGTAATGCTTATGAATATGAGGATGATAAGACAGAACGGGCTTCTGGAAAAATGTCGTGAACAGTGCATAAGAAAGGAAATGTTTATGCCTGACCAGACGGCTGTTAATACATTTGCAACAAGAGTTAATCTGTGCGGACGAAAGTTTAATGACCAGAGGAGGCTGCATGACAACACTGTTTTTCAGCATTTTACAACTACCTTCCGGGTGTTTCCGGTGATAAGGACTGTTTCAGTCAAGCCGTGGGAGATTGATAAAATGCATAATATACTTGGACTTCATGAATATGATGAGCTTCTGGATTCTTATAACAGGGAGCATGAAGAGTATATGGCAGTTTCACGTATTCCTGTGTTTTTCTCGATTAATGAACAGTACGCACCATATCTGGCAGTGTGCCTTAAATCGCTGGCTGTACATGTAGCTTGTGATGAGCGTTACCGCATTATTGTTATGTGCGATAATGTGAAGAATATTACGATGATTCAGCTTCGTAATGTGATAAAGGATTATGAAAACATAGATATTGAATTCGTTGATATAAGAAAGAAAATGTACGAATATTCTGAAAGCTTTGGACAGACAGTTACTGACAGGCAGGAAAACAGGCTTTATTCAGGCGAGTTTACACTGACGATATATTTCAGGTTATTTATTGCAGAGCTTTTTCCAGAGCTTAATAAAGCTGTGTATATTGACTCTGATACCGTAATAAATGATGACATTGCAAAGCTTTATTCAGTTGATATGGGAGATGCAATGTTTGGTGCAGTAAGAGATACATTTGCAGGAAAGAATACAATACTGGCTCATTACATTGAAAATGTAGTGGGAATAGAGCGGAATGAATATGTCAATTCAGGAGTGCTTCTTATGAACCTTGATAAGATAAGACAGGCTCATCTGGCAGACAGATTCTTAAAGCTTATGGCTGAATATCACTTTGACAGTGTTGCACCTGACCAGGATTATATTAATGCTATGTGTGCAAAAGAAATATATTTTCTTGATAAGGAATGGAATGTTATGCCTAACAAGGGCGGGGAGTATATAGCAAGACCGAAGCTGATACATTATAACCTGTTTGACAAGCCGTGGCATTACAGCGAGATTCCGTATGAGGAGTATTTCTGGCAGTATGCAGCGGAGTCGGGATTTTATCCGTTGCTGATTAAACAGCGCAAGCAGTATGGGGATAATGAAAAGAAAGCTGACCGTGAGAATTTAAAGAAGCTTCTTGCAAGGGCTGAGAATATTGCGGACGGTGATGGGGTTAAGTTTTCTGATGTTGTGGGAAGCAGATTTGTTGTGGATAGTGGTTTCGTGAAGGATAGCAGTGATGCTGCAAAATAAATTATGTCGGAGGAGATATGATTGGTGATAGGGAGCAGGTCTATGAAAATATTAGGACGGCTGTAAGCCTTAATCAGTTGAATTCAAAGGTTGAGCCGGGAGACCCTAAGCTGTTACGCGAAGATAAAGAAGCATTACTAAGACATTATATTGATTACCGCACAGCATATGGTTTTTGTGTGAAGAAATATATTGCAGAAGCTATATTTCATGTCGGGACTTCTGCGGTGGGGCTTATAACACAAGTTGACGGACTTGAGAATCTTTCTGGAATCAGAGGTCCTGCGATTGTAACATGCAATCATTTCAGCCCGTTAGACCCTGCAATTGTCAGGTTTGCAATGAGAAAAGCTGGATTCAGAAGAATAAGTATTGTTAATCAAGATTCTAACCTTGCAATGAAAGGTTTTGTCGGGTATATGCAAAAATATGCCGACACAATGCCCGTAAGCAGCCTGAAATGGTTTATGGAGACTGAGTTTCCTAATCAGATTGAGAATGCATTTGATAAAAACAAACTTGTGCTTATATATCCTGAGCAGGAAATGTGGTTTAATTATCGGAAGCCCCGCCCATGCAAAAGAGGTGCATATCTGTATGCGGTAAAGTTTAATGTGCCGGTGATTTCGCTGTTTGTTGAACAGCAGGTTAAAAGTACACATTTGCACACATTCAGGGTACATGTCCTGCCAGTAATATATCCGGACAGACAGCTTGATGAAAGAACAGCAAGTTTAAGAATGCAGCACACAGACTATGAGCAGAAATGTGCTGCATATGTCATGGCATATGGAAAGAAACTGACTTACGATTTTGAAGAGGGCGATATTGTAGGAAGATAAAAGCATTTGACGCGGAAAGAATTGAAGTGTATATATATTTGAAGAAATTACAAAGATTGAGAGGAAAATGTATATGAAGATACATTCAGTGGCAGTACTTGGAGCAGGAGCAGTCGGCTCTTATGTTATATGGGGACTTTCAGAAAAGAAGGATATAAGTTTAAGCGTTATTGCAAAGGGCGAAAGAGCGGAAAGACTTAAGGCAGAAGGCTGTCTGATTAATGGAAAGACATACCACCCGGAGGTATTGACCCCAGAGGAAGCAAAAGGTGTTGACCTTCTTGTTGTATCATTAAAATACGGCGCACTTGCAGGTGCATTAGATGATATTAGGGAAGCCGTCGGTGAGAATACAATTGTCATGAGTCTTATGAATGGTGTTGACAGTGAAGAGATAATATCTACCAAGATAGATAAATCACATATTATTTATTCACTTATAAAGGTGGCGTCACACCGCGAAGGTAAGGAATATGTGTTCAATCCTGAGACTACAATAGGCATTATATATGGAGAGGAAACTGCACCATTTGAGAGTAAGAGAGTTGCGGCAATAAGAGATTTATTTGATGGAACAGGACTTAATTACAGAGTGACTGAACATATCAAAGAAGAGATATGGAGCAAGTATAGACTTAATATCTGTAACAATCTTCCACAGGCTATTATTGGAGCAGGTGTTGGCTGTTATACTGACAGTGAGCATATGAAAGCAATCAGCGAAGGATTACGTAAGGAGGTTGAAGCAGTAGCTCTTGCCAAAGGCATTGATATGAGCAGGTGTGCAGATAACTCAAGCCGAGGAAGCACTGTTCCGCCAACAGCAAGATATTCAACACTGCAGGATATTGACGCTGGCAGACACACAGAGATAGATATGTTCTCCGGCGCAATGATGCGCATGGGAAAAGAACTTGGAATTGATACACCATATAATGAATATACATATCACATCATCAAGGCACTTGAAGAGAAGAATGATGGCATGTTTGATTATGATGAGAATAGTGAGGCTGTGACTTATTCTAAGTAGTGGCAGACGGATTTAGCAGGCATGTGGGGTACAAGACAGAAAATATAAGATATTAATCATGGCGCAGCCTTTTTAAGGGCTGCGCTTATTGCTTCTATAAAGACGGAATATGTATATCTGTTGGCTGAATCATAGGTTATGTTGGTTGTGCCGGCTTCCATGACTTTAGCAGCAACTTCATCAAATGAAGTTGTGAGCTTAGGGTACATAGTTGTGATTGATTCAGAAAGATTAACAAGCTCAATGCTGTTAATGTTAGAGGAATCAACTGTGACCTGGATATCAACGGGGTTGCCGTCTAACAGAATAGAGGCGGTATATACTCCGGGGCAGAATTTAGGAGCGTCGGCATTATCAAGGGGTGTCTCAATATTAGAAGAAGCAGAAGCATTTACAGTGCTGCTCTTAGGTTTAGTAGTATTCCTGGAATTATCAGAACTATTGCTGCCAAGACGGATAACAGCGAATATAATAAAAGCTATTATAATAGCAGCGATAACCGCTCCAATAAGGAGCTTTTTAAATGGAATAACAACAATTTTAGTCTGACTCATCACAAAGAAACCTGCCCTTCATATTCATTATTACAAAATATATGGTATGGAGTGGGAGATTATGATTAAAATGTGGTATATTAAATACAAATGTATTGGATAGTGTAAAATGGTAGGTTTATGAAGAGGTGAATGATTATGAACAGTAAATTTATCAAAACATTTGCAGTAATAGTGATTATAGCGGCAGGCATGACAGCATGTGGACAAAAGAAAAATGTTACAACAGATGATGTATCAGAAAAAGAGATGGCGAACATACAGGAGACTGCAGCACAGGAAGTGACAGCACAGGAAATTATAACACAGGAGATTACAACCGAAAAAGAACCGGAAGATGACGAATATGTTCTTGTAAATAAATACATACCGGATATATATGTCGAATTGATGTATGCAACAGACAATAACTTTACAGGTGTCAGAATATATGATTTCACAGACGCATACCTTCGATACGGAACAGTTAAGAAGCTTGCAAATGTGCAGAAAGAACTGAAAGAACAGGGATACAGCTTAAAGATTTGGGATGCATACAGACCGTTTGAGGCACAGCAGAAATTATGGGAAGTATATCCGGACCCTAACTATGTGGCAAATCCGGCTAACGGAATGAAAAAGCATAATCTTGGAGGAACAGTGGATATTACAATGGTTGCTGATGATGGAACTGTTATATCAATGCCGACAGAATTTGATGATTTTTCTTTGAAAGCAGATAGAGATTATTCTGATATAGAAGATAAAGAGGCTGTGAAAAATGTGATGATTCTACAGAATGCTATGGAAAATAACGGATTTACAGGCTATCAGGGAGAATGGTGGGACTATTCAGATACGGTGGAATATGAAGCGGTTGATTTCGAACCATGATGAGACATGATATGAAAAAGTGCATTATGGTAAAGCAAATGATGGTAAAGTCTATTATAGAAAGATTAGGGGAGTAACACATGTCATTACAATTAATTCTGGGAAGCTCAGGTGCGGGTAAATCGCACTATCTGTATACGCATATAATTGAAGAGTCAATGAAGAATCCTGACAGGAATTATATAGTTGTTGTGCCTGAGCAGTACACTATGGCAATTCAGAAAAGACTGGTGTCCATGCATCCAAGAAAAGGAATACTTAATATAGATGTTGTGAGCTTTGAAAGGCTTGCGTATAAAGTATTTGAGGAAGTGGGGGAGGATAATCTTGAAGTCCTTGATGATACAGGAAAGAATCTGATTATTAAAAGAGTTTTAGAGCAGAACAAGGACAGATTAAAATATTTTGGAAGTAATCTGTCTAATACAGGATTTGTGTCAGAGATGAAGTCTGTTATATCGGAAATGCTTCAGTATGATATCAAGCCGGATGTTATGCAGGATGCGGCAGGTGCAGCATACAGTGATTCAGAGGGAAGTGCAGCACTTCAGTATAAGCTTGATGATATAGTACTTGTATATAACGCATTTGCAGAGTACATAGACAAGAATTATATAACTAAAGAAGAAATACTGGATAAATTATGCAGCAAGGTTACAGAGTCAGAGAGAATAAAGAATTGCGAGATAGTATTTGACGGGTTCACAGGCTTTACTCCGATTCAGTACAATTTAATGACAATTCTTTTATCAATGTGTCCGAAGATATATGTTTCTCTGACAATTGATGCATCTGAGCGTGAAAATTCAGTAAGAGGCAGGGAAGAACTTTTTTTCATGAGTAAGGACTGCGTATCAAAGCTTTATAAGATATGCGATGAAGAACATGTGAAAGTCCTTGAACCTGTGTATATTGCAGGAAAAGCAGTACCGGGAAAGAATGTAATTGTAAATGTTAATTCAAGATTTAAGAATTCAGAAGAACTGGATTTCCTGGAACAGAATCTTTTCAGAAACAATTCGGGAAGATTTAATAAGAAGACTGACAACATAGTTATATATGAGGGAGCTGTTGCCAAGGAAGAATTAACATTTGCAGCAGGAGAAATAATAAGACTTACAAGACTGTGTGGATACAGATATAACGAGATTGCGATAGTTACTGCGGACATGGATGGCTACGGCAAACTGGCGGCTAATATATTAAAGCAGAACGATATACCATATTTCTTAGATTACAAGCGCCATGTGACGGACAATCCATTTATTGCGGCAATTAACGGTGCACTTGGAATAATAGAGAATAATTACAGCTATGACAGCATATTAGGATTCCTAAGAACCGGAATGAGCGGAATGGAGCGCGAAGATATTGATCTGTTAGACAATTACTGTGTTGCAGTTGGAACCAGAGGCAGGGGAAAATGGCATGAACCATGGATAAGAAAGTTCAGGGGAACAGTCAATAATACTGACCTTGAGAAGCTTAATTCACTAAGAACAATGATAACAGATATGTTGGACCCATTGGAAGAAGTGCTTAAGTCAAAGGAATCTGATGTTGCAGATATGGTAAAGGCTCTTTACGAATTCCTTGTGCGTGAAGATATGGAGCAGAAGGTAAGTGTGCTTAATGACAGCGAGTACACTGGTGATGAATATGCGCAGTTATATAAGAAAGTTATAGAAGTATTAGATAAAATGTATGCCCTTCTTGGAAGCGAGAAGGTTGGTATTAAAGAATTTAACAAGATACTTGCGTCAGGATTTCAGGAGATCAAGATAGGACTTATTCCGCAGACCAACGACTGCGTTGTTATCGGAGATATAGAAAGAACACGTCTTGACAATATCAAGGTCATGTTCTTTGTCGGAATCAATGACGGCAATGTACCTAAGAAGGCTGATTCAAGAAGCGTTCTGTCAGAAAGCGACAGGGAGTATCTTGAGGATAAGGGAATAGTTATGTCAGCTTCCGTGAGGGAGAAAGCATTTACACAGAGATTCTATCTGTATCTTATTATGACAAAGAGTGCGGAGAAGCTTTACATGTCATATGCGGTAAAAAACAGCGAGGGTGCGGCGCTGATGCCTTCATATATTATAAGAAGCATGAGAAAAATGTTTTCACATTGCCTTAAGTTATCTTACAAAGACACGGCACAGCAGAATTCATATGTGACAATACCGCGGGCGGCTAACAGCTTTGATAATACTGAAATTGCTGCAAATGTAGGTGAGGATATTATTGATTCACTTACTGGCGGCAGGCTTGTCGGAAGCGTCACATCTTTTGAGAACTTTGCAGAGTGTCCGCTGAGGTATTACTTAAGATATGGAGTTGATTTAAAGGAAAGGGAAGAATTTACATTTTCACCAGTAAACTTTGGCGTCGTACTGCATGCGGTTATCCGTGAGGTGTGCGACGAAATCAAGAAAAACGGTGAGTCGTACTATCTGATATCAGAGGAGAAGCGCCGCGAGATGGTAAAAAGAAGTGTTGCTGCAATTACTGACATATACCAGAACAGTATCCTTAAGGATTCAAGCCGTAATTCATTCATGATTAAGCGGATGGAAGACCTTGCAGACCGCACTGTATGGGCGATGGGTGAGCAGTTAAAATGTGGTGATTTCGTGCCATTTGTATTCGAGCATAAGTTCAATATGGAAGTCGGGGACGGAGACAGAAAGCAGCTTATGAGCGGAACAATTGACCGCGTTGACATATGCGAAAACGGCACAGATGTATATGTAAGAATTATCGATTACAAGACAGGAAAGAAGGATTTCAACATAGTAAAGACCTACTACGGAATTGATATCCAGCTTATGGTCTACATGGAAGCGGCAATGAAGCTTGTGGCGAAGATGCGTCCGGGTAAAAATGTGATTCCTGCCGGAGTGTTCTACTACAACATAAGTGACCCGATTGTATCTGCGACAACAGAGAGTGCAGAAGAGATAGAGGATAAGATTAAGGGTGAACTGCGTCTTAAAGGAATGGTTAATTCGGATAAGGATATTGCTGAGAAGATGGACAATACTGGGGGGACATCACTTAATATTCCGGTTAGCAGAAAGGCTGACGGTGGATTTGACTCACGAAGAAGTAAGGTGATGAATACAGAGCAGTTTAATATGCTTGGAAGATTCGTTGATGTAAGAGCTATTGATACTGCGGACAGAATTGCAGGTGGTGATATCAGGAGAAGTCCTTATAAAGATGGACAGTTTTCAAGCTGTGACAGATGTCCTTATGGGGCAGTGTGTGGATTTTCAGTGGATTTGCCAGGCTGCAATTATAGAAAATTAAAGAAATTTGATGATGAAGTGTTATGGAATAATATAAAGGAAGGGGTTGATGAGAATGGAAAGAAAATGGACACCGGCGCAGAAGAGCGCGATTGATACAAGAGACTGTAATGTGCTGGTTTCGGCGGCTGCCGGTTCAGGAAAGACTGCTGTTCTGGTAGAGCGAATCATTTCCATGATTACAGACCCTGACAAGAATATAGATATAGACAGGCTGGTTGTTGTTACATTTACAAAGGCGGCAGCAGCCCAGATGAAAGACAAGATAAGAAAAGCACTTGATTCAATGCTTGACGAGAATCCGGGGGATGTGAACCTTTTAAGACAGATAACACTGCTTAACAACGCACAGATAACAACGATAGACAGTTTCTGTCTATGGATAATCAGAAATCATTTTCCAGAGGTTAATCTGGACCCGGGGTTCAGGATAATGGACGAGGGTGAGAAGAAGCTTATTGAAAATGATGTGTTGGAAGATGTGCTTGAGGAATTCTATGCCGAAGCAGATGAAGAATTCTTTAATCTTGTTGATGCATTTGGCATGGGACGGGACGATTCAGGGCTTGTGAGCATTATAGATAAAATATACCGTTTTTCAAGAAGCAATCCGTGGATTGATGAGTGGTTTGACGAGTGCATGTTAGTTTATGATGATGAGACTTACGATAATCCTGCAATTAAGGAGCTGTATGATTCAATTAAAAATGCACTTTTCGATTACCGTGATAAATACAACAGATTAGTAGATATCTGTTCTGAGCCGGCAGGACCTGCAGCATATACAGGTGCTTTGCAGTCTGACCTGCTTGGAATTAATGAGATGATTAATTCACAGGATTTTGGAGAGCTTGGCAGAAGGATAAGAATATTTTCATTTGAAGCCCTGTCAAGAAAGAAGGATGCAGGAGCAGACCCGGATATTAAGGAATATGTTAAGGGGCAGCGAAAGTTGTTTAAAGATTACATAGGACGGCTTAATGATAAGATATTCTTGAAAGATGATGAGGGAATATTTGCAGACATGCAGGGGGCAGGCATCCAGATACGGACTTTACTTAAAGTGGCAAAGGTGTATGCCAAGCGTGTTTCAGAGGTGAAGCGAGAGAAGGGCATAATTGATTTTAATGACATGGAACATCTTGCACTTTCAATACTTGTAAAGAAAGAAGACGGAAAGCTTGTATATACAGAGACTGCCGACAAGCTCGCGAACAGATTTGAAGAGATACTGATAGACGAGTATCAGGATTCCAATCAGCTGCAGGAGGTTATTCTTAATGCGGTGTCAAAGACGAGACTGTCAGGTGAGAATAACAATATATACATGGTTGGTGATGTAAAGCAGAGTATATACAAGTTCCGTCTTGCCTGCCCGGAGCTTTTCATAGAGAAGTACGATACATACGGCGAGACTGGCGATAATGTTAGAATTGAATTACAGAAGAATTTCCGAAGCCGGGAAAATGTACTTGAGTGTGCCAATGATGTGTTCAGTCATATCATGAATAAGAATTTTTCAGGAATCGGGTATGACGAATCTGTAAGGCTTAATGCGGGGTTTCCATATCCTGAATACAGTGAAAGTAATTATGGTGATGAAGCCAACAAGAGTACAGATGTAATTCTTATATCTTCAGAGAATGAAGAAGAAGCTACGACAAGAGAGCTTGAGGCAGACAGGCTTGCAAAACTGATTGAGGGAATAGTTGCTTCTGGTGTAAATGTGTATGATTCAGATGAGAATATATACAGACCGGCAGAATACAGGGATATTGTAATTCTTACAAGGTCAGTTACAGGTTGGGCAGATACATTTGCAGATGCCCTGATGGACAGGGGGATACCGGCGTATACAGATTCGTCAACAGGATATTTCAGCGTGCGTGAGATACAGGTAATCTTAAGCATGCTTACAATAGTAGATAATCCGGTTCAGGAGATAAGCCTTGCGGCGGCAATGATGTCTTATTTTGGAGGATTTACGGCAGCGGAGCTTGGAATGGTGAGAAAGCTTGGCAGGGAGCATGCAGATAAGAATACACATAACAACCTGTATGAACATTTGAAAGCAGTTGCAGTGCTTGGCGGAGCAGATAAGATACAGGAGACGGATGTTAAGCAGCTGTCCGGCAAATGTGCATTATTTCTTGCAAAGCTCACAGAATACCGAGACAAGAGCAGTGTTGAGTCACTATATGACCTGTGCTGGGAGATGATATATGATTCAGGCTACTACGATTATGTGGGAACAATGCCTGCCGGAGCGCAGAGACAGGCTAACTTAAATGTCCTGCTGGAAAGAGCAGCGGGATATGGAAAGTCAAGTTATTCAGGTCTGTTTAATTTCTTAAGATATATTGAAAGACTTAAGAAGTTTGACGAAGATTTTGCAGAGGGGGCTGCCAGCCTTGACAATGAGAATCTTGTAAGAATTATGAGTATCCATAAGAGTAAAGGTCTGGAATTTCCGATTGTAATACTTGCTGGGGCGCATAAGAGCATTAACTTTATGGACGCAACTGCGCCTGTGCTTGTAGACCAGAACTTAGGAATTGCAGTTGATTATGTTGACCTTGAAAGAAGAACGAAGACACCTACTATTATTAAAGGTGCTATGGCAAGAAGAATTGTAAGGGAGTCGATAGCTGAGGAAGAGAGACTTCTCTATGTTGCAATGACAAGAGCAAGAGAAAAACTCATAATTACCGGAGTTGTAAAAGATGCAGACAAGACACTTGATAAATACAGGGGAAGTGCAAAGCAACTTGCAGCAGATGGAATGTTGTCTTTCGCGGACAGTGAGAATATAAAGAACTATCTTGATATGATAATGCCAGTGTGTCTTATGGATTCAGATAAATTGAAAGGCAGCTTTAAAGTGATGGTTGATGCCGGAGAGGATTCTTGGGCTGATGTGGATGAATCCGGGGAGATGGCTGGTGAAGCGAATGCTGTTAGAATCGGGGGACTGGCTGATGAAATTATGGAAGCTGTGTCTTATCCTTTATTAGAGGAGCTTCCGGAGTATGTTCCTGATGATAACGCAGCCGGAAGGATGAAGCTGACGGTTTCGCAGCTTAAGGCTATGCAGGCGGATGATGATTCAGAGGAAAATGCTTACATGGATGAATCTGTGAAGACAGCACTTAAAAAGGAAGAATGTGATGAGACAAACAGCATAATTCCAAAGTTCATAAGCGGTGAGGAAGTTAAGCTTGCTGCTAATGAGCGTGGTAGCGCATATCACAGGGTTATGGAATGTCTTGACTATTCAGTGAGTGTGAACCTTGATGGAGTTAAAGCAGATATTAACAGAATGTTAGAAACAGGCAAGATGAATGAATTACAGGTGAAAAGTGTCAATCCGTGGGATATATATACATTTGTACAATCAGATACAGGCAGGAGAGTTGCAAATGCGGTGAACTGTGGCAGTGTCAGAAGAGAACAGCCTTTTGTATTTGAGTACGAAGGACAGCTTATACAGGGTATAATTGACTTGTGTTTTGAAGAGGACGGAGAACTTGTGATTGTTGATTATAAGACTGACAGGGTTATGAAGGGCAAAGCGGGGGAAAAAGAGCTTGTCAAAAGATACGCAATCCAGCTTGATTACTATGCAAAAGCGCTGGAACAGCTTACCGGAAAAACTGTAAAAGAAAAAATTGTATATTCATTTACTTTAGGAAAAGAAATAATGTGTTAAAATTACGAAAAATTTTCTCTAACATGTAAAATGCGGTTGAAAATATTGTACAATAATGGTAATATAAACATGATTTGTGAATAAAACATATCAAATTTGCACAAAAATGTGCATAAAATGGAAAAGGAGAGGAAAAATGAAAAAGCAAGTAAAAAAGTTTATGAGTGCATTACTTGCATGTGTAATGGTGGCAGTGTCAGTTATAGTATTTGACATGAATCCAGTACATGCAGCTTCTGGCGCAATAACAGAAGCATCAGGCTGGCTTGAGACAGCATATGTTAAATGGACACCTGTAACAGGAGCTACAGGTTACAATGTATATGTTAAGTCTGCAAGTGCCTCAGATTCAGCTTATGTCCAGTTGGACGATGAGCTTATCAGAAAGTATCCATCTTACATGAGAGCGGATGCTGTAGGATTAAAAGCAGGCGATTATGTTATGAAGATTGTTCCGCTGAACAATGGCAAGGAGAATACATCAGCTGCTATCGTTTCAGATAAGCTTACTGTAAATGCACATGACAGAAGCGGATTTACATTTTCAAGTAATTCACCGGTAAAGAATGGTGTTGGTGCATATAATAACGATGGTACATTAAAGTCTAATGCATCTGTTCTTTATGTTACAGAAGCTAATAAGAATACAGTTAAGATGAAGATTGGTAACACAGAATATACAGGTGTAGCAGCTATTACACAGGCAATTAAGGCTAAGAGTAACTGCCAGCCAGTTGCTATCCGTATTATAGGTCAGGTTACATTAAGTGGACTTGCCTGCAAAGATGTATCATCAGCATATGCAATTGGTGTTAAGGGAGCAGCTAACGTAACATTTGAGGGTATTGGTGATGATGCTACTTTATATGGAGCAGGTGTGGCTGTATTCCAGTCAACAGGCATAGAAGTAAGAAACCTTGGTCTTATGAACTGGGGCGGTGGAAAAGACGGAGATGGTATATCTCTTAAGCAGTCACTTGGTGTATGGGTACATAACAACGATGTGTTCTATGGTGATGCTGGTTCAGATGGTGACCAGGCTAAGGGCGATGGCTCTATGGATTTAAAGGATAATTCTCAGTATGTGACAGTATCTTACAATCATTTCTGGGATTCAGGAAAGATGTCACTTTGTGGCATGAAGTCAGAGTCAGGTGAGAACTGGATTACATATCACCATAACTGGTTTGACCATTCTGATTCAAGACATCCTCGTATCAGAACAATGTCAGTTCATGTATATAATAACTACTATGATGGTAATTCTAAATATGGTGTAGGCGCTGCAAAGGATAGTGAGGCATTCGTAGAGGCTAACTATTTCAGAAACTGTAATTATCCAATGCTCAGTTCAATGCAGGGAAGTGATGTTCTGGCAGGTGGAATATTCTCAGGAGAGAATGGTGGTGTCATCAAGGCATACAACAACTATATGGAAGGTCAGAAGTCTGTTATATATGCTAATTCGGATGCTGGTACAACAACTGCAAGTGCAACTGATTTCGATGCATATCTTGCAACATCAAGAAGTGAAACAGTACCTTCAACTTATAAGGCAAAGCAGGGTGGAAAGACATATTCTAATTTTGATACTAAGGTTGATTTAGGTGTTGATACTGCTGATATTGATGCACCTGCAGATGTTCCTTCAATTGTAACTAAGTATGCAGGACGTATTATGGGCGGAGATTTCAAGTGGACATTTGATAACAGTGTTGATGATACAAGCTATTCACTCAACAGGCCATTAAAGGATAAGCTTAATGCATACAAGACATCTCTTGTATCAGTAGGTGGTGGAAGCGTATCATCAGGAGAAAAGCATATACATAATTATGTAAGTACTATAACAAAGAAAGCTACATGTGCTGAAGAAGGAGAAATTACTTACACATGTACAGCTACTAATGGAACTTGCGATAAGAAGACATACACAGAAGTAGTTCCAAAGACAGCTCATACATATGGTGAATGGAAAGTAGTTAAAGAAGCAACAGAGACAGAAGAAGGGCTTAAGAGTCATTCTTGTACAGTATGTGGAGCTGAAGAAACAGCATCTATTCCAAAGAAGGGTTCAACAGGTGGAACAGAGACACCAGAAGTACCAACAGGAGATTCTAAGGTACATAATTTTACAACATCAGATGCAAATAGTTCATTCTTTGTGATTTCTGGTAATCTTGCATCAAACAAGGGAACAGTAACGTATAATGGACTTACACTTACACAGTGCCTTAAGATGGAGTCATCAACAAGCATTAAGTTCACAGCGCCATCTGCTGGAAAGCTTACACTTGTATTTGGAGAAAGTGGTAAGAATGTAAAGATTAACGGAAAAAAGAACGCATCAGATTCTAATTGCATAGTAACAGTTGATGTTGCAGCTGGAAGTGTAGAGATAACAAAGGGAGATACAATGAATCTTTTCTATATGATATATACACCATCTGGAACATCAGAGACAACACATACACATAAGTATGAGTCAAAGATAACAAAGCAGGCAACATGTACAGAGGCAGGAGTGCTTACATATACATGTACATCTACAACAGGTACATGTGACAAGAAGACATACACAGAAACAATCCCAGCAAAGGGACACAGTTTCAGTACAGAGTGGACAGTAGATGTTGAAGCAACAGAGACAACACCAGGAAGCAAGAGCCACCATTGTACAGTATGTGATGCGAAGACAGATGTAACAGAGATACCTGCAACAGGAATAGTAGAGAAGCCGTTAACAATTACTGCATCAAAGACAGAAGCAGATAAGACAGTAACATTTACAGCAGAAGCTGCAGGTGGAAAAGAAGGATATACATATAAGTTTATAGTATATAACAAGACAACAGGAACATGGGGAGTTGTACAGAACTACAGCAGTAAGAATACATGCACATGGACAAAGGGAAGTGCTGGAGACAGATACTTCTATATAGATGTAAAGGATGCTGCAGGTAATGTGGTAAGAAGCGAGGCTCTTAATGTTAAGATTGAAGCAACTACACCAAAGGTAACACTTACAGGAAGCTCAGAGACTGTTAATGCAGGAGCAAAGCTTACCCTTACAGCACAGACAACACTTGGAAGCGGATGCACATATAAGTTCATAATTTTTAACCCTGCAACTAACCAGTGGTTTAAGTTACAGGATTTCAGCTCAAGCAATACATTTACATGGACAGCTGGAAGCGATGGAACAAGATTATTCTATGTTGATGTTAAGGATGCTGATGGTAATGTAACAAGAAGCAAAGCTCTTAATGTTACTATTGGTAATGGAAGTGCTAACTGGCTTTCAGTTAAGGCAACAGTAAGCTCTAATACATCTAAGACTGGAGACAAAATTACATTTACAGCAGAAGGCATTGGAGGAAAAGCAGGATACACATATAAGATGGTTGTATACAACAAGACAACAAAGATATGGGGACTTGTACAGAACTTCAGTAGCAATAATACAATAACATGGACAGCAGGAACAGCAGGAGACAGAGAATTCTATATTGATGTTAAGGATGCTGATGGCAATGTTGCAAGAAGTGCTGTTATGAATGTTATAACAAAATAATAAAAACATAATAATGGTAGAAAGGCACATAGATAGGATTATCTGTGTGTCTTTTTCGTACATATATATGAATTTTTTGTGAATAAACCTTGAACAATTTGTGCAAAAATGGTAATATTGATTTAGATTTTGAATTTTGATTATTCATAATTCACAATTGTATGCATATTTGGAAAAAGGAGAGGAAAATGTCATGCAAAGAATCAGAAAAGTTTTTGCAAAAGTTGTTGCTGGATTATTAGTCGTAAGTAATCTTGCAATAGTAGCACCAAGTATGACTTATGCAGCATCTGCATCAAGCTTTACTACTTATGGTGGATGGAATGAAATGATGTATGCAACTATCAAAGGTGTTAAGGATGCCGATGTTACTGCAGTATCATATTCAGGTCCAGTTAGTGGTTCTCTTACAGGAGAGGACTTTGAGTATCTTGTTAGAGATACAGCCGACGGAGCAAGAGTTGATGTAATGGGATTAAAGCCAGGTACATATACTCTTAAGGTTACTACTAAGACAGGTACATATACCCAGTCAGGAATTGAGGTTAATGCACAGGATAGATCGGGATATGCGCATTACAATTATACTGATGGTGTAGGTGCTTATAATGATGATGGTACATTAAAGGATAACGCAATTGTTCTTTATGTAACAGATGAAAACAAGAATACAGTTACACTTTCTTATGGTGGAGTAACAGTTTCAGGCATTGGTAATATTCTTAACTCAGTCGGTAAGGCATGCGGTGAAGCAGGTCATGAGACAGAGTGTAAGAAGGTATCGAAAGGAAAGACATATTATGGCAAGGGTAATACTAATCAGGGTATTCTCCAGTTACTTGCTGAGAATAATATACCATTAGTAATTCGTATGGTCGGAGCAGTATCAGAGTCTGGTCTTTATAAGACAGGAACATGGGCAGCAGCTAATGCAGGACTTATTGATGGCCTTACAGATTATGATTCTAATGATTATGGCGGAAGTGTTGGCGACAACGGTCATATGGCACGTATGAAGTCAGCAAAGGATGTAACAATTGAAGGTGTTGGTACAGATGCAGCTATGGATGGATGGGGAATTCATTTTATGTCTGAGACATCAACAACAGCAGCTGGATTAGGAAAGAACTTTGAGGTTCGTAATCTTACATTTATGAATCAGCCAGAAGATGCTATTGGTATGGAAGGTGTTCAGGAAGGCTCTGTTATAACAGCTCCAGTTGAAAGATGCTGGATCCACAACAATGAGTTTTACAGCCCTTCTATAACAGGACCTGCAGAATCAGATAAGGCTGAAGGTGATGGATCATGTGATTTCAAGCGTGGTGAATATTTAACAGTTTCATATAACTACTTTGAAGGATGTCATAAGACTAACCTTGTTGGTTCATCAGATACATCGTTACAGTATAATCTTACATATCATCATAATATCTGGAAGGGATGTAAAGCAAGACAGCCTCTTGGACGTCAGGCTAATATGCATTTCTACAATAACCAGTTTATAGGAACAACAGATTATGCAATGAATACAAGAGCCAATGCTTACATATATTCAGAGTACAATTTGTTTTTTATGACAAAGAATCCTATGGATGTAAGATCAGGAGCAATTAAAAGCTATAATGATTCATTTTCATCTTGTATTGGAGCAATGACAGGAACGGTTGTTACAGATAAGTCAACTAAAGTTAAATCTGGCAACAAGTATGAGAATTTTGATACAGATGCAGCACTTTCATATATTCCTAGTGGAACTTATCAGTTACAGACAAGTGTTACAGATGCAGCCAAGGTTCTTAAAGCATACAATGGCTGCATGCCAGAGACAGTTAAGAGACCAGAGAATGTTACTGCTTCAGAGTGTTCATTGTTATCATATTGCGCACCTGGTGTAACACCAATTAATATATCTGATTATCCATATACAGCAGCGCCAGGAAAGCTTAGCAAGACTGTATATGCATTCACAGTAGGTGGAACAGTAGATGTTACTGTATCATTTGCATCAGAAGATTTAACTACAACAGGTTGTCTTGTTAATGAGGCAGGTGAGTGTTTCCAGGTAGGAAGTGGTACTGTTACAGGTCTTCCAGCTGGAACGTATATGGTTATGCCATATAATATTCAGTCAGGTGGTAATGGAGTTAATCCGGCAGCAGGCACATTTAAGGAAATGACTATTAATTCAATTAAAATTAATGCGGCTGATTCTAATGCACATTATCATAATTATGTATCAAAAGTAACAAGAGAAGCTACATGTACAGAAGAAGGGGAAGTTACATACACATGTATAGCTACTAATGGAACTTGTGATAAGAAGACTTATACAGAAGTGATTCCTAAGAAAGCTCATACATATGGTGAATGGAAAGTAGTTAAAGAAGCAACAGAGACAGAAGAA
>OMAO01000230.1_pt1 | contig 35299 bp, 26 predicted proteins | sample 1644641 | NCBI WGS metagenome assembly OMAO01 (sample SAMEA103958120, study PRJEB25191) | human gut metagenome | biome: human-associated habitat [ENVO:00009003]; feature: intestine environment [ENVO:2100002]; material: feces | place: Germany | collected 2013/2015
GGCCAAAGCCTACGGCAAGGCGGTCAAAATTACCCTGATATGAAAAAAGCCCCGCAATTGCAAGTCAAGCATAAAAATAATATCGTCATTGCCGGACTTGGAGTCGATAGTTGGCGAGAACGAGCTATAAGCGAAGTTCGTGGCCTACGGGACGAAAGGGGGCTCAACGTAGTTGGGAATTTACACACGGCAATCCAGAGACCCCGGGACAAGCCCGAGGGTAACAGGGGGAAGAAAATGATACTGTCATTGCCCGGCTTTTTTTCTTTTTCGTCATTCCCCGGCTTGACCGGGGAATCTGTAAGGGAGATGTCCGGTTCAAGGTCGAACATGACAAAAAAAACAAAGCCCCTCGAAAGAGGGGCTTTTGCTTATTTGCTTTCTTTGCCGGCCGGTTTGACTTTGGCTGCCTTCGCCGCCGGTTTCCTGACGGCGGTTTTCTTTTTGGCCGCCGGTTTTTTTACTGCGGCTTTGGCTTCAGCCTTGGCCGGTACCGCCGGTTTTTCGGTTTCGCTTTTGGCCGCGGTTTTTTTCTTGCCCGGCGCTTTTTTTGCGGGCGCCTTTTTTACCGGTGCAGCTTTGATCTTCGCCGGCACGGCTTCTTCCTGCCGAACTTCGGCTTTGGCCGCTGCCGGTTTTCCGGTCGGAACATATTTGACGACGAACCAGATCAGCGCGCCGAGCATAACCGCCAGAAACAGCAGCGTGCTGCTGAAGCCGAGCCAGCCCAGCGGAATGAACAGAATGTAGGCGGCGGTCAGGACGACGGCGCTCAGCCGCATTCTGCTGTCAAAAGCCATGTCGCGGCGTGCCAGTTTGGCAATAACCTGCGTGCAAAGGGCATAAAACATGGTCAGAATCAGATACAGCACAAACAGGATGACAATGCCGGCAATGCCGCCGATAACCGCCGACCAGTTCAGCCAGCTTTTGAAGACGTCGGTATAATCGCCTTTGGGGATATAGTTGTCGCCCTCAATCTTAATGACTTTGACCTGGTTTCTGTTAACCGTGTAAATGTTGGTGCGGGTAACGTAAACGCCCTGCGGCAGCAGGTTGGCGTCCAGATTGGTAACGCGCGTGTCCAGAACCAGCGGCAGCGCCAGGGGCGTATCTCTGCCTTCAATCCGTATCTGCGCCATTTTGAACGTGTTGAGCGGTTCGACGATTTGGCCGTTAACAACCTTAACCGGCAGCATCTGGTCGGCAATTTCCTGCGCATAGGGAACGTAAGCCGCGCCCTGAACCCTGATGACAATGGCAAAAATCAAGGCCATCAAAACCGACAGGCCGGCCAGAAACTTCATGCCCAGGCCTTGGCCGTTAAGGATATAACTGGTAATTTTTCTCATTTTTAACCCCGTTTTCAAATTGTTACTGATGTCTTTTTATAACCTTTTTCAGTAAATGTAAATTTATTTTTCTTGCCGGACGGGAAGATAGATTTTTTCCCAGCCCGAATTGTGCGTTGCGCCCTCAACGCGCACGACCGGATGCTTTCCGCCGACAAAGTCTTCAATCAGCGCTGCCGGCATGACCTTGTCGTCGCTCCCGGCATAATGGATTTGCGGAATTTCCAGATATTGCCGGCGATAGCTTTCCAGACTGAGCGATTCGTTGATTGGGGGCAGGCCGTGATATGTTGTCCAGGCCAGCGGATCCAGATTTCCGGCGATGGTTACCAGCTTTTTGACCCGGAGGCCGGGTTTGGCGGCGCTGATGAGCCCCGCCACCTGTGCGCCGCCCGAAAAGCCGACGAGAATAACCTCATGGCCTCCGGCCGTCTGCCGAACCGCGTCATATTCGGCATTAATCACTTCCGGAGCAAAGCGCGCCGTGGTCCAATGCCGTTTGGCGCAAATCGGGCTCATTATGTACTGGCAGGGGCGCGCCAGATAGATGACGTTTGGCGACGGGTCGCCGAAGGCCAGTTCGCGCAGCATGGTTCCCTGCGGCGTCGGATCTGCGGTCGGCCGCCCGCGGCTGTCAAAAGCGTGGCCGTCCCCCTCGATATAAAATTTGTAAACGCCGTCCGGTTCGCTGATTTTCTGCCATGACGCCAGTTTGAAGTCGCGCGTTTCGATTTCCTTATATGCAAAATCGTCCGGAACCTTTATGCCCGAACAACCGGCCGACAGCAGCCCGAAAAGCGCGGCGATAAATTTGTGCATGTCTTTTCTCCGTTGTTTGTTTTCAATATATACCGGAAACGCCGCCTGCCAAATATTTTTTTGCCCGTCTGGAAATTTTTCCGCGCGTGATTAGATATTAGACGATTATAAAACCCGTTTGCAAAGGAGAACGATTATGGCTGCATCAAAAATACAACCGAATATGGGCATCTGGCATCTGATTGCCGGCATTGTCATTGCCGTGCTCGGCGTCTATGTCTGGTTTAATCCGGCGGCCACCCTGCTGGGGCTGGCGCTTTATCTCGGCATTATTTTCATTATCGTCGGCGCCGGCTATTTTATGCTGTCTTTTTCCAACCGTTCCGGCTGGTACCTGACGGTGGGCATTCTTGACATGCTGGTCGGCGTTATCTTCGTCGGCAATCTCGGCCTGACCGCCGCCACCCTGCCGATTGTGCTGGCGCTGTGGTTTCTGGCCATCGGCGTTATGCAGATTGTTGCGTCCTTCAGCCTGCGCCGCGAGGGATATTCCTGGGGTTGGTCGCTGTTGGCCGGCGTTTTGGGCGTGCTGTTTGCCTTCCTTATTCTGGCTTATCCGGCCGTCGGCGCCGTTACCATTACCGCGCTGGTCGGCGCATATTTCTTCATGTATGGCGTTATTGAAATCGGCGAATACGTTTCCAACCGCCGTCTGATGCCGGCCGAGGCCGACATTTAGTTTTGTTTCCGCGTCCGGGCGGCTTTTGCTGCCCGGACGTTTTTTTCACAGGAGAAAATAATGGCGAATGAAAACAACAAAATCGGCTTGGTTCCGGCAACGCTGATGGTTGCCGGCAATATGATGGGCTCCGGCGTGTTTATGCTTCCCGCCAATCTGGCCGCCATCGGCAGCATTGCCATTTTCGGCTGGCTGATAACCATTGTCGGCGCCGTGGCTCTGGGGCTGGTGTTTTCCAAACTGACGCAGATTTATACCGCTGCCGGCGGTCCGTATGCCTATTCGCGCAAGGCTTTCGGCGATTATATGGGGTATCAGACCAATCTGGTCTACTGGCTGGCGAACGTTGTCGGCAACGTCGGGCTGGCGGTGGCCGGTCTCGGTTATCTTACCACCTTTTTCCCCTCGCTGAAAGATCCGCTGATTATGGCTTTGGCGCAGATAGGCGTTATCTGGTTCTTCACTTATGCCAACATTCTCGGGCCGAATATTGTCGGGCGCATTCAGGGAATGACAACCACGGTTGCCCTGCTGCCGATTGTCGGCATGGCGGTTTTCGGCTGGTTCTGGTTCAGCCGCGATACTTATATGGCCGGCTGGAACGTTACCGGCGAGAGCAATCTGACCGCTCTGGGCATGACGCTTAATTTTACGCTCTGGGCTTTTATCGGCGTTGAAAGCGCCTCGGTTTCGACGGCCGTTGTCAAAGATCCGGCGCGCAATGTGCCGATTGCGACCGTGGTCGGCGTGCTGTTGGCGGCCGTCTGCTATATTCTGAGTTCGTCGGCGATAATGGGCATTATTCCCAATAAGGAACTGATTGCTTCTTCCGCGCCTTTCTCCGACGCCGTTTCCATGGCGCTGGGGCCGGTGGCCGGCAACATTGTCGCCCTCTGCGCGGCTGTCGGTTGCCTGGGTTCGCTGGGAGGCTGGACGCTGCTTGTCGGACAGACGGCCAAGGCAGCCGCCGATGACGGCCTGTTCGGCAATGTTTTTGCCCGCGTCAACTGCCGCGGCGTGCCTTCGGCTGGACTGGCCATCGTTGCCGGCATCATGACCCTGCAGGTTCTGGCTACCATGTCGCCGACCGCTTCCGAGCAGTTCGGCAAAATCGCCTCGATTGCCGTCATCATGACGTTGTTGCCGTATATTTACTCTTCGGTGGCGATTAAGATTATCGGCCGGGACAAAATGAGCCGCGGCGAAAATGTTTTTTACACCTTTGTCGGACTGATTGCCGCCTTTTACAGCATGGCGGCAATGATTGGTTCCGATCCGAGCCAGACGCGCTGGGCGCTGATGTTTGTCATATCCACCGTTATTTTTTACGAACTGGCGGTCAGCCGCAAGCTTGACATTAAGGAAAACCACATCAAACCGGGCGGCTGTGTGCCTTTCTGGGTACGCTGGCTGGTTCTGATTGTTACGATTCTGGCGCTGGTCGCCATGTTCTGGATTTCCGTCGGCCGCTATCATGCCTCGTCGCTGCATACCCGCGGCCATGTTCAGATAATCAATGATATTGAAAACCTGTAGGAAAGGAAGAAAAATGGAAATGAACAACCCTTTTAGAATAAAGGCGCTGGTCGTCTACGACGGCATCGACGAGGAAAATGCCACGGCCAGGGCGCTGCGCGCGCTCAAACGGGACTTGGAGGAAAGCGACGTTGTGGTTGAGGTTTCGCAGTGTATCTGCGATGCCGAGCTCATCGTTACCTCAGACCCGACCGTACAGTGCGCTCTGGTCTATCTTGACGGCGCCGGCGACGAAAAACACCGCCGCATTCAGCATTTTCTGGAGCTTCTGCGCAGCCGCAACCACGATATGCCCGTGTTTCTGATGTCAAACCGCACCAGGGCTTCCGAGATTCCGGCTGCCATACTCGACAAGGTCAACGACTTTATCTGGATACTGGAAGATACCTCGGATTTCATCAGCGGGCGTATCCTCGCTGCCATTCAGCGTTACCGCGAGTTTATCCTGCCGCCGATGTTTAAGGCGCTTGCCGAATTTTCCGACGTTTACGAATATTCCTGGCATACGCCGGGGCATACCGGCGGCACCGCTTTTCTGAAATCGCCGGTCGGCCGGGCATTTTTCAACTTTTTCAAGGAACCGGTTTTCCGTTCCGATCTGTCGATTTCGGTTGGCGAACTCGGTTCATTGCTTGACCATTCCGGCCCTATCGGCGAGAGCGAGAAGTATGCCGCCCGTATTTTCGGCGCTGACCGCACTTACCATGTTACCAACGGTTCGTCAACGTCAAACCGGGTTATTCTCATGGCCAGCGTTGTCCGCAATCAGGTGGCGCTCTGCGACCGCAACTGTCACAAGTCGGTTGAGCAGGCGATTACCATGTCCGGCGCCATTCCGGCTTACCTGATTCCGTCCCGCAACCGCTACGGAATCATTGGCCCGATTCATCCCGCGCGGATGACCAGTGAAGCCGTGCGGAAAACCGTCGCCGACAATGCTTTGATCCGCGAGGGAATAGATCCGCAGCCGGTTCATGCCATTGTTACCAACTCGACTTATGACGGTTTGTGCTACAACGTCCGCCGGATTAAGGAACTGCTCGGCGAAAGCGTTGACCGTCTGCATTTTGACGAAGCCTGGTATGGTTATGCGCGGTTCAACCCGCTTTATGCCGAACGCTTTGCCATGTACGGCGACCCGAAGGATTATGACCGCGGCGGCCCTTCTGTCTTTGCCACCCAGTCGACCCATAAGCTGCTGGCCGCTTTTTCGCAGGCGTCGATGATTCACGTTCGCGATGGCCGCCGCCCGATAGAGCATAAGCGCTTTAACGAAGCGTTCATGATGCACGCCTCGACGTCGCCGTTCTATCCGATTATCGCCTCCAACGACATCAGCGCCGCCATGATGTCGGAAGAGGGCGGAGCGCTGACCGAAGATGCGATTAAGGAGGCCGTCGCTTTCCGCAAGACGGTTGCCCGCCTGCATTGCGAAGCCATGGAGAAAGGCGGCTGGTTCTTCAGCGTCTGGCAGCCGGATTTTGTAATCGATAAGCAAAGCGGCAAACGAATTCCTTTCTGCCGCGCTTCGGAAGAACAGCTTTCGACCGATCCTGAATGCTGGGTTCTGCATCCGAACGAGGAATGGCACGGTTTCGGCGATATTGAAGATGGCTGGTGCATGCTCGATCCGATAAAGGTTTCCGTCGTTACGCCCGGCGTCAATGCCGACGGCAGCCTGGCCGATTGGGGAATTCCGGCCTCGGTGCTGACCTCTTATCTGGACAATAAGGGCATTATTGTCGAAAAGACCACCGATTTTACGATTCTGTTTCTGTTTTCGATGGGCGTTACCAAAGGCAAATGGGGCACGCTGCTGAATGCGTTGTTTGAGTTCAAAAGGGATTATGACCGCAATACGCCGCTGGAGCGCGTTATTCCCAGTCTGGCGGCCGAACACCCGGAACGCTATGCAGGCATGGGGCTGAAAGATCTGGCAGGCGAAATGTTCAAGGCTATGTCCGAATTGGGAACCACCCGCGCTTTGTCCGAAGCATTCTCTGTCTTGCCGCATCCGGATATGGCGCCGGTAGACGCTTACGAGCGCCTGGTTAAAGATGACGTTGAATCTCTGACTCTTGAGCAGATGGCGGATCATACCGTGGCAACCGGCGTTGTGCCGTATCCGCCCGGAATTCCGCTGTTGATGCCGGGCGAAAATGCCGGCCCGGCCGACGGACCGCTGCTGGGCTATCTGAAGGCATTACAGGCCTTTGACCGGAAGTTTCCCGGTTTTGCCCATGACACGCACGGCGTTGAAGTTGACGCGGACGGAAATTATACGATTATGTGCATTAAAAAGTAAACGAAAAACCCCGGATACTTCCGGGGTTTTTTGCGGGCCCAAAAACATCCCGGCAAAGCCGGGATGTTTTTTTAACGGCGCTGGCCGCCGTCGTCAAAATGTCCGGTATGGAAATAATGGCTGTCGTGTGTGTCTTCGTGCATCAGATGACAGGCGGCGATGACGGCAATGGCGGCAATAATCAAAACTTTTTTCATTTCTTTCTCCTCAAAATTATAAAACAAGTATACTCCGTTTTTATGGCGGCACAAACCGAAAGCGCGATTATTGCACAGAATATCAGGGCTGGGTTTCCGGCGCGGAAGATATGAAATGGATAACCCTTTGCGGATAGGGGATGTTGATGTTGTTTTCTCGGAAGCGTTCGACGATTTTCTCCCTGATGCGGAACGAAATGCCGGCGCCGCTGTAAACGTTGGCCGTATAGCAGTTGAGCTGGAAATTGAGGCTGTTGTCGCCCAGATCCGTAAACTGCAGGGACGGCGGCGGCGAATTGAGAACTTCCGGATCTTCGCCGGCAATTTCGAGCAGGATGGCCTTGACCTTGTTGATGTCGCTGTTGTAGTCGACCCCGACCTTGATTTCCACCCGGCCCATCTGGTCGCTGTAGGTTTTGTTAATCAGACTGTTGGCCAGAATGGAGGCGTTGGGGACGATGACATTGGACTTGTTCCAGGTTTCAAGTTCGGTCGAGCGCATGTTAATGCTTTTAACGATGCCTTCCTGGCCGTCGATGATAACCCAGTCGCCGACCTTAATCTGCCGTTCAAACAGAATGGTCAGACCGGCGACCAGACTGCTGACCATGTTCTGCAGGCCGAGACCGGCGCCGAACGACAGGGCGCCGGCAATAATCGCAATGCTGCTTATGCTTCCGCCCATAACCGCAAAACCGACAATCAGCGAAATGATAATGCCGAAAAAGCCAATGCCCGAAATGACCGAGTTCTTAACGCCGGGATCCCAGTCAATCTGGCTCAGGCTGCCGTTTTGAAAACTTCCCTTAAGCATTTTGAACAGAAAGGACGATACGAAAAAGCTGATAATGCCGAGCAGAATGGAGGTAATTGAAATATGCAGGCTGCCGATGTTGAAGCCGACCAGAAAGTTGCGGACCTTGTTCAGCATGATGTCGACTGACACGCCCCAGACGGCCAGCAGGGTCAGAATGGCCATAATGCCGAGAATGGGCTTGAGAATCAGCGCAAACCAGAAGTTTGCCTTTACCAGTTTTCGCGGATTGATGCGCAGCGTCCGGCTCCAGAATTTCAGCCGCATCAACTGACGGAAGATAACCCTCAGCAGCCGGTCGAGAATGTAAAATACGGCAATGACAACGCCCGATATGATGAAACGGTTGATGGCAAATTCCGAAAGCCGTATATAACCAAACAGCGATGCAGCAAAGGAAACCGCCATGAATACGGTAACCGCCAGACTTATTTTGGCCGGTGTGCTCAGTTCCTTGTATTCTTCCTCGTCCTTGCCGGCGTTTTCCTTTCCGGTCGCTTCGGCGGTGGCTGCGTTTTTGGCGTTTTCTTCCGGCGTACCGTCAAAAAGAAACTTGTTGGCAACCAAAACGACACAAAAGGCTTTGACCGCATTGGCAAAAATCTTGAGAGAATACAGCACTTCCGGATTTACGTTCATTTCGGCGGCCAGCGATTGAAAAAAACTGACGATGCAGATGGCCGCGGCCGAGAAAATCAGCGCCTTGCTGCTGGCCTGCGCCCGGTCGTTGCTGACCTCGATAATCCGCCATTTGCCGTTTGCCGGTGTCAGCAAAATGCGAACCAGCGCTTGCGTCAGGAAAAAATAAAGCAGATACAGCGCCGCCGTGTAAAGCATGGTTCCGAAGTTGCTTTTATTGATGATGGCACCGTTTTTAATCCAGAACATGAACGTTCCGATAATTGCGGCGGGAATCAGCCCGCGGGCCAAAAACATCCACAGCGCGGCTCGCACTTTCTGCGTATAGTCCGGGTTGGCAATCGCCTCGCGGTAACCGAGCCTGGTTTTGATAAAATGGCGCAGGTATGCGGCGGCAAAGGTTGCGGCGATAATGTAAAACAGCGCGTAGACAATGTTGTCGTCAGCGGTTGCCATGTCGGCGGCAGGCAGCTGGCGGTACCAGTCGAGCGGCGACTTTATCAGTTCGAAGGTAAATTTGGCAAAGCTGACCAGTGAGGTCCAAAACTCCTGAGGATGGAAAATGGAGCTTTGCTTGGCAAAAATGCGCGTGAACAAATCTTGGTTGCGGACTTTCAAAATCAGCCCGTTTAAATCGTCGATTTTGGTTTTTGCCAGTTTTGCCTGGGCGATTGAGGTCTTATAAGCGTCGGCCTGTTTGTTAAGCTCTTTGCGCTGTTTGGCTATTTCCGCCGGTTCGTTGCCATCGTCTGGGACTTCGCCGAGAGCGGCGATTTTTTTCTGAACGCTGCCGAGGTCATTGTTGAGCAGCGGCAGGTTTTGATTAAGCTTGTCCTGCAGGTCGTTGATTTTGTCAAGCATGCCCCCGGTAGCGCCGGGTCCGATTTTGCCCGAGTTCAGCTCGGCCGTCATCTTGTCCAGCTGTTTGTTGACGGCGCTGTAATCGACGTTTTCATTGTCGGCGGGCGGTGTTTGCGTCTGCGCGGCCGCGGCTGCGGCGGCAAACAAAACGAAAAAAATGGCGGCTAAAAGTTTTTTCATCATCAATCCTTTGCTTTTTTGGGCTTATATAATCACGGGACAGGCTATTAAAAGTGTTGCCGGAAGAATTTTATTGCACTACACTCGGAAAAGAAGGAAAGGAGAACAGATGAAAGTATTGATGATAAACGGCAGTCCGCGTCCGCGGGGCTGCACTTTTACGGCGCTTTCCGTCGTTGCCGAAGCGCTGAACCGGGAAGGGGTCGAAACCGAAATTGTCCAGAGCGGTGCCGGCGCGCTGTGCGATTGCATAGGCTGCCGCAAATGCCGCGAAAACGGCGACAGTCGTTGTATTTTTAACGACGATGTCGTAAACGGGATTATTGCCAAAGCCGAGCAGGCCGACGGTTTTGTTTTCGGTTCTCCGGTTTATTACGCGCACCCGAGCGGTCGGATACTGTCGCTTCTGGATCGGCTGTTTTATGCCGGTTCCGAAGCGTTTATGAACAAACCCGGTGCTGCGGTGGTTTCTGCCCGGCGGGCGGGAACCACGGCTTCGCTGGACGTCCTGAACAAATATTTTACCATCAGCAGAATGCCGGTGGTTTCTTCCCGTTATTGGAATATGGTGCACGGACAGACGCCGGAAGACGTCATGCAGGATGCCGAAGGGATGCAGGTAATGGAGCTGTTGGGCAGGAACATGGCGTGGCTGCTGAAATGTATCGCCGCCGGAAAACAGGCGGGCATTTTGCCGCCGCAGCTGGATAATCCGGTCATGACCAATTTTATCCGCCGTTAATAAAGAAAGCCTCCCGTCGGTTGCGGGAGGCTTTCTTTTTAGCCGTTTGGTCGGTTTTCTCGCGAATGCGTTTCTTTTGAATACAAATGATGCGGCGTTTCGATTTCTTCTTTTTCGACAAATTCGGCCTTTTCGACTTCCTCGTCGTCATCGGAAAAAGCGTTGCTGACTTTCTGGGCGCCGTTTTTGGTTGCTTCCCAGGCGTCGCTGCTCACTTCTTTGGTCTTGTCCCAGGCTTTGCCTGAAAACTCTTTGGTGGCTTCCCAGGCTTCGCCGGCGGTGTCTTTGGTCTTTTCCCACAGGCTGTCGCTGTCTTTTTCAAAATTGTCTGACATTTCTTTTCTCCTTTTTTTGGTGTTACCCCCGGAAAATAGTTGTTTTCGCGCCGCTTTCAATCAAGACTTTGTATTAAGGTATGTTTTTTTCATGTTCTAAGGTTTTATTCTGTAGTTTTAAAATTATATAGAACGCAGGACATTGTAACGGGAAGCAGAACATGAAAAAACTTATAGTCATCCTGTGCGGAGTAATATGGGCTTCGGAAGCCGTCGCCGTTACTCAGATAATTCCGGCAGGGGAAGATGTTACCGGCGGCGACGTGCACACTGTTGTCACGCAGCAGGTTTATGGTACGACCAGAAATTTTACCGTTTCCGGCAATCAGCAGATAATGTCCGGCGGCAAGTCGTACAACAGCGTCATATATCCCTACGGGCAGCAGAATGTTGAGGCCGGCGGTGTGTCTTATAATACGAATGTAGCGTATGACGCCTTGCAGAATGTAAACGGTACGGCCTATTCGTCAACCGTTGATACCCGCGGTACCATAGATGTCAACAACGGCGGTTATGCACAGGATACCGTTGTCAACGGAGGCATTTTCATCGTTTCCCGCGGTGCTGCCGTAAAGGGAACGCTGTTGCGCGGCGGCCGTGAGAATGTTTCCGGTACCGATGAGGATGCGACCATAATCGGCGGCTTGCAGGAAATTTTGTCCGGCGGGGTTTCCGAACGGGCACAAATTACCGGCGGACGACAGCAGGTGGATGACGGCGGCACCAGTATCGGCGCCGTCGTTTCCGGTCGCGGCAGTCAGGAAGTTTCGGGAACGACGCGACAGGCTGTTGTCAAAAGCGGCGGCATTATTGACATTATCGACAACGGCGTCGCTGAACAGATACTGCTTGACGGTGGCGAGATGAATGTCGATTCCGGAGCCGTATCCCGCAATACGACAATCAGTTCGGGTACGCAGAGCGTTTACGGAACCGACACGGACAGCACGATAAACGGCGGCGTGCAGCAGATTGAAAGCGGCGGCGTCGCTTCGGGAGCCCTGGTTAGAACCGGAGGAGTGCAAAGCGTTTTTTCGGGAGGCAAAGCCGAGAATACTGTCGTTGAACGCAACGGCTGGCTGTTCTTGTTTGCCGGCGGAAGCCTGTCGGGAAAGACCAGCATAACCGAAGGCGTGGTAACGTTTGTCGGCAGCAACAGCATTCCGGATATGGAAATGCGGAATGCCGTTGCGATTGTCCCCTACAGCCACGACTTCAGTTCTCTGCAGTTTGACAATTTATCCGGTCAGGGAACCTTCGGCATCAGCAGCAGTCTGTCGGAAGGACTTTCGGACAAAATTCTGGTACACTCGGGCAGCGGAAATTTCGGCTTGGTAATTCATGACTACAGTCCGGAAGGGAGTACGCCGGCCCGCTATAAGATTATCGATGAAGACAGCGGAGCTGCGGACAGTTTTTATCTGGTCGGCGACGCCGTTGATGTCGGAGCATTTCGTTACGGGCTGGAGCGGGACGGCGACGATTGGGTTCTGGTCAGGACTCAGGACGTAACGGACAGCGCCGTCATTGCCAAAAACACCTATTCTTCGCTGGCATCGCTGTTTTATACGCACCTGACGCCGGTTTACAACCACATCCGCAGCCGGCGCAACGCGTCCGGGCATGACAACGGCCTTTGGGTAAAAGGGTTGGGGCAAAGGGTCAAATTTGCCTATAAGGACAAAAGTCGGAGCCGGATAGACATTTACGGCACGGAAATCGGCTATGACCGTGAAGTCTGGCGGCAGAACGGCCATTATCTGAGCATGGGCGTCTATGGCGGTTACACTTCTTCACGCCAGAAATTTGACCGCAGCGGTCACGGCGATGCCGATACGCAGTCTCTCGGTTTGTATTCGCTGTTTAATACGGATGACAACTGGTTCGTCGATATGGTCGGCACCTATTTCTGGCATCGGCAGAAACTGCGGAGTTATACGCCCGCAGGCAGCGGCGTTGACGGCAAATACCGCACGAACAGCTGGCAGCTTTCGGCTTCGCTGGGAAAACGCATAAATTTTGACGGCCGGTGGTTTGTCGAGCCGTCGGTCGGTTTGAATTACATGCACATTGACGCCGTTCGTTATCGCACCAACTTCAATACTCTGATAGAAGCTTCCGATGCCGGTTATTTGAGTACCAGAGCCGATTTGATTGCCGGAAAGTCTTTTGTCTGGGGAGATAACCGCTTTTTGGACGCTTACGGGCGTTTTGCCCTGATTCATGATATCGACGGCAAAAGCAAGGTGCGCGTAGCCGACTACGGTTTTGCTGAAGACCTGTCGTCCCTGCGCTATGAGCTTGGCGCCGGCGTCAGCACCGCCTGGAGCGAAGACGGAACCGCCTATCTGGAAGCCTCCGCCCAGTTGGGCAGCCGTATTAAACTTCCCTGGGAAATTAACTTCGGGATTCAGTACCGGTTTTAGAAAAACAAAGGCCCGGTGCTTCCGGGCCTTCGTCAGGAAATAAGCCTAATTTCCGGCTTTCAAAATGTCGGCGGCAATCAGTTCCGGCGTCAGATGATAACGCTTATACAGTTCTTCAACGGGCACCCGGTCGGTAAATTCCTTTTGAGCGCCGAAGTTCAGCACTTTCATATTGCTGTCGCCGTAGAAACGGGCAATTTTTTCGCCGAAACCGCCGTCAAGTTCGCCGTCTTCCAGCGTGGCAACGATTTTGTGGTCGGCCTTCAGGCTGTTAAGCAGGTTTTCGTCCAGTCCGGTCAGGTAGCGCGGATTGACGAGCGTTGCCGTAATGCCCTGTTCTGCCAGTTTGGCCGCGGCCCGCCTGCCGAGTTCAAAGAAACTTCCTGCGGCAATCAGGGCAACCTTGCTGCCTTGCTGTTCAACCTTATAGGTATTCAGCTGTTCGAAAGTTTTTTCGGTTTCTTTTTCCGCATGAACGACGGTTGACGGAATTCTGATGACAACCGGATGGGAGGTCTGTTCAATACCCCAGTCCAGCATGGACAGATATTCTTCTTTGGTTGTCGGCGCCAGGTAAACGAGGTTGGGAATATTTGAAATCAGCGGAATGTCAAAAGTTCCCAAATGCGTGGCGTCGCCGCCGGAGATGCCGTTCCAGCCGATGAGAATGACAGCCGGATTTTTGTTCAGCGCCAAATCCTGCGAAAGCTGGTCGTAAGTTCTCTGTACAAAAGAGCTCAAAACCCAGAAAACGGGTTTGCAGCCGCCTTTTGCCAAAGCCGAAGCCATGGCGACACCATGCTCTTCGGCAATGCCGACGTCAACGAAGTTCCGGCCGAATTTCTGGCGCATGTCCGGCGTCATACCGATAGCGCCCGGAGTACCGGCGTTGATGAGGACGACCTTTTTGTCTTTGGCGATTTTTTCCTGCAGGTAATTGACCGTAATGCTGTTGTAGTTTTCGCCGCTGAGGTCAACGGTCGGATTGCCGGAAGCAATGTCGAAGGGAACGCTCCAGTGCCAGGTTTCCTTGTGTTCTTCCGCAGGTTTGTAACCTTTGCCTTTTTCGGTATGAATATGCAGAACCGTAGGCTTGTCCGTGTCTTTGACTTCTTTCATCAGCGACGTCAGTTTGGCAATGTCGTTGCCCTCTTCCAGATAACGGTAATCGAACCCGAGAGCCTTAAACATGTTGCACTCGGCTTTTCCGCCGGTCTGGCGCAGCAGCCGCAGGTTGCCGTACAGGCCGCCGTGGTTTTCGGCAATGGACATTTCGTTGTCGTTGACAATAATGATAATGTTGCTGTTCAAAACCGCGGCGTTGTCAAAACCTTCGAGCGCTTCGCCGCCGGAAAGCGAACCGTCGCCGATAACCGCGATGACGTTGTGCTTTTCGCCTTTGAGGTCGCGGGCTTTGGCCAGACCGCAGGCCAGACTGACCGAAGTGGAAGTATGCCCGACGATAAAATGGTCGTGCTCGCTTTCTGCGGGAGTGGTGTAGCCGGAAATCTTCCGCATTCCTTCGTCGGTCAGAAAACCGTTTTTGCGCCCCGTCAGAATCTTATGCGGATAGGATTGATGCGAAACGTCATACACAATCTTGTCTTCCGGCGAGTTAAAAACGTAATGCAGGGCAATGGTTGTTTCGACAATGCCAAGATTGGGACCGACATGTCCGCCTATTTTGCTGTCGCGGTTCAATATGGCGCTTCTGATTTCTTCCGCCAGCGCTTCAAGCTCTTTCAGGTTGAGTTTTTTTACGTCTGCGGGTGAATTGATGTTGTCCAGATAACTCATCTTTTTCTCCTGATATTAGTGGTAAGATTCGATTCTGCGTAACATCATAAATTCTAGAGCTTACTCTAAGTCAAGAGCTAATGTGGGTTTTCTGAATTTTTTTCAACGTCCGCTCATGTCCATAATTTTGTTAAAAAGCCTCTGACGCGAAATTTCGCCGGCCATCAGTTTTTCGGCGACCTTGACCGCTTCTTCGGAATCAAGACGCAGATGGTGCAGGGTCTTTTGCAATACGGAACCTTTGTCTTCAAAGTGCACGCCGGAAACGATGACTTTTCCGTTGCCGTAATTGTGTCGGACAATTGCCGGCAGTTTCTTCCCGACATCGTAGACTGCCATGATTTCGCCGTCCTGTTCGCCGGCCAGTTCAAAATACGGACCGCCGTGATAATATGCCGTATGTTTTTCGTTGTCTTTCCAAATCAGGTTGACAACGGCGGCAGAGGCCGCGTCTTTGGCATAAGGGCGGATGCCTAGTTCTTTGTACAGCGTTCCGACGGCCCGACCCTCAATCAGGTTCAGTCCGCATTCGCTGACGATTCGGAGCTCTGGAACGTCTTCTTCAAAAACCGTTTGCCTGCAGGCATAATAGGCGCCGGCACAAATGCCGTAATATATGCCGCCGCCGCGGACATAGGATCTGATTTTCTCGTTGCCGAGAACTTCAAGCTTGCGGCGAAACGGCGTACCGGCCCCGCCCGGCATGAAAAAGGCCAGTACGTTTTCATTCAGCTCATTGTCTTTGATAATGCCGGCCGCGTCTGTAAAGCCGATTTTGCAGCCTTTCGGTTCAAAATATTCTTTCAAACCCTGTTCCAGCGTATTAACGTCGGCACAGCCGTAATCTCGGTAAATAAGAATTTTGTCACGCATTTCTTTCTCCTTGGTTTATTTTCCGTCATGCCGTCTGCGAAGAGCTTTCGATTATGCCGCCGCCAAGCACGAAACCGTCATTGTCGTACAGTACCGCCGATTGTCCGGCTGCCACGGCTTTCTGTTTTTCCCTGAAGACAATCCGTGCTTTTCCGCCGGGCAGGGGAATAAATTGGGCGGGAACCGGTTCTTGAGTGGAACGTAGCCTGACGTTTGCCTGCATCGTCTGCGTCAGCGGCACCGTTGACAGCCAAGACCAGTCCCCGGCCGTAAGCGATTGTTTGTAACCGTCTTCGTCGTAACCGACAACAACCTCGTTTTTGTCTTTGTTCAGGGCAATAACATATAAGGGACGGTCGGCACTGATGCCGAGGCCGCGGCGCTGTCCGATTGTGAAGTTCCAGATTCCTTGATGCTGACCGAGAATCCGGCCGCTTTTGTCGACGAAATTTCCAGGCTTGGGTTCCTGTTGCAAAATGTCGTTGATGTCGCCGGAATAAAAATCCTGGCTGTCGGGCTTGTCACTGACTTTCAGTCCGTGTCTGCGGGCGATTTCGCGTACCCGGCTTTTGGTAAGTTCGCCGAGCGGCAGCAAAATCTGCGCCAGTTGTTCCTGAGACAGTCTGTAAAGGAAATAGGTCTGATCCTTTTTTTCGTCGACGGCGCGCCGCAGCTGAAAGCGGTTCAGTTCCTCATTGAATGATAATCTGGCATAATGGCCGGTTGCAAATTTGTCGAAATCAATGCCGGCGGCTTTGGCGCTTCGCGGCAGAGCCTGAAATTTGATGGCCGAGTTGCACCAGACGCAGGGATTGGGCGTACGCCCCGCCAGATATTCTTTTTTGAAGTTGGCAAGCACCAGCCGCTGATATTCTTTTGTACAGTCGATGACATGATAAGGAATATCAAGCTTTTGGCATACTTCGCGCGCTTCTTTCGTGTCCTCCGCCTCATGCGGCGAAAAACAGGCGTCCTTGTGTGACAGAAGGTTAAAAGGTCGTCCATTGTCCCAAACGGACATTGTCGCCCCGATAACTTCGTGACCCGCTTCTTTTAAAATGCAGGCCGCCGCGGAGGAATCTACGCCTCCGCTCATTCCGACGAGTATTTTCATTATTTCCTCTTAGTGAAATCATTTGTTATAACCTTTCACCAAAGAAACATAAAAATTCAAAGTTTTTACTTTCTTTGACGCCAGAAAGTCTAATACGACCACCGCTAACTTGCAATAATTTTATCAGCAATCGGCAGTTCTGCTTTTAAAACGAATTTATGAAACCATTTTGAGTCCGACGACGCCGATGATAATCAGTCCGACGCTCACGATCCGGCACAGTCTGCGGCTTTCGCCGAAGAAAATCATATTGATGGTTACCGCGCCGGCGGTTCCCAGTCCCATCCACACCGCGTAGGCGATGCTCATGTCCAGAAAATCAAGCGACAGGTACAGAAAAAGGTATGAAAGGGCAAAACCGCCGGTAAACAAAAGCAGATTGGCCAAATTCTTTTTTCGGCTGAACATCTTCAGGCCGACAACGCCGGCAATTTCCAGCGTTGCGGCAATAATAACGTAAATCCATCCCATTCGCTTACTCCTTTTCGGATTGTGTTTCTTCGTTTTCGGCCAGTTTCAGGCTGATAACCCCGGCAATCAGCAGGGCAATGAAAAAGCCTTTTGCAATTGTGAATTCAACGTTAAATATCAGTGTATCCATAAGCGCCGTGCAGACGGTGCCGACGGCCGAAAATATTGCGTAAACCGTTCCGGTCTGAATGGTTTCGCAGGCTTTTTCCAGAAAATAAAAGTCGGCAACGATGATAAGCGCGATTAGAATAAAGTGCGGCCAGCTTTCAGCCGCGTTGAAACCATAAATCCAAAGAAGTTCAAAAATACATGTCAGAACGACATAAGTCCATCCTCTACTAATTTTTTTCTCCTTGCAATTAATAATAACAATTATATCATAAAACAACGAATGAAAGCAACGGAAATTTTTTCGCTTGTCAGAAGCCTTCTTCTTTATATGGGCGGGACATAAGACTTTCCATTGCCGACTTTATGGAAATGCCCGCAAACAGAACTTTGTTTACCACTTCGCAAATGGGCATTTCTATTCCCAGTTCGCAGGCGCGTTTTACAACGGCTTGAGCCGTATAAATGCCTTCGACGGTGCGGGTGTTTTCTTCAATCAGTTTTCGCGCCTCGCCGCGAATGCCGATTTCGTATCCGAAACTGAAATTTCTGGATTGTGAGCAGCCGGCGGTCAAAACCAGATCGCCGAGGCCGCACATGCCCATCATGGTGCCGTGGCGGCCGCCGAGAGCGCCGGACAGGCGTCCCATTTCGTTAAGTCCGCGTGTTATCAGTGCCGCCCGTGCGCCGTCGCCGAATTCTGCGCCTTCAATAACGCCGGAGGCGATGGCAATAACGTTTTTGACGCTGCCGCCGATTTGCGGCGAAATCATGTCGGATGTGGTATATGGCCGAAAATAGGGGGTGGCAAGCATATTGGTAAGCTGTGCGGCAAGGCCGTCTTTGGCGCAGGCAATGGTTACGGACGTCAGTTTGCGCTGTGCAATGTCAACGGCAAAGCCCGGGCCGGATAAAATGGCAATGGTAGCCGCGGGAATTTCGTCTTCGGCGATTTCCGACAGCATTTTTCCGGTTTCCGCTTCAATTCCTTTGGCACACAGGACAATAACGGTGTTTGTTTTGATAAAAGGTTTTATCTGCCGCAGGACGGAACGCGTTGCCTGCGCGGATACGGACAGCAGAACGATATCCGCAAAATCGAAAACTTCGGCAATTTCGGAAGTCGATTTTATGGCGTCGGGCAGGGGGATGTTCGGCAGATGTTTGGTATTGAGATGTTTTTGGTTTATGGCGTTGATAACGTCGGGATTGCGGTCCCAGCAAAGAACGTCGCATCCCGCCCGTGCCGCGGTCAAAGCTAAGGCTGTGCCGAAAATCCCTGTTCCGATAATCCCGATTTTTTTCATAAATTCCTCCTGAAAATAAACGCTTCCTGCGCCAAACAGTTGCAGTTTTCTTCCGTTGTCAAAAGTCTATGCGTGAAATCGGCTAAAGTCAATATAACGATATCGCCTTGCCAAAGGTTGTAGTAACAGGATGATTGTAAAATTAATGTGCAATGGAATATAAAATGCCGCAATAGAGTGACTCACAATACTTATGTCAGTCTGTCGGTTCAAAACGACATAACGGAACTTTGCTCACGGAGAGAGCTTGATTGTTGTAATGTTTTCATGCAGTTCTTTATTTTATTGTACATAGACAATATATTCAACGAAACATATATATATAAAAGAATTTGGCAATATGTGACAGATTTTTTGAAATAAAAAATGTGAGGACGAATAACGTCAGGGATTATATAAAACTTACATAATTAGCAATAATATTTTAATTTATTATATTCCTTGATTTCCTCCCAGAGGGCTGTGAGATTATTATAATCATACAGAACATAATCAATAAAGTCATGCCATAATTTAGGATGATTGTTCAAAGAAAAATCTGATACCATTTCCTGCATATTGGCATTTTGACAACTTTCAAGAAAACTCTCTAATGCTTCTGGAGTTTCAATATTATGATATTTTACCAAATTAAAGAGATTGCTATACATATAATGACGAATTTGATTAAAACGTTCATTAATTTTATAATACTGAACAATATCGCATTTTTTTACTGCAGGCAAATTATAATCAAAATTAGCATCAAAAAGTTTCCAAAAAAACAAAGGATGATGAAAACTTTTGCCTAATTTTTGTAAATCCTCAATAAATTCTTTCTTGCAGCTAAAAAAACTGGATTTTTTTATCTTATTGCAATTCGAGCAACAGGGAATATAGTTGCTGATACACAAAATAAGCTGCGGAAACTTTGATTGAGGAAATAAATGTTCAATTTCTGCTACTGGTAACTCTTTAGCGTCATGATCAAGCAATCTCCCACACAAACAACATCTATGTTCATGAGCGTCAAAGTAATTGAGATTAAAAAATTGTTTAGGAGTAATATCGGAAAAAATTCCGCTTAATTTCTTCTTAAATTTAGATGGGAAACTTTTCATTTTATGAGCAAAGGCCTTATTTAATACATCGTAAACAATCTTGTTTAATTGCTTTTGTTTATCTGCTTCTAAAGTATTTAAATAGGCATTAAATTCAAATTCCTTATCTGTTTCAAAAAAACGACAATCATTATATATGGCATTTCTTATTATTTTCCAGTCATAATGCTCTTTTTCAATTTCTTTACGTAAAACTAACATCTCTTTTCTTAAAAGATATTGTAAATAGTCGTTGAATATTTTTAAATTTTTATTTCGCATTTTTAGCTTTGTTTTTTAAGTTCTAAAAGTTTTGCTCGTAAACGCCAACGGTATTCACCGGGACCGACCTCTTCAAGAAGTTTTTTTATCTTTGCTATATCTTTTTCAGAATTTGAATTTAAGAGATTTTCAATCTCATCCTTAGCTCTTTCTCCAATGTTTCCTTCCATTTTGAACAAGATTTGACCTATATCAATGATATTGGCTCCATAAGAATTTAATAAGTAATCATTACTGACAATTTCATTATCATTTAATTCAAAACGATGTAATTCGTGCTTTTTTACATCAGATACCAGCATTGCTGAATGAGTTGCAACAAATACATCTGCATTTTTTTTAGCTAACACATCGCACAAAAGCTTTAAAAAATATCGTTTCCAATGCTCATTAAAATGTGTTTCTGGCTCATCTAATAATATAAGAAACTTTTCATTAGTTGTCTTTGAAATAAGGAAAAGCAAAGCATATCTTGACATAAAGCCGTTTTCACCGTCACTTAAAAACTGCTCTTCAAAAGTTTCATCTTTTCCATTTAATTCGTATAAAAAACCACATTTATCTATTTTGTTTTGCTTAAAAGCATTGCAAAATTGTTCAAAAAAGACATATGGATTATCTCTTACACCTTTAGCTAATATGCCATTAGCCCTCATTGTCCAAAAACTTCTTCTGACATCTTTATTTTCTTCTGAAGCCATTGGTAAACATACATCAGGTTCATTTTCAAAATTATTTTTTATAAAATCATCTGTCTCTGTTTCGCCATCATCAAGCGATTCTTTAGTAATAATATTAATAGTATCTATCCATAACGCTTTGATTTTAAGTGTGTTTATTGGCTCTTTTGTAAAACTGTTATTAAAAATCAAGTTAATAAGTTTATGCCAATTATCATCGTGAGTATTGAAACCACCAGCCAAATAAGCCCAAAGAGCCTTTCTGAAAGTTTCTGAATTTCCAGAAATTATATTTTGATTTTCTTCTTCAAAGGATCGCTCAGTATAACCGGTATAAAAACGCACAACCTTATCCCATAAACCAGTTTCATTTCTCTCTGTTTGATTTACCTTGTCTTTTTTGTTAAGTGTTAGGGTATATTTAAATCTTGTATTATCAACAGATTTATCAGGGGCAGAAGTTAAATTGTTACAACCAATTTCAGCTAAAGCATCTAAAAAAGAACTTTTCCCGGAACCATTTCGACCAATTAACAGATTCAGATTCAATCCTTCCTGGGGACACAATCTCATAACAAAGCCATTAAATGCCTTATAATTATCAATTTCTATTTTAGTTAATTGATTATCAGTCATATATCCATTTCCCCTCAAAATAATAACGAGGCACATAATGACTATAAATGAATTGATCATTTGTCGTTTGTGTCCTAACCAAGCCTAATTTTTCTAATATTTTCAAAGCTCTTAAAATGTCTGCTCTTTTTGAAGAATAAATCTCTGTGGAGTTTTGATCTTTACCTGAAATATAATACCGACATAAATCAAAATAAATTTTTTTTACAAACTCATCTGTATAAGCCAACAAAACAAAAGCCTCTCCTTTTTTATCTGGTTTGAGATATATATCATAAGCCTTTTTTATATCGTCGGCTTCCAGTGTAAAATTTTGTTGTTCAGGTTTACGCGTATCAATTATATATTTATTTTCTTCTTTTCTAACAATCCCGTACGCAAGTAGGGTGCAAAAACAAGACATATCAATAAATGTATTCAACAAAGAAATATCAAACTCCTGTTTTGCTTCTTCTTTTTTAAAACAACCTAAAGAAGAAAATAATTGAATACATAACTGAAAATCTGAATAATCTTGATTTTTTAACTCCTCTCGTAACTTTTGTGGTTCTTTTGCGTTTCCCCACCAAACTTTTGTATCTTCTTTAATTTCTTTTTTATTTTCTTCAACAAATATTTTGTGATGTAAAATTTCCTTAGAAATAATTGGCTTTTTCTTTTCATTCAATAGGTTTTCATTTTCAATTATTGCACCAATAACTTTTTCTGAAGGAATATATTCATACCCCTTACTACCAACAATAACCGGCATTTTTATTAAATACGGCTCTGTGATTTCTGTTGGATTAAGAACATCTGATTTAATATCTTCGCTCTTAATCTCTTTATCTTCAAAAATATAATCAATTATTTCTTGGTAATCATATTTCTTAGTCGTGATAAGTTTTACTTGATTATCTTTTTTTCGTTTCTTTTGACCATACAATACGACAGTATTAATACCCGAAGATGCAGGAGGTTTGATAACCGCAAGCAAACTATTTTTAATCAAATAGGCTCTTAGGTTGTTGTATTCATTTTCATTTTTAGTTAGAAAAGTTTCTGGAACCAAACAAATAAAATATGCATCATCAGCAGCGCGGAGTAAAAAGTTAATAATAAACAAATTTTCCGATAAAGATGGGGTATCTTTAAGATTTTCTCCCAAAATTTCAAAAAGAGAAACAGTTTTATCTCCGGTTTTCCCCGAACCTGCACGGCCTATTCCGGCCTTGGAACTTGCATTAAATTGTTTCCATTCATCTGGTTTAATTCTATTTTGTCCCATTGGGGGATCAAATAAAAATATCCCCTTTCCGTCAAAAGGTAATGCTTCTTTAATACTGTCAGCAGAATGCACTGAAATAACCGTATTTCCTTTTTGGTAAGCGATAAGTTCCGCAACGTCAAGGAAATTTAGATTAATATCTTGAATGCAATTCACATAATCAAGCTGCCAAATAATACCGCCCAAACCAGCTGCTAAATCTGTAACGTGTTTTTTTCTGCCAATAGCCCTTACAATTTCATGCATCATTTGTGCGTTTATTGCGTTTGTGCGCCGTTGTTCAGGAAGAAGCCGTTCTTCAACTCTTTTAATTAATCTATGAAAAGATAATTCTTGCTCTTTGGAAAGTTTTATCTTTTTATATTTTTGTGCATATTCATAAAGGGAATATTCATAGGAAACGCCTTCTGTCCGATATTTATAATCGGCAGCTTCAAGGAAGTCATTTGGAATAATAGACGCCTTTTGCTGATCACTATTTATCTTTTTTGTCATGACATTCCTTTCTTGGATAGTTCCAAGTTAAAACACCGGTAAAAGCTTCTTGTAACAAAGATTGGAATAAAGTTTCAAACTGCTCTAATTCCTCTTGTTGAGCAGCAATATACTTATTAATTTGTTCAACTTTATCAGCAAATTCTTCCTGCTTTGATAATGGAGGACATAAAACTTCGACCTTCCTCAAATCTTTCAAATAAATACCTAGTTGAGCTACTCCATGAGCTTTATTTTGTAATACATTTTGTATAAAATCTGTTTGGATATATGCATTTAAATATTCAGAATTTACGAACTTTTTATTTGGAGATAAAACAGCTACACTTCTTTGAAAAATAATATTTTCATATTGTTTCTTATATATTGCACTTCTCCCTATAGTTCCAACTATTGTTAGTAAGATATCTCCATACGACAACTTTGTTCTTTTGTTTTCTTTTATAAAATCATCCTCAGACACAAAACGACAGCCATTAGTGTTAATGCCATTATTTAAAATATTCTGAGAGCTTAATAGAATAAATATTCCTTCTTTAATCCCTTTAGGTGGATTATGAGACCCATCTGTAATTTTCGAGCATACATCTCCCAAATCTTTTTTATCCCAGCCTTTGGGGTTGGTAATGGGATCGCCAAACATTTCTTGGAAAATGGTGGGGATAAGCTCTTTGGCTAATTGGATGGTTTCTTTGCGCAATCTGATTATTTCTGCAACTGCGTCTAAAGTTTTTACAATATAATCCTGTTCCCCCTTATCTGTGGGATATGGAACTTTTATATTTTTCAATTCTGAAATTTTTAATGAAGGGTAATCTAAGTTTGGAACCAATTGCTTTGCGTCTACTGTACAAAGAAAATAGTATAAATAGTATCTATCTATGCTGTTAGCATATATCGTTGCCAAATGTGAAGAAACATATGAATCTATAGATAACATTACTCTATGATTCAATAATGTAGATGCTCCACTTTTAGGGAATAAAATTGTCCCTCTATGAAACAAATGCAATTTTGAAATTGCTGTTTCATTAATGTAATCTTCTATTTCACTAAAATTAGAACTTCTATGTATTTTTCCGACATCAGAAGTGCGACAAAAAGGGTAACTTCCATTAAGAAAGCAGCTTGACGATTGGGGGGCAGAATCACCACTGCTAACATCCGCAAGTTTTCCTAACTCTTCTTCTTTCCAGCCTTGAGGTAATTGATTAACCATGTTTTACCTCCAGCATTTTTTGCAGTTTTTCCAGCATTGCCAAAGATTTCTTTTCTGATTCGATAATCATTTTTACATATTCTTGCGGGGTATGTTCAAACACACGAGGCTTATATTCCACTTCTTTATATTTAGAGGGCAACAACGAATAATCTTGAGCAACCAATTCTTCTTTACTCACGTTAAAAGACTTTTTGCTTTCTCTTTTATCTTTGTAGAATTCTATAACCTCGGGAATATCATTATCGTCTATCGGCGTTTGCTTGTCATCAAGGCTAAAACCGCAATTTTCCATTTCATAAAACCAGACTTTATCGGTATTTCCGCCTTTGGCAAACAACAAAACCGCCGTTGCCACGCCGGCATAAGGTTTAAACACACCAGAAGGTATAGTAATAACCGCATCTAGCTGATTGTTTTCAACCAATAGCTTACGGGCTTGTTTATACGCCTCATTTTCTGTGGAAAGAATACCAGCCGGAACAATAATGCCGGCTCTGCCACCTGATTTTAAAAGTCTTAAAAAGAACGGAACAGCCAAAACTTCGGTCTTTTTAGTTCTGACCTTGCTCAACAAATCAGACGAAACGTCATCATAATCCAAAGAGCCTTTAAACGGCGGATTGGCTAATATCACGTCAAAATAAGATTTAGCTTGTTTCGGATTACGTTCATAAAAGTTTTGCGAAAAAGCATCTTGATAAAAAATATTTGGATTTTCTATACCATGAAGCATCATATTCATTGAAGCAACACGTAACATGCTGGCATCAAAGTCAAAACCATAAAACATTTCCTTTTGCATAAATTTACGATCGGCATCAGAAAGCAAATCACCGGCATAATAATCATCGGTTATTTGCCCTGAAGCGGAACTGTTTTTCTGCAAAATATGATTTAATGCCGCTACCAAAAAACCGGCGGTGCCGCACATTGGGTCAGCGATACGCTCATTTTTTTTAGGATCAACCAATTCAACAATCATCTTGATGATGTGTCTTGGTGTCCTGAATTGTCCGTTAATGCCGGCTGTTGAAAGCTTGCTTAACAGATATTCATACAAATTGCCTTTAATATCATCTTGTTCCAAAGGAAGATCGTCAATATCATTGATAGCGGCACTCAATAAAGACGGTTTGTTAATCAATAAATAAGCATCTTTCAAATATGCTCCGGCTTTGGTATTAGAAAAATCACATTGTTTCAAAAAAGGAAAGACTTTATCTCTCATAGTATTTAATAAGTCATCTCCGCTTTTTTGTCTTAAATTACGCCAACGAACGTCTTCCCCTTTAATTTTGGGAGAATTTTTATCAAAAGGATTGATTTTGAAATTAGGAAAATTTGTTTTGTAAGTTTTATGCGTAAGTTTAGCTGTACGAGCCTTTTTATCTTCTTGCTCATCAAGCATTTTCAAAAAAATCAAATAAGTAATTTGCTCAATTACCGACAACGGATTCGTAATACCGCCTGTCCAAAATTTTTCCCACAATGCATCTACTTTTTGCTTAAATTCTTGATAAGTCATTATTCGGCTCTTGTCTCTTCAATCTTAAAATTATCCAAAATCTCAAACAGTTCATCTGCTTGGACACTGCTAAATACGCCGTCGATGCTGTCTTTATCCAGCGATGTAAACGGGGCTTGATATAATCTTGCAAAATTTATGCCATTATTGGCGATAATCTGGTTTTGCAACATTGATAAAAATTGGTTTTGTCTTGCGGTTAAATGATATTTTTGCACAAAATCAGCAAATTTGGCTTTGATATAAGTCTCATCCATGCCTGAAATGGTCATTAAAACTTGTTCCAATTTTTCCGTAGATGGGAAAAACTCTTGCAAAGTTTGTTTATCTAAAGACGGATTTTGTACCATAATCAAAGATAAGATTTGCTCAAAATCTTTACCGGTTAGACCTTGACCCGATTTTATTTTTTGAATAACCGGCTCAGTATCTATGATATTCTGCAAAATATCGGTAATTTGACGTTTATATGCGTCTAATCCCTTAGGATAGAGCTTTTTCACCCGCTCAAATACAATTTGACCTTCATCTTCCGAAATATTCAAAATTCTCGGTGGCAAAACCTGATTTCCGTCATCTTCTGCCAAATACATCAAATCACGCAAATCCTGACGTATTTCTTCCAAACCCGCAAAGGTTACATTTTGCCAAAACTCAGACGACAATACCTTATTTATAGTTTCTTTTTTTGCCGCAACCTTATGTAAATTTGTCGGCAGCAAAGCAACCTTTTCTATCATCTTTTGCTGCAAATCTTCACAAGGCTTCTTTTGTAACATACTCTTCTCTATGCCCGTAACCAAATTATCAAAGCGAAAACTTGGAGCATGACCCTGAATATCAATCCACTGCATCAATTTGGCTAAATCTGCCTTTAAGCGAACTTCCGTATCTGCTTTTGTAAAATCCAGATTTTCTTTTTTAGCAAAAAAACGCTTTTCTTTCCATTTTTCTTTTACAGATATGCTATTTTCAGGCAACTGGTTAATCATATCTGAAAGTTGGTCAACCATCTGTTGCTGAATATCAGAATTTTGTTGAGATTGTGCCAATTTGCATATTTCCATGCGATTTTCAAAAATCTTCTGCATTAAAGACTTTTGTTCAGGAGCTTTAATCTGCTTCTTTTTATTATCGTCTTGCTCAAAATAAGCAAAATTCTGCCAATGATCAAAAATCTTAAAATATAGTTTGTCTTTTCCCCGGCCAAACAAATCTTTGCATAATCTGGTTCCGCGACCAATCATCTGCCAAAACTTAACTTTAGATTTTACCGGCTTCGCAAATACCAAATTTACAACTTCCGGCACATCAATGCCGGTGTCCATCATATCAACAGAAATGGCTATTTTAAGAGGACTATCTTTATCTGAAAAATCATCAATTAAACTTTCTGCTCGACCATCATATATATCAATAACGGCTGCTATCTTGCCGCCATATTGCGGATACATCTCATCAATGATGCTAAGTATAAAAGCCGCGTGATCATGATTGCGGGCAAAAATAATGGTCTTGCCGATAGTCTGACCATCAGCATCTTTAATGCCGTTTTCCATAAGATTTTGAATAATCAGCTTGGTTGTTGGTCTATTCATTACCTGTGTGTCAATAGACCTGGCTTCAACCGACAATTCTTTATCAATATCACCGCTTTCTTCCAAGTCTTTTATTTGTTCTGGATTTAGTTGGTTATAGTGAATCCCTTTACGCAAAAACTGTGTGTCATATCGATAAGCGACATAATCCACCAAATATCCCTGTTCGATTGCCTCTTCCAAAGAATAATAAAAGGTTGGTTTTCCTTCCTCACAATTAAAAAGCTGAAACGTATTGCGATTTACAAAATCAACCGGCGTTGCTGTCAGTCCTACTTGCAAGCAATCAAAATATTTAAAAATATCAGCATATACGTTATAAATACTACGGTGTGATTCATCTGCAATAATTAAGTCAAAATAACCAACGTTATATTTTGCATATTGATTCATCATTGTAGGATATGTCGAAAAGACAATATCTGCATACTGGTCTTTACTACCTTTTAAAACTGAAGACAGAACAGAATTTAGAAGAGTGTTAAAATTACGACTGGCTTGCTTAACCAAAGCGTTTCTGTCACATAAGAATAAAATTCTCTTTGCCCATCCCGTATCTTGCAATAACTTGCTTAACGCAATAGAAACTCGTGTTTTGCCGGTTCCTGTTGCCTGAACAATTAATGCTTTTCTTTGCTTTTTGCTAAAAGTTTCGCAAACAGCTTTAATAGCTCTAATCTGATAATCTCGACCTGTAATATTTGGATCTGGTTGGGCTGTGGCAATATCGCCTTTGTCTCTTTTATAAATTAATCTTTCCAAACTATCGCGAGAATAAATTCCCCAAACGGTTCTTGGTGGATATTTATTGGCATCATCCCAAATTTTAGTTTCAAAACCGTTTGTATAAAAAATTACCGGACGCTTTCCGTATTGTTTTTCTAAAGCATCTGCATATAAAGAAGCTTGTTTTTTACCCTTATCTGCATTTTTTGAAGTTTTTTTTGCTTCTATCACTGCTAATGGAGATCCATCTTTTCCCCATAAAACGTAGTCGCATCTTCCTTTGCCTGTTGGGGTCGGTTGATTATCTACTTCGACTTCTTGACCGACCTCATCAGTGTTACTTCCATCCGTTGATATATTCCAATGAGCAGCACGGATCATTGCATCAATCAAATGCTTACGTGTCTGTTCTTCTGAATATTTTAGTTCATCAACGGCAATTTTGTTACTTTCTTTAGCTGTTTTAACTGCCGCTAATTCTAATTTTAATTTTTCAAATTCATCTAATGTTTTTTGAAGTTTAATGTTAGCTGCATCTATTTTTTCTTCGTTGATAATTTGTTTTTTTTGTTTTGGCGCTGTAAAATCAGGGTAATCTTGTGCTTTTACACCTAAAGCAATAGCCGCAAACCATTTTGAAACTTCGTAAATTTCTTGCAAAAGTTGTAATGCCTGAGCAGATTTGGCATCGCCACCATGCACGATTCCGTTTGCTATTTTTCTGATAAAATTCAACTTATGTAAGATAACAGAAGGTACTTGCTTTCTAAATTCTTCATTTTGCAACAAATCTACAAAAGAAGATGCTTGCGGTACTTCAATACGATATGCTTTGTATAGAATAGTTGTGATTCGTTCTGCAAATAAGCGTGCTTTAGCTATTGATGATTGAGGGTCAGAATATACATATTCTTCCGCAAAAGCTGCAATTTGATACAACTGCGGCGTTTTTTCTTGTAATAATGTAAAATTCAAACTACTCATAGCACTTTTTATGATATACTATTAACGATATTGGAAACAGTTTATATTAGGTTGAAATTTTTGCAACAAAATTATAAAAAATCATTTGTTTTTCAATATGAACAATAATTTCTTTCCTTATCAAACACGTCTTTGTTGATTTTGGTGTCAACGCCGTCAGAACCAAGGTTTTGTTTGCAAAATTTAGCTTCCTTTCATATCCGCTTTTGTTGTCGCGTTCTGTCGCAATAATCAGGTTTGTTAAAACAAAATACTCATCCTTCTGCTGCTTGCTTAGCAATTCTGCCGGTAAAACGGCCAAATCTTTATGTAACGGAATAATCCGGCCAGATTGTTTGCCCTATAAAAAATTATATGATAAGTTTATCCGCCGCAGACTTTACAGGCCCTTGCGCCTTGAGCTTGGGCTTTCTGTTTGGTGGTTTTAATACAGTTTTGGGTACAGCGTTTTGCCCATTTACAGGTTGGGTGATGGTAAATATAAGTCTTGGTATTCATAACCACCGTTTGACTGTCTGCCGCCAAAGCTGGGGATACCAAAAACAAAACTATTAATAAAGAAAGCAGTTTTTTCACGGTAGCCCTCAATCAATTAGTTTTAACATCAATTCTAATCCCTTATAAATACATCATACCGGCTTATTTATTTAAATTCCAGAGGGTTTTTGATGATTTAGCTTGATTCTAATGAATATGCCTTATAAAGTAAGTTTGAGCAGTTCGCTGCTTAGGGCGTCGAAAACCCTTTTATATAGCTAGTCGTGTGCACACGACTTTAAATTGTGCCGACTTCTGATTCTACTTGGACGGATGTCGGTGAATAAGGCTCAGCCAAATAAGCCGAGCCGTTTAGCTATATACGGTTTTCGAACATCCGCCCGCCTTTCTTTATGAACGGTGGGTTTTGTTTAACTAGTTAACAAAGGATGTTTAATCGTATGAAAAATAAACTCTTAATTACGACGGCATTGGTGGCGCTGACTTGCGGCCATAATGCTTTTGCGGAAAATCTTCCGGCGGATGCAACCAATCTAACATCGGGAAGCTACGTTGTAGAGCGCTCGGATACTCAGGTTTCACACCCGGGAGACATAAATTTATCAGGAACGGCCTCATTAGATGTAAAAACTCAGGCTATTGTAGAACCGGAAGCTGAGGAAGTTGATGTTTCCAATACTTTGAAAGTTGAAGGCAATGTTTCTTTAGCAGATGATGCCTCTTTATCGATAATCAATTCAGATGCGACAAATGAGACAGAAAAGCCTTTTATGTTTGTTGACGGCAAATATACCCAAACGGGCGGAGAACTGACGCTGAAACAGGAAAATGAAGCTGAATGGCGATCAACGCTGAACGCTAAAGAAGCAGACATCAGCAACGGCTCAATAAAGTTGGATACCGGCGAAATCTTTATATATGGCAATGCTGATGACGGCAGCAAATTTAATATTTCCGGCGGTACGTTTGAAATGAATAATTCCAACATCAGCACTTATCCGGCCGCATCAGCAGAAGGTAATTCTCAGAAAGGTGCTGCAATGACCGTTTCCGGCGGTACGTTTAAGATGAATGAAAGTTCTTTGGGACGTGAAAATTCCGGCGATTTGGATATTAGCGGCGGAGAGTTTATGTTGGAAAACGGTTCCGCAATATTCCATGACGGTGAAACCGGTGATATAAATATCAGCGGCGGCACAATCTCTCTTAAAGATTCGTCAATAATAAGAGGCGGTGATTATCAAAGCGAGGACGGCAAACCGGCAAGCGGCAACATAAATATTACCGGCGGAACGATAAATGTCAGCGGCTCTTCTGCGGAAATATCTTCCGTAGGCAATATAAAAATTGCCAACGGGACAGAGCTTAATATTGCTTCAGGTTCTACATTGTTTGCCAAAGCGTTTACAGAAGATATGAGCCAGGCTCAGAAAGCTACGCTTAATGTTTATGATAACGATACCAGAATTAATCTGGCCGGAACGTTAAGTGCCAATATTAACGGTGATGATCGCGGCAAAATTCATTTTCAGAACTCAAACGCCAAAATTGACGGTAATGTTGAAGATGTCAGCTTGATTTTTGAAAACAGCCACTCTTTAAATAATGCAATTAGCGGCAATATCGGTGCCTTGGACATTTTAGCCATTAACAAAGGTACATTGACGTTTGACAAAGAACCGACTGATACGATTACGACAGTTCAGGTCGGTAATGGTGCAACTTTGGATATTGGCGACAAAACGTTACATTCCAGCGGCGATAAAGCAGATGGCGAAGGTGTCTTTTTTGCCGATAATTCAACTTTGGCCTTTACCGTAACTGATAAAGATACTTATGGCAAAATCCATGCCAATTATGTTAATATCAGCGAAAACGGTACAAATTTGAATATGACCTTGAACGGTGCCGCTTTGGCTAAAGGCGAAACAGCTACTTTTGAATTGTTTAACGGTGCTGATTCCGCCGAAGCAGAGGTTGAAGGTAAGTTTGCCAACCTGAGCCAAAATTCCCGTTACGAGTTTGTTGACAATGGCGACGGGACATTTAAGGTTACTTCTGTTGCTTCCGCGGCTGATACTGTTGCCGATGCCGGTGGTTCTGCCAACAATGCCGGAACAGCCGAGGCATGGGACAGCGTCAGTGCTTCAACCAGCTCTCCGGTTGCTGCCGCAGTTACAGAAAAATTGGCACAGCTTTCCAACAGCACAAATGCTGCCGAGCAGAAAGCCTATGTTGACGCTTTGACGGCGGTTGCTCCTGAAGTTGCACCGATGGTTCAAAAAACACAGACAGAAACAGCTAATCAGGTCTTTGGTGCTGTATCAACCCGTTTAACCGGTGGTTCAATCTCAACTGGTGGCGAAGGTATGGCTTCTGGCGACAATATCTTCAAACGCGGTGCAATGTGGGTTCAGGGCTTGTTCAACAAATCCAAACTGGACGATACATCCAAGGCGAAGGGGTTTGATGCAGATTCTAACGGTATAGCCTTCGGTGCCGAGAAGTTTGTAACCGATGATACGAAGGTTGGTATCGGTTACGCTTATACCAACACCGATATTGATGGTTTCATGCGTGATACTGATGTTGATACGCATACAGCTATCCTGTACGGAGAATATAAACCATCCAACTGGTATGTAAACGGTATTGCGACCTATGGCTGGTCTGATTATGAAGAAAGCAAGAGTGTCGCCGGAGTTGGCGTTAAAGCTGACTACGATGTCGAAACATTCGGCTTACAGGCAATGACCGGTTACGATATGAACATCAACGGCTTAGGCATTACGCCGGAAGCCGGTTTGCGTTACGTTCATATCAAGCAGGATGCTTATAAAGATTCTGCCGACCAACGTGTATCTGCCAATGACAGCGACATTCTGACCGGTGTTATCGGAGCCAAAGTCAGCAAAAACTTTGAGCTGTCCAATGGTATGAACATTAAGCCGGAAGCCAGAATTGCCGCCACATACGACTTGATGAACGATGACGTTAATTCTGTCGTAACCTTGGCTAATGGTTCGGCTTATGCTGTTGAAGGTGAAGCTCTTGACCGCTTCGGAATGGAATTTGGTGCCGGTGTAACCGCGGAAATCAACGACAATGTTGAACTTTCGCTTGGTTATGAAGGCAAATTCCGTGAGGACTACCAAGACCATACAGGCTTGATTAACGCTAAATATAAATTTTAAGAGTTAAACAGTCCAAACGAAGCCGCCCCGGATATTTTTTATTCGGGACGGCTTCTGTATAAATCAATTAATTCAAAAGTGCTTTAAAATATACCATTATAAAATTTTAATTTTCGAACTTGCTTAACATTGAAAATAAAAGAAAAAAATCGCCATTTCTGACGATTTTTGAACTGTGGCTGGAGCTGACGTGCAGTTCTCGAACTAAGTGAAATCTACATTGCCTATGAAATTGCTTATGAAAATGTTGTTTTATAAAATTTATTAATATATGCTCAATCTAATTTTAATATTGTTTTGCAATATAGGAAACAGTCGAATCATGAAATTGTACAAAAAAACAATACTAATATGTTTGTTAGTATCTATGGTCAGCTGTATAGGTTTATATTATGTAGCAGAAGAGCCGTGGAGAAGTATTCTTTCAGGACTATTCACAGGTGCTATTGTAACAGTTATTACAGCCTTAGTTTCGTATAATATTAAAAAAGAGGAGGTATTTACCAATATTGGAAAAGAACTCCTTATTACATATAATCGCCTTTCATACTTGTATTCTCAACTTATAAAATGTTCTAATGCTCTGAAAAATAGTGAGGAAAGTCCGAGTATAATTTATAAGGAAATTATGGAGAACTATAAAGTATACGAAAAATATATGCAATCAAATCATTTTGATTTCGCTTTAAATAATTATGATGGTTTATTGTTTAGCAATTTAATTACTAAATTTTTTGTTTCAAACGAAGTTAGAGTTTTAGTTGAGATAAGTGATTTACATCAAATAAACAATCAATATGCACTTATATGTGGCAAGTTATCTTTAATGCGGGCGCGACTTAATCTAGCTGAGAATACTGGAAATATTGAGCAGATAGATAAGCTAATAAACCAGGTAGATGCACAATATAAGTACTCTCTTAATGTTATTCCTCAACAGTTGGCGTTTATAAATCATGCTATGCAACATTTTGAACAAGTGAGAAAGCTAGGAAAAACCTGGAATGTAATTAAGCAAGATATATTAAATAGCAACGGATTATTTGATAATCAAATAAATGATGCAGAACATAATCTTCAAGAAGAATATAAATGGAATAAAAAATAGAATCAGCCTTGACGTAAGCTAAAACGCAAATCTTGAGGCCTTAGTGTTTCATAAATTACCCCGTATGCAGTTTATTATAAGGCATATTTATCTTGCTAGCCAGTAAAATATGGCATTTTAGGTGTACTCCTAAGGTGTTTGTTGGCATTAATTAAATCTTCTTGCATATTGTTGATTTTGATTATATGCTCAATCTCGGATGGGATGATGACCTATCTGGGGTGTGGTAACCTCTTACTGAGCGTTTTATCAAAACGAAATTTGGTTGCTTTCTGGTCTAAAGACTGGGAAGCGACCTAATAAGCTTTCTAGTCAATAAGTCGCACTATCTCAGTATAGTTACCAATTCCCAGTCGCCTTCATCCAGCGACTTTTTTTATTGTGCAAAATGAAAGGAAGTTATAATAATGCAGAAGATATTAATTGTTGCATTTATATTGTGCAGTTGTACTAATGTCTATAATAACAATAGAGAAATATATCAAAGAAATTTAAATCAGCTATTAGAAACAGCAACAGATAAAGATTATGGAGAATTACCTAAAGATTATAAAATTGCTACAGAAATATCAATTAAGTTGTTTTTAAAAGATCCGGATAGCGTTAAATTTAAATGGGGAGAGCCTTATAAATGTAATTTCCCAGAAAGCAAAAATTCTACAGCTCCATTGTTAGGTTGGTGTTTTCGTGTATATTATAATGCTAAAAATAGTTTTGGAGCATATACAGGATATAAAATGGAAGAATTTCGCCTGCGTAAAGGAAGAATACATTCCGTTTGTGAAAATACCCAATTGGGATTGGTTTGTTCCAGATAGCAAAACTAGAAACAGATATTTTTTTTGATAGCTTGCAGGTATGTAAATAAATAGCATATTGTAAATAATAATTAATAGAGGAGACAATGAAAGTAAATCCTGTCGTAAAATGTGGTTATGATGGTTCATCAATTATTTCTTCATTAGATTCTTTTTATATTAGTGCAAGAGTTAATTTTGCAACGTATATCATACCTATGTATATGGAGCTTCTTTATTTGAAGCATATTAAAAACTTGTTGTCTCAAAATCTTAAAAGTGATGAATTTTTACATTGTTTTCAAAAAGAAAACTTCTCTTTATTGACATCGTATATTTTGATGCTACACGATACGATTATCTTGAAAATATGTCGGATAACAGATGATGATAAGTATAAAGACGATCAAAATATGAAAGCATTTTTGAAAAAAATTACTTGTTGTGAAACGAATGATGATTATAAAATAGTATCAGGTATTTACACAAAATATAAAGATGTTAGAAATAAAAAGTTAGCTCATTCTACAAATGTAAATTTTACAGAAAATGTAGGTTGTAGAAAGGAAAAAGGAAATATTAAGTCCTATCATGTAAATGATATTGCTGTGGAGAACAAGAGCTATGACTTTGACGCATAACATCTACAATGA
>OMAO01000240.1_pt1 | contig 34622 bp, 29 predicted proteins | sample 1644641 | NCBI WGS metagenome assembly OMAO01 (sample SAMEA103958120, study PRJEB25191) | human gut metagenome | biome: human-associated habitat [ENVO:00009003]; feature: intestine environment [ENVO:2100002]; material: feces | place: Germany | collected 2013/2015
CCTGCTTTCACGCGGCGAAAGCAGGGGTTCTCTTGCGATATGGGGAAAAATAAGCCCTCCGGCAGGAGGGCTTATTTTTATGGTCACTTCCAGAGGGAGCAGACCAGGTCCGTGTAGGCGGAGGGGTTCTCGATGGGCAGGCCGGCGATGAGACAGGCCTGGTTATAGAGAATCTCCGCGTACTTCTTGGCCTTGTCCGGGTCGATGATCCGGGCGGTCTCGAAGGCGGCGAAGGCGGGATGATCCACGTTGATCTCCAGAATGCGCTTGGCCTTCATGCCCAGCTCCGGCTGCACGGCGGTGAAATACTTCTCCATCTCGAAGGTGATGCCCTGGCCGCTGGACAGGCACACCGGGTGGGTCTTGAGCTTGGTGGAGGCCTTCACCTGGTCCACCTTGTCCCCCAGGGCCTCCTTCAGGAAGGCGAAGCCCTCCCGATAGCTGTCGGTCTCGTCGGGCTTCTGCTCATCGCCCAGCTCCAGGTCCCCGTCGATGGCGGAGCGGAAGGGCTTGTCCTGGTACTTCTGTAGCATATCCGGCAGGAACTCGTCGGCTTTGTCGGTGAAGTACAGAATCTCCATGTTGTGGTCCTTCAGCAGCTCCGTCTGGGGCATATGGTCGATGGCGTCCACGGTGTCGCCGGAGGCGAAATAGATGAACTTCTGGTCCGGCTGCATCCGGGACACATACTCCGCCAGGGTCACGGGCTTCTTCTCGGTGGAGGAGTAAAACAGCAGCAGGTCCTGCAGCTGCTCCTTCTTGGCCCCGTAGTTGTCCAGGGCGCACAGCTTCAGCTGGCGGCCGAAGCTGCGGTAGAACTTCTCATAGTTCTCCCGGTCGTCCTTCAGCATCCGCTCCAGCTCGGCCTTGATCTTCTTTTCCAGGTTGGCGGAGATGATCTTCAGCTGCCGGTCATGCTGCAGCAGCTCCCGGGAGATGTTCAGGCTCAGGTCCGGAGACTCCACCACACCCCGGACAAAGTTGAAATAGTCCGGCAGCAGGTCGGCGCAGCTGTCCATAATCATCACGCCGGAGGCGTACAGCTGGAGGCCGGGCTTATAGTCCTCGGTGTAATACTGGCTGGGGGCCTGGGAGGGGATATACAGCAGGGCCTTGTAGGTGACGGCACCCTCGGCGGACACGGTGATGACGCTGAGAGGGGCGGCGGGATCGCCGAAGCGCTCCTGATAGAACTTGTCATACTCCTCACGGGTGACATCGGCCTTCTTCCGCTGCCACAGGGGCACCATGCTGTTGAGGGTCTCCCACTCAAAGACCTCCTCATACTCGGGCTTATCCTCGGGACTGCCCTCCTTCACCTGGGGGTGGGGCATGAGCATCTTGATGGGGAAGCGGATATAATCGGAATACTTCTTCACCAGCTTATACAGGGGATACTCCCGGAGATACTGGCTGTATTCGTCCTTCTCCTCGCCGTCGGGCTTGATGTGCATGATGATGTCGGTGCCCACGGCGTCACGGGCGCAGGGCTCGATGGTGTAGCCCTCCAGGCCGTCGGACTCCCAGCGGTACGCCTGCTCCCGGCCGTATTTCCGGGAGATAACGGTGATGTGGTCGGCCACCATGAAGGCGGAGTAGAAGCCCACGCCGAACTGGCCGATGACGTCGGCCTCGGCCTCCTTGTCCAGCCCCTGGCGGAATTGGTAGGTGCCGCTGGAGGCGATGACGCCCAGGTTGTTCTCCAGCTCATCCGCATCCATGCCGATGCCGTTGTCGCTGACGGTGAGGGTGCGGTTTTCCTTGTCAATGGACAGGGTGATGGCAAAATCCTCCCGCTTCAGGCCCACGTTCTCGTCCGTCAGGGACAGATAGCACAGCTTGTCGATGGCGTCGGAGGCGTTGGAGATGATCTCCCGCAGGAAGATCTCCTTGTGGGTGTAGATGGAGTGGATCATCAGGTCCAGCAGCCGCTGGGACTCCGCCTTGAATGCCTTTTTTTCCATAAATTGACTCCTCTTTTCTGTCAGCAGCGGGGAGACGCACCGCGTCCCCCCGCTCTGTTATTGAACGTGCAGACTTATTTCTTCCGCCCTGTCAGCCACAGGATCAGAGAGCCGATGGCCAGCACGCCGGACACGGCGGCGGCCGCCAGCAGCAGGGGCTGGCGATGCTCCTTGGCCAGGGCGCAGGTCTTTTTGCCCACGAAGGAGGCGGCGGTACCGCCCAGGCGGGCGGCCAGCTGCACCACGCTGCGGCCCAGCTCCACGGCGCTGTTCAGCGCGGTCTTTCCGGCAGTCAGCAGGATTTCTTTCACCTTTTCCATAAGCTCGCTCCTTATTTCACGGAATTGTACCAGTCGATGACCGGCTGGAGATTTTCGGGACAGACGGCGCTGGCCCCCTTGGTGGCCATGTCATAGGTCAGCTGCTGGGCGGGGTTCAGAGCACCCTTCTCCTCCAGCTGCTTTTTGATCTGGCGGCACTTGACCTCCATGATCAGCCGGTAGGGGCCACGGAGCCGGTGCAGGTCGAAGCCGCCCTGCAGGGCGAACACGGCGCAGCCGTCCGCAAGGCCCAGCTTTTCCTTCCGGGCGGCGGCAGCGGCGGCGCTGGCGGGGCCCATGCCCACCTGGCACACGGCCCGGACCTTGAAAAAGGCGTTGGCCTTGGGCCAGCCCATGACCCGGTCCGCCATCAGCCAGCCCAGGAAGATGACCTCCTCGTCGGGCTGGGGGGTGTGGACCTGGCGCAGGTCGTTCACCGGCAGACCGGTGGCCCGGCCCAGCAGGCGGGCGTATTCGGCGGTGTAGCCGCTGTTGGAGGTGTAAACGATGGCAGAGATCATGGGGAACTCCTCGCTTTCTTCGCAATAGCTTGCTTTCATGCCTATGGCACAATTATAGACAGAATGTTGAGAAATGTCAATTCCCTTGAGAAAATGTCCGGAAATTTTTACCGCATGAACCGGTCGATGGCCTGGTTCAGGGAGTCCACGGCCTCCCGGTCCCCGGATTCCACGGCATCCACGATGCAGTGGGCGATGTGGTCCTTGAGGATGACCCGGCCGGTGCTGTTCAGGGCGGAGATCACCGCCGCCAGCTGCACCAGCACCTCCGTGCAGTCCTCGCCCCGCTCCACCATCTTCCGCACGGATTCCAGGTGCCCCTGGGCCCGGGACAGGCGGTTGAGCACCGCCTTGGTCTGGGTGTGGCTGTGGGTATGGGGATGGTCGTGGGGATGGTCGTGGGGATGGTCATGGTCGTGGGGATGGGTGTGCCCGTCCATGGTCAGCGGGCCATGCCCTTCTGGCGGGCGTACTCGGCGGCGCCCAGGGCACCCATCAGCTGGGGATCGGTCTTCAGGTCGATGACCTTCAGCTTCAGCACCCGCTCGATGGCCTGCTTCAGACCGGCGTTCTTGGCGCAGCCGCCGGTGAGGGTGATGGCGTCGGTGGCGCCGGCCTTCTTGGCCATGACGAAGCAGCGCTTGGCCACGGCCATCTGGATGCCCGCGGCGATCTCGTCCATGGGCTTGCCCTCGCCCACCAGGGTGATGACCTCGGACTCGGCGAACACCGTGCACTGGGCGGTGATGGGGATCACGTTCTTGGCCGTCAGGGACAGGTTGGAGAACTCCGGCAGGCTCATTTCAAAGCTGCGGGCCATGGCCTCGTAGAAGCGGCCGGTACCGGCGGCGCACTTGTCGTTCATGGCGAAGTTTTTCACAGTGCCGTCGGTGTCGATGGAGATGCCCTTGACGTCCTGGCCGCCGATGTCGATGATGGCCTTGACGCCGGGGTCGGTGACGTGGACGCCCATGGCGTGGCAGGAGATCTCGGAGATGTTCTCGTCGGCGAAGGGCACCTTATTGCGGCCGTAGCCGGTGCCGATCAGGTAAGCCAGGTCCTGGGAGGACTTCAGGCCCACCTTGTTCAGGACCTCCTCCATGGCCAGCTTTGCGGAGGTTTCGGAATTGATCTTGCTGCGGATGGTGGTATCGGCGCAGATTTTGCCGGTTTCGTCCAGGATCACTGCCTTGGTGTAGGTGGACCCTACGTCGCAGCCGCCGTAATATTTCATAGTCAATTACTCCTTATTTATGTAGTATGGTCCGAAATTACATACAAATTTCGTCATCAAAGTCCAGCAGGGTGGGATCAACAGGCTCGGCCCGCATCACCGTGCGCATATACTCGTTGACCTTGTCGCGCATGGTCTTGCGGGAGACGGTGCGGGGATCCATCAGATCGTGCTCGATCCAGATCAGGTGATAGCCCCGCTCGCGGCCCTGCTCATCCAGGATGCCCTGGACGGTGGCCATGTTCTTGCAGGCCACGTTCTGATACATGATGATGATGTTGGCGTTCCACGCCTCGCACTGACGCCACAGCTCGTCCACCACGTTCTGGTAGCCGCCGTTGGTGTGACGGCGCATGACCATGCGCTCGTACAGACGGGCCAGATCCAGCAGGGCCAGCTCGGGGTCCTCGGTCTCCAGGGGCTTGGTGAAGTTCAGGCTCTCCATCTCCACCAGGATGTTGATGCCCCAGCAGTTGGCCAGCCAGTTGGAGAAGTTGGCATAGTAGTGGGCCGGGCAGGACCACACGATGCCGCGATAGCGCATCTTGCCCACCCACGCCTCGTCGCGGCGCTCGTAGGCCTGGAGCAGGAGCTTGTTGACCTTCTTGCAGGTCTTCATGACACGGGGATCAATACCGCCGTCCATCTCATAGTTCCACTTGCGGAACAGCTCGTAGCAGGGACCCAGTAGCTGGGGATAGGCGGTCTTGTTGACCTCCCACTTCTCCAGCTCGTACTTGGTCTCCTCGTTGAAGCGCTTCATGGCGGAGAAGTAAGCGTCCCAGCTCCACTGGGCGCCGGTCTTTTCCTCGATGAACTTGATGCAGGCCCGGATGTCCTCCGCGCCCATCTTCAGCGTGGCCTCGTCCTCATACCGGACGGGGAAGCACAGATGGAACACAGGCAGGTCGGGGAACCGGCGGGCCATATAGGACGAGGCCATGGTGGACCCGTCGCAGGGCATGGAGGAGGAGATGAAGCATCTGCCCATATGAGGCAGAGCATCGATGACCAGAGCGCCGCACTCGGAGGAGGGCACGGGGCAGGTGTCGGCGGGCAGGCCGAAGGATTCCACCGCGTCAATATACGGCACGCAGGTCAGCTGGTCGATCTCGGACACCAGGAACACAGGCATCAGCTGATAGGGGATGCCCAGCAGATCCGGGAAGCCCGCCATGATCTGACCCATGGTCATCTCGTCGAACAGGACCACCTTCTTGTTCAGCTCGGCGCTGTTGCCGTTCTTCTTGTCGCACTTGGCCAGGAACACCAGGTTCTCGGCCACATAGCGGAAGATATCGTAGATCAGCAGGTGGCTCATCTTCAGGGCGTTGCTCCTCTGGCCCATGGTGTTCTTGTCCATGAAGCTGACGCAGCACATATAGGAGATCATCCACCGGTAGTAGAACGTCATGTTCAGGGCCGGGACCAGGTCCTTGGAGAAGGTGCCCAGCAGCATACCCCACATCCGCAGCCATTCCTTGAAATCATAGGCGGTGTCGGTCACGCCGCGCCACTCACGGCGCACGGTGACCATGTCACCCTTGCGGTACAGGGTGCCCAGGTGCTTTTCACCGGTTTTCAGCAGGTCCAGCCGTTCGGCGGGGGTCATGGCGGCGATGGTCTTGGCCTCGCGGACCACCCGGCGGACATTGTCCTGGACGTTGGCCTTCTGCTTGGCGGCGAAGGCCTTCCAGTCGGTCTCCTTCAGCATATCCCAGATGATGCCGCCCACTTCCTGCAGGTTCCGGCCCTGTGCCTTCCAGTCCACATTGTCCTTGGCCCGGAAGAACTTGGGGTTGGGGAATTTCATCTTTGCCATTACTTGGTCCCTCCGTTCTTTTGGATGCGCTTGATCTCCAGGGATTCCACAAAGGCCTGGACGCGGGTGCGCAGCTGGCCGGAATTGCCGTTGTTGTACAGGCGGTCGATGGACAGCACCGGCCAGTTGTACTCCTCGTGCATGATATAGCTGACCAGAGCCCGCTCAAAGCCCCAGTAGTCGCAGTATTTCATCTGCTCATAGATGATGCCGTCGGCCTTGAACTCCCGGGCCAGACGGTCAGCGGTGTCCCGGCGCTGCTGGACCTTTTCGTCGGCGATATACCGGGCGCACTCAGAGTGCTGCATCACGTGCAGGCACAGCTGGCGCAGGGGGTCCTCATCGTCCTTCAGCTCGATGACCTCGCGGCCAGGGGTGGAGCCGAAGCAGTAGCGGTCGGACACCACCAGGGCGCCGCAGCCCTCGATGAGCTTGGTCAGCTGGGGATCGTCGATCTCGCTACCCACGATGGCGACTCTGGCCCGGAAGGCGGGCTTCTCGTCGGGCTGGCGGGTCTTCAGCTCCTCCAGGGTCTCCCGCAGATAGGGCAGGATCAGGTCCTTGGGACAGGTATAGGTCACCAGGTTCAGCACATGGAACTCGTACCCGGTGATGACGGGGTTATCGGCCTTGCGCATTTCGCCGATCTCGCTGATGATGCGGCAGACCTCGTTATGCTGGGCCACGGCAACGCGGATGGCGTCGTCGGAGGTGTCCACGCCGTAGCGGTTTTTCAGCTCGTCCAGCACATGGATGCGCATCTGGGACACGTAGGAATCCAGGGTGTAGTCGGTGATTTTATAGGGGATGTCGCAGTGGCTCACAAAGAAATTGGGCTTGGAGTTCAGCTGGAGAATTTCGAAATGCTCCATGGCGCGGTTCATCATGGAACAGGCGTCCACACCGGCCAGAGCGTCCAGGAACTGGAAGCCGCCCTCCATGCCTCGCTCCACCAGGGCACGGGCGAACTCGCAGGTATAGTTGGACATGTAATAGGTGGCGATGTCCAAAGAGCCGGTCCGGGGCGCCCGCAGGCGCACGGAAAAGCAGTTGCCGACGTTGAGCAGCGCCTCGGGCACGTGGTAGCAGGTATAGCCGACGGCCAGCTTGCCGTCCGCCTGAGCCTGCTTGACCAGCTCATTGTCGGCGTTTTCCAGCAGATTTTCGAAGTAGATCAAATGCTTCAGATCTCTCAAGAATTACACCTCTCTCCTAAAAGTTTACAGGATCTGCAGTTTTGTCAGGGCTTCGCGGGCGCCTGCGATCACCGGAGCGTCGTCAGGCAGATCAAAAACACTCAGTCCCCGGATATCGTTGGCGGCGTGCTTGGCGTCGCTGCCGATATAGGCGAGAACATCAATGCCTTCAATACGAATGTAGGGGATCATGGCCGGGTCCGTCACCCGGTTCACCACCGCGCCGCAGCGGTCGTACATCACCAGGTCATCGGCCACGCGCTTGATGGTCTGGATCACCTGGGTGCCCTTGCGGCTGGGGTCCGTCACCAGCACCAGATGGGTGACCTTCTCCATGACGCGGCGGTTGATCTGCTCAATGCCGGCCTCGCCGTCGATGACCACATAGTCGAAGTCACCGGCCAGAAGATTGATGATCTCCTTGAGGTAGGCGTTGACCTTGCAGTAGCACCCGGCGGTCTCCGGCCGGCCGATAGCCAGGAAAGAGAATTTCTGCTGCTCCACCATGGTGTCGAAAATGCGGTACCGGGCCTCGCTGAGCAGCTCGATGGCCTCCCGCGGCTCGCCGTCCTCCACCGAGGACACGATCTGCTTGCGGATATCGTCCAGGGTCTGCCGTACCTCCACCCCCAGGGCGGTGGACAGGCCCACGGCGGGGTCCGCGTCGATGGCTAAGATCCGGGCGTCCGGGTGCGTCTCGGTCAGAAGCCGCACGAAGGCAGCCGACAGCGACGTCTTTCCCACGCCGCCTTTACCGGCCACGGCCAGGATCTTGGGGTTTCTGTTCAACCGTGCTTCACGTCCTTTCTGGGCTATGTGCATATACATACACGCGGTTCTGTACAAAACTGGTGGCTGTTAATCCACACAAGTACCATATTTTGTACATTATTTGCTTTTTGCCACTATCATTTTACCACGAAACCCGGCAAGTTGCAACGAATTTCTTTGAAATTCTGAATTTTTTTGTTGATTCTGGCGGCAAGATGTGGTATGCTTGTTCCATCAATCAACACGCGAACTCTTACCATTTCAGGAAAGTGAGGGCATATCCTTGAAGAAAGACATTTTGGTACAGCAGCTGGTCAACAGCTTCGGCAACTGGGTGCGCACCGACTGCGAAAACCGCGCAGGCGGCACGGCACGCATGACCCGGGACCTCTATCCGTACACCTCTTTGTTCTCCCCCATCCAGATCAACAAGCTGACGGTGAAGAACCGCCTGGTCATGGCCCCCATGGGCAACTGTCAGATGGCCGAGGAAACCGGCCGTCCCAACGACAAGATGCTCCAGTATTTCTTTGCCCGGGCCGAGGGCGGCGTGGGCCTGCTGACCACGGGCCTGATCCCCATCAGCCACCACATTGACTCCTCCGTCACGGAGAAGGGCAACTACTCTTACTTCCCCCGTATCGACGGCACCCGCACCAACTTCATGGGCTGGCGCGACCTGGCCCAGGGCGTTCACGCCCGGGGTAGCCGCATCTTCATCCAGCTGACGCCGGGCCTGGGCCGCGTGGGCAACCCCCAGTGCCTGCTGACCAAGCTCCAGCTGCCGGTTTCCGCCTCCTGGAACCCCAACTTCTATCTGCCTGACGTGCCCTGCCGTCCCCTGACGGACCTGGAGTGCGACAAGATCATCCGCAATGCCGCCCAGGCGTCCATGGACGCCAAGGTCATGGGCATGGACGGCGTGTATCTGCACGGCCACGAGGGCTATCTGCTGGATCAGCTGACTTCCCCTGCCTTCAACCACCGCAAGATCGGCAAGTATGCCGACTGGCAGCGCTTCGGCGTGGAGATGATCAAGGCTATCCGCAAGAAGGTGGGCCCCAACTATCCCATTATGTACCGCATCGATCTGTCCCTGGCCCTGAACGAGACCTATGGCGACCGCATGGACACCGTCAAGAGCCTGAAGGGCTTCAAGAACGGCCGCTCCATCGCCGACACCCTGAACTACATGGAGAACCTGGTGAAGGCCGGCGTCGATATGTTCGACGTGGACCTGGGCTGCTATGACAACTGGTGGCTGCCCCATCCCCCGGCCGGTATGCCCGCCGGATGCTTCCTGGACGTGTCCAAGGTGGCCAAGGAATACTTCGCCGCCCGGGGCGTCAAGTCCAACGTAGGCGTGGAGGTCCCCATTGTGGCCGTGGGTAAGCTGGGCTATCCCGACCTGGCCGAGCAGGCCCTGCGGGACGGCAAGTGCGACATGATCATGCTGGGCCGCCCGGTGCTGGCCGACGCCGACTGGTGCAACAAGGCCTACGCCGGTAAGGTGGAGGACATCCGTCCCTGCATCGGCTGCCAAGAGGGCTGCGTCAACGAGTTCATTGAGGGCGGCCATCCCCAGTGCGCCGTGAATCCCCGCACCGGCTTCGAGGAGCTGCTGCCTGCCGTTCCCACCCCGGCCGAGGTGCGCAAGCGCATCGCCGTTATCGGCGCAGGCTGCGCGGGTCTGAACTTCGCCATCACCGCCGCACAGCGGGGTCACACCGTGGACGTATTTGAAAAGTCCGACCGTATGGGCGGCAAGATGCACGCCGCCGGTGCTCCCCTGAGCAAGTACGAGCTGCACAACTATATGGAATGGCTGTTCCGCCAGGTGGAGAAGCAGGACGGCGTCACCGTGCACCTGAACACCACCATGACCAACCAGCAGCTGAAGGAAGCCGGATACGACGCCGTGGTGTTTGCCAACGGCAGCAAGGAGGGTCTGCCTCCCATTCCCGGCCTGAAGGAGACCCGCCACATCGAGGCCACCTGGCTGCTGACCCATCCCGAGGAGCTGGCCGACACCGATCGCAGGATCGTGGTGGTGGGCGGCGGCGCCGTGGGCCTGGAGACCGCTTATTGGCTGGCCACCGAGCACCAGCGCAAGGTCACCTGCGTGGAGATGCTGGAGCACTTCGAGGAGGGCGCCTGCACCGCCAACCGCGGCCATCTGATCCACTATTTCGAGGCCGAGGGCGGCCAGCTCATCAACTGCGCCCGGGTCACCCGGTTCGAGAATGGCCATGTGGTCATCGCCCGCAACCGCGCCAAGGCCGTGCCGGATCCCTACTGCACCTGGGCTCCCATCATCCCCAAGAACGTGGAGAATCCCCTGGCCCCCAAGATGACCAACGAGGAGTATATCGAGCAGCTGGAGGCCGACCTGGTGGTCATGGCCATCGGCAACAAGGGCGACGACCGGCCCTTCCTGTCCGCTCAGCAGGAGATGGTTGCCGCCGAGGTCCACAACATCGGCGACAGCTATAACACCGAGAAGCCCGGCAATATGTGGCAGGCCACCAAGGCCGCTTATAACCTGGCCATCCGCATCTGATCCGATTTTCAAAAGGAGCGCCCGGGAGGCGCTCCTTTTATGCGGCTATTCCGGTTATTCTGAAAGAAGGATAAGGCTTCACCTTGTGAAGAATGAATGAATATGGTATAATACCTGGTAATGTTTGAAATCATGCCCCCGTATGTCGGCGGGCCGGGACAAAGGAGACGATCACATGGCAACCTTCACCGTTAACGGGCAGAGCGTGACCGTGGAAAAAAATCAGAAGCTCATCCGCTTTCTGCGGGATACCCTGCACCTGACATCCGTTAAGGACGGGTGCAGCGAGGGCGCCTGCGGCACCTGCCACGTCCTCATCGACGGCAAGCCCACCAAGGCCTGCACCCCCCAGACCGACCGGCTGGAGGGGCGGACCGTTCTCACGGTGGAGGGCCTTTCCGATTGGGAAAAGCAGGTGTATACCTTCGCCTTCGGCGAGGCGGGAGCCGTTCAGTGCGGCTTCTGCATCCCAGGCATGGTCATCTCCGCCAAGGGGCTGCTGGACGTGAATCCCGATCCCACCCGGGAGGAGGCCGCCTTCGCCATCCGCAACAACATCTGCCGCTGCACCGGCTATGTGAAGATCATCGACGGCATCCTGCTGGCGGCCAAGATTTTCCGGGAAGGGAAGCTGCCGGAGGCCTCCGCCGACGACTGGAAAATGGGTAGCCGGGTCCAGCGGCTAGACGTGGAGGAAAAGGTGCTGGGCACCGGCCAGTACCCCGACGACGTGTATGTGGACGGAATGTGCTGCGGCGGCGCGGTGCGCAGCCGGTACGCCCGGGCCCGGGTCCTGTCCGTCGACGTCAGCGTTGCCCAGGCCCTGCCCGGCGTGGTGTGCGTCCTGACCCAGAAGGACATCCCCGGCAAGGTCAACGTGGGCCACCTGAAAAAGGACCAGCCCACCCTGATCGGCGTGGGCGAGATCACCCACTATCTGGGGGACTCCGTGGCCCTGATCTGCGCCCGGGACCAGGAGACCCTGGAGGCCGCCAAGAAGCTGGTGAAGGTGGAGTATGAGGTGCTCCCTGCCGTCCACAACCCGGCGGAGGCCGCTGCACCGGACGCACCTCTGGTGTTTGAGGAGGACGAGAACAACGTCCAGGCATACAAGCACGTCTCCCGGGGGGACGCGGAGGGCACCATCCGGCGTTCCCGATATGTGCTGACCCGGCACTTCCACACTCCCTGGACGGAGCACGCCTTCCTGGAGCCGGAGTGCTGCGTGGCCCTGCCCCTGGAAAACGGCGGCGTCCGCCTGCTGACCTCGGACCAGAGCGCGCACACCACCATGCACGAGTGCGCCGCCATGCTGGGGGTGGACTATGACCACTGCCAGGTCCAGAATATGCTGGTGGGCGGCGGCTTTGGCGGCAAGGAGGATATGTCCGTCCAACACCACGCCGCCCTGCTGGCGTATATCGCCCGGGTGCCGGTGAAGGTGAAGCTGTCCCGGCAGGAGTCCCTGCTGGTGCACCCCAAGCGCCACAGCTTCGACATGGACTTCACCATGGGTTGCGATGAAAACGGCATCATTCAGGGGGTCAAGGCCAGTGTGGTGTCCGATACCGGCGCGTTTGCCTCCCTGGGCGGACCGGTGCTGGAGCGGGCCTGCACCCACGCCGCAGGCCCCTACGCCTATGAGAATTTCGAGATCGAGGGCCGCGCCTATTATACCAACAATCCTCCCGCCGGAGCCTTCCGGGGCTTCGGCGTGACCCAGACCTGCTTCTGCACGGAGACGCTGCTCAACGAAATGGCGGACCTGGTGGGCATTTCTCCCTGGGAGATCCGCTATCGCAACGCCATCCGCCCCGGCGGCGTCCTGCCCAACGGGCAGATCGTGGACCAGTCCACGGGCCTGGTGGAAACGCTGGAGGCCATCAAGCCCGCCTATGACGAGGCCGTTCGCAGCGGCGACCCGGTGGGCATCGCCTGCGCCATGAAGAACGCCGGCGTGGGCGTGGGCATCCCCGACTGGGGCCGCTGCAAGCTCATTGTGGAGGAGGACCGCAAGCTGCATATTTACTCCGGTGCCTCCTGCATCGGCCAGGGACTGGGCACCGTGCTGGTGCAGGTGGTGGTCACCAACACACCGTTGCACCGGGACGACATCGTCTATGAGCGCAGCAACACCTGGATCGCCCCGGATTCCGGCGACACCTCCGGCTCCCGCCAGACCCTGGTCACCGGCGAGGCCACCCGCCGGGCCTGTGAGAAGCTCAGCGCCGCCCTGGAGGGCAAGACCCTGGGCGACCTGGTGGGCCAGGAGTTTTACGGCGAGTATCTGGCCAAGACGGACCCCCTGGGCGCGGACGTGCCCAACCCCGTCAGCCATGTGGCCTACGGCTACGCCACCCAGATGTGCGTTCTGGACAAGAAAACCGGCCGCATCAAGAAGATGGTGGCCGCCCACGATGTGGGCAAGGCCGTGAATCCTCTGAGCTGCGAGGGACAGATCGAGGGCGGCGTGGTCATGAGCATGGGATACGCCCTGACGGAGCAGTATCCCATTGACGACACCTGCAAGCCCACCGCCAGATACGGCACCCTGGGCCTGTTCCGCGCCAACCAGATCCCGCCGGAGATCCAGGCCATCGTGGTGGAGAAGCCCGGCCTCAACGTGGCTGGAGGCGCCATCGGTATCGGCGAGATCACCTCCATCCCCACGGCTCCCGCCATTGCCGACGCCTATTACCGGCTGGACGGTCAGCGCCGTCTGACCCTGCCCCTGGAAAATACCCCCTACGCCAGGAAAAAGTAAAGACGCATAGTAAAGACCAGGCCCGACGCGCTGCGCCGGGCCTGGTTTTATATATGTGGTTCAGCCTGGATGGCCGGAAATCGCAGCACAGGGCCTCTCCCCTGCCCTGCTCATTCCTCCCGCTCCGGGTGCATCTGCTGCTTGACCCGGCGGCCGGTGGGGGTGGCGGCCAAGCCGCCCAGTGCAGTCTCTCGAAACTCCACCGGCATACGGCGGCCCACCTCGCCCATGGCGTCGATGACCTCGTCTACGGGGATGCGGCTTTCGATGCCGGCCAGGGCCATGTCCGCCGCGCTGATGGCATTCACCGCGCCGATGACGTTGCGCTTGACGCAGGGGACCTCCACCAGGCCCGCCACGGGGTCGCACACCAGGCCCATGAGGTTCTTCAGGGCCATGGCCACGGCGTGGCCGATCTGCTGGCCGGTGCCGTCCCGCAGGGCCACCAGGGCTCCCGCGGCCATGGCGGAAGCGGTGCCGATCTCCGCCTGACAGCCGCCGGAGGCACCGGCGATGCAGGCCTTGTAGGCGATCACCGCGCCGATGCCGCTGGCCACATACAGAGCCTCCAGGATCCGGTGCTGGCTCAGCTCCTCATATTTGCACATGGGCAGCAGTACCGCCGGAAGCACGCCGCAGGCTCCCGCCGTAGGGGCCGCCACAATGCGGCGCATGCAGGCGTTGGACTCCGCCATGGACAGGGCCTCGGCAATGACCTCACTGACGTAGCCGCCGGACATGGCCCGGCCCCGGATGGAATACTGCCGCATTTTCAGGCCGTCGCCGCCCACCAGGCCGCTGACGCTGCGGCGGCGGCCGGTGTAGGTGTCTGCCGCGTCCACCATATATTGCCAGGTGGTCAGCATTTTTGCCATGGATTGCTGACGGGTCACCTGGCGCTCGTCCATGTCCGTTTCCAGCACGATCTCCCAGAAGGGCTTGTGCTCGGCTTCCATGCGGTCAAAGATTTCCTTCATCGAATCCAGCGACATCGTCATCGTCCTCCTTATCGTAATAGGTCACCGACAGAATGCCCGTCAGCTCCGAAAGAAACGCCACCTGGTGGGGCTTGATATGCTGGTCGGTCTCGATGACCATCAGCGCGTCGCCGCCCCGCTTGTGGCGGCACAGGCTCATATTGGCCACGTTGATGCGCAGCTGATTCAGCACCGAGGTTACCGCCGCCACGGCACCGTTTTCATCCTGGTTCCGGATGACCAGGGTGTTGAACATGCCGTCGAAGCTGACGTCGATGCCGTCCACCTTGTTCACCAGGATACGGCCGCCGCCTACGCTGCAGGCCTGCAGCTCCAGCCGCTTGCCGCCGGCGTCCCAGGCCTCGATTACGGCGGTGTTGGGGTGAGCGTCCCGTAGCTCCACAGTGTCGATGGTGAACTCCAGCCCACGCTTTTTAGCCTCCTGGTAGGCGTAGGGGATGCGGAGATCGTCGGGCTTCATGCCCAGAAGGCCCGCCACCAGCGCCCGGTCGGTGCCGTGGCCGGAGCCGGTTTCGGCAAAGGAACCGTGCAGATGGATCTTGGCCTCCACCGGCTCGTCGCCCAGCAGGGTGCGGGCCATGCTGCCGATGCGGGCCGCTCCCGCCGTATGGGAGCTGGACGGGCCCACCATCACCGGTCCCAGAATATCAAAAATATCCAGCATGTGATCGTTCCTCGCTTTCTCTGTGCAATCAAGGCCATGATAGCACAGACCACCAAAAAAAGCGATGGGGTTTCTAAAATTTTTTGAGATTTTACAGAACGGCGCAAAATTTTACCAGATGCGCCCGGCGCATATTCAGGGCATCGGCGGCACAATCTATGGTTGCGATACCCGAACAGCGGTTTTCGCTGAAAACGCAAGAAAGGAGAACGCAATCATGTCTACCAAGAATACCAACAAGCTGAACGTGCCCCAGGCCCGTGCCGCCATGGATAAGTTCAAGATGGAGGCTGCCAGCGAGGTGGGCGTCAACCTGAAGGAAGGCTACAACGGCGACCTGACCTCCCGCGAGGCCGGTTCCGTGGGCGGACAGATGGTCAAGAAGATGATCGAGTCCTACGAGAAGAACCTGTAACCATATACGCATAGCAAGAGGCGGCAGACAAAATCGTCTGCCGCCTCTTGCTTTATCAGGATGAGAGAGAAGAACGCTTACTTGGCCCGGCGCTTTCTGCCGATGACCCATGCCCCGCCCATCAGGCTGGCCAGGGCCATGGTCCCATAGAGGGCCAGACCGGCGTCGCCGGTGCGGGGGGTCTCGCCGGGCGTCACGGTGCCGGAGCCGGAACCAGAGCTGGAACCGGACTCAGAACCAGACTCAGAACCCGAGCCGGAGCCGGTGGCGGGGATCACGGCGGTCTCCATCACATAGTGGCACACGGTGTACTCCTTGTGCTTGGTGCCCTCGGTGGTGGCAGTGGCCGCAGTGTCGATGATCCAGTCGCCGGCGGTATGGTCCGCCATTTCGGCCCGATCGCCGCAGGAGCACTCCTTCCAGTGCTGGGCGTCGTCGTACTTCCACTCATAGCTGTGGGTATGACCGCCCTCGGTGGCCGTGAAGGTATAGAACAGGTTCACGCTGTCCTTGGAGCTGCCGTTGCCGGGGGTGACGGTCAGGTCGTTGACGGCGAACTCCGTGGCCTTGACCGTGTTGGCGCCGTTGGTAAATTCCTTCAGCTGGAAGGCATAGCCGGAGCTGGCCTCCAGGGTCACCTTCACGGTGTACGCCATGCCGGGGGCAAAGGTGTCGCCGGGATTCAGCGCCGTGCCGTCCCCCGTCATCCACTGGGTGTTCGCCACGGTGTAGCGGGTATCCGAAGCGATGGCATTCCAGGGCTCGAGGCCCTGCACGGGAGCGGCAACGGTGACGGCCGCCTTGTCGATCTTGGCCTGGCCGACGAAGGTACCGCCGCCCATATCAGCGCCGCAGAGCTTGCCGGTGGCCGCGTCGATCACTCTGTCGCACTTGCCGTCGCCGTCCGTGTCCATGTGACCCAGGGGATCCACCGGGTTGGTCTTGTACGATGCGCCGCAGGCGCAGGTGTGGAGGGTGTAGCCCCGATGGGTGCAGGTAGGCGGCACCAGGGAGTCCGTATAGTCGTGGATGTGGGTGCCCTTCTCCACCACCTTGACATAAACGAAGTCGCTTACATGTGAGCCTCCCAGCGTGGAGGAGTAGGCCGTGGCTCTCAGGCGCACCGTGCCCACAGACTTGGCCTCCAGGGTGACGGGCCCCGTCAGCGGCTTGCTGACGTTGCCGTTGGGGACGCTGATGCAGTCAGCGGAAAGGACGATTTCCGGAGAGGCATAGGTGTAGTCCAGAACCGTCCACAGCACGCGGTTATCTATGATGTTGGTGCTGGGCGTCAGCTCGGAGTCCACCGTGAAGGTGGTCCCCACCGCCACCGTGATGACCCGGCTGACCACCGGGACGCTGCCGGGCTTGATGTGGATGCTCTTCACGGGAACCTTCGTCTCGTCATACACCGCGCGCAGGGTAAGATGGTGCGCGGGCATGACGAAGGTGCACGTGCCGATGTTGACATCGTCGTTTACGACCTCAACGTCCACGGAAGCGTCGGCCACTTCCCACTTTTTAAACACATGGCCCTTGTCGTTGACATAGGGCGCATCGGCATACAGCCGGGTGCCCGGCAGGGCGTTGGTGGTGACCTGGTCGGTGGCCTCGTAGGCCGCATAGGCGCCGTCCGGCGCGTCCAGGGTGATGGTATAGGGAACGGTCTGCTCAGAATCGGAATCCCGCAGCTCCACATAGCCGCACTCGGCGCACTCCATGAGATAGAAATACTTGTATACGCTGGGCCTTTCGGTGTAGAAGCCGTAGCCCAGATACTCCTTAAAGGCGAAGGTGTGCTTGGTTCCCGCAGGCAGCTTGGTGCGGTAGCACTTGGTGCCCAGGCACTCATGGTTGTGATATTCGCTGCCCTGCCGGTAGTATTTCTTTCCGGAGGGATTCTCGTACTGATCCCGGTACTCGATGGCCACCAGCCTGGGCGTATCCAGGCACTCCAGTTCGGCGCTGTAGTTGTGCACCGTCCGCAGCTCGGCCCGGGCGGAGACGGCGGTGACGGTCTTGCCGTTTACCACCGTCGTGGCCACGCAGTAGTACTCATACTTATAGGCGCAGCCGTCAACGGGAACGCCGATGTCCAGCTTGTTGGTGGCAGCGCCCTTGGCATAGTGCTCCCCGTCCACCAGCTTCCAGGGGGCGTATTCCACGCCGGTCTTTTTGTTCGTAAGCACCTCGTACCACTGGAAGCTCAGCTCCTCGCCCGCCAGGTTGACGGCGGTGGCAGAGAACTTGCCCCGATTGACATACGGGCTGTTGGGATCCGTCTCTTCGGCGTCGTCATACGACACCTTTTTGGTAATGGATCTGGGCTGAACGGCGAAGAACGCCGGGTTCTCCGGGTCATAGCCGCAGATTTCGCACCGGCCGGCAGCGGTCCGGTTATGGGGCGCCTTGTCCACCGGATCGCCGCAGACGCGGCACTCGTGCCAGTGGTAGGTCTCGTCCACGTGCCAATCCTTGGCATTGAACTTGTGATGGGTGTGGGACCCCGCCTTGCCGCAGTCGCAGTCCGTGCAGTCGCCCTTGGTCAGGCAGCAGTCGGTGCACCGGTTGCAGGTGTCGCACTTGTCGGTCTCGCAGAAGCAGGTGCCGCAATCCTCGCAGATATGCGTGCTCCACTCCAGGCTCTCTATGCAGACCTCGCCGGTGGAGCAGCCCTCATCCAGGGACTTCTCCTGGCAGCACTCCGCGCACAGCCCGCATTCGCTGCACTCGCTGATGTCGTCCACATACTCGCAGCGCTGGCACTCCTCGCAGACGAAGCCCGCGCACTCCGCGCAGTGGGGCTCATCCTCGTGGATGGGGCAGCGATCCGCGCCGTTTTCAAAGCACTCGCCGCAGCTTTCGCAGTGCAGGCCCTCGATGGCCGCGCAGTCATCGCAGTAGCCGCAGACATCGTCGTCATCCAGGTGGTTGGGGCAGGACTGGCAGTGCTCATCGTCGTCGGCGCACGCGTTGCGCTTGTTGCACACCTCGCAGACGCCGCCCTCACCGGCGCAGTCGGAGCAGACCTGGCAGTCCTCGCACAGCTCGTCCTTGCTCTCGCCCACGAAGCAGCGCCCGCAGTCCAGGCAGTGGGCCTCCTGCATGCAGTCATCGCACCAGCCGCACTCGTCGCACCAGTTGTCGGCGCTCATGTAGCAGCTGCCGCAGTACTTGCAGTGGGTCTCATACCAGCAGTCGCCGCCGCTGGGGCGGCGTCTGACTTCTCATCCACCAGCAGCACCACCTTGCACACCGGCATCCGCTTTTTGATCTCATCCCGCAGGGCCAGCCGCTCAGCCAGCCGCCAGGGCGTGTACGCCGTGACCTCCATGATGACGGCATAGGCTGCCATGCTGCGGCACAGGCGCACCGTGTCCGACGGCGACTCCGCCCGGCACACCGCGAAATCCGGGTCGCTGCGTGTCAGCGCCTGGGAGATGGCCTCGGCAAACATAAGTTTGTTGCCATGAATCTGAAAAAACTGGCCAATTGGAAGTGGAAGGAGCACTTCCTTTCCTGGTTTTTCCACCTTTTCTCTCTATTTGTGCCAAAAACCCGGCTACGGCTTGCTGCGCAGCCGGGTTTCTCGACAGGCTGAAAAAAATTCCCTGCGTAGCCGCGCAGGGAATTTTTTATTCAGAGTTTCTCACGGCGTTTTCCGCGTTGTGGTCAGCACTTCTCCGTGATGATGCCGAAGCGGTCCCGGATGGCGTGGCGGGGACACGCGTCGCCGCAGGCCCCGCAGCTCAGGCACCGGTCATAGTCGATGACCGCCCGGAACTCCACCACATGGATGGCGTCGGCGGGACACTTCTTCACGCACAGGCCGCAGCCGATGCAGCTGACGCCGCACACCGTCCTGGCCCCGGTCTTGGTGGCCGGGTCGAAGCCCTTGTCCCGGTTGGAGCACAGAACCGCTATGCGGTCCTCCGTCCGCCGCAGGTCGATAAGTCCCCGGGGACACTTCCGGGCACAGGCCCCGCAGCCGATGCACTTCTCCTCGTTCACCTCGGCGCAGCCCAGGTCATTGATCTGTACGGCGCCGAACCGGCAGGCCTCCACGCAGGCTCCGCAGGCCACACAGCCATAGTCGCAGAGCAGGCCGCCGTTTTCGTCCCGTTTGGCCCGGCAGCCGCCGCTGCAGTGGACCGTTGCCGTCTTTGCCGGGAATTTCCGCTTGATTGCCATGTGTTTTCTCCCTCATTTTCGTTGATCTGTACCACAGTATACCACATATCATGGTTCCTGCCAAGAGGCAGGGTCCCGCACCCGGAGACCCGCCGTGTGTTACCACTTGTTCTCCACTTTTTCCGCAAATCCGATCATATCCCGGACCCGGATCACGGTTCCGTCGTCCAGGGTGGCCGTTCCGGTGAAGCGGCCGAACACCTGGTGCTGGTCGGACTTGATGAGCTTGACGTCCGTGCAGGCGGCCCGGTCCAGAATGGGGTCAAACTTCATCTCGAACCGCCCGTCGTCGGAGGTAAAGCACCAGGGGGACAGGAAGTCGTCCCTTCCCTCCCGCTGGGGGATATGGAACCGCACCTGGCTGAGCTTGTGGGCCTTGCCGCCGTAAAACAGCATATTCTCGCTGGCGGCGGAGGTATCGCCGAAGCCATAGCCGATGTTCCACCCGAGGGGCACGCCCTCCACCTGGCCGGAGGCGCTGCCCCAATACCAGGTGTTGTGATAGGTCCACACCCCCCGGCCCCAGTCCAGCACACCGAAGGAGTCCGCCGGGTCAAAGACGTAGGTTTTCTCCCCCAGCTGCACCTGGCCCCGGGCCCGCATGCAGTTGATCTTCTGGTTGAAGTAGAAGCACCCGGGCTTATCAAAGGGCGTGCAGATGACCATGGACTCCTCCGGCTCCTCCGTCAGGACAATGGACCCGTCTATGGTCTGGCCGTCCAGAAATTTCTCCATGTGGAAGGTCAGCTCCCGGCCCTCCGGCACGTGCCGGAACACCAGGGCATAGCCTCTTCCGGAGATGGCGGTGGTGCCCCTGGCCGACGACTCCGGCAGGCCGGTTTTCCCCATGGGAAAGGCCCGCATGGGACTCTTGGTCCGCTCCCACCTCTCATCGAAGTGCAGGAAGGATATGGAGTCCAGGCCCATGTACCCGTTGTCGTCGATGGTCAGAGCCACGGCGAAGTGGTCGTTGGCCACCAGGTAATAGTCCCACTCCTTGATCCGGGACGCCGGAGCCCGGACGTCCGCCCGGCGATAGATGGGCAGGAGCCGCTTGGCATAGCCCGGCTCCCGCAGATTGCCGCTGCCGTCCAGCAGGGGCGACGACGTGGTGATCTCATGCTGCATCATAGTGCCCTCCCATTGCGTTTTCTCCATTTTATCACACGCCGCCGCATTTTTCCACAGGGACTTCCCTTTTCGCCGAATTTCCTGTATACTGGATCCCATCACACAAGGAGGCGACCCATATGACGCAGGAAACCATCCGCCCCGGCCGGTGGCGGCATTTCAAGGGCAATGAATATCAGGTGCTGGGCCTGGCCAGGCACTCGGAGACGCTGGAGGACATGGTGGTATACCGCGCCCTGTACGGTGACGGCGGCCTGTGGGTGCGGCCCGCCTCCATGTGGCTGGAAGCCGTGGACTGGGACGGGTACCGCGGCCCCCGCTTCGTGCGGATCGGGGACTGAGCCATGGACTATACCGTGGTGCACTCCGGCCGCCGGACCATCGCCATCCAGATCCAGCGGGACGGCCGGGTGGTGGTCCGTGCCCCCTATGCCGCCACGGCGGAGGATATCCGCCGGGTGGTGGACAGCCACCGGGACTGGGTGGAGAAAACCGTCCGCCGCCAGCAGGAGCAGCTGGTAGCCTCCCCTCCGGAGCCCACCGCCCAGGAAATGCAGGAGCTGGCCCGTCAGGGTCGGGAATATCTGCCCCGCCGGGTAGCCTATTGGGCCGCCCGGATGGACGTGATGCCCACCGGCCTGCATATCACCGCCGCCCGGACCCGCTGGGGCAGCTGCTCCGGAAAAAACAGCCTCTGCTTTTCCCTGTTTCTCATGCGCTATCCCCCGGAGGCCATCGACGCCGTGGTGGTCCATGAGCTGGCCCATATCCGCCACAAAAACCACGGCCCGGAGTTTTACCGCCTGGTGGAGAAAACCCTGCCCGATTACCGGCAGCGCATCTCCCTTCTGAAACAGCCCTCCGGCAGGAAATAGTGTCGGTTTGGCCCGTCAGCGTAAGCTTCGGCGGCTATCCCGCGGCAAATGCCGCGGGATAGCCGCCCTTTTTATACGCTTTCGTTTACCTTCCGGGCAAATTCCGCCGCCAGGCGGGCCTTTTCCGGGTCCATGAACACCGTGTCATAGCCCCGGTGCCGCTGGGCCAGCATACCCAGCAGCCGCAGACGGGAGTGCTTGCAGTAACGCTGCATCCCGGCCTCCCAAAGGTCCGTGCCCTTTTCCACGGGATAGCCGCAGGTGGCGATCAGGGCCACGGGCTTGCCCTCCCACAGGGACGGCCCCTTCTCCCGGCCATAATACTTGTTCATTCCGTATACCAGCCGGTCCAGCTCCGCCGCAAAGGGCGCCGTCAGTGCGGCGGTGTTGCCCTGCTTCCGGGGACTGGCCAGCAGGATACAGGCCTTTTTCATGTCCCTTAGCCCGGAGGCCAGGTCATATCCCGGCCAGACAGCACATGGAAGTGCAGGTGATGCACGCTCTGACCGGCCTGCTCGCCGATGTTGGACACCACGCGGTAGCTCTCCAGCCCCTGCTCCCGGCACAGCCGGGCGATGACCTCAAAGATGTGGGCCACCACGGCGCTGTTGCCGCCGTTTACCTCCGCCACGGAGCCGATGTGCTCCTTTGGGATCACCAGGAAGTGCGTGGGGGCCTGAGGCGCGATGTCGTAAAAGGCGTAGCACAGCTCGTCTTCATACAGCTTGTTGGAGGGGATATCCCCGCCGACAATTTTGCAGAACAGGCAGTTGTCGTCTCGCATAGTCATGCTCCTTTCGTTATTACCGCTCTCCCGGCTTCAGGAGAGCTTTTCCGACACAAAATCGTCCACGGAGGCCAGGGCGTCGTCCACCTTCAGCAATTCGGTGCCGCCGCCCATAGCGGAATCTGGCTTGCCTCCGCCCTTGCCGCCGCACACGGCGGACACGGCCCGGACCAGGTCGCCGGCCTTGATGCCCCGGGCCACGGCCTCCTTGCCGCACACGGCCAGGAAGGATACCTTTTCGCCGTTGATGCTGGCGATGACCGCCACAACGCTGGGGTCCTTATCCCGCAGGAAGTCGCCCATGGTGCGCATGGCGGCGGTGTCCATGCCGGTGCGGGTGGTGGTGATCACATGCAGACCCTTCACGGTTTTGGCGGAGGCCAGGAACTGCTTGGCCTCGCCCAGGGACGCCTCGGACTTCAGCTTGTCCAGAGTCTGGCGCAGCTGCTTCATTTCGCTGGCCTGCTGCTCCATGCGCTCCAACAGGGAGGCGGGGGCGGTTTTCAGGAACTGGGCCGCCTTGTGCAGCACGCCCTGGCTGCGCTCCATGCTCTGCAGCGTCAGCTTGCCGCAGGTGGCCTCAATCCGGCGCACGCCGGAGGCCACGCTGGTCTCGGATTTCACCCGGAAGGGACCGGCCTTGGCGGTGTTGTCCACATGGGTGCCGCCGCAGAACTCGATGGACACATCGCCCATCTCCACCACCCGGACGGTGTCGCCGTACTTTTCGCCGAACATGGCCACGGCGCCCTTCTTCTTGGCCTCCTCAATGGGCAGGACCTCCGTCACCACGGGATAGCCCTCCAGAATGGCGTCATTGACCAGCTCCTCCACCTGATGCAGCTCCTCCGGGGTGATGGCCTCGAAGTGAGTGAAGTCGAAGCGCAGACGGTCCGGCTCCACCAGGGAGCCCGCCTGGTGCACGTGCTCGCCCAGCACCTTCTTCAGGGCTGCATCCAGCAGGTGGGTGGTACTGTGGGCCCGGCGGATGGCCTTGCGGCGCTCGGTATCAATGGCGGCGTGGACGGTGTCGCCCACATGGAGGGTGCCCTCCGTCAGGCGGCCATAGTGCATGAACTTGCCGCCCTTGTTCTTCTGCACGTCGGACACGGTGAACAGAATGCCGTCTGCGCTGATGGTGCCGTGGTCGGCCGCCTGGCCGCCCATCTCCGCATAGAACGGGGACCGGTCCAGCACCACCACGGCGTCGGACCCGGCGGGGATCTCGCCCCGCAGCTCGTCCTCGGCCACCAAAGCCACCACCGTGGCGTCGAACTCATCGTGGTCATAGCCCACGAACTCCGTGGCGGGGATGTCCTTGCCGAACTCCACACCGGCCCAGCCCAGGTCGCCCAGAGCCTTCCGGGCCTCACGGGCCCGCTGCTTCTGCTCCTGCATCAGCTGGCGGAAGCTCTCCTCGTCCACAGTCATGCCCTGCTCGGCCACCATTTCCGCCGTCAGGTCGATGGGGAAGCCGAAGGTATCATACAGCCGGAAGGCGTCGGCGCCGGAAAACACCTTCTCGCCCTTGGCCTGGTGCTCCGCCAGCAGGTCGGCGAAGATCTTCATGCCGCCGTCGATGGTGCGGCCGAAGTTCTCCTCCTCGGTGCGGATGACCTTGGTGATATACGTCTGCTTTTCCCGCAGATCGGGATACTGTCCCTGGTTTTCATGGATAACGGTATCCACCACCTGATACAGGAAGGGATCGTTGACGCCCAGGAGCTTGCCGTGGCGGGCGGCCCGGCGCAGCAGACGCCGCAGCACATAGCCCCGCCCCTCGTTGGAGGGCAGGATGCCGTCGCAGATCATGAAGGTGGCGGAGCGGATGTGGTCGGTGATGACCCGCAGGGACACGTCCCGCTTCTCCGTCTCGCCGTAGTGGGCCCCGGTCAGCTGGGACACCTTGTGGGTGATGTTCATCACGGTGTCCACATCGAACAGGCTGTCCACATTCTGGCACACGCAGGCCAGACGCTCCAGACCCATACCGGTGTCGATGTTCTTCTGCTTCAGCTCGGTATAGTTGCCGTGGCCGTCGTTGTCGAACTGGGAGAACACGTTGTTCCAGATCTCGATATACCGGTCGCAGTCGCAGCCCACGGTGCACCCGGGCTTGCCGCAGCCGAACTCCGGCCCGCGGTCATAATAGATCTCGGAGCAGGGGCCGCAGGGGCCGGAGCCGTGCTCCCAGAAGTTGTCCTCCTTGCCGAAGCGGAAGATCCGCTCCTTGGGGATGCCGATCTCCTTGTTCCAGATGTCGAAGGCCTCGTCGTCGTCCAGATAGATGGAGGGATACAGCCGGTCGGCCTCCAGGCCCACCCACTGGGGGCTGGTCAGAAATTCCCAGCTCCAGGCAATGGCCTCATGCTTGAAATAGTCGCCGAAGGAGAAGTTGCCCAGCATCTCGAAGTAGGTGCCGTGGCGGGCGGTTTTGCCCACGTTGTCGATATCGCCGGTGCGGATGCACTTCTGACAGGTGCACACCCGGTGGCAGGGGGGCTCCTCCTCGCCCTTGAACCAGGGCTTCATGGGGGTCATACCGGCGTTGATCAGCAGGATGGACTTGTCGTTCTGGGGTACCAGGGAAAAGCTGGGCAGACGCAGGTGGCCTTTGGTTTCAAAGAACTTCAGGAACATTTCCCGCAGCTCGTTCAGGCCGTGATAGGGATGGGACATGGTTCATTACTCCTTTTTATGATCAATTTTCAGATTCCGGATTCCATTGGCGGGTCAGGTCCCGCAGTTCCTTCTCCAGATTGGCGAAAAACTGCGAGATATGCAGCCCGTCCGCCAGGGCGTGGTTCACATACAGGGACACCGGCAGAGTGGTGCGCCCGCCTGCGGTGAGGGCCTTGCCCCAGCTGATGCGGGGGTTGGAGTCGTCTGCGCCGACGGCAGGGTGCTCCAGCTGGGAATAGTGCAGCCAGGGCAGGCTGGATACGAAGAAAAAGCTCAGGGGGTCGCCGTCCTCGGTGAGGGTGCCCCGCTGCAGCACCTCCCGCTGCCGCCGCCGGCCCAGGGCCACAAATTCGGCATACGGCAGACGCTCCTCCACCGAGCAGTACACATACACGCCGTCGGGCTTCATAGCGGTGTAGGACGGGGGACACCAGTCGTATTCCGCCACGCTGCCGTCCGGCAGGATGCGGCGGCGCAGCTGCGGCACGGCATTGGCGGCCCGGGTCACGGCATACAGCAGGCTCAGGAAAAAGGGCCTCCCCTGCCGCCGGGCGGCAAAGTCCGTGATGTCCACCTCCGCCGTGACCCCGGCAAAGGGAAAGAGCATCTGCCGGAAATAGGCAAACTGTCCGCTGCGGGGGTCGTTGGTCATGTCGATGATTTGATAGCTCATAGGCTGCCTCCGGGGATGAGTCGGCGGACCCGAAAAAACAAAAACGCCCCGCCCCACATAGGGGCGAAGCGATGCTTCACGGTACCACCCTAATTAACGGCCGCAGCCGTCGTCTCAGTCATCCGGTAACGGGGATGGGGCGTGCGGCTCGTCGCCGCCGGCTCGGAGACGGCCCTCTGCCCTGTGACCCGGCGGGCTCACACCCTTTCCCGCCTCGCTTGCGGCGCACTCCGCGGCAGATTCTTCTCATCATTGCCTTTGACGTTCTGTATTTTACCACAGATCCGGCCGTTGTCAAGCGCCTGAAGGGCCTGTCCTCCAAAAAAAATGATGATCCCGCCCTCCGCAAAAAAAGTTGTCCCGCCCCTTCAAAAGTTCTTGCAATCAGAGGACGGGAACCGTATAATATAAGTTCAGTGTGAAAACACGGGATTACGACCGAACAAGGAGTGTGAGACAATGACCGAGGAAGTGAAGGCCCCTCTGACGGAGGAGAGTGCCGAAAGCAAAAACTTTATTCTGAACTTTATCGACGAGGACATCGCAGAGGGTGGCCGGTTCCAGGGACTAACCGTCCACACCCGTTTCCCGCCGGAGCCCAACGGCTATCTGCACATCGGCCACTGCAAGGCCCTGTGCATCGACTTCGGCACCGCCGAGCGTTACGGCGGCCTGTGCAACCTGCGCATGGACGACACCAACCCCGCCAAGGAGGACACCGAGTATGTGGACGCCATCCAGCAGGACATCCACTGGCTGGGCTTCGACTGGGGCGACCGGTTCTTCTACGGGTCCGACTATTTTGAGAAGGACTATGAATACGCTGTGGAGCTCATCAAGAAGGGGCTGGCCTACGTCTGCGAGCTGACGCCGGAGGAGTTCAAGGCCAACCGCGGCGATATTGGCATCCCCGCCACCTCCCCCTACCGGGACCGCCCCGTTGAGGAGAACCTGCGTCTGTTTGAAATGATGAAAAACGGCCAGGTGGAGGAGGGCAAGATGACCCTGCGGGCCAAGATCGACCTGGCCAGCGGCAATCTGAACCTCCGGGACCCCATCATTTACCGCATCCGCTTCATCAACCACCACCGCCAGGGCACCAAGTGGTGCATCTATCCCATGTATGACTTTGCCCACCCCATCCAGGACGCTCTGGAGGGCATCACCCACAGCCTGTGCTCCCTGGAGTTTGAGTCCCACCGGCCCCTGTACGACTGGGTGGTCAGCAATGTGTCCATCCCCTATCACAAGCCCCGCCAGATCGAATTTGCCCGGCTGGGCATCGACCACACCGTCATGAGCAAGCGCAAGCTCCGCAGGCTAGTGGAGGAGCACTATGTCTCCGGCTGGGACGATCCCCGTATGCCCACCCTGTGCGGCCTGCGCCGCCGGGGCTATACCGCCGCCTCCATCCGCAATTTCTGCGAGCGCATCGGCGTGGCCAAGTCCCCCAACACCGTGGAATACGGCTTCCTGGAGCACTGCCTGCGGGAGGACCTGAACGCGTCCGCCCAGCGGACCATGGCGGTGCTGCACCCGGTGAAGCTCACCGTTACCAACTATCCCCAGGGGCAGAGCGAAACCTTCACCGTGGAGAACAACCCCACCGACCCCAGCCAGGGCACCCACGAGATCACCTTCAGCCGCCACCTGTGGATCGAGCATGAGGACTTCCTGGAGACCCCCATTCCCAAGTATAAGCGCCTGTATCCCGACGGCCCCGAGTGCCGCCTGAAGGGCGCGTACCTGGTGAAGTGCACCGGCTGCGTCAAGGATGAAAACGGCCAGATCGTGGAGATCCTGTGCACATATGACCCCGACAGCCGGGGCGGCGATCCCGCCGACGGCCGCAAGGTCAAGGGCGCCACGCTGCACTGGGTGGACGCCGAAAACTGCGTGGACGCAGAGGTGCGGCTGTACGACAACCTGTTCTCCGATCCCCAGCCCGACGGCCCGGACAAGGACTTCCTGAACTGCCTGAATCCCGACTCCCTGATGGTGCTGGAGGGCTGCAAGGTGGAGCGGGCCATGGTGGACGTGGCCCGGGACTTCGACCGGGTGGAAAACCGCACCGGCATCAACGCCCCCACTTTCCAGTTCATGCGCACGGGCTATTTCTGCATGGATAACCGGGACTGCACGGCGGACCACCTGGTGTTCAACCGCAGCGTGTCCCTGAAGGACAGCTTCAAAAAGTAACCTGTAAAGTAAAAGTTGCGCTGCCCAAAAGGCGGCGCAACTTTGTTTTGCTGGACAAGAGGCGGGGCAGCCTGTATAATAGGAGAAAAAAGGGGGTCCACGCCATGCCTCTGTACGATGCCGTTCGCACACCCCGGCCCCGGAAACGGGATCCCAGGCTGCTTGCCTGCATAGCCATCGCACTGACCCTGGTGTTGCTGGCATTTTTTCCCATTCTATGGGCCGCCCATTTACAGCGGCAGTACCGCCATTTTATAAATGGGCTGGGAGAAAGCGTCCAATACGCCAAGGAGCAGGGCGGCCTGTACGTCCGGCAGGACGGGCGGCAATTCTGGTCCCAGGACTCCGCCTCCCGGCTATATCTGGAGCTGAACACCGCCGGCATGGGCAAGCGCCAGAACAGCGCCCCCAAGTCCGTGCCGGATGCGGAGCTGGAGTTCGGCAACGGGTGCATCCTGCGCTTCTGGGGCCTGGACGTGTGGGACGGGTACAACCGCCAATGGGTCCCCGGCGTGTTCGTCTGGTACCGGGGAGCCAACGGAAAAATCTATATGTATGACACCGACCGGATGCAATGGCAAACGCTGGTGCGGTGCTTGCCCGAAGAATAGGAGGAACGATATGGGTCTTTATGATGCAGTGCGCCGGGAGAAGACGCCCCGGCGGCGGTGGCACCCCATGTGGGTGGTGGCGCTGGCCTTTGCGGCGGCGCTGGTGACGGTGCTGGGTCTGGTCATCAGCAAGCCCCAGCGGGATCATGACCGGTTCATCCGCTGCATGAGCGACATCTCCAGCAGCACCACCTACGCCTTCAGCGGAAAATTCACCTCCCTCCGGGCCCGGGTGGACGGCCAGGACCTGCGCATCACCCAGGAAAACGGCTATGCCCTGTACGGGAAGCTCTTCAACATGAACGCCACCTTCAGCCGGGACGTCCCCAAGGAGGACAGCCTCCGCCTGGACTACGGCGACGGGGCGGTGCTGGAGCTGTGGCCCTATCACCTGCCGGACAGCTCCGACCGCAGCGAGGGCATATTCGTCCGGTTCGTAAATCCGGAGGGAAAAACCTACACCTACTACACCGACCGGGACACCTTCGCCCGGGTCACCCAATGCCTGTCGCCGGAAAATAACCCGGCATGGGCGGAATAACCGATTTTCGCAGGACGGCTTCCCGTCCTGCGATTTTTCTTGAAAAAAACCGGGATTTATGATATCATAAGCTGATTATATATGCACACAAGCGGGACGGGAGCCGCAGGCTGCGGAAGCGGCCCCTCCCGTAGGTCCTATGGAGGAGGAACACCGTTGAAATCCAGAGTTTTTGAGATCATTGCCGCCGAGCAGGCCCGGCAGAACAGCACCGTGGAGCTGATCGCCAGCGAAAACTTCGTAAGCGAAAACGTCATGAAGGCCGTAGGCTCCTGCCTGACCAACAAATATTCCGAGGGCTATCCCGCCCAGCGTCCCTCCGGCAACCGGGGCCGGTACTACGGCGGCTGCCAGTATGTGGATGAGCTGGAGGAATACTGCTCCCACCAGTGGCAGGCCGTCTTTCAGACGGACTATCACGTCAATGTCCAGCCCCACAGCGGCTCCTCCGCCAACCTGGCCGCCTATATGAGCGTGCTGAAGCCCGGCGACACCATTCTGGCCATGAGCCTCAACAACGGCGGTCACCTGACCCACGGCTCCCCGGTGAATTTCAGCGGCAAGCTGTTTCACATGGAGTTCTACGGGGTGGACGAAAACGGCTTCATCGACTATGAGGACGTCCGCCGGAAAGCCCGGGAGTGCCGCCCCCAGCTGATCCTGGCCGGGGCCTCGGCCTACAGCCGCATCATCGACTTCCAGGCCTTTGCCGACGCCGCCCGGGAGGTGGGGGCGTATTTCATGGTGGACATGGCCCACATCGCAGGGCTTGTGGCCGCCGGGGACCATCCCTCCCCTTTCGGCCTGGCAGACATCATCACAACCACTACCCACAAGACCCTGCGGGGCACCCGGGGCGGCCTGATTTTTTGTAAGCCCGAGCTTGCCAAGCGGGTGGACAGCGCCGTGTTCCCCGGCTGCCAGGGCGGCGCGCTGCAGCACGTCATCGCCGGAAAGGCCGTCACGGCAGAGGAGGCCTCCACGGAGGAGTTCCGGGAATACATCCACGCCGTTGTCCGCAACTGCCGCGCCATGTGCGATGAATTTATCTCCATGGGCTACAAGGTGGTCACCGGCGGCACGGACAATCACCTGTTCCTGCTGGACCTGACGGACACCGGGCTCACCGGGAAAGCCGTTCAGGATGAACTGGACCGCCACGGCATCACCCTGAACAAGAACTGCGTCCCCAACGAGACCCGCTCCCCCCAGCAGACCTCCGGCGTCCGCATCGGGACGGCAGCCATGACCACCAAGGGCTACACGGAGCAGGATTTCATCGCCGTGGCCCGCCAAATTGACCGCATCATCCGGGATATGCAGGATATGCGGAAGGAGTGACAGAAACGTGTATTTAAAAGCACTGGAAATTCAGGGCTTCAAATCCTTTCCCGACAAAACGGTGCTGAATTTCGGCGCGGACATCACCGCCATCGTGGGCCCCAACGGCTCCGGCAAGTCCAACATCTCCGACGCCATCCTGTGGGTCATGGGCGAGCAGAACAGCCGCCAGCTCCGGGGCGCCAAAATGGAGGACGTGATCTTCGGCGGCACGGAAAAGCGCAATCAGATGGGCTTTGCCCAGGTGACGCTGATCATCGACAACACCGGCCACATCTTCCCCCGGGACGAAAGCGAGGTGGCCGTTACCCGCCGGTATTACCGCAGCGGGGAGTCGGAATACTATATCAACCGCCAGTCCGTGCGGCTCAAGGACGTCAACGAGCTGTTCATGGACACCGGCATGGGCCGGGAGGGCTACTCCATCATTGGCCAGGGCAAGATCGACGAGATCCTGTCCGTGAAGAGCGGCGAGCGCCGGGAGGTGTTCGAGGAGGCGGCGGGCATCAGCAAGTTCCGCCACCGCAAGGAGGAGTCTGAGCGGAAGCTCCAGCGCACGGAGGAGAATCTGGTGCGCATCAACGACAAGATCGCCGAGCTGGAGCTGCAGGTAGAACCTCTGCGGCAGCAGGCGGAAACGGCGAAGAAATACCTGGTGCTGCGGGACGAGCTGCGGGTGCTGGAGATCTCCGTGTGGCTGGAAAACCTCCAGGCCCTGCGGGCCGGGGCCCTGAAGCTGGAGGCCGATCTGCGGACCGCCCAGGAGGACCGCCAGCGTGCCCAGGAAGACCTGGACGCCGTGTATGCCGCCGGGGAGGAGAGCCTGGAGAAGATCCGGGACAACGATGTCCGGGCCGAGGCTCTGCGGGGCCAGGTGTCCCAGCTGGACGCCGCCGCCCAGGAGGAGACCTCCGCCATGGCCGTGCTGGAAAACAGCCTGAGCCACGATAAACAGACCCTGGAGCGGCTGGACCGGGAGCTGGCAGACACCCAGCAGCGGGCCGGTAATCTCCGGGCCCAGGCCGACGCCCTGACGGACCGCATAGACCAGATCGATGCGGAGGCCCAGGACCTGGCCCGGCAGCTGGAGGAGCTGATGGACGCCCTGCGGCAGCTGGCCGAAAGCGCCGGAAGCGCCCAGCAGGAAGCCGAGGCCCTGCGGGCCAAGGAGACCCTGGCCGTGGCTGACGCCGCCCGGGGCCGGACGGAGCTGGCCGCTCTGGACGCCACCCGGACCCAGGCCCAGGCCCGGCAGGCCGCCATCGCCGCCGACAGCGCCGCCGCCCGGGAAAAGCTGGACCAATGCCGCCGGGAGGCCGAAGAAAACAACGCCTCCCTGACTGCCGCCCGGGAGGAGGAGCAGGCCGCCGCCAACGTCATCCAGGGCCACAGCCTGAAGATGGAGGGCCGGCGCCGCCGGGCCCAGGAGGCCGCCCAGCAGGCCGAACAGCTGCGCCGGCAGCTGGCCGCCATGGAGGACCGCATCCGTCTGCTGACGGAGATGGAGAAGGACTACGAGGGTTTCTCCCGGGCGGTGAAGGGCGTGATGCAGGCGGCGGACCGGGGCACCCTGTCCGGGATCCACGGCCCCGTGGCAAGCCTTATGACCACCGACCCCCAATACACCGTGGCCCTGGAGATTGCCCTGGGCGCGGCTTTGCAGAACATCGTGGTGGACCGGGACACCGACGCCAAGGAGGCCATCGCCTTCCTGAAGCGCCGGGACGCGGGCCGGGCCACTTTCCTGCCCATGAGCGCCATCCGGGGCGATATGCTCCGGGAGCCGCGCCTGGACCAGGAATACGGCTTCGTGGGCATCGCCTCCCAGCTGGTGACGTATGACGCCCGGTACGACGGCATTTTCCAGAATCTGCTGGGCCGCACCGTGGTGGTGGAGGACCTGGACTGCGGCGTGAATATGGCCCGTCGGTATCAGAACCGCTTCCGCATCGTCACCCTGGACGGTCAGGTTATCAACCGGGGCGGCTCCATGACCGGCGGCAGCGTCAGCCGCAGCGCCGGGGTCCTGTCCCGGGCCAGTGAGCTGTCCGGGCTGCGGGAGCAGCTGGCGGGGCTGAAAGCCTCCCTGGACCAGGCCGCCCACCGGGCGGAGGAAACCGGCCGGGACCTGCAAAAGGCCCAGTATGAGCTGGATGTGGCCCGGGAGCAACAGCAGAACGCCGCCCAGCAGGTGCTGGCTCTGGAGACCCGCGGCCAGCACTATGACAGTCTGCGGGAGACTTTGAATGCCACCCTGGAGGCCCTGGACGCCGAAAACCTCCGGCTGACCCGGCAGACGGCGGACGGTGACGCCCGCCGCCGGGAGCTTCAGACGGAGATCGACGGTCAGGAGGACCTGGCCCGGCAGCTGCGCCAACAGGCCCAGGACTGCCTGGCCGGGCAGAGCGACCTGCAGTCGAAAACCGGCGGCATCTCCGACCGGATCACCCGCTGCAAGGAGCAGCAGGCCGCCCTGGCCGCCGAGCGTCAGGGAGCGGAGAGCCGCCTGGCGGACCTGCGCCAGCTGATGACGGACCTGGACGGCGACTGCCGCAGCCGGGAGGACCTGGCCCGGCAGCTGCATGAATCCCAGGTCCGGGCACGGGAGCAGATGGCGGAGCATCAGACCCGCTGCGACTCCCTGCACCGGCAGGCGGAGGACCTGCGCGGGCAGCTGCAGGCCCTCCAGCAGGAGAAGCTGGACCTGGAGCAGCAGCGCACGGCCCTGAACCGCCAGACCCAGACCTGCAACGACGCGGTAATCGCCGCCCAGCAGGTGCTGTCCCGGCTGGAGCAGAAGCGCAGCGCCGCCGCCATGGAGGAGAAAACCATTCTCGATAAGCTCTGGGAGCGGTATGAGCTGAGTCATTCCGAGGCCCAGGCCCAGCGGGTGGAGCTGGAGAGCATCCCCAAGGCCACCCGCCGCATCGGCGAGCTGAACCGGTCTATCAAGGCCCTGGGCACCCCCAACATCGGGGCCATCGAGGAGTATGAGCGGGTCAATGGGCGGTATACCTATCTGTCCGACCAGCGGGCGGACGTGGAGCAGGCCAAGGGCGAGCTCACCGGCGTCATCGACCAGCTGACCCAGCAGATGACGGAGATTTTCGCCCAGCAGTTCAGGCTCCTCAACGACAGCTTCCAGGAGACGTTTCTGGAGCTGTTCGGCGGGGGCAAGGCCCGGCTGGAGCTGGAGGATGAAAAGGACATCCTCAACTGCGGCATCGAGATCAAGGTGCAGCCCCCGGGCAAGCAGCTGAAAACCATCACCCTGCTGTCCGGCGGCGAAAAGGCCTTTGTGGCCATCGCCCTGTACTTCGCCATTCTCAAGGTCCACCCCACCCCCTTCTGCGTGATGGACGAGATCGAGGCCGCCCTGGACGAGGCCAACGTGGTGCGCTATGCCCGCTATATGCGGCGCATCGCCGGAAAGACCCAGTTCATCGTCATCACCCACCGGCGGGGCACCATGGAGGAGGCCGACGTGCTCTACGGCGTCACCATGCAGGAGCGGGGCGTCAGCCGGATCCTCACCATCAACCTCAACGACATGGCCAAAGAGCTGAATATAAAGTAAGGAGACACGATTATGGGACTGTTCAAAAAATTCCGGGACGCGTGGTTTGCGCCCATGTCCTTCGACTCCCTGGACGACGATTTTTATGACCGGCTGGAGGAATCTCTGATCCTGGCGGACGTGGGCATGGACGTGGCCCTGGACGCCACCGAGAAGCTGCGCCGCCGGGCCTATGACGACCGTCTGCTGACGGCGGACCAGGTGAAGGGCGCTCTGCGGGAGATCCTGGCCGAGAAGCTGGAGGTGGGCGACAGCCAACTGGACCTGTCCACCCAGCCCAGCGTCATTCTGGTCATCGGCGTCAACGGCGTGGGCAAGACCACGTCCATCGGCAAGCTGGCCTATCAGCTGAAAAAGCAGGGCAAGAATTTCCACGCGTGTTGTCCATTCCACAACGAGAAAACCCCGTCATTCACCGTTAACGGTGAGAAACAGTTTTACCACTGCTTTGGATGTGGCGCGCACGGCAACGCGATCGACTTCCTGATGAACTACGACAAGCTCGAGTTCGTTGAAACGGTCGAAGAGCTGGCAGCAATGCACAATCTTGAAGTGCCATTTGAAGCAGGCAGCGGCCCCAGCCAGATCGAGCGCCATCAGAGGCAAACGCTTTATCAGTTGATGGACGGTCTGAATACGTTTTACCAACAATCTTTACAACAACCTGTTGCCACGTCTGCGCGCCAGTATCTGGAAAAACGCGGATTAAGCCACGAGGTTATCGCTCGCTTTGCGATTGGTTTTGCGCCCCCCGGCTGGGACAACGTCCTGAAGCGGTTTGGCGG